>Ga0181523_10002662_pt1 | contig 17065 bp, 15 predicted proteins | sample PEATcosm2014_Bin_43_FD_119752 | JGI IMG/M metagenome (GOLD analysis project Ga0181523, IMG submission 119752) | Peatland microbial communities from MTU Mesocosm Facility, Houghton, MI, USA - PEATcosm2014_Bin05_30_metaG | ecosystem: Environmental > Terrestrial > Soil > Wetlands > Peat | place...
GCCCTTCGACCAGCTGCATCGTGAGAAAGTGGACTCCTTCGGATTCTTCCACCGAGTAGATCGTGACGATGTTCGGGTGGTCCAGCTGTGCCAGAGCCCTCGCCTCTCGCTGAAAGCGCGCCAACCTTTCGTGATCGCCGGCCATCTCAGCGGGCAGTACCTTGAGGGCTACATCGCGGCCCAGCTTTGAGTCCGTAGCGCGATACACCTCACCCATGCCTCCCGCGCCGAGCGGCGATACTATTTCGTAAGGTCCAACTTTGGAACCAAAGGACAACGCCATAAATGTGTTCGGCATTATAGTTCAAACCGCTTTATCGGGAACACATCCAGGGCCGTACAAATCGTACCGCGCATCACAGTCGCAGTAGGAGATGCCTGAATCGGATACACCCGTCGGATGGCGGGAGAAGTACCGTTTACAGGTGAAGTTCTCGGCGATTTTGTCTAAGTGATTGAAATAAATGGTAGGCCCGTGGGGACTCGAACCCCAGACCTCTACCGTGTCAAAGCCGCGTGATGATGTACGGCCAACAACTTCAAGGGTCTCGGGGGCTGTCTAAATACCTGTAAGTACGCCTAAGACGGAATCGTTACAGGTGAAATTACAGGTGAAGAAATTCACTCTCTCAGGGCAATACGCATTTGCATCAACCTTGCAGAATCGGCAGTGGAGAGAGACCCTGACGGGCGCGTGGATGAATAATGATGCTGTGGGCGTTCGGGATCACTTAACGTAGGAAGACAATTGCAGGGTACGGAGACCGGGAATGGTCGGGAGGTCGCGATCATTCGTAAGAAAGGCTGTACAACCGAATGCCAAGGCCGCCACAACTTGGAGAGAATCAGGCGTCTTGACACCCGTTGCGGCTCTGAGCTGTGCGGCGGCACGTAGATGACCACGAGAAATATCTGCAACGTGAACACCGCGACTCTGCGTGAGAAGAGCTTCATATCGCCCGGCCAGCAGATGGTCCCCAGAACGGTAGGGCACCATCAAGACTTCGAGCAAAGTTAGCGCCGACGTAACCAACTCCTTGCGGCCCTCATGCACTTCTCTGAAAAGGGACTCGATCAGCGGAAGAAACTGAGGATGCTCTTCGATGAAGTAGATGAAGATTGGGGTGTCCACCCCTACGGGGCCGCTACCGAGATCGGCTATCAATCCCATGAGGCGCGTTCTCGCCCAACATGTTTCGATGGTTCGATTCCTCTCCAATGCTCTTTACCCAGCCCCTTCAGATCGAGAATCGACAAGAGTTTCGGAGTTTCAAGCGCATCGCTGAGAAGATGAGTAACCTCCTGAGCGACCGATCGGTGTTGGCGCTTCGCTCTAGCCTGGAGCTTCCTGTAGAGAGAGTCGGGAAGGTTTTTTATATTCAGCACTGCCATCATGTTACTCCTAAACTCCTCCACAATGGAGGAAGTATCTCCGACGTGTCAAGCGCTTTGTTCGTCCCAAGAAAACTTCCTAAAGACTTGTGACCATCTGGATCCTGCTTTCCTGCCACGCATGGTCTTTCTGTTGATCTGACCTACGCGATGATGTTGACGGCACTTTTTCGGGCGTTGAATCCTCTTAGTTGGTGATGGGCATCTTCCCGGCGTAAACCACTAATGTCTTGTATCTTTTGACGATAGCCACTTTAGAGCTCTTAGAGATACCGTACGCAAAACTATGAGACGCCTCGCATCTCCGCGAAGCTGTCATCTGCTATGCATTTTTGTGCTAGGAAAGATTAATAGGGGGAAGACAACCATGAAGTGGAATGGAAAAATAAGTCTCGCGTTGGCGACAGTTGCCGTAATGTTCGGAACTGTCCGCGCTTCCGCCGTTAAGGCCCATTACCCATGTGTCCGGGTCGGACAAAGGAAATGTGGCAGAGGAGGAGGGATTCGAACCCCAGGCTCTTCACGGGCAGCTACTGCGACTTCGCATACTCCGCTTTAGCTTCTTTCAGGATAGAAACACCGGGGTCCGCGTCTTTCCAGAGTGTGAGGAAATCCCGATACGCAACTTTGGCCTTGGCAGTGTCGCCTTGCATGGCGTAAGCACGGGCGAGACCGAGGCGTGCAAATGCGCCGATGGGTTGATTGCCGACGACCCCGGGATGGTCTAGGATTTTTTGGAATTCGGCAACAGCGGCGGGTCCATTCTTGAGAGTCAGGTAGGCTACGCCCCGCAGGTAAATAGGATACAGAGCGAAAGTGAAATTGCTATTTGTAAAGCCCAATTCGTAATGCTCCGCCGCCCTTAACGCATCGACAGCTCCCGCCGGGTTGCCGCTGCGAAGCGCTGTGGCGGCGCGAATCATGGGGAGGTAGTTCGATTGCACAATCGTGTCAGCAGGGAAGGCCTTTCGGAGATCGTTGGAAAGTTGCGCGGCTCGTGCGGAGTCGCCCGCGAGTGCCAGCGCAATCGTCGAGAATCCATTACCCTGTCGGCTACTCGCGCGCGCGAGTCCCGCTTTGGCCAGCTGTTCCGCGCTGTCCATGTTGCCCACTAGCGCTTCACGCACGGCGGCGTGACCCAGATATTCCGCCGCTGTCTCTTCCTCGCCAGCGCGTTGAGCGGAGTCGGCGGCGCGGCGGGCCAAGTCGCGGCCCTTGGCAACCCCCCCGCCATAGGCTGCGGTTTCTGATTCCAGGAAAATCATTTGATCGTCGATACCTGGTACGCCCGTCGCATTCGCGACGTCCCGCTCCATTCCCGCGCGGTCATGTTCCAGGAAATGCAGACTGTAAAGGACGAGAGGGGTCCAAAGCGAGTCCAGATGCTTGGCATGGGCCTCTTGCAGGGTTACCTTCGCGTCAGCGAAGCGGTCGGTCCACTGCTGCGCATAAACGAGATTCACATAGTTATTCGAGCTCGCGGGGTTAAGAGTCACCGCCAACTGGGCCGCGGTATAGGCCTTTTGGTAATCGCCGAAGGCCAGATAGATGACCCACAGGAAAACTTGCGGATCCTCATCCCGGGGGAAGGTCTGCGCGTATAACTCATAGGACGTGCGGGATGCCTCCAGATTTCCGGTTACGCCAAGTTCATAGAACGAAGAAATTTCCAATTTCTCCCGCTCGCTGGTCTTCTCGCGCAATTGGTAAGCCTTGCGGACATTCTCAGCAGTTCGGCCGAGTTCACCCAGGGGAAAATAGTTCTGGCCTAACCGCAAATAAGCCATCGCAAAATTTGGGTCCAAAGCAATGGCTCTTTGAAATAGGGGAATCGCGGCGGCGAAATCGTTGGTGACGTCATAAGCGCGCATCCCAAGGGTATAGGCTTGAAGCGCTTCGAGCGAAGACGTCGTGACGTCTTCCGGCAATGCATCATATTTCTGCACCGACGCGAGCGATTCGCCCAGTTTCGCGCGCAGCCGGGTTGCCGCGTCGCCAAGTGTCTTCAGAACTTCGTCTTTTCCCTTCGCGGTCACTTGCTGATCGGAGATCACGTCGCCCGTGCCGCAGTTCACTGCCTTCAATCCCAATACATATTGACTGCCCAAACTGGAAATGGATCCTTCGATGCTCGCCGCGCCGCCCGTACGCTGGCAAACCTCGCGCGTCAGTTCATGCGTGAGCTTTGCCTGCGCGGGCTGATTCATGAGTGCCAGCGTCTGTGCAATGCGTTGATCCGAAATCAGATTGAGAAAAGGCGATTGTTCAAGCTGTGCGGCCAAGCCCTGGCGGAGAGTGCCATCAAACACTGCATCGCCAGTGGTGTTCGCGAAGTCGGCGAGCACGATCGTGTCCTTGTTGCTGAGTCTTGCGGACGGACGAGAGCTCAAGTACAGACCAGCGGCCACGATGGCGATGAGCAAGACCCCGATGGCCGCCGCAAGTTTCCGGGGCACGCGGCGAGGCGGCTCGGCGGCCGCCGCTGGATCGGCTTGGGTGGTGCTTTGCCTGTCCCTCGCTTGCGAGGAATGCGCGGGCACTGTCTGCGTCGCGGAAGAATCGTGAATACCTGGAGACGCGCCAGAATCGGTGTCGCGTTTGAGGCGCTCCAGCTCGGATCGCATTTCCGCGGCACTCTGATAGCGAAGGTCGCGATCTTTCTCCAGCGCGCGATGGATGACGTCATTCAGTTTTGGAGGATTGTGCGGATTCCAGCCGGAAGCAGGCGCGGGTGCGCGATTGAGAATAGCGTCAAAAATCAGCGCCGTGCTCTCGCCCTGGAAAGGAAGCTGGCCCGTAGCCATTTCGTAGAGAACTACGCCGAACGAAAACAGGTCGGTCCGCGCGTCAAGTTCCTTGGCCGCCGCCTGCTCGGGCGACATGTAGGCGATCGTGCCCAAAGTGCTGCCCGGGCTGGTAAGTTGGCTAACGTCGGCACCAAGCGTGGCTAGAGAATCCGTGCTGCGTGTCGTGCTTTTTCTGGTTCCGATCTTGGCAAGACCGAAATCGAGAATTTTGGCGTGGCCACCACTGAGAACGAACAGGTTGGCAGGTTTGATGTCCCGATGGACGATGCCTTTTGCGTGCGCAGCATTCAGCCCGTCGGCAAGATCAACCGCGATGTTCAGTAGTGTGTCCAGTTCAATGGGGCGGCCCTCGAGGGCGTGTTTTAAGGTCTGACCTTCAAGATACTCCATGGCGATGAAGGTCTTGCCAGCGTCTTCGCCGATGTCGTAGATTGTGCAAATGTTGGGATGATTCAGGGCAGAAGCAGCTTTGGCTTCACGACGAAACCGTTCCAATGCCTGTTGATCACCGGATAAAGATTCGGGAAGAAATTTGAGAGCGACAAAGCGATCTAGGCGCGTATCCTCCGCCTTGTAGACGACACCCATGCCTCCACTGCCAAGTTTTTCAAGGATGCGGTAGTGCGAAAAGGTCTGGCCGATGAGCGAGTCAGTGCCGGGCATGTGCTGTTCATCTTAAGAGTGGGTCAGTAGACAAGTCAACGAACAGGAGACGAACAGACACGACTCGGACTGCCGAAAAAGTCAATTTACAGGTGAAGAATTACAGGTGAAGTTTCTCTGGGATTCCGAGAAAAACTCTCTAAGTGATTGAAAACGATGGTAGGCCGTGGGGACTCGAACCCCAGACCTCTACCGTGTCAAAGGTACTTTATTATGCACGCTCAAGTACTTCCGTACTTCCAAGCTGTTAGAGGCCCCCTAAGTACGTGGAAGTACGCCTAAGCCGAAATCGTTACAGGTGAAATTACAGGTGAAGATTCTTTGGCGAACCGAAGTACGAGAAGGATGGCAACTTTAATTGTTTACTCATGTCAGGAAGGGCATCGTTCACGGCCCTGGCAAGGGATGCAGCACAAGCCCCGTCAAACGGGCGATGCGCGAAAAATCCTTGTCTAGCGTAAAGACGCTTGCTCCATGCTCCAGCGCAATCGCCGCAATTAGCGAATCAATGGTTGTCAGACTCATACCTCTGGCGCGCCCCAGCCGGAAAATCGCCGCCGCTTCCCGATAAGTCTTGAAACCCCGCGGCTCCAGCATCTCCCACTGCAAAAGATAGTGTTCGATCTGGCCGGCATTCCGCGTGAGGCCTTGAAGGATCTCGGTGACCACCACCCCAGTCAGTGCAAAAGGCTCGGCGTCCTCGATCATTCGCCGCAACTCGTCTCCCGCGCGCCCCGGAGCTGAACTGAAATAGTCAATCCACACCGAGCTATCCACCAGGATCAACCGCGGTTCCTCCGCATGGCTTTCAAGTCACCTTTCCAGATCCCCGTTCCATAATGACTAAGGATGCCCTTACGGCTCTCCGAGCGCACCAGCAACTCGAGCGCCCTGTCCACGATCTCTCGCTTCGTCTTCAGCCGCGTCAGTTTGCGCGCCTTCCGGACAAGACTCTCGTCAATCTCAATGTTCGTTCTAGCCATGCTCAAAGTATACACCATTTCATAAGAAGTTGGTGTATGTTTGCTCGAGGGATGGTGGAGCAAACCGTTAAGTCAGTACTTTTTCTCCCTAAATTCTGAACGATCGTGCGCCATCTTCTTTTGAGCGACCAGACCCAGACACATAGGTACAAATGGTAGGCTCGTGAGGACTCGAACCCCAGACCTCTACCGCGTCAAAGCGGCGTGATTATGCCAAATCGCACCCTCTCGGACCTTCGAGCAACTGATTGTTAGAAAGCAATTTCGAGATGTATTCGCCATTCTTTTGCTCATGGTCCATCAACTTCAACGGTACGGAGAGCGGTACGGAATTGCTAAGAAACGGGTGGCGAAAACGTGGTTAAGTCCATCGCAATGATATGGTAGGCCCGTGGGGACTCGAACCCCAGACCTCTACCGTGTCAAAGGCCAGCTAACCAATACGCTGAACAACTTAGATCGCGACGGAGAACCTCGAAGTACGCCGAAATACGCGCAAGACGAAGTTTCAGCGGTACGGAGAACGGTACGGGAATTTTTCATGCGTGATGTTGGCCGAGGCTATGGTAGCTCGACATCGAGAGCGTAGATTTCCTGGACGGTGGTGTCTCGTGTGAATAGAGGGAAGCCGTCAGGCGTGAGGCCGCTCCACTGTCCCACCATGTTGCTAGCGGCGCGGGGAAGACCCTTCAAGCTGAAGAGCATCTCGGAGTTCGCTGCGCCAACTTTTATCCGACGAAACGTCGGATCGGCGCCACCTTCGTCGAAGTAAAGATACTTGCTATCCCGGGACCACGTAGGAAAACCGATGACGGCAGGCTCTGCTATCGGTTCGGACCATTTTTCATTCTTGAAGTCGAAGAACGCCAGCTTTAATGAATCCTGCGAGAGAGCGGCCAAGTATCGACCGTCTGGTGACCACCGGGGGCTGAACAGGCGTTCCGAACCAGGGATAACGGAAACTCGTTGGGTCTTCAGGTCCACCAGCCGGATAGGACGCACTCCCGCCACTTCTCCAAACGCGAGTTGCGCACCATCGGATGAAAAGACGGGGTCGGCTTCGACTTCTTTTGCACTAGGGAGCAATTCCTGAGGAGTGCCTCCTTGCGCGGACATGAGGAATATCTTCCAGTAGTCATCGTGGACAGCAATGAAGGCAATCTGCTTTCCATCCGGCGACCAGCGGGGCAAGTGCGCCTCCGTCGGAGGATAGGTGAGTTGCAAGCGATCGCTGCCGTCGGCACGGCTTCGCCAGAGAGTGTAATCGGGATAGGTCACGTAGACGACCCACTGGCCGTCGCGGGAAAAGTCCAGCTCACTGGCCGAGATTCCGGAAAGAAACGGGACGAATTGCTCGGAGTGGGAATCGTAGCGCACAAGCTCTCCACGAGGCTGTGATCCAACAACAAAAAGTTTACTTCCGTCCTGGCTGGGCAGGGCTTCCGAAAAATTGAGAAGCCCGGTTGTCAGTTGAAGAGGGGCAGGCGAGCCCGATTGGAGAAACGAGTGATGTTCTGGCAATGCCCATATGCTCGGTCCTTTATTGTTGGTGCTGACGAAGAGGAAATAGCGGCCATCGGAGGTCCATGTACCGCAACACTCGCGAGCCGGATTGTTCCAACCAGGAAGCAGTGCATGCAACCCGGAACCATCGACGCGCGCCTCCCACAGGGCGGTATTGCCGGAGAAGCGATTTCCTACTGCGAAGCGTATTCGGCTGCCATCGGGGGAAATGATGAGGCTGCTTGCTCTACCGGGAAGGCTCAACAGCTTACGTGGTGCGCTTCCTTCGTGATTGGCAATGTAAATATCCGGGCCGTTGGCATAGATCAAATGTTGACGGTCTGGCGACCACACAGCTGCGTGCCCGACGACATCCGCTAAGCGGCGTCGCGATCCGGTGGGCAGGGGTACAATCCAGTAAGGATCTTCCGGTTCCGTTCCGATGCGATCCACAGCCAGAAGTTCAGAGTGATCGGCGGAAATATCATTGATATCGATGCTGGTGAAGACGGTGGGTATCGTGGCGGTTTCTCCACCTGCTGTCGATACTTGTGCCAGAACCCGACGCACGCCTGCTAACTCCGCAAAGTAGATGCGAGCCCCATCCGTTACCAGGCCGGACTTAGAACGACCGTCGTGAGTGATTTGCGTCGAACCAAGGACCCGAGGGGGAGAAGCGGGCGAACGCAGCCAAGAAATTGCCAAGGCGAGGATTAATAGGAGCGCAATCGAGCCTGCAATCCAGGATCGTAACCGACTCCTTGAGGGAGGGGCGGCAACAATCTCAGGTGTGCGGTTGGATGACGTTTTGCCGCTATCCATGTCACGCTTGTGGCGCTTGAGATCGGCACGGAGTTCAGAAGCCGATTGGCAGCGAACATCGCGATCTTTTTCCAAGGCCTTGCTAATGATGCGTTCCAGTTCTGCTGGCAAGTCAGGATTCAGCCGCACCGCTGACGTCGGCGTTCCATCCAGAATAGCTTTGAAGATCATTCCGGAGGTCTCACCCCGGAATGGAGGCTTTCCCGTGGCCATTTCGTACAAAACGGCACCGAACGAGAATAAATCCGACCGTGCATCGAGTTCCTTGCCGCGAACCTGTTCCGGAGACATGTAGGCAACGGTTCCCAAGGTGCTACCTGGGCTTGTCAGTTGATCGGAGCCCACCCCGAGAGTCGCGAGAGTATCTGCGCTAGGCGAGGTGTTCTTTGAGGAGCTGATCTTGGCGAGCCCAAAGTCGAGTATTTTGGCGTGGCCGCGGTCGGTGACGAAGATGTTCGCCGGCTTGATGTCGCGATGAACTATGCCTTTCGCATGAGCCGCGTCGAGGGCATCGGAGATTTCGATGCCGAGCGCCAGCAGTGTTTCGACTTCCATGGGCCGGCCTGCAATGCGATGCTTCAGCGTGGCGCCCTCGAGAAGTTCCATCGCGATGAAGGCCTGACCATCCTGTTGGCCAATATCGTAAATCGTGCAGATGTTGGGATGACTGAGGGCCGAGGCTGCTTCCGCCTCTCTCTGAAAGCGCGCCAGCGCGTGCGGGTCTCTGCCTACATTGTCGGGAAGGAATTTCAGCGCCACGAAGCGGTGCAGCCGTGTGTCCTCGGCTTTGTAGACCACACCCATCCCTCCGCCGCCAAGCTTCTCGAGGATGCGATAGTGCGAGATGGTCTGCCCGATCAGTGATGAGGAATCCGGCATTTGGAGCACATGTTAGGTTGCGCCGGAAGGCAAGTCAACGAACAGGACGCCCGCGCCAATCCTCCCAATTTACAGGTGAAGAATTACAGGTGAAGTTTTCCGTGGCTTTCTTCTAAGTGATTGAAAACGATGGTAGGCCCGTGGGGACTCGAACCCCAGACCTCTACCGTGTCAAGGTAGCGCTCTAACCAACTGAGCTACGGGCCTAACGTATTGACTTGCTGGTGCTTATACCCTCCATCCTCACCCCCGTGGGTGTACTCCCGGGGCCGTTTAGGGGCTGGTTGCGATGAGAAAAGCTCATCAAGTCGCCTGATCGCCGCTATTCTGGCATTGTTTGGCGAATGTGCATAGCGCGCAGTTATAAAAATTTTAGCATGACCGAACAGGTGCTGCACAGTGATGATGTAGACTCCCGCTTGCACCAGAGGTGTGGCAAAAGTGTGCCTCAGATCGTGAAAGCGTATTGGGGCAATGCTGGCTAATTGCACCGCCTTTTTAATGCCCTTCTTGAGGTCCAGAAACCTTTCCGGGACTTTCCGATTGCTCGGAAAGACTAGGTTCGAACTCTTCTTTTTCGCAAGGTCATTCAATAAAGCAGACACAACCGAGTTCATCAGAATTGGCCGCTCGCCGGAGTTCGTCTTCGCGTCTAGAATTCGGATTCTGCTATGAATAAAGTCAATTTGCTCCCATTGCAGGGACAACAGTTCTCCGCGTGGCATCCCAGTATTTAAGGCAAGAATCCCTGCCGGGCGTAAGTACGGTGAACGCCCTCGATCACATGAATCTAGAAATCGCATTTCTTCATCCAGCTCCAAAATGCGCTCTAAACGAGTCGGAACTGTTAGGGATCGGACACCACGAAGTGGGTTGCCCCCAGCAGTTTCCACTCTACCGCCTTGGCAAACATATGCTTAAGCAAAGTCAGTTGCGATTCACTGTAGCAGGCTTCACTTGTCGAAGGCTTCTCGGGGTTATAATCACTGCCACTTATGCCTCTCGCTCCAGGCACCAAACTTGGACCATACGAAATAGTGGGGCCACTGGGCGCCGGCGGAATGGGAGAGGTGTATCGCGCGCGGGATACGCGACTGGAGCGGACTGTGGCGATCAAGATCCTGCCCGCGAACATTTCCGCAGACCCGGTGGCGAAACAACGGTTTGAACGCGAAGCAAAGACCATCTCCGGATTAAATCACCCGAACATTTGCGTGCTGCATGACGTGGGTAGTCAGGACGGCGTGGACTATCTGGTGATGGAGTGTGTGGAGGGAGAGACGCTGGCGAAGCGCCTGGAGAAGGGACCGCTGCCGTTGGAGCAGGTGCTGAAGATTGGCACTCAGGTCGCGGAGGCATTGGATAAAGCGCATCGAAATGGAATCGTGCACCGCGATTTGAAGCCGGGAAATGTGATGCTGACGGCGACGGGTGCGAAGTTGCTGGATTTTGGATTGGCGAAGGAAGCGTCTCCGGTGGCGACGGCAGCGACATTGACTGCGGCTATAGCGACCTCACCAGTGACGCAGCAGGGAACGATCGTTGGAACGTTTCAGTACATGTCGCCGGAGCAGATCGAGGGGATAGAGTTGGATGGGCGGAGCGATATTTTTTCGCTGGGCGCGGTGCTGTACGAGATGCTCACGGGCCAGAAAGCCTTTCAGGGCAAGAGCCAACTGAGCGTAGCTTCGGCAATCCTGGAAAAAGAGCCCGCACCGGTCAACACGGTCAAACCGACGACACCGCTGGCGCTGGATCATGCGATCCGCCGCTGTTTAGCTAAGGATCCGGAAGATCGTTGGCAAGCGGCGCGAGATCTGGCTCTCGAACTGAACTGGATTGGAGAATCAGGATTGCAAGCGGGAACGCCTGCTGTTGCGCCAGGAATGGCCGCGAAGAAAAGGCGCGCGCGGATCCTATGGTTAGTGTTCATCGTTTTCGCGCTAGCTGGGGAGATGGCGCTGGTTCTTTTCGGGGTTTTGAAGTGGGGCCGTTCGCCGGAGCAGATCCAAGCCGTACGGACGTCTATCCTCATGCCAGAAAGGACTCGATTCGCTCCCGTCGGAGTCTCAGGCGGACCTGCGGCGATATCGCCGAACGGAAAGTTGCTCGTGATTCCGGCGCGAGCCGAGTCCGGTGAAGAGCTGCTGTGGATTCGGTCACTGGATTCGCTCACGGCTCGGCCACTTCAGGGAACACAGGAGGGGAGCTATCCTTTCTGGTCGCCGGATAGCCGCTTCATTGGCTTTTTCGCAGAGGGCCAGCTCAAAAGGGTGGAGGCTTCGGGTGGACCGGTGCAGCCGCTGTGTGACGCGGCGGATGGGCGCGGCGGAACATGGAACAAGGAAGGAGTCATCATTTTCACGCCATCGCCGGGAGCGCCGTTATTTCGAGTCGACGATTCCGGCAGTACTCCCGCTGCGGTGACGAAGTTGGATCAATCGCAAGCGGAAACGTCGCATCGATGGCCGTACTTCCTGCCGGACGGCCGGCACTTTCTGTATTTTGCGCGAGGCCGGACGTCCGGAATTTACGTGGGCAGCTTGCAGTCGCAACAGAGGAAATTGATTCTGCCTTCCGAAGCCCAGGCAATCTATTCGCAGGCGGGCGGTCATTTGGTCTGGTGGCGAGAAGGCTACCTCTTAGCACAGCCGTTTAATGCGACACGAATGGAGCTTTCAGACAGCGCTACCCAGGTGGCAGACCACGTTCTTTTTTCTGAAGTTCAAAGCGTTGCGATTTTCAGCCTCTCGCAAAACGGAATCCTGGTTCTACAAAACGGAGGGACTCTGAATGCGGATCAACTTTCGTGGATAGACCGGTCCGGGAAGCCAGTGGGGAACGTCCCGGTTGAACAAGCGAACCTTGCGCATGTGCGGATTTCACCCGATGGGCAGAAAGTCGCATTAACGGTTGGCGATCCGGTTGGATTTAATAAGGAAGACATCTGGCTGCTTGATTTGGCAAGGGGCGTACATACGCGGTTCACTTTTTCACAATCAGCGCGTGACGCGGTCTGGTCACCAGATGGAAGCCGCCTAGCGTATTCATCGACGACGCCGACCGGCACAGGCCTTTTCGTAAAATCCGCAACGTCTGCAAGTAAGGAAGAGCTGCTTCTCGATTCTGCAGAAATGAAGAGGCCTTGGTCGTGGTCCGGCGATGGCCGGTTCCTTGCGTACATGCGGAACGAGAGGCAGCCAGTGAAGGACAAGTTTGACATCTGGATTCTGCCGCTCTTCGGAGATCGCAAGCCATTCCCGTTTCTGCAATCGGACTACGATACCGGAACTCCGTCGTTCTCTCCGAACGGGCGATGGATCGCCTACACTTCGAGAGAGTCCGGGTCCGCTGAAGTGTACGTTGCATCCTTCCCGGACGGGGCAACAAAACTCCAGGTATCGAATCAAGGCGGCTTTTCGCCGGTATGGCGGAGGGATGGCAAAGAACTTTTCTATCTTTCGATGGGCGGCCAGTTGATGGCAGTGGGAATAGCCAATGAGGGTTCGATTTTGCGGCTGGCCACGCCGGAATCGCTCTTTTTGATGGGTTTTTCGTTGTCACGGGGCGGAACGCCGTTATCTCAAAGGCAGCCGTTTGATGTTTTGCCGAAAGGAGATCGGTTCGCGGTGACGTCGTATGCCACGTTGGAAGCTGTGCCGCTGACGTTGGTAATGAACTGGGATGCGAAGTTGAAGAAGAAATGAGTCTCGCGGAGGGTTGCAGGCTTGGACCTTGTGAGAGTGTGGGCCACGCGCGGCTGAGACAGAACTTTTGAATTCAGTCTGAGTCGCCAGCAGGAGCGCCCCGAGTCGAGGCGCGCGGCTTGCGGAAATCCGAAGTGGAGCACGATCCACGTTCGCCCAAACCAAACAGGATTCGAGCGCGCGTCGGGCTGGCGCGTGTCCGGCCAACCAACCAGGTATTTGAATCATGGGCGGCATGAAACGACCTTCGCCTCGACTTGCAAGCATAAGTGCGAGTTTTCCGGGCTACCGCGTCCCTGAAGGAAAAGACATTACGGGCGTGGCCTGTTGGCGGAACACTGGGTGCTTCCTTTTTTGTGATTCGGTGACTTCCATGGTGACGGAATAAGACGAAGCAGGTCCGCATTCCCTGGTGAAACCACTTGCCGCCAAGTGCCTGCTAAGTCCCGGACCATTGCTCCACCTGGTCGTTGTCCACCGGGCGCAAACGGCCAGCCAGCAGTGGCGTGCTGATAGCTAGCGTCCCGGGGCAGTTCCCGGAATCGCAATGGGCGTCTTGATGTCTTGAGGTTCAGGGGGAACGCCAAGTATGGCATTTGTGTTCTGGCCCACAACGACAAGCCAATTTCCCTTTTTCTTTTCCGCGACTAGGGTCATCATCCCGTACCGTGGCTGACGAACCGTCCCATCAGGATTCTTGTCTCCTTCAATTTTCCAACTCCAGTGGACAACCGCCAGGTCTGGCCGCAGGAAGCGCGTTGTGGTTTTGAGAGCGGTGATCGTGGAGTCTTTGAAACGGCCACTCAGTAGGCGGGCGTGAAATGTTTCAAAGTCCGGTCTACCGTGCAAGTACGTCGTGGCAACAGTCACAAAATCGGCATCTTCGTCCATAATTTGAGCGAGCGCATGACCGTCGTGTTTGGTCCATGCGTCGAAAAATTTTTGCGGCAGCTCTCCCACCGCTTCTTCATCTGTTTTGGATTGAGCAAGGACGTTCGAGGTTGATGCGAGACAAAACCAAACGAAGGCAGTCAGGAGATATTTCATTCGAATCTCCTTTTTTACTTCGCAGACGGGAGGGATTATACTCCACGTTCACCGACATAACCCCTGGTTCGTGGGCTTACCGGTAAATTTCGTACCGTGGCCCACTTGTACCTTACCGCGTTGATCGGGACGTGATGCAGCATAGCTCGTGATAGATTTCGGTCTCGTCGGTATAGGAGGCGAGAAAATGACCATTCAACGGATTGGTTCAACCGAGGGTCTAAAAGACGTATTTGGCGTGAAGGTACTCCCGGTCATCAGCTTAGCGGTGGTACACAACGGAATCGTCAGTACTTGCGGTGTGACGGCTGAGCCGACGGGAGATGTAAAAGTGCAGACCACGAAGGTGCTCGCGAGCATTGATGGGCTGCTGGAGAAAGCTGGGACAGACAAATCGAAACTTTTAACTGCCTACGTATGGCTGGCGGATATGCGGGACTTCGAAGAACACAATTCTATCTGGAACGCATGGGTTGACCGACAAAACCCTCCGGTTCGCTTCTGCGTTCAGAGTCCACTCTGGCGGCCCAATATATTGGTTGAAATCATGGTAACAGCCGCACAATAGCGAGAACCCCACACCAACCGGGGCAGTGCGGGCAGGCAGTGCGGGCAGCAGTGCGGGCAGTGCTTTCTGTTCCCAACCTAAGATGGCGGCGCGATGGCGGAGTCTCGGTCGCTGATCGGACAGACGGTCTCTCACTACCGCATCCTCGAAGAACTTGGCAGCGGGGGGATGGGTGTGGTTTACAAGGCGGAGGACACCGAGCTCGGCCGGTACGTGGCATTGAAATTCCTTCCCGAGGACCTGGCCAAAGATCCCCAATCACTCGAACGCTTTCGCCGTGAGGCTCGCGCCGCATCTGCGCTGAACCATCCGAACATCTGGATTTTTATTGGGCTGGCGTAATCTATGCGGGGCTCGGCGACAAGGATGAGGCGTTCCGCTTGCTTGAAAAGAGTTACTAACAGCATGCCGCTACCATGCCCTACCTCGCAGTAGACCCGTTCTGGTACGGGATGCACTCCGATCCCCGCTACGCCGACCTGCTTCGCCGGATGGGGCTTCCCGAGTAACAAGCTCTTGCTCGAAAGACGCCGACCAAGATATCCCCATCCTCATGGCAGCGAAAGCGGAGTACGCGAAACTACAGGAGTTCTTGCTGAAATTCTGCCTCAAATTTTGAGGCTTCGATTTTTGTTGTCGTCAGTTTAGCGATTACTTGACGCCCAGCGGATGGCGTCGCTATCATCCTGCCGGCCTTTCCGATCTCAGTTCCCAATGAGAGATGGAGTACCTCGTTAGGAGGAAGACCAGTGCCTCCACAGGCCTACGACATCATCACAGTCGGCGGCGGTATCGCAGCGGCCGCATTCGCTAGGGCAATGTCTCAGCGCGGCGCAAGGGTCCTCATCTTGGAAAAAGAGACACGTTTCCGAGACCGTGTGCGCGGCGAGGGAACGGTTCCCTGGGGCGTTGCCGAAGCCCGCGAACTGGGGCTGCTTGAACTTCTCCGCGCCGACTGTGCTCACAATGTGCCGTTCGTCGAAGGAGGCATGGGGCCACGCGACACCCGGTCGACCACACCTCAAGGTCTGCCGACTCTTACCTTCGCCCATCAGGAAATGCAGGAGACGCTGCTGGCCGCTGCGGAAAACGCCGGTGCACAGGTTCGCCGGGGCGTCACTGTCGAACAAATCGAGCCTGGGGCCACGCCTGCCGTTGTCGTGAACGGTGGCAAGTGCGAGCGCATTACCGCTCGGCTCCTTGTAGCTGCCGACGGTCGTGGTGCCCCTTCACGGAAATGGGTAGGCTTCACCGTCGCGGAGCAAATGCACGACTACTACATGGCCGGCGTGCTGCTCTGTGATGTCGCTTCTCCGCCAGACACAATGTACTTCGTCTTTAACCCGCAGTTCGGCATGTGCATCGGACTCATTCCCATCGGCAAAAATCGCCAACGTGCCTATTACATGTACCCGAAGACGATGGAGTATCGCCTGCAAGGTACGCAGATGCTCGATTTGTTCTTCCGTGAGTCGGCCAGGTGCTATGCGCCGCTCGCCGGTTACTACGCTGCGGCCAAATGCATCGGGCCGCTCGCGAGCTTTGACGTCAGCGAACTCTGGGTCGAACATCCCTATCGCGATGGCGTAGTCCTGATGGGCGATGCGGCGTGCACCTCCGACCCGACTTACGGCCAGGGCCTTTCCTTCGCCCTGCGTGGTGCACGAGTTTTACGGGACGAGCTCACCGCAAATCCCGATTGGACTGCTGCGGCAAACCGCTACGCCGAAAAACATCGCCGCTGGCGTGGTGCTTGCTGCACCGTTGAAGGATGGTTCCGTACTCTGTTTCAAGATCCCAGTTCGCAATCTGCAGCACTGCGGGAAAAGGCCATGCCCCTGATTGCAGAGGATCCCACGCGCGTTCCCGATCACATCTTGAGCGGCCCCGAACTGCCCGTGAATGACGAAGTGCGTGCTCGGTTTTTCGGAGAATGCTAAGTCCAGCGAGACCAGGATTGCTTCCTAACTCACGGCTAGTCGTTACCGGCGACTTGTCATTTTGGGCCTTTGGCTCGCGAAACTTCATGAAAGCCCAGTACAGCAAGGGCTGACTCCCCCGGCACTAAGCCCTTTGTTTTCAGTCCAGCTGTGATTACGAACATCGTCCTTTCGACCCTGGGTACCAGAACCAACTTCCTTGCTGTGTGACGGATGACATAGCACAACGCATAACAGCGACCTATCAATTGACTGAACGAGCCGCGTGGGACATGCATAGAGCGGCCTGCGCAAGCGGACAGTTATCGGAGAGCCTCTGATTTCAATTCGTCCGCAGGAGGTGCGCCATGAGAAAACCGGCCCTGCGGATTGCGGTGCAGCATTCGGATCTGTCACATTTGCTTTGGTATCTTGTGATCGTCATGATTTCTTGCGTTGGTTTGCTCTTTTACATGGTCCTTAGTGCCTTGCGGTGATACGGTCATGTTCAGCCTCCTCTGCCTCAAGCAACACCATGCGGGTGCGTCTGTCTGGCGGGCAATCTCACAGAGTCAGGCAGAGAATCTTCTCTCCCGACACAAGTGGAGGTTCTGCAAAGATGAGCCGAAGCCAACGGGACCAGTCCGTCCGGTGGCTTCTGGCTTTCGTGACTGTGATGTCTATGCCGTACATCTTGGGGTGGACGTTCCCGGCCATGAAGCCGGATATTACCTGCTCGAGGGACAGTTCGACCCCAAAGACCTTCAGTAATCCC
>Ga0181523_10002670_pt1 | contig 17011 bp, 12 predicted proteins | sample PEATcosm2014_Bin_43_FD_119752 | JGI IMG/M metagenome (GOLD analysis project Ga0181523, IMG submission 119752) | Peatland microbial communities from MTU Mesocosm Facility, Houghton, MI, USA - PEATcosm2014_Bin05_30_metaG | ecosystem: Environmental > Terrestrial > Soil > Wetlands > Peat | place...
GGTCTTTCCTGTACCCGATGGTCCGGTCAGCAGGATGCCTCGCGGCGGCGCCAGTCCAACCTGCTCGTAGATCTCATCGCGCATGTGAGAATGCTCGACGACAGCATCGAGCAGGCGCTTCACCTCGCTTAGACCGCCTAGAGATGCAAACGTCGATGCGCTTTTCTCAATAAAGAATTCGCGAGTCGCGCTGGGCTCGACTTCCTTTAAACCCGCGAGAAAGTCGTCGCGCGTAACCTGCAGCGCTGCCAGATCCGCCGATGCGGCGCGGTCTGTTTCAAGCGGGGAGTCGGAGAGAAAACGGCGCAAGGCGATCATGCCGACTTCCTGCCCCAACGCTTCAAGATCGGCGCCGACGAAGCCGTGGGAATGCTCGGCAATCTCCACCAGGTCGACGTCGGGCGCGAGCGGCATGGCACGCGTGTGGATTCTGAGGATTTGCAGCCGCGCCTGCGTGTTGGGCACGCCGATTTCAATTTCACGATCAAAGCGGCCGGGACGGCGCAGCGCCGGGTCCAGTACCTCGGGGATGTTCGTCGCCCCAATCACGATGACCTGGCCGCGCGCCACGAAGCCATCCATCAAGCTGAGAAGCTGTGCCACAACGCGTTTTTCGACCTCGCCCGCCACTTCGGTGCGTTTGGGAGCTACGGCGTCGATCTCGTCGATGAACAGAATCGCCGGCGCGTGGCGTGCCGCTTCATCGAAAACCTCGCGCAGCTTGGCCTCGCTCTCGCCGTAGAACTTCCTCATGATTTCAGGGCCGTTGAGGTGGATGAAGTGCACACGACTCTCGGCCGCTACAGCGCGGGCCAGCAGAGTCTTGCCGGTGCCAGGCGGACCGTACAACAGCACACCCTTCGGCGCGAGAATTCCGAGGCGCTCGAAGATGCGGGAGTGCTTGAGCGGCAGCTCAACAATTTCGCGCACCCGCGCCACTTCCCGCTCCAGGCCGCCGATATCTTCATAGGAAACCGAGGGAGCGCGAGCCACCGTCTGCTCGCTTTCCACCACGCGGATGTCGGTGCGTTTCCCGATCACCACCGGTCCGGACGGAATCGTACGTACCACCTGGAAGTTCACCGCTTTGGCAAACGTCGGCACCCGCACTACGCAGCCCGCGATGACCGGGACATCCACCAGGTCCTCGAGCATCTGGTCGGGTGCGATGGTCGCGGGTGCGGCTCCCACCCACAACGGAGAAAAGCGGACGGCCACGGCCCGAGCGTGCTCGACGGGCGTCACCGTCACCTGCTCCTGCAATCCGGCGCCGCAATTACTTCGGCACGTGCCGTCGATCTGGATCATGGCTTCATAGCCTTCGTCCGAAAGCTCGGCGCGCGCAACCCCGATCGTGGCGCCGGTGATCTTCAGGACATCGCCCGCTCGGGCGCCCATGCGCTGCAGGTCGGCGGGCGCCAGTCGCGCAATGGCGTGGCCGATATCTTCGACCCGCGCCTCGGCAACGCGCAGCGTCAGTCCGGCCACGCGAGATCCCGGCTCGCGAGATGCACTGGCCACACGGGTCACGTCATTCTCCAGGTCAGTCATTTCCAGGTCAGTTAATCTGATCGTCCCCAGTTAGTTTGCTCGACGCCCCACGCGTCGTCCTTGGCAGCGGTTAGCCGCCACGCTCAATCTCACGCGATCGCTTTCCCACGGTATTGCGAATCGCCGGCCAAGGGGAAACCCTCCCTTGGTCAATTCTTGTCAAGTACTATCTCTTCAACGTCTTCAATATGACGCCGCATAGCATCCCTTGCCGCCTCGGCATCGTGGCGCTTAATCGCACCCAGGATCCGCCGGTGGCCGGCGAGCGATTTTTGCGGCCGGCCCTTCACCTGCAAAGAACGTTCTCGCGTTTCGCGCAGCAGGTCCATGAGAATGTCGATCACTTTCAATACGACACTGTTACCGGAAGCCAGAGCAATGCTGTAGTGGAATTCGGCATCCTCATCGATGCTGGCTTCACCCCGTGACTGCGTTGCTTCCTGCCGTTCGAGAATCTCTTCCATCTCTGAGATTTCGTCGGGAGAAGCATGGGTGGCGGCGCGCGCCGACAACGGCGGTTCAAGCATCTTGCGAAAATCCAGAAGCTCGCTGACCATTTCCTGACGGTGCTTCAGGGCATTCGCAAATGGATTGATCGCTGACTCGTCCGGTTCGCGAACGATGGTCCCAGCGCCTTGACGCGGCTCGACCAGGCCCATCAGTTCGAGGCCTCGGATCGCGTCTCGAATGGAACTGCGGCTCACTTGCAGCATCTCCGCCAGCTCTCGCTCGGAAGGAAGTTTGTCGCCTGGTTTCAGTTTCTTCAGAATCAAACGCTCGATCTGCTTGGCGACTTCTTCATAGACCTTGTTCCTTCGAACAATCTCAAAGTCGGATTTGACCGGCATTGCCATAGGTAAATAGACAAGTGGTCCGATAAGTGGACCAGCGACGATCGGAGTATACCGCCGTTGTCAACTTCCCCGCAAATGCTTTTTATTGTGGACTCGCGTTTCCCGGTGGAGGGCCCGGCGTCCCCGTCCGGCTGGACGGTGCGAGGCAACAGTCCCGCCACGGACGATTCGTCACGCGGTCACCGCACTAGAGCGTCTGCGGGTCCGCTCGTTTCGGTGACCGCCCAGTCGCACACTCCGCGAGTAGCTTCGCACAACTGTACACCGTTCGTGTGCAGGACATGGGCAGCCCCACGCGCTCGCCCAGCTCCACGACCGCGCCTACCAGCGCTTCCAGTTCCATCGGCCGGCCCGCTTCGAGATCTTGCAGCATTGAAGTCTTGTGCTCGCCAACTTTTTCCGCACCTGCGATTCGTTGATCGATGGAAACAGGCAACTCCATGCCTAGCTTGCGGGAGACCGCCTCCACTTCCTGCATGATGTTCCGAATCACGGAACAAACACCCGGATCGCGCACCATCTGAACCAGCGTAGCGCGCGTCAAGGCGCTAACCGGGTTGAAGGAAGCGTTGCCCAAAACCTTGACCCAGATCTCGTGCCGGAGACGCGCTGTGACCGGGCAGCGCAAGCCGGAAGCGATGAGCGCCTCGGCAATTTGCCGGGAGCGGTCGGAGCGCGAACCGTCCGGCTCGCCAAGAGAAATGCGGTTGCCCTCGATGTGTTGAATCACGCCGGGTGAGGGAATCTCGGTCGAAAAATAAACGATGGACCCAAGCACGCGGTGCGCTTCGACGGCTGACGAAATCACGCCGCCGGGATCGACTCGTTCCAGACGCAGTCCTTCCCAATCGCCTCCGAAGCCCTGGAAGTACCACCACGGAATTCCATTCTGTGTGCTGACGACCGTGGTGTCTCGCCCTAATACTGCCCGCAGTTGAGGCGCAAGCTGCGGCAGGCCGTGTGCCTTTACCCCAAGAAACACAACGTCCACCGGTCCCACTTCTGCCAGGGAACCGGCGATTGTCGGCTGCGCGACGAAATCTCCGTCGTTGCTTTTTACCTGTACGCCGTGCTCCTGCATCGCGCGAAGATGCGGCCCGCGCGCAAAGAGCGTGACATCGAAACCGGCCTGCGCCATGCGTGCGCCGATGTAGGCTCCGATGGCGCCCGCCCCCGCGATCAGGAATCTCATGGTTGGTTACTCATGGTTGGCTACCCATGCCGGTCACCCGGGTTGGTCATCCGTGAGCGCGGCGGCTACCGCGCGGCGGCGAATTTTTCCAGTGGCGGTTGTGGGGATACTTTGTACGAGATAAATCTTCTTGGGACATTTGTATTCAGCCAGCAACTCGCGGCAGTGCGCGATGAGTGCCGATTCGGTGGCACCGTGGGGCTCGTGCAAGACGACGGCGGCAGCTACCTCTTCACCGAGTGTGGGATGCGCGCAGCCAAACGTGACCGCCGCCGCGACCGCGGGATGCCGCAGCAAAATCTCATCGACTTCGTGGGGCGCGATGTTCTCGCCACCGCGGATGATGATGTCCTTGATGCGGCCCGTCAAATGCAGGTAGCAGTCTTCGTCAAGCAAACCTTCGTCGCCGGTACGAAACCATCCATTCACAAAAGCGCGCGCATTGGCCTCGGGATTGTTTTCATATCCGCGAAACACGTTCGCTCCCTGAATGGCCACTTCCCCTCGCTGGTTGGTGCCGAGGTGATTGCCCTCCTTGTCCATAATGCTGATGCGGAGCCCCGCGCCCACACCCACAGAACCAGCCTTCCGATGCCGTGGGGGCAACGGATTCGAGGTCATCTGGTGGGCAGCTTCCGTCATTCCATAAGCTTCGACGAAAGGCACGCCGAACAGTCCCTCGATCTTGTGAATGAGTTCCGGCGACAAAGGCGCGCTGCAGGAACGGATGAAGCGCAGACTTGCAGCCTCCACTGGTTTGTGGTGAGTCCGGGCCGCCAGAAGCTGATGCATTGTGGGTACTCCGGAATACCAGGTTACGCGATGTTCTCGAACCGTACGCCAGAAAGAAAGTGCGTTGAATTTGGTGGGAACGACTACGGTGCCTCCGGAAAGCAAGGTTGCCATGGTTGAGGCAATCAATCCATGAACGTGGAACAGCGGCATGATGCACAGCGAAACATCCTCCTCGGCAAGCGCATAGGTGTTGGCAATATTCGCCGACGAGACCGCGAGATTGAAATGCCGCAAGGGCACGCGCTTTGGCCGACCCGTGCTTCCACTGGTGTGCAGGACCAGTGCAATGTCGTCGGCAGTGGGCTCGGTTGCCGAAACGCCGCAGGGAGCATTCACCATTTGAACGTGTCCCTGGTCGTTCATTTCTACCGAGAAGACTGGGATCTTGCGGTCCGCGGCAGCGCTGCGCACAAATTCCGTGCCAACCGGGGAACAAAGCAAAATGCGGGCATTCGTGTCTCCGAGAAAAAAATGAAATTCCTCGTAGGGATAAGCCGGGTTCAATGGGGCTGCAGTTCCAGCGATGGAGGCGGCGAGAAAGCTCACTATCGCAGGCAATCCATTCGGCATTGCAATCGCCACCGCATCGCCGCGGCGAATGCCGGCGGAGGCCAAGGCGTTCGCCATGGCCAGGACCTGCTGCCGCAACGAAGCGTAGGTGACACGGATGCCGAGCTCGGGCACGACCACCGCCGTGTGACTGTCCGCAAAATGCAGGACATCAAGAAGCGTGTTGACCGACTTCAGAGTCATTCGTCAGTGCCCTTAGCGCGGCCCGTAAATTCACACTGTCATCCCGAGCGAAGCGAAGGACCCATGCATTTGCGGGCAGTGGCGGAATGCAAAGGTCCACCTTTCATTATCTTTTGGAAGAAGATTCTAGATTGCGTAGCCCTCGGCGTTCAGCGCCTGGCCAAACTCTTTCAGAAGAAACTGCACGTTATCTTCTGTGGCCAGCGGGCCCATCACACCAATGCGGAAGACCTTGCCCGCAAGCGGCCCGAAACCGCCGGCGATCTCAATGCCTGCCTCGTCCAAGAGGTGTTTTCGGACTTTCGCCTCGTCAACGCCTTGTGGAACGCACACCGTATTCAAAGTGGCAATACCACGCCCTTCAGGAACGTGCAGCCGCAGACCCATGGCTTCTATGCCTTTGACAAAGAGCCTGTGGCAACGGCGATGCCTCTCCCAGCGGTTCTCGATTCCTTCCTCGGCAATGACCAGCAGCGCTTCGCGCAGGGCATAGAACATCGCAATCGGCGCGGTGTGATGATAGCGGTGCGAGACGCTGGAGTAATCATGAATCAGCTTGAGGTCAAAATACCAACTGCGTACCGGAGAAGTGCGAGTGCGCAGCCAGTCCATGGCCCGAAGTGAAATTGCCATCGGAGACAAGCCCGGCGGACAGCTCAGCCCCTTTTGCGTGCAACTGTACGCGACGTCGATGCCGGTCTTGTCGAATTCCACCGGCAGTCCGCCGAGCGAGGTGACGCAGTCCGCGATCACCAGCGCACCCGTGTCATGAGCGGCGGCACAGATCGCCTGGCCCAATTGTAAGGCTCCCGTCGATGTCTCGGCGTGGACGTAAGCCACAACCTGGGGCTTCTCGCGATGGATGAACTCACTCGCTTCATCATCCGTGAAGGTCTCACCCCAACTCTTCTCAAAGCGTACCAGGTTGGCGCCGTGGCGTTTTGCCATCTCCGTGAGCCGGTCAGAGAAATAGCCATTGGCAAACACCGCGACCTTGGTTCCGGGCTCCACGAAGTTGGCAACCGCAGCTTCCATCCCCGCGCTGCCTGTGCCGGAAATTACCAGCGTGGCGCTGTCGTTAACCCCGAAGCCAGGCTTGAGCAACTGCTGAACATCTTCCATCACCTGGATGAAGTAAGGGTCAAGGTGCCCGACAATCGGCTTCGACAGCGCTTCGTAGACGCGCGGGTCAACCATGGTGGGTCCCGGCCCAAAGAGATAGCGGCGAGGCGGCTGCAAGGTAGGAAACAAATTAAGTGCCGGAACTTCCTGTTCTATGGCGCTCATAGCTCTCGTTTCTCTAGAAACATATTCAGATTCTACGACACGGAGCGGACTAATCTCCAGGACACCCGAAGTCCGAGGTTCAGGACACGCGATGCTCGTTGACAGTGAGCACCGACGACGCAAGTGCAGTCAAATTAATTCTATTGATTAGTTCGATTAGTTTATCTTATTGTTGGCGACTTGGTAAAGGGATCGACCCGCCGCGAATCGCCCGCTAGCGCGTCGTGACAAAAAAGTATGCTGTCATCACGACGCCTACTCTGATCATCAGGCCCCGCACCTTCCGGGGGTCTGCCTTCTGAGCGTAATGCGCGCCGAACCAGCCCCCGGCGAGCGAACCTGCAATCATCACCGCGCACTGCGGCCACAACACCGCGTGAGCCACGATAAAGGTGACCACCGCGGCAGCGTTAATTGCGACGGCTAGCAACGTCCTGAGCGCGCCCATGGCATGGATGTCACGCATCCCCATGAGCGCGAGCATGGCCAGCGTCATGAACCCGATGCCGGCGCCAAAGTATCCGCCATAGACTGAAATTAGCAACTCCGCGATCGAACCTATCGTGATCGCCCGCCATGATGTGTCCCGCAGATCGTCAATAACCGCAGTCCTGCCGACGACGGCTCGGATCGAATTGCCGAAAGCGAACAGCAAAGTGCCGGCGAGCAGCAGCCAGGGAACGAGGCGCAAGAAAGTATGCTGCGGAGTTCTAAGCAGTAGCAGCGCTCCCGCCCAACCGCCGACAACGCTGGTGACGAGCAAGGGGAGCAATACACGAAGGGGTGCGTTCAGCCGTTTCAAGTAAGCAACCGTGCTCGCTGCCAATCCGGGCCAGAGCGCGACCGTATTGGTCGCGTTGGCTTCCACAGCTGGGACGCCCATGATCAACAACGCCGGAAAGGAAATGAAACTGCCGCCGCCGGCCAACGCGTTCAGCGCGCCAGCGATTACGGCGGCGAAAAGCAGGTAGATGGCATGAGCGAAGTGTAAAACCATACGTACCAGAAAGACGGGTCCGGGAAAGCAGCGCACACAACGGGCGCCAATTCTATCAGGATCAGTCAGCGACCTCCCGACGATTTCTTTTTTCATATTTCATACCGCGACAGAGATTTCCATTTCGCAATTTGGCGATCTCTTTACTTTTCGAATCTCTTTATGCACTTCCTCGAAGCCCCTCCCTCTGCTAGCGTTTTTTCCGACCAGACTTCGCTTGCTGAAACTGTTGTGAGATTTCGGCTATGGGGTCTGCAAAGTTTTCTCTTGACTGTGTGTATTTTGATGTGATAAACCGCGATGTCGCAAGTGGTCCGCTTTTCAGACCGGACCTGAACTCGCTAGTAACTCTAAATAAAGTTTTAAATTCGTGGCCCCAACGAAGAAGGCAGCGCGCGGTATCGGTGTGCGCATGCTCGAGCATGGGCTTGTTTGGCAAATCATTGCGGGAGAAGAAAAACATGCGCTCGCTAACAACGTTTTTCGTGCTTCTGGTAATTTTCATGGCGCCAGGTTCGCTCGCCCATGCTCAAACCACGGAACCGGCGAGCCAGACCGGCGGATCAACCTCCGAGAGCGCCACCAAGGCCGAAGTCAATCAGTTGCGCAGCGAGGTCGCAGCGCAGCGCAAGACCATCGAGGAGCTGAAGGTCTTGGTCGAGAAGCTGGCTGAGGGGAGGGCCCTGGCAACCGCGCTCCCAACAAGCAACGACACAAACAGTTCGGCGCAGATTCGCCCGGTTGCCGCCTCTGCTTCGGTGGAAACGAATTCGCAGGCGGTTGACGCTCCCACCGGCAGCGCGGTTCATCTGATGAATGCGGTTCTCGTGCAGCCCAACCCTGCGGTAGAGGCGGCGCTCGTGGAGCAGGCTCCCTCGGCGGCTGCTCCGAAGAAACCTGATGTTCCCGTTACCGCTGGGTGGAACGGAGAGCACTTTTTCATCAGGAGCGCGGACGGACAGTTCAGCATCAGTCCCTACGGCTACGTGGACACCGATTACCGTGCTTACAAAGGCGACGGCACTCCCGCCGACACGTTTCTGGTGCGCCGCGCTCGCTTCGGGTTTCAAGGCAACTACGGCTCTCACTTCGATTTTGCGTTGCTCACCGACGCTGCGTCGACCTCGGGCTCAGTGGTGCGCGACGTTTACCTCAACGTAAGAATCCGGCCTGAGATCCAATTTCAGGGTGGCCAGTTCAAGACGCCCTTCGCTCAGGAAAGCGGAGTCGGCGCCACCAACCTGGACTTTGTAGAACGTGGGTTCCAGGCGATGCTGTACCCGTCAGCAGCTTCAGCATACCGCAGCCCCGGCGTGGCCTTTCACGGCGATATTGACGGTGGCGTCATGCAGTATTGGGTAGGGGCGTTTAACGGCAAGGGATATGCCTTGGCCAACACCACCAATCAACCCGAAGTCATCGGGAGGCTCCGTTTCTACCCGTGGCGCAAATCCAACAACGCCTGGTTCAAGCAATTTGCTTTTGGCGGATCCATTGACTGGGCGCGTTCGCAGGGGCTTACCCATGATCAAAGTTTCAGCGGCACGCTGCCCGATGGGGCTTACACTTTCTTCCCACAGTTCGCGATTAACGGACCGATCCACCGCTATAACGGTGAGTTCACCTACATCAAGAATCGTTTCGCTCTGCGCGGCGAATACGATCAGCTCAATCAGTCGCGCAACAATGTCGGCTCCGAGACGGTGGGAGGGCTGGGCTTCCTGAGCCTTCCGTCAATCATAGCCAAGGCTTATGACGTCAGCGCAACTTACTTGCTGACGGGGGAGAAACGGCCGGAAAACGGCACTCCCCGGGTCAATCGTCCGATGTTCGGCCCCGAGACTCCAGGCGGCAAGGGACGCGGATACGGAGCCTGGGAAGTCGCCTTCCGAATCACTGGTATCCACGCCAAAGAACCGGGCGCGAACCTGTTGAACTATTACACGCCGGGCTATGTGCCCACATTTAATTTCCACACCACTGAGTACACGATGGGGCTCAACTGGTATCCCAATTATTGGGTCAGGTACATGGTCAATCTGAATATTGATCAGTTGAAGGACCCCAGTCTAATTGGTGCGGTGCCGCAGAACTACTATGTGTTTTTACAGCGCTTACAGTTCAGGTTCTAGAGTCTGCCCGCTCGGGTGTCCGTTGCGGATGGACTGGTCAGCAAGTTTGGTACCGCCGGAGCCGGCCGCAACGGTTCTGAAGGGAAAAATCGCAGGAGGGAATTCGATGAGACCGAGGATTCTGCTTATTATCTTTGTCACCGCGCTGTTTGTGATCCTGAGTGGCTGCGGAAGTGTTGCGAACTGTCCGATCTGCGGCACCACCACTGCTGGTGGTTACGGCGTCATCGACATCATCCCCGTGCCCGAGCACAATGCCACGGGCGAGCCCGGCGGACCGTTTAACTCCTTCGACATAAGCTGGGTCGACCCGGTACACCACCTGGACTACGTTTCCGATCGCATCGGTTTGACCGTTGATGTTTTTGATACCACCAACGATCTCGCGGTGAATGCGATTCAAGGCGTCAATGCCGTCGCAGGTGCTGGCAACGGGGCTAGCCCGTGCCTCCAGGTCCCGAACCCTGTTGCTGGACAGCCACCTGTCGACATCATCCCCCCCATCGTCGATGTATTTGGCAATTTCACCCGCTATGGGTGTAGAACCGATCTCACTTGGGAGGGCGGGTCCAGGTTCCATCTCGGCACGGGCTTCGGCCCAAATTCTAAGTTCGGTGGATTCCCTGGCGCGCAGTGTTGCGCTTCCCGCGGCAACGGCGTGAATCCGATGTCCGGCCCAGATGGTCTTGAAGTAAGCGCGGACGGCAACACCTTGTTCGTCGGCAATGGCAGTGCTTCCGTCGTGGTTTTCGATTTGAGTTCGATGAACCTGACCACAAATCCCCCCACCCCTCCGAATGTATTGGCCATCGTACCAACCGGGGTTTCGGCTTCTTATGACGGTCCGCTGGGCATCGCTCCCTGCGTTGCCTCATGGAACGGCGAAGCCGGCTCAGCCGCGGACTGCGGAGACGACCGGGCGGATGAGATGTCGTACGACAACACACATCATGTTCTCGCGGTCATCAACGGGGACCCGGGATTGCCGCTTATCACGTTTATCGATATGCAATACATTGTGGGCGCGACACCACCAAGGACGTCCGTCACGGATCCGAACGGATATGGGGATCTGCATTGCCTACCGATCGATCCAGCGTCAGCTTACGGGCCCTACGCCGCGTCCTCGCAGCTGACGGATACAGTTAATTTCCCGACTTATCCGTCCCAGGGATTCTCATCAACCTGGGTAGTAGCGCAGCCTGGTGCTTCGTTCAACCCGCCAAGGTGCATTCTTGGGCAAATCTACTACGACGGCGCGGGAGGTGCGGCCTCGGCTGGTTTCGGACTTACCGCGAGCGTTCCGGTGGACAACGTTAACGGTACGTTCCCGTGTCCGGATCCGTCCAATCCGCAAGTGTTCGGTGGCGTATCGGGATCAGCGGCCGCCTCTTTGGTTCCTGGCATTGGGACAACGCCGAGTGGCGCCTCCTATACCATTCCATGCCACCACGGTCCCATTCTCGATCAAACACTAGGCACATTCTGTGCCCAAGGCAACACCCCTCCCCCCGCCGCCAGTTGCGCTGGTGCCATAGCGCCGGCTGGTTTGGGAGGAATGGTTTGGAATGAGAGCACCGGTCACCTGCTGCTGGCGAATGAGAATTCCATTCCGATCACCAACATCGGAAACATTGATGAGATCGATCCGCGGCTCACGGACACCAGTTGCGGAGGGGTCTCCTGCGGCCCGTACGTCGTGAATAGCTACGTAATGGCGAATTGCATGCCGACAGGTGTGACTGCGGGCCCAAACAACAACTTCCTGGTCGGTTGCGCGGACCACGATGGCGAAGCATTTCCTCCAAATGAGTACATCATCGATGGAACCACCGGCGCGATCCTCACACAAATCACTAATGTCGGCGGCGTGGACGAAACCTGGTATAACCCCGGCGACAACAAGTACTACCTGGCAGCGAGAGATATGCCCAATGGCCCGGTCATGGGTGTCATCGATGCGGGCGGCAACGGTCAGCCACCAACATGGCTGGAAAACGCTACGACCGGCCCCAATTCACACAGCGTTGCAGTCGATCCCAGCAATAACCACGCGTTTGTTCCGCTTCAGGCCGGAGGTCAATGCACGACGCAGAGCAGCAATGGCTGCGTTGGTGTCTACGCTCAACAGTGAGTCCGAGGAGGCGTTGAGAAACTCGGGTTTCGCGTGAGCGACGAACGCTGGTCCGAAATACGGCAGAATGAACATGGTATATTTGCCCTGTGCGCCCTGCGAGTTTAGCAATTGGGCGAAGAGAGTGTGGGTGAAGTGATTTATGGGAACCTTTCGTAGGGCGGCAGTACCGAGTTGTCTCTTGGTCGCTTCGATTCTGATCACGCTCGCCGGCGCCAGCGAGCAGCCCACGCCAAAACCAACCGACGTCCCTGCAACCGTTATCGCCCACTTGCCTTTGCCGCAAGCGACCGGAAGTCAAACGTTGCTTCAGAAGGAGAACGGAAAACAGTACCTGTACGTGCAACAGGCAGGGAAGCAAGGCTTCATGGTCGTGGACGTGAGCAAGCCGGAGAAGCCGATCCTTTTGAAGCGAACCGCGGAATCGAACCAGTCGACCACGGGAAACCTGCAGATGGTTAGCCCCGATGTGGCCATCGCAGAAGCTCCGGAAAAAACACCGACGACTCTGACCAGCAGCACCCATCCCACCGAGACCGTGCGCGTGCTCGACTTGAGCGATCCGCGCAATCCAAAGACACTGGAAACCTTCAACAAAGTCACCAGCCTTCTTCCTGATGGCGGCCACAGCTTGATCTACCTCACCAACAACGAGGGCTTGTGGATTCTCCGCTACAATCGCCCCGCCCTACTGGAACCGGCCAAGAAAAAGCCGCCCTGTGACTCCGAATCCACGATCATGGCGATGCCGCCGGAATGCGATTGAGGGATGACCCTGAATCAAAGCGGATCTCGTTGCAAACCTCGTGCTGTACCTAGTGTGCCGAACACTCCTTCTCGATGGTCTTGATCGAGGTGATGGTTAACGTCACCGAGGCTGGAGCACCCGTTTTGGTTAATGCGTCGGAGCTTGTCATCATCGACGGTGACTCCTTCCCGGTTACTTCCACTCGTTGTCCCAGGTAATTGCGGAGCCTTATTTTGCCCGTAGCCTGCAGTTCGTAGGTCATGCCTGGGTCTTGCTTCATCAGTATGTAATCGCCGCTGGACCGGCCAACGCAGCCTTGAATGGTTACCTGCCCTTTGGAATCTTTCGAATTCTGCGGGCTCGTGTTGCTGGGATTGCTGTTTTGGGCCAGGAGAAAACTGCCTGAAAGCAGCAGAGCGAACCACATCTTTTTCATATACGTTTCTCCTCTCATAGAATGGGATGGCTTCGCCGTTGCAACCGTTGCATTTAATCGGGGGCGAGAGCGATTACTTGACGCGAGTTTCCTGATAGTGCAGTTCCTTCCATTGCCCGGCGCGCTTCACCCAGATTTCGCTGATGTATACCCGTGAGTAGCGTATCTGTGCGTGGGGCGGGAACTGTATGGTGCTTTCGTAGATGACCAGGGCGGCATCGGACCCCAGCGGAATCAGCTTGAAGCCCCACAGCGTATAGTCGAAAACATTCTGGTTGACCAGTTCGTTTACAGCTTGAATCTTGTTCCGCTCGCCCACACCATCGACTTCGATTCCCTGATAATCGTCCGCCAGCAAGTCGGCGTAAGCTTTCTTGTCCTTATTCTTCAGCGCATCCCATTCGACTTTGATCTTCGCTTGGAACATATCCATCAGCGCCTTATCGGTGGAGACACCGCTAGATTGCTGCGTCTCGCCAGCCTTCGGTGGATTTGCCGCTTTTTGCGCCAGGGCAAGAGACATCAACACCACAATACAAACGAAGACGAAACAAACTCGCATTAGTCCTCCAAAGTGAAATGCAGCGAATCAAGTCAGGTGTGCACCAAGTGCGGCGCAGCTCACGTTATTGCAACTCTTTGACTTTCTTTCTCAATGCTGCCAGCAGCGGCGGAGGCAGTTCGGAATACCCTTCCTGAACCGCAAATTGCTGACCGTCCGTGTAGATCCAATCCAAGAGATTGATTAACGCGGCGGCACGAGCGGAATCAGACGGTGGAACCCGCAGGTAAATCCAGCTGAAACTGGCAATGGGAAAAGATTCGGCTCCCGGTTGGTCGATCAACGAAGCAGAGAAGGCCTTCCAGCCTGGCGCCTCTGCTGCCTGGCAGGCCGCAGCCACACCTTCAGTGGAAGCCTTAAGAAACTTGCCGGCGCGATTCAGCACCGCGGCTTGGGAAAGATTGCTCTTCACCGCGTATTGATACTCCACGTAGCCAATGGAGCCGTGGATGTTCTTCACTTTGTCCGCCATATCGGCACTGCGTTCCGCCGACTCCCCAACCGGCCACTTGGGTGAAGGGGTGATTCCAACCTGGGAACGAAACTTGGAACTCGCCTTGGAGAGAAAGTCAGTGAAGACGTAGTTGGATCCCTTTCCTGCGGGGCGGTTGACCACCTGGATCGGAAGATTCGGAAGGGCGATTTCGGGATTGAGCTTTGCGATTTGTGGCGCATTCCACGTCTTTATATCACCGAGGAATATCCCGGCCAACACTTCCCCCGAAAGCCGAAGGTCCTGCGGCGCCTCGGGAAGATTGTAGATGGGAACGATCGCGATGAGCACGACCGGTAACGCGATCAAACTGCCCTCTTTTCGCTCCTTATCAGTAAGCTGAGCTTCCCCGGCGGCAAAATCGCCCACGCCATGTGAGATCTGCTTGATCCCTTCACTGGTGCCGACCGTGACGTATCGCATCTGAAGGTTGGGGTTGCGCTTGCCGAACTCCTGTGTCCACCGACTATAAAGGGGCGTCGGCACACTCGATCCGGATCCCACCAGGACAAGCGTGTTTTGGGCCTTGGCAGGAGCGCTGGCGAGTCCGAGAGTAAGAAGAGACAACAGCCAGAGATGCGAGAGCAAACTTCGGTTGGAATGTCGCTGCGCAATGTCAGATGACGAAGATCTTGCCGGTACCCTCATCGTGTTCCTCCTGATTGTGGCTGAACGGCGTCGAACGAACTCATCCTGTTGGCCACCGGAGTACTGAACCTAGCTGACGACTGTAAGGTACCACCGCTTCGAGCGAACCCACAGTGTCAGGTACGGGTAGCTGTTGTCAGACTAGGAACGGCCATCGGTTCATCCCTGCTCTTTCCGAGAGCAAGAGTTTAATTATCACTCCAACAGCGCGGAGTGAGACGGAAGAGTTGAGCCTTAGCCTGGCATTGTGTTTCTACCGGCGGTGCGATCTTGGGCAGCGAGGAGCTGACAAACGGCTGGTGTTAGAATTCCGGACGTCCGGACTTGCTGTCGTGGCAAATTACGAGGTGTGCTCGTGCGCGTCCGGCTCGCGAGACGGCGCCGCGAAGGCTGAACCGACTTATGTCTCAAGATCTTACGTCACAACATTTTACGTCGCACCATGAAACCGAGGCTTTAGCGCGGGAAGTGCTGTCCGCGTATGAGACGGGCGAGATGATTCGTATCCCTCCCTCCCAGCGCCCTGGTTTCGATCTCAACGCAGCTTATGAGGTGGAAGCAACCCTCATGCAGTTCCGCGAAGCTGGCGGAAGTAGAGCCGTCGGCCGCAAGGTCGGTTATGCCAATAAAGCGATGTGGCGTGTGCTCAAACTTGAAACCCTGGTTTGGGCCCACATGTACGACGACACGGTGCATTACAGTGACCGCAACTCCGCCACGCTGGCGCTCGCACATCCTCGTTCGCTGAAGATCGAGCCCGAGATTGTTTTCGGTTTGAAACAGCCGCTCATGGTTGACCGCGGCGAAGTTGAGGGCGGCGAAACCCCTTCTCCCTCCGCTGTGCTCGCATCCACGGAGTGGCTGGCGGCAGGATTCGAAATCATCGATTGTCCTTTCCCGCAATGGCAGTTTCAGCCCAGTGATTTCGTTGCCTCCTTCGGGCTTCATGCTGCACTGGTGATCGGAGAGCGAGTGGCGGTGCGTCCCGACGGCATCGCTGCGCTAGTGGAGGAGCTACCGCGATTCAAAGTACGTATGCTGAAGAACGGAGAGTTCATGGAAGAGGGATCCGGCCGGAACAGCTTGCGGAGCCCAGCATTGTGCCTCGCGGAACTCAGCGCAGCCATCATGCGGCGATTCCCAACCGAGCCCTTGCACGCCGGCGAAATCGTCAGCTCCGGAACGCTCACCGCCGGACATCTGACCGACCGCGGCGATCTCTGGACCGCTGAGGTAGACGGCCTGCCGCTGCCGCCGCTGACATTGCGTCTGACTTGATCGTAAAGCTACGTTTGGCGTGAATGGACCATGCGCTGTGACGAAGATCACAGCCTGTGATTGTGCACAAGCGCAGACTAATTCTGGTCGCCCGCGCGCCGCAATGCCACTGACGAGCTGCCCGTGGACCCGCCTCCGACCGCAAATGGAACGCTCAGGAGAAACCCATGTCATTCACTAAGCAGCAAGCACTCGACTACCATTCTGGGTCGCGCCCGGGAAAAATTGAGGTCACCCCCACAAAACCGTGCCGGACGCAACGCGATCTGAGCCTGGCCTATACGCCGGGCGTGGCCGTACCATGCCTCGCGATTCAGCAGAATCCGCATGACGCCTTTAAGTACACGGGCCGCGGAAATTTAGTCGCCGTGGTAACCAACGGAACCGCCGTTCTCGGACTGGGCGACATCGGCCCTCTCGCCGGCAAGCCCGTCATGGAGGGCAAAGCTGTCCTCTTTAAACGCTTCGCTGACGTGGATGTCTTCGATATCGAGGTCGGCAGCCACGATCCCGACGATGTCATTAAGGTATGCCAACTTCTGGAGCCGACCTTCGGCGGCATCAACCTCGAAGACATAAAGGCTCCGGAATGCTTCTACATCGAAGAAACCTTAAAGAAGACGATGAAGATTCCGGTCTTCCACGACGATCAGCACGGCACCGCGATTATTTCAGGGGCCGCGTTGTTGAACGCTCTGGAAGTGGTAGGCAAGGACATCGGCAAGATAACCCTCGTCATCAACGGCGCCGGCGCCTCGAGCGTTGCGACCGCCGAGCACTACGTGCGGCTCGGCATGAAGCGCGAGCACATCACCCTGTGCGATACCAAGGGAGTTGTTTACAAAGGCCGCATGGCCGGCATGAATCCATATAAGGAGCGCTTCGCGCAAGACACTAAGCTGCGCACGCTGGCCGAGGCGATGGTCGGAGCTGATATGTTCCTCGGACTTTCCGTCGGTGGCGTGGTCTCGCAAGACATGGTGCGCTCGATGGCGCCCCGTCCAATTGTCATCGCCATGGCGAATCCCGATCCGGAAATTACCTACGAAGACGCCAAAGCCTGCCGCTCCGACGTCATCATGTGCACCGGCCGCTCCGATTATCCCAACATGGTGAATAACGTTCTCGGCTTCCCCTTCATTTTCCGAGGA
>Ga0181523_10002676_pt1 | contig 16975 bp, 13 predicted proteins | sample PEATcosm2014_Bin_43_FD_119752 | JGI IMG/M metagenome (GOLD analysis project Ga0181523, IMG submission 119752) | Peatland microbial communities from MTU Mesocosm Facility, Houghton, MI, USA - PEATcosm2014_Bin05_30_metaG | ecosystem: Environmental > Terrestrial > Soil > Wetlands > Peat | place...
ACAACATCGGCGGCTGGAACGAGAAGCCGAACATTGAAATTGTGCAGACGATCTGCGACTTGGTGGATGAGATGGCGCCGCGTGCGGGGAACTCGCGCCGCGAACTGATCACGTTTGTGAAGGACCGGCCGGGACATGATCGCCGCTACGCCATGGACGCGCGCAAGATCGAACGCGAACTGGGATGGAAGCCCAAGGCGACTCTCGAAAGCGGGATTCGCCAGACGGTGCGCTGGTATCTTGAGAACGAGGTATGGGTGCGGGAAGTGACTAGCGGAAGTTATCGGCAGTGGGTGGCCACGCACTATTCCGGGTAGCGTGCGGAAAATCGACGAGGAAGTCACACAAGGGAAAGCAGCGAATGCAACCGAGCACGCAATATAAGGGCATCATTCTGGCGGGAGGGTCGGGCACGCGTCTGTATCCGACGACGCAGGTCATGGGGAAGAGTCTGCTTCCGGTCTACAACAAGCCCATGGTTTATTACCCGCTGTGCACGCTGATGCTGGCGGGGATTCGGGACATACTGGTGATTTCGACGCCGGAAGATACGCCCAGACTGCAGGCGCTGCTGCGAGATGGGACCCAGTACGGAATTCGTTTGCGGTATCAGACGCAGCTCAAGCCGGAGGGAATTGCGCAGGCGTTTCTTCTGGGGCAGGAATTTCTGGACGGCAGCCCTTGCGCGCTGGTGCTGGGCGACAACATTTTCTACGGGCACGATCTGGGGAAAGATCTGCGGGAGGCAGCGGCGAAAGTGCATGGGGCGCGAGTATTTGCGTATCCAGTGCATGACCCGGAGCGCTACGGTGTGGTGGAGTTTGATGTTGCGGGACGTGCGCTGAGCATCGAGGAAAAACCGAAGCATCCGAAATCGCGATACGCCGTCACGGGGCTTTATTTCTACGATAGCCAGGTGGTGGAGACTGCGAAGTTGCTGAAGCCGAGTGCGCGCGGCGAACTCGAAATCACCGACGTCAACCTGGCCTACTTGAAGAAGGGGCAACTGGAAGTGGTGGTGATGGGGCGCGGAATGGCATGGCTGGATACGGGTACGCATGAATCGTTGATGGATGCGGCACTGTACATTCAGGCCATCGAAAAGCGGCAAGGGCTGATGGTAGCGTGTCCGGAGGAGATCGCGTATCGCTACGGCTACATTACGGCGTCCCAGGTGGAAGCGATCGGCAGCGCCATGAAGAACAGCAGCTACGGCGCCTACCTGCTGCAGCTGTTGCGGGAGAAAGTATTTTGAGAGTAGGAGGGGAAAACCACAAGAAATGAAAGCAATGATTGTTGGCGCCACGGGCCTGTTTGGCAAGGCGCTCATGCGCGAATGGGGCGGGGACGAAGTTGTCGGCCTCGGATCGAAAGATGTGGACATTCGTGATGCCGGCAGAGTTCGAGAAGTGGTGGAGAAGGCCCGCCCAGAGTGCATTGTGCTGGCCGCGGCTTACACGGATGTGGACGGCTGCGAAAGTCACTCTGATCTGGCGTTCGCGGTGAATCGCGACGGGCCGGTGTATGTCGCCGAGGCCGCCAAGAAGATTGGCGCGAGGCTCCTTTTTCTCAGTTCCGACTACGTCTTCGACGGCAAGAATACATCGCCCTACGAGACCGGGGATGCGCGGAATCCGCAGAGCGTGTACGGACGATCGAAGGCCGAGGCGGAGGTCCGGCTGCTGGAAGTGCTGCCGGAGTGTTGCATCGCGCGGACTTCGTGGTTGTTTGGGACGGGCGGGAAGTGTTTTCCAGATACGATTTTGAAATTGGCAGCGAGCCGGCCGGCGCTGGACGTGGTGGATGATCAGCGCGGGTGCCCGACGTATTCCGTGGACTTGTCGAGGGCGATCATCGGGTTATGCCGCAACCAGGCCAGCGGAATTGTGCATGTGACCAACGCCGGAAATTGTTCGTGGTTCGAATTTGCGCGCGAGATCGTGAAGACTTCCGGGCTCGTCACTGAGGTGCGCCCGGTCAGCAGTCAGCAAATGGCCCGTCCGGCGCCGCGTCCGGCTTACTCTGTGTTGTCATCCAAGAGTCTGCAGCGGTATGGAATCGCCATGCCCACATGGCAGGATGCGCTTCAGCGATACTTGCAGGAACGAAAACCCTGAGCGTCGTTAGTTTGACCGTCATTAATTCTGGATCAAGCCTGGTGACTGACACGGCGTTTCAGACCGGTGAAGAATTTGCGGCTGCCATGGATGCCCGCGATCCCCTGGTGCATTTTCGCGCGCGCTTCTGCATTCCAAAGACCAAGAGCGGCGACGACTGCATTTATTTATGCGGGCACTCGCTCGGGCTGCAACCGAAGTCGGCGAGTTCCTATCTCGATGAACAACTTCGAAACTGGGCGGAACTCGGCGTGGAAGGGCACTTTCACGGGAAGACGCCCTGGATAAAGTTTCACCGGCTACTCGCTTCGCAGACTGCCGCGCTGGTCGGGGCGGAACCGGCGGAAGTCGTCGTGATGAACTCGCTCACCGTGAACCTGCACTTGATGATGGCGTCGTTCTATCGTCCCACGAAAGAGCGACACAAGGTTCTGGTCGAAAGCGGAGCCTTTCCGTCCGATCAGTACGCGGTGAGTTCGCAAATTCGCTTCCACGGTTTCGAGCCAGCGTCGTCGCTGCTGGAACTCACGCCTCGCGCCGGCGAGTCTTCGGTGCGCGACGAAGACGTCGAGACGCTGATCGACCGCGAAGGCGATTCGATTGCGCTGATCCTCCTGGGTGGAGTGAACTACGCCACCGGGCAAGTTTTCGACATGGAGGGAATCACGAAGGCGGGACGGCGCAAGGGATGCGTCGTGGGATTTGATCTAGCGCATGCCGCCGGAAATGTGCCGCTGCGGCTTCACGACTGGGGCCCGGATTTCGCGGTGTGGTGCAATTATAAATATTTGAACGGTGGTCCGGGATGTGTTGCCGGATGTTTTGTGCACCAGCGCCACGCGCACGCGTGGGGACTGCCGCGCCTCGCGGGGTGGTGGGGCCACGACGAAGAGACCCGGTTCCAGATGGGGCCGGACTTTCACCCGATGGCGGGAGCGGAGGGCTGGCAATTGAGCAATCCTCCGATTCTGGCGTTGGCGGCTCTGCGCGCCTCGATGGAGATTTTTTCGGAGGCCGGTCTGGAACGCCTGCGCTCGAAAAGCTTGTCGTTGACGAGATACATGGAATTTCTGCTCGACCAGCACTCCTCTCCAAAGTATTCCATCGTCACGCCGCGTGAGGCGGAGCGAAGAGGTGCGCAGCTCTCCATCCGGTTGCGAGCCGCTGGCCGGGAGCTGTGCGACCAATTGGCGGAGCAGGGAGTGATAGGCGACTGGCGCGAGCCGGACATTTTCCGGGTCGCTCCGGTGCCTCTATACAATTCATATCAAGACGTTTACCTTTTTGTGCAGCGCTTTTTCGGCGCACTTTAGCCTGCCACGTCCCCCACTTCAGTCTGCACTTTCTTGATTACTTCGGTAACACATGCGCGAGTTCGAGCGAACATACAATCTTTAACGTGGGAAAATCTCCGCTCCAGCACGCCCGGAAGTGGACGGCGATCGTGTGCGCTGTGGTGTGCGCGCATGTTTTGCTGTCGGTGCTGGCCCAGCGCGGGTTTGCGCTCACAGCCATCGGCGACATCCTGCAAAACGTTCTCTTGCTCGGCGCAACCGTCGCATTCCTTGCCAACGTAAGAACAGCTGCCCCCAAGGCGCGGCTGTTTTGGGCGCTCATGGGCCTGGGCCTGGGCATGTGGCTGACCTCGCAGGTCATGTGGACTTATATCGAAGTCTACTTGCGGCATGAGGCCCCGAATCCATTTGTTGGCGACGTAATTCTTTTCCTGCATATTGTTCCCATGATGGCTGCGGTGGCCATCCAGCCGCATCTGCAGCAGGATGATCGCTCGATCCGGGTCGGAACGCTGGATTTTGCACTCCTGCTTACGTGGTGGCTGTTCCTGTATCTCTTCATCGTGATTCCGTGGCAGTATGTGCACCTTGCCGAGGCGGCATACGGCCGGAGCTTCGATCTGCTTTACGTGAGCGAAGAGCTGGTGTTGGCGGCCGGGTTGGTACTGGTGTGGCGGCGGAGCCGGGGATCGTGGCGCAGAATCTACTTCCATCTTTTTGCCGCAACCTTGCTCTACTGTGTCGCGTCGCTCATGGCCAGCGAGGCCATCGACTTGCATCTTTATTACACGGGTAGCCTGTTCGACGTTCCGCTGGTAGCGGGAATGGCGTGGTTTGTTCGGATCGGCTTTTTCCCGCGGGAGGCGGGGGAGCAGGATCCTCTCGAAGAGGCCGCAACTCGCAGCTACGGAATCTGGAAAGCGCGTCTGGCCATGGTGGCCGTGTTCGTTACGCCCCTGATGATGGCCTGGGCACAGTTCGGGGGAGACGCGCCACAAAACGTTCGCACCTACCGGTTGCTGCTGACCGTCGCAGTCATGACGGTGATGGGCGCGCTGGTATTCCTGAAGCAACATTTACTGGATCAGGAGTTGCTGAGCCTGCTGCGCTTGTCGCGGCAGAACCTGGATGAGATGTGCAGGCTGAAGGACGAACTGGAAAATAAGGAACATTCGCTGCGCTGGCACAGTCTGGAGTTGCAGCGTAAGAATCTGGAACTGCAGGAGATTTCTTTTACCGATGTGCTGACGGGGGTGTGGAACCGCCGCTATCTCGAAGAGATCCTCACGGCCGAGGCCGGGCAGGTGCTGCGAAATTACGAGCGCGCGCGCGGATCAGACATCCGCAAGCTGGACCATCGCGACCTGGTGTTCATCATGGTCGACGTGGATTTCTTCAAGGAAGTCAACGACCGGCACGGGCATCCCAAGGGAGACCGGCTGCTGCAACTGGTGGCGCAGCGGCTCTCCGCGGTGGTGCGCAAGTCCGACGTACTGGTGCGGTGGGGTGGAGAAGAATTCCTGATCATGAGCCGTTCGACCGATCCCTCGGGAACGCCAGCGTTCTGCAGTCGTGTTCTGCACGTGATGGCGTCGGAGCCGTTTGATCTGGGACACGGAATCTTCGTGAGAAAAACGTGCTCGGTGGGGTGGGCGGCGTATCCCTGGAGCCGTAGCGCTTATGAGGCGATTTGTGCCGAGGAGTCGATTGCGCTGGCGGATGCGGCTCTGTATCGGGCCAAGGCTCTGGGTCGAAACGTGGGAGTCGGCATCGTGGCGACGGATTTCGCGAACCAGAATCCTGAGGAGATCGACCTGTCGTCGGTGTGCCAGGGGAATCCCCCGCTGGCACGAACCATACGAACCGAATGTCCGGGCCCCGAGGCGGCGATGGAAGCGAGTGTTGAGGCCGCGCAGCCGGTCGACAATTCCAGCGCCTAACCCCCGCCGCGCAGGCCATCCACTCTGAATGCACCCGATCTGTGCCCCGGCGATCTACGCGCCGGCAAATCTATCCGCCGGTGCTTGACCTGTGCGAGCGCGTTGACTACATTGAGTTGCCGGCCTCACGGCCGCCGAGGCACAACTACTCATGAATGCAAGAACTCCTTCGCGCAAGACCGGTCTTCGTCAGAAGGCACAACTCATGTCCGCATCTGAAATTGAACGTACGCTGGTGCGATTGGCGTATGAAATCGTGGAAAAAAACGGGGGCGTCGACGGCCTGGGATTGGTCGGCATTCGCCGCCGTGGAGTTCCCATCGCGGAACGACTGGGCAAGATCATCACGCGCATCGAAAACGCCAAAGTGCCAGTGGGGACTCTGGACATCACGTTCTATCGCGACGATCTCTCGACGCTGGGGCCCAAGCCGGTGGTGCAGGAGAAAGAGATTGGATTCGAGATCGAGGATAAGAACATCGTGCTGGTCGACGACGTACTCTATACGGGGCGCACCACGCGGGCGGCGCTGGACGCGCTGTTTTCGCACGGCCGGCCGCGCCGCGTGCAATTGTGCGTGCTAATCGACCGCGGGCACCGGGAAATTCCCGTCGAGGCGACCTTCGTAGGCCGCAATGTGCAGACCACCGACAACGAAGTGATCGAGGTCAAGCTGACCGAGATTGATGAAGCGGAAAAAGTTCTGCTGATGGAGAAATAGCACCGCAAGCGAATCTTGGCTGGCGAGAAAATAAAGGACGGTGGGCTGACCCACCGTCCTCTAGTTTTTGGGCATAAGTCTTTAAGCGATAGTGCTAAGCGATTCTCGTGCACACTGCCTTGGTTTGGGTGTAGAGGTTGAGGGCGTCGTGGCCCATCTCCCGGCCCCATCCCGACTGCTTGTAGCCTCCGAAGGGCAAAGCCGCATCGAAGATGTTGTAGCAGTTGATCCAGACCGTGCCGGCGCGAAGCTGTTCCGCCATCCGATGCGCCTTGCCGATGTCGCGCGTCCACACCGCGGCAGCCAGGCCGTACTCGCTGTCGTTGGCGCGGGGGAGGATTTCTTCTGGATCGTTGAATGGCATCGCTGCCACGACCGGTCCGAAGATCTCTTCCTGCACGACCTTCATATTTTCTCGCGTGTTCACCAGCACTGTGGGTTCGACGAAATATCCGGAATCGCCGGCCTTGTGCCCACCGGCAATGGCTTTTGCGCCTTCGGAAAATCCGGCCTCCAAGTATCCGCAAACCCGGTTCAGTTGCTCTTCTGAAACCAGCGGGCCCATCTGCGAGGCGGGATCGAGACCCGAGCCAACCTTGATTTTTCGGGCAAGCTCGGCAACTCCTTCGACCACCTGATCGAAAACCGGCTTCTCGACGTACAACCGCGATCCCGCGCAGCAGCACTGGCCGTGGTTGAAGAAGATGGCGCTGGCCGAGCCGGGAATGGCAGTCTCAAGATCGGCGTCTTTGAATACGACGTTCGGAGATTTTCCACCCAACTCGAGCGACACTTTCTTGAGGTTGCCGGCCGCAGCGTGGACAATCAGTTTGCCGACTTCGGTCGATCCGGTGAAGGCAACCTTGTCGACATCGGGATGCGCGGCCAGAGCGGCGCCTGCGGTCTCGCCGTACCCGGGGACAACATTCACCACACCTGCGGGGAAGCCAGCTTCCATGATGAGCTCGCCCAGACGCAGCGCGGAGAGCGGAGTTTGCTCAGCTGGCTTCAACACCACGGTGCAGCCCGTGGCGAGCGCGGGACCTAGCTTCCACGCGGCCATCAGCAGCGGAAAATTCCACGGAATGATTTGCCCGACCACTCCGACGGGCTCGCGCAGCGTGTACGCCAGATACTTTGCGCCGGGCGTGTAGGGGACGGAGAGAGGAATCGTGTTGCCCTCGATTTTCGTGGCCCATCCCGCCATGTAGCGGAACAGATCGACCGCGAGCGGGACGTCGGCGGCTTTGGCGATGTTGAGAGGCTTGCCGTTGTCGAGGCTCTCGATGTAGCCGAACTCCTCGGTATGCTGCTCGAGCAAGTCGGCGAGCTTCCAGATCAGGCGGCCGCGCTCGGACGCCGTCATCCGGCGCCAGGGGCCATCTTCAAAAGCATGGCGAGCGGCCTTCACCGCTTGATTGATGTCTTCGCGATCGCCTTCCGCGACCTGTGCGAGAACCTCGCCGGTGGCGGGATTGTAAGTGGGGAAAGTCTTGCCCGACGCGGCATTCACCCATGCGCCGTTGATCAGCATTTTTCGGGGTTTGCCGATGAACTCCGCGACTTGCGGATGAATTTGCGGGGAAACTGCGATGCCCATATGTCCTCCTGGTTTGACGAACATGGTCTGACGAACCTGATCTGACGAACGTGGTCAAACAGATACGTGCAAGCGAGAATGATGCCGGGCGTATAAAAGCGACCGGGGTATGCTAGCGCCGGGCGGGGACAAATGCAATGGCGATCCGGTTCGGCCTATTCGCCGTACGGCACCCAGATGTTTTTCACCTGCGTGGCGTGTTCGAGGAACCAGCGACCCTCTGCCACTTTCGGATGGAACCAATCGATGACGCGGCCCTCGTTGGTCCAGACCTGCTTCAGGTTGCCGGTCGACATCGCCTTGGCGGCCGCGACGGTGGCGTCGTCTCCATAACACCAGATGGCGTCGACATCATCGTGCTCGGCCAGCGTTTTCAGGAGTTGCGAAGCGTAGCCCGTCACGATATTCACGGCGCCGCCGGGCAGATCGCTGGTGTCGAAAAGCTGGTAGAGGGCGCCAGCAATGAGCGGATATTTCTCCGAAGGAACGGCAACCACCGTGTTGCCCACGCTGATGAGCGGCAGCACCAGCGACAGGAAACCCAGCAGCGGCGCGTCCGTCGGGCAGATCACGCCGACGGTTCCAATCGCTTCATTCATCGCGATGGCGATATTGCGGAACGGCGGATTATGCACGGCGCCGTCGAACTTGTCGGCCCACGCCGCATACGAAAAAAAGCGCTCGATGCCGAGTTCGACTTCCGCCGCCGCTTGCTTTTCGCCGACCACGGCGGCGAGTCGATGGGCAATCTCGCTTCCGCGCTGGGCGAGGTTCTCCGCGCAGTAATACAGGATCTGGGCGCGATTGTGCGCCGTTGCTTTAGCCCAGGATTCGGCTTTGTGAGCCGCTTCCACGGCGTTGCGAATATCTTTTCGATTGCCTAGCGGAGCTTCGCCCAACAGGCGGCCATCGGGGGAGCGCACTTCCATGCTGTAGCCGGAGTCGGGACGCGCCTGCTTGCCGCCGATGTAGAGCTTCACCGTTCGGTCGATGGCTGGCGTGCTCGCGTCGAGTCTGTCCTCTGTTTGGCCGGGAACTTGTATCGGAGCGACGGCCATCGCTGGCGGCAAAGCCGGGGTATGCTTGAACCATGCCGGCTCCATGTATTCGAGCAAGCCCTCGCGGCCGCCTTCGCGCCCGTATCCGCTCTCGCGATATCCGCCAAAGCCGCAGGCGGCGTCAAACATATTCGTGCAATTTACCCAGACCACGCCGGCCTTGAGTTGCGCGGCCACATGCAGCGCGACGTTGATGCTCTCGCTCCACACGCACGATGCCAGACCGTATACGGTGTTGTTGGCCAGTTCAACCGCTTCCTTCGGAGTGCGGAAAGTCATGGCCGCCAGCACCGGGCCAAAAATTTCCTGCTGCGCGACGATCGATGTTGGGTGAACGTTGCTCAGAAGCGTGGGCGGGTAATAGAATCCGCGCGCTGGCAGCACATGTTGCGGTTGCCAGCAGGTGGCGCCGTCCGCAACGCCTTGCGCCACCATGCGCTCGATGCGCTCCAACTGCACGCGGGCGACGATAGCGCCGATGTCAATTCCCTTGTCCAGTGGCGGCCCGATGCGCAGGCTGCTCATGCGGTCGCGAATCTTCGACATCAATGTTTCTGCAATGCTTTCCTGCATCAGCAGCCGCGAGCCCGCACAGCACACTTGCCCCTGGTTGAACCAGATTCCATCGACCAGGCCTTCGACCGTACTGTCGAGGTCGGCATCTTCGAACACGATGAACGGGGATTTTCCGCCCAGTTCGAGCGAGAGACGTTTGTGACTTGCAGCAGTTGCGCTTCGAATCGCGCGTCCGACTTCCGTCGACCCGGTGAACGCAATCTTGTCGACGTCAGCGTGCTTCACCAATGCTTCGCCAGTTGATCCATCCCCGGTCACGATGTTGACGACGCCCGCAGGCAATCCCGCTTCCTGGCAAAGCTCGGCGAAGACGAGCGCGGTGAGAGGAGTAAACTCGGCGGGCTTCAGAACCACTGTATTTCCGGTCGCCAGCGCCGGCGCGATTTTCCACGCCAACATGAGAAGCGGAAAATTCCAGGGAATAATCTGACCGACGACGCCGCACGGTTCGTACTCAGGGAACTCCTGTTCCAGCAATTGCGCCCAGCCGGCGTGGTAGTAGAAATGGCGCGCCACCAGCGGGATGTCGATGTCGCGGCTCTCGCGGATGGGTTTGCCGTTGTCCATGGTTTCAAGCACCGCCAGCAGCCGCGAATGTTTTTGCACCAACCGCGCGAGCGCGTAGAGATAGCGTGCCCGGACATGCGGAGTGAGCGCGCGCCATTTCGAAGAAGCGTCGCGTGCCGCACGAACCGCGGCATCAACGTCAGCCGCGCTGCCTTGAGCGACGGCAGCCAGTTTCTTGCCGTTCGAGGGATCGACTGTGTCGAAATATTCCCCGGCCGCAGGCGCCCGCCACGCTCCGCCGATGAAGAGATCGAAGCGGCGGCCGTGGTGCTCCAGCCACGCCCCTGCCTCTTTGGGATCTTCGGGTGCGGGTCCGTACTCCATGGTGATAAATTTTTCGGCAATGCTCATTGGGCTCGGCTCGCTTTGTTTCGTTTGAATGAAAGATCTTACGCCACGATTCATCGCGCTACGCAATGGGATGACGATACTCGGCAGAGTAACGTCCGGTCGCGTAATGCTCCAGTTGTCGTTCGATGTCTCCCAGTAAACCGCTGGCTCCGAAGCGGAACAGTTCTGCCCGCGTCCATGAGAGACCGAGTTCCTCCTTCATCATGGCCAGCCAGTCGATGGACTGCTTGGCCGTGCGGATTCCTCCCGCCGGTTTGAAGCCGACGGCCATCCCGGTTTGCTGCGCGTATTCGCGGATGGCGCGAACCATCACCAGACTCACGGGAAGCGTGGCGTTGGTTGGTTCTTTGCCCGTCGAAGTCTTGATGAAGTCTGCTCCCGCCATCATGGCGACAACGCTGGCGCGCCCCACATTGCGCAAGGTCAGCAGGTCGCCAGTACCGAGGATGACTTTCATGTGCGCTGTGCCGCAGGCGCGCTTGAAGGCCGCGACTTCGTCGTAGAGCGCCTGCCATCGTCCGCCAAAAACATGAGCGCGTGTGATGACGACGTCGATCTCATTCGCTCCCGCTTCCGCGGAGCGGCGAACTTCCACCACGCGCTCAGCAAACGGCGACAGGCCGGCGGGAAATCCGGTGGAGACTGCGGCCACCGGAACGCCGCTTCCCTCCAACGCATGCCGCGCGGTCTCGATGAACGCGTGGTACACACAAACCGCGCCCACTTTGATGCCGAGTTCTTCGATTCCAAGTTTCTGTACAAGCCCCTGCTGGATCGGCTGTCGCGCCTTGGCGCACAGTCGACGCACGCGATCGTCGGTGTCATCGCCCGACAGCGTGGTCAGGTCCATGCACGAAATCGCTCGCAAAAGCCACGCCGCCTGCCATTCTTTCTTGACCGTCCGGCGCGCCGTTTGTGTCTGGGCTCGGCGCTCCACGGCGCTCGTGTTCACGCGAACTTCCTGCACCCAATTCAGATCGAGGGGTATGCCGGAGTTCGCGAGGAGCGGTCGTCCGGCGAGGGTGGCGATCGTGTTGGAGGCTTCGTGTTCCCTAGGCGAGATCGCGCTCGCCGATTTGCGCGCGATGTTGGGATAGTCGTGATCGACCGACATTCGAGCCTTGCCTTCCGATAGCTTGCCTTCGCACAGTTTGATGCGTCCCGCTGCCCGTGAGGTGCGGACACAGGGCCCTGGCTTGAGTTGCAATTGTACGGCAGGGAATCTGACAAGGCGAACTGGATTCTCCGAATGACTCATCAGGTTGTGGGCAAGAAAAAATCCAGAATTCCAACCAAGGGTTTACAATGGCGCACGATTCGATGGCTTGAGCAGACGCATTTTGCCTGTGCTGCGCGATACTTCCATATGCCTAAGAAGACAGTCTCGGCAGAAATGCGGAAAAAGCTGGAGCAAGCGGCTATCAAAGTTATGAAGAATGCGCATGCTCCGTACTCGAACTTCCACGTGGGAGCGGCGATCCTGCTGACCAACGGCAAAATCTTTTCAGGATGCAATGTGGAGAACGCTTCCTATGGAATGACCAATTGTGCGGAGCGAACTGCGATCTTTTCCGCGGTCGCGCAGTTGGGCTCGAAGATCGAAATTCAGGCTGTCGCCGTCGCCAACGATCACGGAGTCGCGTGTTCGCCTTGTGGGGCGTGCCGCCAGGTGATTTATGAATTCGGCCCCGACGCAACTATTTTCTTTCAGGGCGCGACCGGCCCCAAGCAGGCGCAAATTACCGAACTTCTTCCGGAAGGATTTCGTTTTAAAGTGAGCCAACAGTGAGCCAACGGATTGTGCCGCCGGCGTTTCGCGCTATTGATGTAATCCGCAAAAAGCGCGACGGGGTTGAACTCTCGCAGGCGGAGATCGAAGGCCTGGTCAACGCCTACACCGAAGGCAGCATTCCCGACTATCAAGTTTCGGCGTGGCTGATGGCCGTAGTGCTGAAAGGGATGACGCGGGCGGAGACGGCGGCGCTTACCGACGCGATGCTGCATTCCGGCGATGTGCTGGATCTTTGTTCTTTGCCGCGCAGAAAAGTCGACAAGCACTCGACGGGCGGCGTTGGCGACAAGACTTCTCTGGTTCTCGCGCCCCTGGCTGCCGCGGGCGGCGTTGCGGTTCCCATGATCAGCGGGCGCGGCCTCGGCCACACCGGCGGAACGCTCGATAAACTGGAAGCCATTCCCGGCTTCAACGTGAATCTTCCTGTAGCCGAGTTCCGCCGCGTGCTGGAAATCTGCGGCTGTGCAATGATCGGGCAGACAGCGGAGATTGCGCCCGCCGATCGCAAGCTTTACGCGTTGCGCGACGTCACTGGTACGGTGGAGAGTCCGTATTTGATTTGTGCGTCGATCATGAGCAAGAAACTGGCGGAAGGCATCGACGCGCTGGTGCTCGACGTGAAAACTGGATCCGGCGCCTTTATGAAAAGCGAGAAAGACGCCGCCTTTCTCGCCGAACTCATGGTTGAGACCGGGGAGCGGATGGGCAAACAGGTTGTCGCCCTGATTACGGATATGGATCAGCCCCTGGGCAACATGATTGGCAACGCGCTGGAAGTGGTCGAAGTCGTTGATGTTCTGCGCGGGGCCGGGCCCGAAGATTTGCGAGAACTCTGCCTCGAACTTGCCGGATGGATGCTGCATCTCGGCGGTGTTTCCAAAACGGTCGCGGAAGGAAAGCAGGAGAGCGCGAGATTGATTTCGTCGGGCAAGGCGTTGGAAAGGTTCCGGCAGATGGTGGAGTTGCAGGGCGGAGACCCGCGCGCCATCGACGACCTCAAGCGTCTGCCGCAGGCGCAGCACACCATACCGGTTGCAAGCGCAAAGGCCGGATACCTCACGGCGATGCAGTGCGAGCAGATTGGCACTGCGTGCGTGATTCTCGGCGGCGGCCGCGAGCGCAAGGAAGATGCCGTCGATCCTGCCGTCGGGATTGTGCTGCACAAGAAAGTTGGAGATCGAGTGGCCACCGGAGATGCGATTGCGACGATCTACTACAACGCGGAAGCGCAAGCGGCGCGCGCCCGGCAACTCATCGAGGCGAGTTGCGAGATAGCTGAAGGTCCGCCTCCAACGAAACGCCCGCTAATCCACAGAGTGATCGGAAAGCCCGGGGAGAAAAACTGAATGGGACGTTACACAGGAATTCTTGGCCTGTTGACTATGCTCGGCCTGGCTTACATTTTCTCCACCAACCGGCGCGCCATTCGCCTCAAGACCGTGGTGTGGGGCCTTGGCCTGCAGATCGTCATGGCGATTTTTGTCCTCCGGACCCAAAAAGGACAGTACCTCTTCTCATGGCTAGGCGCGGGAGCCAAGCACCTTCTCGATTTTTCCTACTACGGTTCGGAATTTATCTTTGGTGATCTCGGCAAACAGTCTTCGTCGGTGGGGTTCATCTTTGCTTTTCAAGTGCTGCCCACGATCATCTTCATCGCCGCATTCTTTGCCGTGCTTTACCATCTTGGCGTCATGCAGTTGATCATCCGCGCGGGCGCGTGGGTGATGACTACGGTGATGGGCGCGAGCGGCGCCGAATCACTGAACCTTGCCGCCAGCATCTTTATGGGCCAGACCGAAGCGCCGTTGACCATCCGCCCCTTTCTGCCCGAACTAACGCAATCCGAATTGATGACGGTGATGACAAGCGGCATGGCGCACATCTCCGGAGGCATGATGGCCGGTTATATTCACGTGGGCGGAGCCGACCCGAAAAATCTGCTTACTGCCGTCATCATGACGGCTCCCGGCACGCTGCTCATCGCGAAGATGCTGGTGCCCGAGACCGAACAACCGCTGACGGCCGGCCGCGTGCAAATGCCAGCCATGGAGAAGGAATCGAATGTTCTCGGAGCCATCGCACGCGGCACCATCGATGGCCTGCACCTGGCCCTGAACGTGGGGGCGATGCTGATCACGTTTATTGCATTGTTGGCGCTCGTGAACGCCATGATGGGCTGGGCTCACATCCACGTCTCGTGGTTTCCCTACAGCTTGCAGCAGGTTTTTGGCTGGGTGTTTGCGCCGATAGCCTGGCTGATCGGTGTTCCATGGCGAGATGCCGCTTCCATCGGGAATCTGCTCGGCACGCGCATGGTCATCAACGAATTTGTGGCCTTCTCTCAACTCGGGCCCATGAAGGGGACGCTCGATCCGCGCTCATTCACCATTGCCACGTTCGCGCTGTGCGGCTTCGCCAATCTCAGCTCGATCGGAATTCAGATCGGCGGTATTGGCGCGCTGGCTCCGAACAGAAGAGGCGATCTTGCTCGGCTCGGCCTCCGCGCCATGCTGGCAGGGACGATGGCCAACCTCATGTCGGCTTCCATCGCCGGCATGCTGCTGTAGATCCGTTCAACCATTTTTCGAGAAGGATTTTTCCGATGAAACGACCCTGCGCCAACTGTTGCGTCTTCCTACTCGCGGCCCTTTGTTTTGTGGTCACCGCACTGGCACAGTCGCCGCGGCGCGTCATCATTGACACGGACCCTGGTGTCGATGACGCGATGGCGATTCTGCTCGCGCTGAACTCGCCAGAACTGAAAGTCGAAGCGCTGACCGTGGTGCCCGGCAACGTCGATGGGCGTCAGGGATTGGAGAACGCGCTCAAATTGGTGTCGCTCGCGGGCCGTTGCGACTTGCCGGTCGCCGGGGGTGCGCAGCATCCGCTCAATCAGAAGTTGATCACGGCTCAGTTCTGGCATGGGAAAAATGGTTTGGCCGGAGTCGAACTGCCCGCATCGAAGTGCAAAGCCGATTCACGGTTCGGCCCCGATCTGATCATCGAACTGATCCGCAAATATCCGCATGAGGTCACGCTGATTCCGGTTGGCCCACTCACGAACATTGCGCTGGCCGTCTCGAAAGACCCGTCGATCGTGCCACTGACAAAAGACATTGTCATCATGGGCGGCTCGATCACGGGCGGAAATGTAAACGGCGCAGCGGAAGCGAATATCTATGGCGATCCAGAAGCTGCGGCCATCGTTTTAAATGCGGGCTGGATGGTTACCATGGTCGGCTCCGACGTGGGAGAGCGGACGATCATCACGCGCAAGTATCTGGCGGATCTGCAATCCTTGCACGGACCGGAGAGCGACTTCATCGCGAAGCTGGCGGACTACTACCTGACGCGCTCGGAGAAGAGTGGATATCTGGGGGCGGCGATGTACGACCCGCTGGCGGTGGGTGTCGTGATTGATCCCACGCTGGTAACCCTCAAAGACATGCACGTGGATGTGGAACTGAAAGGGGAGTTCACGCGCGGAGAGACGGTCGCCAATCGTATGGGATCGAACGAGAACAATGTGCTCCACGGCGATCACTACGAGATCGAGGGCGTGATCGACCTGAAGCCCAACGCGCGCGTCTGCCTGGCCTCCGATGCAGACCGGTTCTTGGAATTGTTCATCCGCCGCATCAAAGGCAAATAGACTGACCTCTGTCGATCAGCCGTTCGCGTGCGCCACCAGCAGAATTGCCAGCCCATAGAAAACGAACATCAGGGCAAGATAGATTTTGGCGGTCTTTCCCGAGCCCTCGAATTCTTTCCACACCAGCACTCCCCACAGTGCCGCGACCATGGGCGATGATTGACCGATCGCATAAGAGATGGCCTGCCCCGTCAGCTTGCCCGCCGTTAGATTCAGCACCGTCCCCAATCCCCATATGCAACCGCCGATCAGGCCGAGCAAATGTCCGGAAGGTGGTCCGCTGAAAAACCCGCCGAAACTTACGGGATCGCCTACCAGCGGCTTCTTCATGAAATAGACATTCCACACAAAGCAGGAGAGCAGCGCTCCCAGCGTCAGAAACGTAGTCGCACTGTAGGGCGTCAGTGAGTGCCCGCGAGTCATCGCGTAAGTCATGAACGGGCTCCACAGTCCCATCAGAGTTCCGGAGATCACGCACAGAATAATGCTTTTGCGTGAAGCTCCTCCCTTGGATCGGGCGAGGCTGCCATAGGCTTTGCCATCGAGAACCACGGCAATCAGCGCGCAGGCAACGCCCGCGGCCAAGAGCAGTCCGCTGCCTTTCGGCTGCAAGATGAAGTTCAACACCACGCCGACCACGAGCGCGATGCCGATGGATACCGGAAATGCGACCGCCAAGCCAGCCAGGTCGACGGCTGCCACGAGCAGCAGGTTCGCCAGATTAAAAATGGCTCCGCCGATCAGAGCGGAGACAAGGTTGGAAGAGTCTGCGGCCTGAAGGTTATTCATGAAACTCGAGGAGTCGTGGCCGCTGCTCCCCATCGTCAACGCGAGAATCAGAGAACTCAGAAAAATGCCGATCGCGTAGTCCCAATAAAAAAGTTCAAACCGATAATTCTTGACGCCCTTGTAAGTGATGGCCCAGGATCCCCAGCAGATGGCGCTGGCGATCATCATCAACAGCGCAATCGTGAGATTCGGCGGTGTGAACATCGTGTTGTCCCCTTTTGAAAATATTGCTGCACCGATCGGAAAAGCTTAGCCGTTCATTTGTGCATAAGTTGCGCGCCGCAGAAATTCTCCCTGTCCCGCGCGTCCTAGAAACTTGTCGCCCTCCACAACAACTCTTCCCCGCGACAAAACAGTGTCGGGCATGCCCGTGACCTGGATACCTTCGAACATGGAGTAATCCACCCGCATGTGATGGGTCGCGGCGCTGATGGTGTGCTTGCGGCGGGGATCAAAAATGACCAGGTCGGCATCGCTGCCGACGGCGATCGTTCCTTTGCGGGGATACAGTCCGAAG
>Ga0181523_10002677_pt1 | contig 16967 bp, 12 predicted proteins | sample PEATcosm2014_Bin_43_FD_119752 | JGI IMG/M metagenome (GOLD analysis project Ga0181523, IMG submission 119752) | Peatland microbial communities from MTU Mesocosm Facility, Houghton, MI, USA - PEATcosm2014_Bin05_30_metaG | ecosystem: Environmental > Terrestrial > Soil > Wetlands > Peat | place...
CCGGCTTCACCCATCCCGCACGAGGCATGCACCCAAACTACATCATTGTGGTACTAACTGAACGGTATTGCGGCTAGTCCAATCAGACACCCCTTCTGAGCTGGGACAACGCATGGCATTGCGACGGCCTGCCTCGCCTTGCCTCTACCCGGATCGGCCTTACAACCAGCAGGTCATCGGTTCGAGTCCGATAGCGCCCACTGGGAAAGTCCGGGAGCGAGGGGCCAGGGCAGGGAGGCGGCGCAATACCGCAGCGCAAGGCCCCACGGCGAGCGCCGAGCACCAGGGGCCGAGCCGGGAGCCTGCTGGCGGATGGTCAGTCGAGGCCCCGGCTACCGGGACGACGCGCCCACCGATTGCCCGGAGCCCGTGCGGTGGGGGGGACGGGCGGCCAGCAAGAGACGAATGCGCCCTTGGTCCTGCGAGGGGCACGCCGAGGAGCTTGAGGATCTCCTTGCATTCGGCTCAGCAGGGTAGTCCCAACCTGGCTACGCTTCGACGAGCCGTCAGAAGGACGTTGGAAGGTGCCGCTCATGAGTCTGGAACTCAAATATGACGACTTGAAATACGACTCTTCGATCACCAGGGCGGCGCTTCGGCCCAATGGCAGCGACTGGTATGTCTGGCTTGAACATGCCGACGCCACGCCGGTCCACCTCTTGGTCTTCACCCACGATGACGTTGGCAATGCCGTTGGGGACGACCGGCTCTCGGATGAGGAGGTCGTGATCGAATACATCGAGCAACGCCTCACCGCGGCGGGCTACTCGGCAGCTCGCGAAGACGGTCCCCTGCCTATGCCGTTCATCGGGGCTTGGACGCTCGGGCCGCCGAAGGGGTAGTCCACGCACTCACCCTGTGGCCCCGGAACATCGGAGTGTGGGGCAAGGTGCGGTGCAGTCAGCCATCGGGCGGGAGCGCCATGCCGGTTGAACCGGTAGGCAAGCCCTACGGATGGGGTCGCCACGGGCCCTCGTCACCCCACGGCCGGTCTCGAGGTCGATGAGGGCGTTGTCGCAGTCGAGATCCTTGTTCAACCTGATGACCGTGAGGGTGTCCTCGACGTCTTCGGGATCCGGGATGGGATGAAGATCCCTACCGAGCGAGACGTGGCCGTACTGGACTCCAACGCTGTCAGACGGCCGCCATGTGCCCGCTTCGCCTCCGGTCCATCGTCACGGCGACCCCGGCGAGTTCCAATAGGACATGACGTGCAGGAGGGCCAGAACCAGATCTGTCATCATCCACGCTCCGAACAAGACCAAGACGACCCGGCCGAACACCTCGGCAGTGGGCCGGAGCACATGTGCGACGTCATGCAGCCGTTCGTCACTATTACGCACCATGTCCCCCCACCTGTCTTCGCCATGATTGTGAGCCAAGTCACATAGGCGATCTCGCCGTTCACTGTCCATACGAATCCTACGCCTGCACTGCCTCGCTGCCTACCCCTGGCGCATCCTTTCGCTACCGTCCTCCCGTGGACTGCTACGCCAATGCCCTCTCACGCATCGATGGCCAGTGCTTCCGGCCTGTCATGGCTGGCGAGCCTTGACGGGCAGGAGCGCCGACCCACTAACCGCACCAAGCCGTGTAGCGAGGCAGGCTCAAGGATCGGAAGGGGAAGTGGCACGAGGTCCAGTCCTGCGTCTGGCATCGAAGGAACCTGGCCAACTGGCGACCGGCGATGCCCGGGAGGCGTGGGGGACCGCCTGGAGCAGTGCAGGTGGGTCCACCATGACGAGGCCGTCGGATAGCAGCCCACTGGGCGTTTTCCGCGTTGGCGCAATCGGCTCGAGGATCAACTCCTGGGGGCCGAACTCCCGGGTCTGGTGTCTATGTCAGAACGCCTGGTGGAGCAGTTCGAGCACCTCCGCTGGATCGTAGACCGGGTGTGCGTTGAACAGTGTGGCGGTGTCGGCGAGCGCGTGCAGGGCGGCGGCCTCCAGCGCGTCCTCAGGGACACCGATTTCGCGCAGGGTCATTGGGTGCTTGATTTCCCGCATCAGGGCCTCGACGGCGTCGGCGGCAGCTAGCGCCGCGTCGTGATCGGTCATGTGGGTGGTGTCGACTCCGAGTGCTTGCGCCGCCATGGCGAGCTTGTCGGCGGCGTGTTCGGCGTTGAAGCGCATCACCTTGGGCAGCACGATCCCGCATACGGTGCCGTGGTGGGCGTGGTGCAGTGTCCCGATGGTGTGCGCCATGGAGTGTGCGAGGCCGACCTGCGCCGTCGAGAAGGCCCAGCCCGCCATGCACGCCGCCACCGACACCTGAATGCGCGCCTGCTCGTCCTCGCCGTTGGACACGGCCCGCGGCAGGAATTCCTTCATAAGGCGGAGCGCGTGCAGGGCCTGCCCGTCGCACACGGACTGCGCGAGCGTGCTCGTCAGCGCCTCGACGGCGTGGGTGATCGCGTCCATGCCCGTCGCCGCGGTCAGGCGCGCAGGAAGGCTGATCGTCAAGCGCGGGTCGAGGATTGCGACATTCGGGATGATGTTCGCGTCCACGATATACACCTTCCGGTCCAGCTTCGCGTTGTGGATGACCGCGACGTTGGTCACCTCGCTTCCCGTCCCGGCGGTGGTCGGGATGGCGATGTGCGGTGTCTGCGGCTCAGTCAGGCGCATGAGCGCGATGTGGTCGTTCGCCTCGCCGCCGTTCTTGAGTGTCACGCAGACGGCTTTCGCGGTGTCGATGACGCTCCCGCCGCCGACGCTGACGATGCAGTCGGCGGCGAGCTCACGGGCCTTCATTGTGGCTGCATCGACCGTGGCCAGATCGCTGTCCGCCGGGATGTCGTCGAAGACGCCCACGCAAAAATCGCAAAGCGCGTTCTGGACGAGTTGGGTAAGCCCCGCCTGGCGGACGCCCGCGTCGGTCAGGATCATCGCCCGGCGACAGCCGAGGCTGACCACCGCTTGCGGGAGCCCGGCGAGCGTGCCGTGCCCGGCCAGGACATTGGTGGGGGCCTTGTACTGCAGCGTGTCGACCCGAGGGTCGTCCGAGAAGAGGTTCATCGTGAAGTTGGCCGTGCGCGAGGCGGCTGCGTTCATGTGAATACGTTTGACCTGGGTGTACTCCGCCAGGCCCACGCCGCCGAGTTCGCGGCCGACGCCCGACTGCTTGTAGCCGCCGAACGGGGCGAAGTCGGCAAAAATGTGGAAATTGTTGATCCACATGGTGCCCGTACGGACCTGGCGGGCTATCCGCTCGGCCCTGGCATTGTTGTTCGAGAAGACGCCGCCCGCCAACCCGTACATGGAGTCGTTGGCGATGGTGACTGCTTCTTCATCCGAGTCAAACCGCTCGACACAGACCACCGGCCCGAAGATCTCTTCCTGGGCGATGCGCATGTCGTTGCGCACGTTCGCGAAGATTGTCGGCGAGTAGTAGAAGCCGCCTTCGAAACCCGGTGGCTGGAGTCGTGTACCGCCGGTGACGAGTTCAGCGCCCTCGTCGATTCCGAGCCGGACATAGCCCTCGACGGTCGCCAGTTGGTCGGCGCTGACCAACGGTCCCTGATGTGTGCCCGGGAGGAGCTGGTAACCCACCCGCAGCTCCTCGGCGCGCTTGCGCATGCGCTCGACGAACTCATCGTAGATCTTGCCGGCGACCAGGACACGGGTACCTGATTCGCAGACCTGTCCCTGGTGGAAGAACGTGCCGAAGATGGCTCCCTCCACGGCCAGGTCCGGGTCGGCGTCATCCAGGATGATGTTGGCCGACTTACCACCAAGTTCGAGCGTGACCTTCTTGACTGTGTCGGACGCCAACCGCATGATGTGGGCACCGACCACGGTGCTGCCGGTGAAAGCGATCTTGTCGACGTCGGGATGGGTACAAAGCGTGTTGCCCAACTCGGCGCCCGGGCCAGTCAGGACGTTGATGACGCCCGGGGGAATGCCGGCGGCCTGGGCGGCCTCGGCCATGATGAGCGCGGTCAGCGGGGTGACGGACGCCGGCTTCAGGACGATTGTGTTTCCCATGATGATGGCGTGCGCGATCTTCCAGGACGCCATGCTGATCGGGAAGTTCCAAGGGATGATGCCGACGCAGACCCCGATCGGCTCGCGGCGGATGTACTCGCGAGCGGGTGCGAAGACGTTGCCGGAGAAGGGGATCTCCTCCTCCCAAGGAAACTTTGTGGCGGCGTAGTAGCCGAGATTGCGCAGCGTCCCCGAAGCGAGCATTCCCCAGAACTTGCTGAGTCCGATGATCTGGCCGGAGTCCATCGACTCCATCACGGCCAGTCGAATGCCCTGGGCCGCGATCTGGTCGGCAAAGTCATAGCACTTGCGCGCCCGCGCTTCCGGCGCCAGACCGCTCCACTCCCCGTGGTCGAAGGCGCGGCGCGCCGCGGCGATGGCCGCCTCGGCATCGGCCGCGCCCGCCCGCGCCACCCGAGCGATGACCGCGCCGGTCCCCGGGTCGATCGACTCGAACGTCTCGCCGCTCAGCGCGTCGACGAAATCGCCATCTATGAACAGCTTGTACGCATCCATGCCGCCCTCCAATCGCAACCGATCTGTTCACCCTTGTGTGGAACCTGCGGCACGCCCAGAGCCGAAAGCCCTCTCTGGGCTCGATTCGACCCCTTCAGACTATGCCGATCGGCCCTGTCGCCGCCCCCCCGCCCCGCCCGTCATCCCCAACAAGGAGAGAAGAAGTGTCGGGGAATGGCCAATCGGGGGAAAGCCACATGTCCCCGCGCCCCCGTGGTGGGGCGCTCACCTCGAGGGCACCGGCTGAGTTCCGGGCGATTGTGGTCGCCAGAGCCAGGACGAGCGGGGTTCTCCGCACGGTGCCACCTCGAGGTATGGGTACGAATCGGTGGGATTCCCCCCTCATTGCCGGGCGCCCACTCGTATGGCCCGATCCAGGTGGTCCGCCCGGCGACTTCAATCGCCGGTGAACCCCGGCGCCGAGTCCGTGAGCTCTTGCCCGAGCGGAGGCTGGAGGTCGACGGCCCCTTCGATCGAACACCGCCCGACTTGTGCGTGGTCCAATGGCGGACGTGCCGATGCCCAACGACCTCGAAGCGCTCGCCGCGCTGCTATCGGGCGCCGGGTTCGTCGCGGCGGACGAGGAGGCAGACGAGCTGCTCGCGTGCGCGGCCGGCGATGCCGAGCTCCTCGGCTCGCTCGTCGGGCGTCGACTCACGGGCGAGCCACTCGCCTGGATCACCGGGAGCGTCTCGTTCTGCGACGTGGAGGTCCGCGTTGATCCCGGTGTCTACGTACCGCGGTGGCAGAGCGAGCCGCTCGCGCGTCGCGCCGTCGAGCGCCTGCCATCGACCGGCGCTGCGATCGATCTCTGCACCGGGGCCGGAGCGATCGCCAAGACCTTGACCACGGCCCGGCCCGGAGCGCGCGTCGTGGCTTCCGACGTCGACAAGCGTGCCGTGACCTGCGCGGCAGCCAACGGCGTGGAGGCCTACTGCGGCGACCTGTTCTCCCCGCTGCCGCGCATGCTCGAAGGACGCGTCGACGTCGTTGTTGGCGTCGTGCCATACGTGCCTACGCCCGCGCTGGCGCTGCTGTCGCGTGACACCCTCGCGTTCGAGTCGTGGCTCTCCTACGACGGCGGCCGCGACGGCACCGGGATCCTCCGGCGCGTCGTGGCCGAGAGCCCCCGCTTCCTCCGTCGCGGCGGTGCGCTCCTGCTCGAGCTCGGCGGTGAGCAGTCCGACGCCCTCGCCCACGACCTCGCTCGCCTCGGATACGTGGATGTGACGACACTCTTCGACGGAGACGGTGACGTCCGCGGCATCGAGGCGACGCTTGAGGAGCACCGTGGCCGTTATCCGGTCGACCACCGGCACGGATAGCCATCGGTCTGCCCCCCACGTGTCGCCGTCGGAGGTCGGCCCAGATCAGAAGTCGAACCCCGATTCGAGATTGGTGAGCGCCTCGTCCATCAAAGTCGCGAGGTCAGCCGTCGGGTCCTCTCCCACGGTGAACATCACGGCGATCGCCCCGCCGACCACCGCGCCGGCCAGGCTTCGCACCCGGGGGTCAACGGCCCCACGCCCCGTCCGCTCGCCCACGACCTCGGCGAGGAGTTGCATCGCGTCGGCGAACTGATCGAGCATCGCAGCGCGCAACTCGGTGACCGAGAGCATGAGGCAGATCCGTTCGCTCAGCCCGAGGCGCTCCTCGGACGACAGCTCGGAGAACACATCACGGAACGCGGCGCGGATGGCCTCGAGGGTGGTGAGAGCGAGCGGCTGGGCCTTCAACGCCTCGACGAGCAGCGGGTCGTAACCATCGTCCAAGGCGACGGCCGCCTTGGTGGGGAAGTACCGGTAGAAGGTGCTTTCCGAGACGTCGGTTTCCTCGATGATCTGGTCGACCGTGGTGACGTCGTACCCCTGTCGGCGAAAGAGGTCCAGAGCATGAGACTGGATCGCCTCGCGGGTCTTGGCCTTCTTGCGCTCGCGTAGCCCACCGGCGCCGCGGTCAGCGGGCGAGGTCAAGCTCCCCCTCCTTCCCGGATGCCATCTCAGCCGGGCGAGGGGAGCGCTGGCTGGGCAGGAACGCAACGGCGAGTACCAGGCCGACGACGGCGGCGCCGGCCGAGAACGCGAGCGCCACGTCCACACCGTGGAGGAAGGAGGTCCGGACCGATGCGAGCAACACTGGCGATCCTGCTCGATGGGCCACGGCCACGCCCTCGAAGACGCTCGCTCGGACGGCAGCGGCAGCGGGAGCGGGGACATGTGTCAGATCGAGGCGGCTCCGGTAGGCGCCGAGGAGCATGCTGCCGAGGACGGCCGAGCCGAACGGCGCCGCCGTCTTGTTGGCTGCCTGCATGACAGCCGATCCCACGCCGCTGCGCTCCTCGGGCACTTCGGTCATCACCGCGGACGATGCGGTGGCCATGGCCAGTCCCATGCCGAGTCCGACGATGCCCATCCACCCGGCCACGAACCCGGTCCCCGAATCAACGCTTGTCGTGGCCCCGAGGAGCAGGCCGACCGCCAGGATGGCGAATCCGATGGCGACGGTGACCTTGGCCCCGACGACCCGGGCCACCCGGTCGGCGGGCACGGCGCCGACGATGAGCCCCCCGATGAGGGGCAAGAGGCGCAGGCCCGATCCCATGGCGTCGGTGCCCACCACCCCTTGAAAGTACTGGGGCATGGTGAAGATCACACCGATCATGGCCACGACGGCGACTGCGGTGAGGACCACGCCCCAGGTGTACGAACGCGAAGAGAACAGGGTGAAGTCGATGAGCGCCTGACCACCGGGTCGAGCGTTGAGGTGGCGCTCCCAGAAGATGAAGCCGACCAGGACGCTGACGCCGACCACCATCATTGTGAGCGCGGCGGTGTCGGTCCAGCCGTTCTGACCGGCCTCGATCAGCCCGTACGTCAACGCCACGAGGCCCATGACGGAGCTTGCGATGCCGACGACGTCCACACCGGGGCGTAGGGGAGATCGTGACTCGGGGATCAGGATCGCAGCCGTCACCAGTCCGACGGCGGCCACCGGCACGTTCAGGAGGAAGACCCAGCCCCACCAGTAGTGGGTGAGCAGCCAGCCGCCCAGGATCGGCCCGATCGGCAGGGCGACGAAGTTGGCGGCGGCCCAGATCCCGACGGCTTTGGGGCGCTCCTCTTCGGTGAAGAGCACGGTGAGTGCCGAGAGCGCCATCACGATCACGGCCGCCCCGGCCAACCCGAGGAGGACCCGGGCGGCGAGGAACTCACCGGTCGACGTGGAGTAGGCGCAAGCCGCCGACCCGACCCCGAAAAGCGCCAGCCCGGCAAGGAGGACCCTCTTCCGCCCGTAGCGGTCGCCGAGGAGCCCGGCGGGGAGCATCGCCGCCCCGAGCACCAGCAGATAGCCCGAGGAGAACCATTGGAGGTCGGTTTCCGACGCGTGCAGGGCGTTGGCCAACGTCGGCAGGGCCACGCTGAGGATGGTGCCGTCCAGCCCGACGGCGAGGACGGCGAGGGTGAGTGCCCCGAGGGCCCACCACTTGTGCTTGGAGAGGTCGCGCATGATTGTTTCCCGCTTTAGAAGGATACCTTCTCTTGAGGGTAACTGTCACATTCGGACGGGCCGGCTGGAGTTGAACCTGGGAGCCCGCACCTGGGATGGTGGCGGTGTGAGGGACGTTGCTCCTGTCCGGACCGCCGATCGGATCAGCCCGGCCGTACCGGTTGACCGGCACTCTCCACCTGGAACCCGACGCTCGGACGCAAAGGAACGGTCATGACCCGAATGACATCCAGTGAAGCCTTCGTCGAGACCCTGGTGGCCCACGGAATCGACAACAGCTTCGGCATCGTCGGCTCCGCCTACATGGACGCGCTCGACCTGTTTCCTGCGGCAGGCATCCGCTTCCTGTCGGTCGCCCACGAGCAGAATGCCGCCCACATGGCCGACGGATTCAGCCGTGTCACCGGGCGGCACGGCATGTGCATCGCTCAGAACGGCCCGGGGGTCACCAACTTCGTGACCGCCATCGCCGCTGCCTTCTGGGCCCACTCGCCGGTCGTGGCGATCACGCCCGAGACCGGCACGATGGGCCAGGGCCAGGGCGGCTTCCAGGAGACCGAGCAACTCCCCATCTTCGAGAAGATCACCAAGTACCAGGTGCAGGTCAACCGCATCGAGCGCATCGCCGAACTCACCCACCGCGCCCTGACCCTGGCCATGGTCGAACGGGGCCCGGTCCAGGTGAACATCCCCCGCGACCTGTTCTACGGGGAGGCGGACTACACCATCCGCGAGCCCCAGTACGCCGCCCTCGGGGCCGGGGCGGCCGACGAGCTGGCCAAGGCGACACAGCTCCTGGCCGAGGCCCGCAACCCGGTGATCATGGCTGGCGGGGGCGTGCTGATGTCCACGGGAACCGGTGAACTCGTGGCACTGGCCGAGCACCTCCAGGCACCGGTGATCACCGCGTACCTCCACAACGACGCGTTTCCCGCGAGCCACCCGCTGTACTGCGGGCCCATCGGCTATCAGGGTTGGAAACTGGCGATGAACGTGGTCGCCGACGCCGACGTGGTGTTGTGCCTTGGAACGCGGCTGGGGCCCTTCGGAACGTTGCCCCAGCACGGGCTGGAGTACTGGCCCGCAAACGCCAAGCTGATCCAGGTCGATTCCGACCACCGCACCCTGGGCCTGACCCGCGATGTCGCGGTGGCCGTCAATGGAGACGCCCGCGCCGCAGCCGTCGATCTCTTGGAGCGCCTGCGCGCCACCACCGTCCAATCGTCGGCAACGGCAGCAGCGCGACTCTCCGATGTGGGCAGGCTCCGGGCGGCCTGGGAGGCTGAGCTCGATTCGTGGTCATCGGCAGAGGGAACACCGGTCGCGCCCCGGCGGGCGCTGCGCGAGCTCGAACAGGCGATGCCCTCCGATGCCATGGTGGCCACCGACATCGGCAACATCTGCTCCGTGGCCAACAGCTACCTCCGTTTCGACCGTCCGAACTCCATGCTCGCCCCCATGATGTGGGGGAACTGCGGATACGCCTTCCCGACGGCGATGGGGGCGAAGGTCGCAGCACCCGAGCGTCCGGCTATCGCCTATGTCGGCGACGGGGCCTGGGGGATGAGCCTCACCGAGATGATGACGTGCGTGCGGGAGAACATCGGCGTGGTCGCCGTCGTCTTCAACAACAGCCAGTGGGGAGCCGAAAAGCGGAATCAGATCGACTACTACGACAGCAGGTTCGTGGGCTCGGACCTCCACAACCCGTCCTTCGCTGCGATTTCGAGAGCCATGGGGGGTGAGGGCATCACCGTCTCCAGCCCCGGCGAAATCGGTGATGCGCTGCGCGCTGCGGTGACCTCCGGCCGACCGACAGTCCTCGAGGTGATGTGCACCGAGGAATTGGGCGACCCGTTCCGGCGTGATGCACTGCAGTACCCCGTTCGGCTGCTGGACAAGTACAGGCATCTGAACGCCTGATCCCCCGGGGGACCTGCCTTCTTCGGTCCGGTCGGTGCGGGGGCGAGCGGTGGCGCCCTTCCTGCGATCGTCAGGACGTCGTCGTGCGTCCTCGACGGGCCAGGGAGTCGATGGTCACCGCGGCCAGCAGCACGAGAGCCGTCACCATGTACTGGTAGGAGGCGGCCAGACCGAGGAGACCCATGCCGTTGTAGATGGTGGCGATGACCAGTCCCCCGAGCAGGGCGTAGACCATCTTGCCCCGCCCACCGAAGAGGCTGGCGCCGCCGATGACCGCGGAGGCCACCGCGTAGAGGACGAGCGTCCCTCCGTCGATGTTGTTGGAGATGGAGCCGAGCCGGGAGGCATAGACGATCCCCGCCGCACCCGCGGTCAGTCCGGTGAGCGTGAACGCCCAGAGCCTGTTCCACCCCAGGCTGATGCCGGCCCGGCGGGCGGCCTCGGCGTTGTTGCCGATGGCGTAGAGGTACCGCCCGAAGCGGGTCCGACCGAGCAGGAAGGTCCACACCGCCAGAAATCCGAGGACGACGAGCACGACGTAGGGGACGCCCTCGAGGGGGACCAGCACCCCCCGGTCGGCGTTGCAGATCAGCACCAGGACGATGCCGGCCGCGGCCATCACCGCCACCTTCAGCAGGGTGACGGCCAGTGGCGGCGCCTCCAGCCCGCTCTTCCGGCGGTGCCGGTCCCGCAGGACAGTGACACCGCCGAACCCTGCGACGGCGAGCACCATCAGGATCCAGCCGGCGACGGTGCTCATGTTTCCGTTGGCCAGGTCGAAGAGGACGGAGTTGGTGATGCGGATGGTCCCACCCGTCCCGTTGGCATTGACCAGGTACAACAGGAGTCCCTCCATCCCGAGGAGCCCGGCCAGGGTCACCACGAACGACGGGAGCCGCAGTCGGATGACCAGGGTCCCCCAGACCGCCCCGATGGCCGCGGTGGTGAGCATTCCGCCGGCGATGGCCAGCCACCACGGGAGGTTGTGGGTCGTGGACAGAATTGCAGTGATCGTGCCGCCGATGCCGGCGACGTAGCCGACCGACAGGTCGATCTCCCCGAGGACCAGCACCCAGATCTCCGCCATCCCCAACAGGATGAACACCGAGCCCTGGACCAACAGGTTGACCAGGTTGCCGGCCGACAGGAAGACGGAGTCCTTGGCCTGGAAGATGATGACCAGCAGGATGAGGCCGCCGATGACCGGCAGCACACCGCTCTCGCCACTTCGGATGCGCTTGGCCCACGCCCTGACGTACTCGCCGAGGGAGCTGCTCAGCTCGGGAGCCACGGCGCCGAGCGACACCGGCATGTCGCTGCTCGTCTCCGCTGCGGCGGTGCCCGGGATGTCCGTCGGCGGCGATGGTTGTTCGGACATGGTCGACCTGTCTGGTGGTGCCATCGGTTCAGCCCTCCGGGTCCGTGCTCGTGCCGCTGCTTGGTGCGGGTGGCTGGGCGCCCGAAGCGCTCCCGGTGGTGATGATCTCGACCGCCCGCTGCGTGTCGTACTCGGCGATCGGCCCGCTGCTGACCAGCCGGCCCAGATAGAGGACCGCCAGTCGATCCGCGACGGTGAAGACGTCGTTGAGGTTGTGCGAGATCACGATGACCGCGATCCCGCGCTCGCCCAGGGTCTTGATGAGGTCGAGGACCTGGGCGGTCTGGGAGACGCCGAGGGCGGCGGTGGGCTCGTCCATGATGACCAGCCTGGCGTCACGCATCACCGCCTTGGCCACCGCCACCGACTGGCGCTGGCCGCCCGACAGGGATCCGACCGGTTGGCGGACCGAACTGACCGTGGTGACGGACAGGTCGATCAATGTCTGTTTCGCCACCAGTTCCATGCGCGTCTCGTCGAGCAGACGGTGCGAGAGGTCCTCGTGGCCGAGGAACATGTTCTGCACGATGTCGAGGTTGTCGCACAGGGCGAGGTCTTGGTAGACGGTGGCGATCCCGAGGTTGTCGGCTTCCTTCGGCGTGCGGATCGACACCGGATTGCCGTCCCAGTAGATCTGCCCGGCGGTCGGCAACCAAATGCCGGCGACGGCCTTGATCAGCGTGGACTTGCCGGCCCCGTTGTCGCCGACCAGGGCGGTGATCTGTCCGTTCGGGATGTCGAGGTCGACATCGCTGAGAGCATGCACGGCCCCAAAACTCTTGGAGAGGCCGCGCACGCTCAACAGCGGATGGTCATACTCCTCGGGCACCCCCGTTCGGCCTGCCTCCGCGGTGATGCTCATCTCTGCGGAGGGCCGGCCGATCGGGGAGGTGCCACGGGGGTCAGTGGATGCCGTAGGTGGTGCAGTCGGCTGCGTAGGCTCCCGTGCACAGCTGTGAGGCCGGCACGAAGTTGTCCGCGATGACCGTGGACTCCATGTTGACGGGAGTCACCCATTCGGGATGGAGCAGCGACGAGGGCACCGACACGTTGGCCACGGTGTCCTTGACCGTTCCGTTCACCAGGCCCGCAGGCGGAACCTTTCCGGCCCGCATGTAGAGGGCAAGCGCTGCGGCTGCCTGTGCCTCGAGGTAGATCGGCTTGTACGCCGTACCGCACTGGTAGCCGGAGATGATGTTCTGCAGCCCCACCAGGGTGGCGTCCTGTCCGGTCACCGGGAACTTCTTGGCCGGGATGTTCAGCGTCTTGAGGTACGAGATGATCGGTGCGGCGTTTTCGTCATTGGGAACCAGCACGGCGTTGATGCTCGGATGCGCCGTATAGGCCTGCTGGAACTCGGTCAGCGCAGTCGGGGGATCCCACGTGCCCGCCGGCGATGCGGCCAACGTGTAGGAGCCCGAGGAGAACAGCGGCTTGAGTATGGCGTCGTACCCCTGGGCGAAGAGTGTCGCGTTGTTGTCGGTGGGGGATCCGACCATCACCGCCAGCGTCGGCTTGGCCACCTTCCAGGAGGCCACGCACGTGACCATGCCCTGGCCGATGAGCGTTCCGACCTTGACGTTGTCGAAGCTTACGTAGTACTGCCGACTCCCGCCGAGCACGAGCCGGTCGTAGTCGACCACCGGGACGCCGTGTGCCTTGGCGTAGGTCTCGATCGATGTGCCGACACCCGAGTCGAGCGGGTCCACCACCAGCACGCTGGCACCGGAGGTGATGTCGGACTGGGCGTCGGTGAGCTGGGTCGAGTCGCTGCCCTGGGCGTTCTGGATGATGGTGTCGGACGTGCTCAGTCCGGCGGCGGCGAATGCCTGCGCCAGGTAGGGGGCATCGAACTCCGTGTATCGGGCAGAGGAGACGGTATCCGGAAGGATGACCGCGATCTTGCCCTTGCCGGCAGCCGTCACGCTCTTCAAGTTGGCCATCGTCGTGAAGTTCTTGTTGAAGGTGGTCACCGACACCGTGCCGGAGGCCGACGAACTTCCCGAGGTCGTGGTCGTGGACGACGAGCTGCTGCTGCCACAGGCGGCTGCGAGCAGCCCTCCCGCCAGCAACATCGGCACTAGTGCACGTCTTGTGTTGACTCGCATACTGTCTCCCCAATCTGGTCAGCTGTGAACTGCCGCTTTCATTGGCGATGGCCACGTTGGCCATCGCCCGCCCGGCGAGAGATTGCATCTCCCACTGAACGCCCTCAACGCAACTCCCCCTTCCGACGTCGGATGCCGGAGGCAACCCCGCCGGATCGAACCGCGTCTTAGTTGCGAGTATATGTACATTGGATGACAGATTGCTTGGAAGTCATCTCTGCGGCGAGGACACGATCCAGGCACCGCCAGCCCGGATTCCACGATGGCCGCTCAACCGGCATTGGGCACCTTGGCGCCCTTGGACCGCGTGGCGCTCTTGGACCGCGTGACGCCCCTGGACCGCACGGCTGCCTTGGACCGCACGGCTGCCTTGGCGCCCTTGGACCTTAAGGTGCCCTTGGATCTCTTGGCTCCCTTGGACCTGATGGCGCCCTTGGCGCCACCGCCCGCCATTCCCACCACGTCGATCACGTTGGTCATGACCTCTCCGAACGCATCGGGGTCGGAGATCAACCAGCTGTGGGTGCCCGCCACGGTGACCACCTCCGGCTTGCCCAAGGTCGTGCACAGATCCTCGAAGGAGTCGCGGGTGATCAACTGGTCGCTCTGGCCCCACAGGACCACCACCGGCAGGCCGCGATTGCGTAGCTCCTCGAGTTCAATAGTCAGGTCCGCCTTGCGTGCCAGCCCTGCGGCCTCCCAGAACGCCCTGGGATCGCGCAGAAGGTTCGGCACGGCCTCGGCGATGATGACCGGCAACACCCGGCGAGCCTGGCGAACGGGCAGCAGATCGGCCGGGAAGTGGATGCCCCAGTCCCACAGAGGCCGCTCGGCCATCGAACGAAGCGTCGAGCCCCGCCGAGACCAGGCGGAACCACCGATGGAGTTGATCAGGACCAAAGCGCGTACGCGCTCCGGTTGATCGTGAGCCAACTTGATGGCAACCCCGCCGCCGAACGAATGCCCCATGACCAACGCGGGCTGGTCGATGCCGACGGTCCGCAGGAACTCCCCGGACCAGTCCGCATACCCGGTGAGGCTGGTGGACTCGCGTGGCAGTGACGGAGTCCCACCGAAGCCAGGCATCGCGGGGGCCAGTACGCGGACCCCGGCTGCCGCCAGCCGCGAGAGCGCACGCTTGTACACCTTGTGATCGAGTCCCCAGCCGTGCAGGAAGAGGACCGGCGGCCCTTGGCCCGCCTCCCCGTAGAGAGCGGACCGACCCCCGACCGTGGTGCGCCTCCACGTCAGCCAACTGGCGTCCCGGGGAACCCCGGCGCCAGCTCCCCCTTCCACGCCTCGGGCGTCACCGACACGTTCCATATCCCCACGATGGGCCGCCCGAGCGGTCGCAGGACAGGGCCAAAGTGCCCTATTGGTCCCAGCAACCGGGCACTTGTCGGTGGGCCCGGCGGGGCCGATGGTGCGGCGAACAGCGAGGCCCGACGCCTTTTGGGGTCCGTCCCCTCGACGACCCGTGCCGGAGGCCCTCACGCTGCTCTCGTCACCGCAGAGCTCGCAAGGGCGCAGCCGACCGCCCTGCATACGGGGATAGATCGTGGTAGCTCTTGATCCCCGGTTCGGCAGCCACCACGGAGGGAACGGCGCTGAAGCAGTGTGTCGCCGGGGCCACGATGCCTGGGTTGCGGACCAGGTCCTCGGCCCGATCTGGGAAGCTGCTCCGATGAGTGGGTCCTCTCGCGATTCGCTGTGGCGGCATCGGGACTTCCTGATGCTGTGGGGTGGCCAGTCGGTCAGCCGCCTGGGGAGCCAGGTCAGCCTTCTGGCCCTTCCGCTGCTGGCCATCGCGACGATGCACGCCACCACCCTCCAGGTCGGCCTCCTGTCGGCGTCGGAGACGGTGCCGTTCCTGTTGGTGGGGTTGCCCGCCGGTGTGGTCGTCGATCACCTGGCGAAGCGACGGGTGATGATCGCCGGCGACGCAGGCCGGGCACTCGTGCTCGCCAGCATCCCGGTCGCCTGGGCGGCCGGTGCGCTCACCATGGCCCAGCTGTTCGTGGTTGCCCTGGTGAGCGGCGTGCTCACCGTCTTCTTCGACGTGGCCTATCAGTCCTACCTGCCGGACCTGATCGCGGCACCGCAGCTGGTCGACGGCAACGGCAAGCTGGCCACCACCGAATCGCTGGCACAGGTGGCAGGCCCGGCTGCGGCAGGGGCGCTGGTCCAGGTGGTCGGCGCGGCACTCGCCGTGCTGGTGGATGCCTTCAGCTTCGCAGCATCGGCGCTCGCACTCCTCGGAATCCGGGTCGAGGACCTTCGACCGCCCGCACCGGAGGTCGGGGGCGCCTCACGACCTCGCCTCCTGTTGTCGGAGATCGGCGAGGGACTCCGCTTCGTCTTCCGTGAACGCCACCTCCGTTCGATCACCGCCTGCACGGCAACGGCGAATCTCTTCGGCGGCATGACCGCCGCGATCATCGTCCTGTACCTGTACCGATCACTGCATCTCCGCCCCGCCGTCATCGGGACCGCATTCGCCATCGGCAGCGTCGGCGCGGTGGGGGCGTCATTGGTGGCCGGCCGCCTCGGGATGCTGATCGGCATCGGCCCGGCCATCCTCTGGTCGGCGGCCATCGGCAACTGTGGCGATCTCCTCTTGCCCCTGGCACTGCAGGTGCACCCACTGCCCTTCATCGTCGCCGGGTTGTTCGTTGCCGGCGCGGGAGCCGTGGCCTACAACATCAACCAGGTCAGCCTGCGCCAGACACTCTGCCCGCTGCAGCTGTTGGGTCGGATGAATGCCAGCATCCGGTTTCTGGTGTGGGGGACGCTTCCCGTGGGAGGCGTGCTGGGCGGCATCCTCGGCACGGCGCTGGGGCTGCACGCCGCGTTGTGAGTCGGTTGCGCCGGAGGCGCCACCGCATTCTTGTGGATCGCGTGCTCGCCCGTCCCTGGCCTGCGCACCACGGCGGAGACCGGAGCGCGCCTGCAGGTCGCCGAGGTCGGTGGCCCCGTCGAGGTGGAGGGACCCGAGCCGACGGCATGAAGCGCGCCGGACCCGGCCGAGACGGTCATCGGGGGCCCGGGACCGATTGGTAGCATCAGGCCCGGTGGAGCACCCATGAGCCAGTCCCCCGGGCAGCGTGCCGAATTCTGCGACCCCGAGGGTCCTGCTCACGGCGATGGAAGTCGCTCCCTGTTCCTGACCTCCGAGGAGCGCGTGGTCCAGATGGTCCGGGACTTCGACGATCCGTCCCAGGAGTGGCGACGCCTCTGTGCGGAGCTGCTGGGCACCTTCTTCCTCGTACTGGTGGCAGCCGGTGGCCCGATGATCGCCAAGGCCATCCCGGGGTCTGTCGGTCGGGCGGCGGCGGTGACAGCCCCGGGGATGATGGTCCTGGCCGTCATCCTCTTCATGGGGAAAGTGTCCGGGGCCCATCTCAACCCCGGAGTCAGTGTTGCGTTCGCGCTCCGCGCCGACTTCCCCTGGCGGCGGGTCCCGGGATACGTGGTCGCCCAGATGGCCGGGGCCGTCCTGGCCGCCCTGTTCCTCGAGTCCGTGGTCCATGTCTCCGCCCAGTACGGGTC
>Ga0181523_10002678_pt1 | contig 16961 bp, 15 predicted proteins | sample PEATcosm2014_Bin_43_FD_119752 | JGI IMG/M metagenome (GOLD analysis project Ga0181523, IMG submission 119752) | Peatland microbial communities from MTU Mesocosm Facility, Houghton, MI, USA - PEATcosm2014_Bin05_30_metaG | ecosystem: Environmental > Terrestrial > Soil > Wetlands > Peat | place...
ATCATCGGCGGCTCGCAGAAGGCGCTGATGATCCCGCCTGGATTGGCTTATGGCGCCATCAGCGAGCGCGCGTGGCAGCGCATGGAGACGACAAAGTCTCCCCGGTTTTACTTCGATCTACGAAAGGAACGAAAAGCGGCGGCCAAGGCGGAGACGGTATCCACGCCCGCGACCGCGCTGTTTGCCGGAATGGCCGCGGCGCTCGATTACGTGCGTCAGATGGGTAGCGGGAACCTCGCGGCGGGGCGCAACGAACTAATCGCGAACGCGGAGTTGTGTGCGGCGATGACGCGCGCCGGTGTCGAAGCGCTCGGATTGAAATTATTCGCGCCGAGTGCTCCGGCGGCCGCGCTGACGGCCGTCGCTGCGCCGGACGGGACCGACTCCACAGCCATTTGCAAACTCTTCCGCGAGCAGTTTGGCGCGGTCGTCGCCAACGGAAATGCAGAGTTAAAAGGACAGCTTTTCCGCATTGCTCACATCGGATACTACGATTATCTGGACACGGCGGGTGTGCTGGCCGCTCTCGAGCATGTAATCGCCGAAGCCATGGGGAAAGCGGTCGAGTTTGGATGCGCGGTGCGGGCGGCACAGGAAGTTTATGGAAAGGCAGGGCAGAGGTAAGAGGTCGGATTGCAGATTTTAGAACCAAGTGTGCACACGGCGTCGGCGAACTTGGAATTTTAACTTCTGCAATCTGACCTCTCACCTCTGACCTTCTTAGGAGTCCAGAGCTTCCCTACGCAATTTGCGGCTTTCGGCCAACAGCGACATGGAGTGCATCAGGTTCTGCAGCGTGACGATTCCGACCAGATGTTGATCGTCGACGATGGGAATGATGCTGAGATTACGGGCAGAGAGCTTGCGGAAAGCGGAGGCGAGCGACTCCTGCCTGGCGGCGACGTCGAAAATACGATTCATGATCGCTTGCACATAGCCGTTGCCTTCGGCGCGCAGCGCTTCAAGAATTTTCTGCCGCGAGACAACGCCAACCATGTCGCTGCCGCGCACCACCGGAAAATCATCCTGCAGTGTATGGACGGCTTTTTCGAGCGCGTCTTCCAGCGTATCGGCGGGCGAGAGTGTGGCGAAGTCGGTGAGCATGACTTCTTCGAGGCGGACACTTTGCAGAACGGACTGAAAGACCGCCGAACGCTCTTCGAGTTGTGCGCCCACGAAGAGAAAGAATCCGATCATCACCAGCCACCAGTTGCTCATGAGCATTCCGACCATCATGAACATAATCGAAAAGACATGGCCGATGCGGACGGCGCGTTGAGTGGCGTGAACCATGTCAACGCGGCGCGAAAACAGGGCGCGCAAAACGCGCCCGCCATCCATGGGATATGCGGGCAGCAGGTTGAACAAGCCAAGATAGAGATTAGCCCAGACGATGCTCCGCAAAAGGGAGCTGGAATTGAGAAGCGGTCTGGCAGTGAGCGAAAAGCCGGGTATGGCCGCAAGAAGTGTGAGTGCCGATAAACCGGCGATGAAGAGATTCACCAGTGGTCCGGCGACGGCGATGCGGATGTCACGCTTCCAGGCGTTGATCGGATCGGGAATGGCGTGTGCCTCGTCGAGAATGGTAATGCCGCCGATCGGCAGCAGGATGATGCCCTTCGCCGAAATGCCCGAACCGCGGGCCACTATGGCGTGACCTAATTCGTGCAGGACGACGCTGCCGAAAACGATGCCGACCAGAGCGAGCCCGCGCAGTGCGGCGCTGGCATCCTGCGTAGCGGCTTCGGTGCTCCACACGAAGACCAGGAGAAACAGAAAGGTTAAATGAATGCGGATTTCGATTCCGAACAGACGCCCCAGCGGGATGGACCAATTACGCATCGACATGCCTACTAGTATTCTATCTAGTTAGACTCCGATTGACGTGCCGGAGTTGCGAAAAGGCAAATCGGAAGGGCTGGGACGAATGATATGCGGGCTTGACCTGTAGAGACGCGGCTGGCCGCGTCTCCCACCGACTCCCAAGCTTGGATGATGCGAACGGAGACGGTGCGAGCCCCGTCTCTACGGGAAGGTTATGCGGGTGATTGCGGGACAGTACCGGCGCCGTACGCTGCGGTCGTTGCCCGGACTCGAAATCCGTCCGACGGCGGACCGCTTGCGGGAGACGTTGTTCAATGTGCTTTGCAGCGGCGATCCGGCTGCGCTGGCGGAGTCGACTTGGCTGGATTTGTATGCGGGGACTGGAGCGGTGGGCATTGAGGCACTCAGCCGCGGCGCGCAGATGGTGTTTTTCGTCGAATCGTCCAAAGCAGCGGCGGAGTTGATTGCGGCGAACTTGAAGTCGTTCGGGATTGCGCGCGGGTTCCAGATCGTGAAGGCCGAGGCCGTGAAGGCGTTGCGGCAATTGGAGGCTGCGCTGAGCATTGCCGATTTCGTGTTTCTCGATCCGCCATACTCGATGCAGGACGAATATGCGAAGACACTCGCGGCGCTGGCGGAATCGAAATTATTGCGCGAACAGAGCGTGGTGATCGCGGAGCATGAAAAGAGGTTTGATCCGGGAGGGGCGTTTGGAGAATTGCGGCGCTATCGGAAGCTGGTGCAGGGAGACGCGGCGCTGAGCTTCTATCGGCAGCATTAGTGTGGGGACGGACGCATTCGTCCGTGCCGTCCGGGTGGGACGCCCGGCTCTCCACCAGCGGGTCGTTATAATCGAAACGCATGCCTAACTTTCCACCGGTTGACGAACAACTGGCCTACCTCAAGAAGGGCGCGGCGGAGATCGTCAAAGAATCCGAACTGCGCTCGAAACTCGAACGCTCGCTCGCATCGGGCAAACCACTGCGCGTGAAGGCGGGCTTTGATCCGACTGCTCCCGATCTGCACCTGGGGCACACGGTCCTGCTGCGCAAGCTGAAGCATTTTCAGGATCTCGGACACACGGTCATTTTTCTCATCGGAGATTTCACCGGGATGATCGGCGATCCGACGGGTCGCTCGGCGACGCGGCCTCCGCTGACCGGGCAGCAGATTGCGGAGAATGCGGAGACCTACAAGGCACAGGTTTTCAAGATTCTCAGCCCGGAAAAAACCGTGGTCGACTTCAACAGCCGGTGGTTCTCGAAATTTTCGGCCGAGGATTTCATACGCTTGACCGCGAAGTACACGGTCTCGCAGATGCTGGAGCGCGAGGACTTTCACAAACGCTTCCATGACGAGAAGCCGATTGCCATGCATGAACTGCTGTATCCGCTGGCGCAGGGATACGACTCGGTTGCGCTCGAGGCGGACGTGGAGCTCGGCGGCACGGACCAGAAATTCAATCTGCTTGTGGGGCGCGAGTTGCAGCGAGCCTACGGGCAGGAGTCGCAGGTAGTGCTAACCACGCCAATCCTGGAAGGCCTCGACGGCGTGAACAAGATGTCGAAGTCGCTGGGCAACGCGATTGGAATTCACGAGCCGCCGCTCGAGATGTACGGTAAGGTGATGTCGATTTCCGACGAGATGATGTGGAGGTATTACGAGCTGCTGACGGATGTTTCGGTACCCGATATCCAATACATGCGGCAGCAAGTTGCTTCGGGAGAGCGTCACCCGATGGCCTTGAAGCAACACTTGGCGAGAACGATCTTACGGGACTTTCATGGCGCCGATGAAGCTCTCAAAGCTGAAAACGACTGGTCGCGCCAATTTCGAGATCGCGGAACGCCGGATTCCGTAGAGGTTGTCCAGGTCCAGCTTAACGACGTTCAGCATCTTGGACGTGACGGTGTTCTGGATGGCGTCGGGATATGCAGTATCAAATTGGACAAGCTGTTGCACAAAGCTGGATTAGCCTCCTCCGCTACGGATGCACAACGGAAGAGGGAGCAAGGCTCGGTTCGGATCGCTGGCGATGTCTGGAAGGAACCTATCCTCAGGGTTGCCCTTCCGCTTGTGCCTCTTGATATACGAGTTGGCCGAACAGTAAAGCAGGTTCAAATCCTGCATTAGCCTGATGGGGGGTGCCCGTCCCTACGCGAAAACGGCACTTATCGCGACGCAGAGAATATTCTTGCGATCCGTCGGAGCGACGTTCTCGGCAGCTCTTGTATGGGACTCAACCCGAGTTTGGCCCTAGCGGCTAGGGCGGAGGCTCCCTCTATCTCATTAGTAACAGAGTGCATGTCTGCTTGCGCCTGATGGAGAAGTTTGTCCAGCTTTACGGCATTGATGTATCTCAAACACGGATCCAAATCGTCACTATTGAGTTTGCCGAGCGCGGAATTGATCGAGTCTGTCTGGGTATGCGCTCGCTTTAGTGTCTCGGCTTCAAGGGAGTCCAATGACTTACGAAGATCGCCCATTGTCTTCAAGAAGTTACTCTCTTCGTCTCTTACGTTCTCCACCAGGGAAGCCACGTTGCGGCGAATTGCGCTTGCCTGATCTGTATCGTGAAAGTCCCGCTGGAAATATGAGCTGAATTTTGCTTCTTGTTGCCGCACGATAGAGGCACTGTGCGGGGTCAGGCCGTCGAACAAGTCCTTTTCTCCAATCCGCCTCATGTGACATGTGAGCAGGTAAACAAAAGCCAGTTGGTTTCCCTCAAGATACCCGACCTTTCTCGTGTGCGTCGTCGTGCCCGACGCCCTCTTAGTCGTCCGCTCAGCGTGATGACCGTTGAGCATTAGTTTTCCAAGACCCAAAAATACACTCGCAACGTCTGTAAGGACCTCGTTGTGATAGTGATCGGCTGGTCCGGCTCCCCACTCAATACGGTTGATGTGGAGGAATTTGTGGGCAATTTCATGAGAGATCGTCGCTAGGACTGCGTCAGGAAAACCAAAGAGATCAGGAGAAATCTGAACAAAAACCTCCACACCATCGGATTGAAGTTCGATTCGGCCGCATGTGTCTTTAGCCAAGCGTGTTGGCTCGATTAGGAACGTCAGCCCGTTCAGCCCAACGAATTCCGCGACTCGTTGGGCTGCCCTCTGTATATCGACGTAGCCGTCAGCACTCTCGGTATGAACGTAAAATGGATCAAGGATACGATATGAGACCTTGTGGCCGACAGCCTTTTCCAGCAAAAGTATTTTGGCAATGTAGTCATCGGCGAAGACTTCTGCCATGGTGTTTTTCTCCAGAAGCTCGGGCCTGTCATGAAATTCTAATACACATGGATCGCAGATCCCCTGCCTGTTTTTGGTGGAGCTTTGAAATAAGCTGTGCCTTCTGCTGAGCCTCCCGTCCTACGCGGTCCGCGCCAATTCCGGCCTCATCTTGTGCCACTCTGTCGCCTGTTCATAAGCCTGTGCTGCCTGCAGCAAGACGATCCCGTGCCAGGGAGCGGACGCTAGCTGCAAGCCGATCGGCAGGCCGTCTTTTGTGAATCCGCAGGGGATGGAAATCGTCGGGATCCCCCACACGTTGAAGGGGCGCGTGTTCCTCAGCATCATCAACTCTTGCGGACGCAGGTCGTCCGGATGCTCGCGAAGGTCGGCGATCTTGGGCGGCGGAATCGGAACGGTGGGCGTCAGCAGCACATCCACTTCATCGAATACCTCGTGGATGGCGTGACGGCTCGCCTGAAGGTCGCGGCTGGCACGGAGAGCGTCTTGTGCGGAGATGCCGGCTCCGGACTGGATGCGCGCCAGCGTAGCGGGCTGGTAAAGCTCGGGCGAGCTCTCGACGAATGACTTGTGATACGCATAGGCTTCCGCGCTTGCCAGTTTCCGGTCGGTCGGAACCTCGAGTTTGATGTCACGAATCTCGGCCGGCAGGCCGGCGAAGATTTGAATCGCTTTTTCGATTGCGTCGGCAATCTCGGGATGAAGATCGTCGAAGAAAAACTGCCGGGGCACGCCGATTCGCAGAGTCGACGGAGGGTTGTCGAACGCAGAGACGAGACTGGGCACGTGGCCCTTAGCGCCGGGATTTGGTGAATCGTAGTCCGACATCACCTGCAGCATCAAAGCCGCGTCATAAACTGAATTTGTCAGCGGGCCAACGTGGTCGTACGAAGACGACAAGGGTACGACTCCGCGGGTGCTGACGCGACCGTAGGTCGGCTTGACTCCGACCACTCCGCAGTAGGCGGCGGGCAGGCGGATGGAACCGGCTGTGTCGGTGCCTACGGCGGCGAATCCCAAACCGGCGGCAACGCTGGCGGCGGAACCTCCCGAAGATCCACCCGCAACGCGAGCCAGATCCCATGGATTGTGGACCTCTCCAAAAAAACTGATCATCGAACTGCCGCCGTAGGCGAATTCGTGGAGGTTCTGCTTTCCGAGAATGATTGCGCCTCCGCCACGCAGCCGGCGGACGACCTGGGCGTCTTCGGTGGGAACGCAATCTTTGTGCGGTGTGCTGGGTGTCGTGACGAACTGTGCGCTGGCGGCGGTGGTGCGGACTCCAGCGACATCAATGATGTCTTTGATCCCAATGGGGATGCCGTGCAGAGGACCTAGATACTTTCCGTGGTAGATTTCCCACTCGGCGTGACGGGCCCGGTCGAGAGCGGATTCGGCGGTAACGGTGATGAATGCGTTGAGCGTCGGGTTAAACTTCTCGATGCGGTCGAGGCAATCGTGAGTGAGCTCGACGGGAGAGATGGAGCGGTCGAAAAGTTTTCGACTCAGTTCACTGATGGTAAATGGCATAGGGTCCTCGATCAACCGCGATTGATCAGGATAATTGATTGATCTTGATTACGAACCGGAGGCCGACGAAGCACGCCGCTGGCAGAGGGCGGCCATCGTATCGAGCGCGTCCTCGACGATGAAGGTGGCCGCTTCGTGAAAGGCGCTTTCGGACATCTCAGCCGACTTACCGACGAGGTCCAGCGTCATGCGAACCCGCGTGCCGCCCTTGAGATCGGGGCCAAAGGAAACATTCTGTTCGGCAGTAACCCCCAGAGCGTGATTGAGCAGGCTAATCGCACGGGGCGAACTGATGGAACTAACAACCGCTGTGATCGTGGTGCGGACGGGCTTAACAACGACATATCGCACGCGGCTGCCGACCTGCCAGGGCTGGCCCTCGACCCACGCCGCTTCATCGTAAATTCCGCGATGCAGCAATCGATCGAGATCCAGAAAGGCCTGAAACGCCGCGTCCACCGAAACCGGGACCGTAACGGAGTACTCAATGCGCGGCAGCATGAGAAAAACCCCACAGTTGGGGGAATTATGCTCCGATTCCCAGCGGAAGACAAGAATCACGGGAGTCCGGGCCGGAGCAGTAAAGACTGGCTTGTTCCAGGTCGAGCAGCTTACGTTTGATGTCGAGACCGCCGCCGTAACCGCACAGCGAGCCGCTTGCTGCGATCACCCGATGGCAAGGCACGACGATGGCGATCGGATTCCGGTTGTTCGACATGCCGACGGCCCGGTAGGCATGCGGGTGGCCAATGGCTTCAGCAATGTCGCGATAGCTGCGGGTCTCGCCGTAGGGAATCGCCAGCAGCGCATGCCAGCACGCAAGCTGGAACTCGGTTCCGCGGAGATCGAGCGGAAACGAGAACTGACGGCGCCGGCCCGCGAAGTATTCATTGAGTTCACGTAAGTAGGGCGCCAGGGTTGGCTGGGACTCACTCAGTTGAATCTTATTGGAGTTTAGTTTCTGCACGCGATCTTCGAATTCGAGTCGCACCAAGCCCTTGGTGGAAGCAGCGAGGAAGAGCGGTCCGACGGGCGACGGCGTGCGGACGTAGAACAGAGTCTCCATGATGCGAGAGCATAGCACGAGCAGCCCAGTTGACACAGACTTCTCCCTTGCATACAGTCTGTGGGGTTCAAGAACGGCGACAAGGATAATAACCATGAAACGCGTTGCAGCCTACCGCACGCCGTATCCGGGCACCCAACCAAACCATCTGCATCCGCCGTATGTGTCCTCGATCAAGCGGGCGCCCGCGAAACCGCAGGTACCGATTCCCTACACTCTGTCCGAGGTCACTGGGCCACTATTCGGACCGGAAATGGTTGCGCCCAAGGCTAGCGATTTGACGCGCGCACACTCGGGAGAGCCGCTCGGCGAGCGCATCATTGTAAGTGGGCGCGTGCTCGACGAAAACAGTCGTGCTCTGGCGAACACGGTGGTGGAAATCTGGCAGGCGAATGCGGCGGGCCGATATCGACACGAAGTCGATCAACACAATGCGCCGCTGGACCCGAATTTCACTGGATCCGGACAAGCCGTCACCGACGCCGAGGGGCGCTATCGCTTCGTCACGATTCGACCGGGCGAGTATCCGTGGCGCAATCATTACAACGCTTGGCGAGCGGCGCACATTCACTTTTCTCTCTTCGGTCCGGCGTTTGCCACCCGCCTGGTGACGCAAATGTACTTCCCCGGCGATCCGCTGATGCCGTTTGACCCGATCTTCAACTGCACGGCGGATGAAAAAGCCCGCAATCGTCTGATCTCCTCCTTCGATTGGGAAACTACCATGCCGGAACATGCGCTAGGTTACCGCTTCGATATCATCTTGCGGGGACGCGAAGCCACGCCGATGGAGGTGTAAATGAGTCTGCAGGCGACTACGTCGCAAACGGTTGGGCCGTTTTTCAAGATTGGTCTCGAGTGGCTATACCGTGACAACCTGGTGGGCGAGGGTGTATCCGGCGAGCGGGTGATCATTCAAGGACGAGTTTTCGACGGCGATGGTGTTCCGGTACCGGATGCGATTCTGGAAACCTGGCAAGCCAATGCGCACGGGAAATATGCCCACCCGGAAGACACACAGGACAAGCCGCTGGAGTGTGGTTTCAAGGGATACGGTCGTGTGCCGGTGAACGCTGAGGGCCGGTTTCGCCTGACCACTATTAAGCCGGGGCCAGTGCCGGGTCCCGACGGCAATGAACAGGCGCCGCATCTGTTGGTGTCCGTGTTCATGCGTGGAGTGCTCCGGCGGCTCGTCACGCGGATCTATTTCCCCGATGAACCGCGCAATGCCGCGGACTTTATTCTCAATCTGGTAGAGCCGGCGCGGCGTTCGACCTTAATCGCGAAGAAGACCGCAGGTGCTCCCGGTACGCTGGAATGGAATGTTGTTTTGCAGGGACCGGACGAAACGGTATTCTTCGACCTGGGATTGTGACCCACCGGATGTAACCGACTTGGATGGCCTTGCTCGATCCACTTTTCGGCTCAGCGGCGATGGACGAAGTCTTCTCCGACGCCGCACGTCTCCAGCGCATGCTGGACTTCGAGGCCGCGCTTGCGCGAGCTGAGGCCCGCTGTGGTGTAATCCCCGCTGCCGCCGCCCCAGTGATCGCTTCGAAGTGCAAGGCGGAACTGATCGACGTCAACGCACTCGCCGCTGCGACCGCAGCGTCGCTTAATCCTGCAATTCCGCTGGTCAAACAGCTAACCGCGCTGGTCGCGAAAGACGATCCCGAGGCAGCGCGTTTCGTGCATTGGGGCGCAACCAGTCAGGACGCAAACGATACCGGCCTCGTGCTGCAGATGCGGCAAGCTTTCGACATCATGGAAGCTGATCTGGCTGTACTTTGCGAGGGCCTCATCCAATTGGCCCAGAAGCACCGTTTCACGCCCATCGCCGGCCGAACGCTCATGCAGCATGCGCTGCCTACGACTTTCGGTGTCAAGGTGGCCGGGTGGCTGGACGCCATGAATCGCCACCGCGAGCGCTTTGCGGAGACCCGCGCACGGGTGCTGGTTTTACAGCTTGGCGGCGCAGTTGGAACGCTGGCGGCTCTACGGGATAAAGGATTGTTGGTGGCCGAGGCGTTGGCCGAAGAACTCCATCTCGGACTTCCCACCATGCCTTGGCATACTCAACGCGACCGCGTGGCGGAAGCGGCGGCCACGCTAGGCCTTTGCACCGGTACGTTAGGCAAGATTGCCCGCGACGTTTCCCTGCACATGCAAACCGAAATCGCGGAAATCTTCGAACCGGCGGGCGAAGGCCGCGGCGGTTCCTCGACGATGCCGCACAAGCGCAACCCGGTCAGTGCCGCAATAGTGTTGTCCGCAGCGACGCGCCTTCCCGGCCTCGTCAGTACGATGCTGAGCGCCATGGTACAGGAGGATGAGCGCGGCCTTGGCGATTGGCACGCGGAATGGGAGACGCTCCCGGAAATCTTCCGTCTGACCGCCGGAGCGCTTCATCAAATGGCGACGATTGTTCCTCATCTCGAAATCGATGCGGCGCGCATGAGACACAATCTCGACGCAACGCACGGTCTGATTTTTGCCGAAGCTGTCACCATGGCCATGGGAAATCACATCGGCAAATCCGCCGCCCATACTTTGGTGGAAGCGGCAAGCCGGCAGGCGCGCGAATCGGGAAAGCATCTCCGTGAGGTGCTGAATCAGAATCAAGCCGTAACCGAGCGTCTGACTTCAGCGGAGCTGGATCGCCTGTTCGCTCCGGAGAATTATCTCGGCGTCGCCGAAGAGTTGGTCGATCGTGTCATCAATGACAGTCGCAGGCATTGATATTTGATTGGCATCGCTGAAAGTCATTGCCAGAAAGGGCAAGCCATGACGATTGTCGAGGTTGGAGAACTGCAGGCCGGAGAACTGCGGACGCATTACGCTCTCACTGGCGACAAGGATCCCGTGCTGGTTTTCTCCAACTCTCTTGGCACCGATTTTTCCATGTGGGACCCGCAGATGGTAGAACTGGCGGGGCATTTCCGCATCCTGCGTTACGATACTCGCGGGCAGGGGCGGTCTTCGGTAACGCCGGGCGACTACACCATCGAGCAACTCGGTCGCGACGTCCTCAGCCTGCTGGATTCGCTTGGCCTCGACCGTGTGCATTTCTGCGGGCTCTCGATGGGCGGCATGATTGGCATGTGGATGGGAATTAACGCGCCCAACCGCCTGCATCGTCTGGTGCTCTCGAACACTGCGGCTCGCATCGGCACAAAAGAGATGTGGAACGCGCGCATCGCAACCGTACGCAAAGATGGAATGAAGACCGTGGCTGCCGCCGTTATCGAGCGCTGGTTTACGCCGGAGTTTCGCGCGTCTTTTCCAGAAAAGGTTGCCCCGGCACAGCGAATGCTTGAGAACTCGCCGCCAGAGGGTTATGCCGCCTGCTGTGCTGCCATCCGCGATATGGATCAGCGCGAAACGGTGGCGCAGATCAAGGCCCCGACGCTCGTGATCTACGGCGGGAGCGACCCGGTCACACCTGCTTCCGAGGCTCATTTCCTCACCGGGCAAATCCGGGGAGCTGTAGAGGTGGAACTCGCCGCTGCTCACCTCTCGAATGTCGAGCAGGCCGACGCGTTCACGAAGGCAGTGAGCCATTTCCTTTCCCAGTGAGGCGACGGACTATTTATGACGCCAATGGATGACACAACGCGCTACCAGCAGGGTATGAAAATCCGGCGAGCCGTCCTTGGAGATGAACACGTGGACCGAGCCGTGGCCACGACTACAGACTTTAACCGCGATTTCCAGGATTTCATCACCCGCAACGCCTGGGGCGAAATATGGACGCGCCCCGGCCTTCCCCGCCATACGCGCAGCCTGCTGACACTCGCGATGATGGTCGCGTTGAACCGCGGTGAGGAATTCCGCATGCACGTGAAGGCCGCCTTTAACAACGGCGTCACCCGCGACCAGATCAAAGAGGTGCTGCTGCAATCCGCCATCTATTGCGGCGTGCCAGCGGCGAACTCCGCTTTTCACATCGCAGCCGACGTCTTCAAAGAGATGGACGGCAACAAAAAGACAAACTCCACGAAGAGGAGACGGTCATGACTATGACAGAAGTACAGCTTCTCATCGGCGATCTTGATGCCGCCGCAACCAGTGCAGCGACCTTTGTCCGGCAAAACCCGATCTCGGGTGAAGTGGCCACGCGCGCCGCCGCCGCCGGCTCCGACGATGCTATCCTGGCCGCAGAAGCCGCCGCTGAGGCGTTCCCTGCCTGGTCTGCTCTTGGTCCTCATGAACGACGTAAGAAGCTTCTGCACGCCGCTGACTTGCTCGAATCCCGCACTCCCGATTTTATTTCGGTGATGACGGATGAGATCGGCGCCACCGCAGGATGGGCCGGTTTCAACGTTTACCTCGCGGCCCAAATGCTGCGTGAAGCGGCGTCGATGACCACCCAGGTCTCGGGTGAAGTCATCCCCTCCGAGATTCCCGGGAGTCTCGCATTCTCTATCCGGCAACCGGTGGGAGTCGTCCTCGGGATCGCGCCCTGGAACGCCCCTGTCATTCTGGGTGTGCGTGCGATTGCTGTGCCGCTTGCCTGCGGGAATACAGTCGTCCTGAAGGCGTCGGAAGTCTGTCCTGCGACGCATCGGCTGATTGGAACGGTCCTCCGTGAGGCTGGGCTGGGTCACGGAGTGGTGAACGTCTTGACCCACGATGCCGCCAGCGCTTCGACGATTGTCGAGACCCTTATCGCGCACCGCGCCGTTCGCCGCATCAACTTTACGGGCTCCACTCGCGTGGGAAAGATTCTTGCTGTTACTGCGGCGAAGCACCTGAAGCCGATTCTTCTCGAACTGGGAGGCAAAGCTCCGCTCATCGTTCTCGACGACGCCGACCTCGATGCCGCCGTGGATGCCGCTGCCTTCGGGGCATTCATGAACCAGGGACAGATCTGTATGTCCACCGAACGCATCATCATTGACGAAAAAGTGGCCGACGCCTTCGCCCAGAAGTTCGTCGCCAAAGTAAAAACGCTGCCTTGCGGCGATCCGCGGAAAGGCGAGGTCGTTCTCGGTGCTGTCGTCGGCATGTCGACAGTAGATCGGGTGCGCACTCTCGTGAAAGATGCGGTGTCTCGCGGTGCGAAAGTTCTTCTAAGCGGCGACTCGCAAGGTACGATCATGCCTGCCGTGATCGTCGACCACGTTACTCCCGAAATGCAGATTTTCCGCGAAGAGTCATTCGGGCCTTCGGTTTCCATCACTCGTTTCAAAACCGTGGAAGAAGCAATCACTCTGGCGAACGATACCGAGTACGGACTTTCGGCTGCGGTCTTTGGCCGCGACATTGCTCGCGCCCTGGAAGTCGCCAAGCGGATCGACTCAGGAATGTGCCACGTGAACGGCCCGACCGTGCACGACGAGGCGCAGATGCCTTTCGGGGGTGTGAAAGCCAGCGGCTACGGCCGTTTTGGAGGGAAAGCCGCAGTGAACGAATTCACCGAGCTGCGCTGGATTACAATTCAAACCACTCCTCGGCATTATCCGTTTTAAGAACCAGGTTGCGTGTTCAATTCAGTGCCGATTTCATTGCAAACCCAGGTCGGAATCGTCGGCGCGGGACCAGCGGGTCTCGTGCTGTCTCACCTTTTGTACTTGCAGGGAATTGATTCCGTCGTAGTCGAAAATCGTAGTCGCCAATATTCGGAGCAACGCGTTCGCGCCGGCGTGCTGGAGCAAGGCACAGTGGACCTGCTCACACAAATGGGCGTCGGCGAGCGGATGAAAACCGAAGGCTTGGTCCACTATGGAATCGAGTTGCGCTTCGGAGGCCGCTGTCACCGTATCGATTTTCAGGATCTCACCGGTGGAAAAGGGATCACGATTTATGCGCAGCACGAGGTTCTAAAGGACCTCAACAATGCCCGGGTCGCGACCGGAGGCCAGGTTTTGTTTGAGGTTGAAAACGTCAGCGTCCATGACTTCGACGGCTCCAGGCCAGACTCCAGGCCAGAGTCCAGGCCAAAGATCCGATACCAGAAAGATGGAAACGCCTGCGAACTGACCTGCGACTTCATTGCCGGGTGCGACGGCTTTCACGGCATCTGCCGGCCTAGCGTTCCGTCAGGGGTGCTCACCGAGTATGTGCGGGAGTATCCCTTCGGATGGCTTGGCATCCTGGCCGAAGCGCCTCCGTCTTCCGAAGAACTGGTCTACACCTACCATGATCGCGGTTTTGCCCTGCTCAGTATGCGGACGCCGCACATCAGCCGCTTGTACCTGCAATGCAAGCCCGATGAAAACATCGAGCTCTGGAGTGACGAGAGGATATGGCAGGAACTCCACATCCGTCTGGCGTCGAACGGATGGATGCTTACCGAAGGGCAGATTCTGCAAAAAGGCGTGACCGGAATGCGCAGTTTCGTGGTCGAGCCCATGCAATACGGCAATCTCTTTCTAGCTGGCGACTCGGCGCACATCGTTCCGCCGACTGGAGCCAAAGGATTGAACCTCGCGGTTGCCGATGTTCAGGTACTCGCGCGAGCTCTCAAGCATTTCTATGCAACTGGAAATCGCGACCTGCTCGACACCTATTCTGAGGTGTGCTTGCGGCGCGTCTGGAAGGTGCAACGGTTCTCGTGGTGGATGACGTCCATGCTGCATCGCTTCCCGGACGAGAATCCCTTCGACCACCGCCGCCAACTCGCCGAACTCGACTATGTGACCAGTTCTCGAGCCGCATCCCAGGCGCTCGCGGAAAACTACGTTGGCCTGCCGATGGAATGAAATACGCAAATGGAGGGGTACCCCCCTCCCCCCCTATTTTTGCGTAAAATATTGCGTTTAAAGGAGTTACTTTCAAAATATTGACAACAAAGGAGTTAGGAGTGAGTCAGACCGCTGACGACGCGGTTTGCGCTGGTTAGCGCAGGGGAGAGGGCGGTTGCGTCGTCGAAGGCGTTAATTGTCGTGTTAGTCGTGCAAGGCGTGTGGGTGTCTCTATCTACTATGACTCTAGTATCTCATATTGAGATCGCACTTGCAAGGGCCAAAGCGCCCTCGCGCAAGGGTAAAATGTGTATGTACATTTTTGTGTGCACGAAAATCCCTAGTTAGGCGATAGGGATTGAGGCTGTGAGAATGTGGAAGTGCAAAATCTCGCACGCGAAATTTTGAACATCCAAATTATCATATAGCGAATGGATAGCGAAAGGCGAATGATTGGAGAATGCACTTTGGCAAGAGTCAGACTCCGCGCTTCATTTAGAATCAATGACTTACGGCTTGTAAGTCATCTAAAATATAGATTTCAAAGAACTTCGTGGAGAATTGCGGCTACAGCCGCTCTGGGCTATAGCTTGTCTTTATTGTAACGCGTGGTGTCAACTGCTCGGCGGATTTGGGCCAGTGGGGGTAATGGGATGTTTTGAAATTAGCGGCGTCCTTGGGAACGTAGCCAATCATAAAATTGCTTGTTTCTTCGGCGGCGTTCCGAGCCACTGATCGGCAATTTCCGTTTGAGTTCCTCGATCCGGTAAGACATTATCCAAATCCCCAGAATATAAAATCCGGCCCCAAGGATGATGCACATCGCCAAAAGCAGTGCGGCGTGCAACTGGGGCCAAATGCCAAAGACCAAATCTGTGACGAGGATTGCAAACGTGATTGCGAGAACTATGCCGTATGCTCGCGCGTATGTGCTCTTGTTCATCATGCGGCAGTCTGAAGCGTCTTGCTGTCAATAATCCCACTAACTCTTCCAAACTCCAAACGTGCTCCGTGAGGCCAGATTCCTATCTCATCCGGAATTCAAAACAGCCGACTACCGCCAGTGGTTTCTCCTCGGCTAGGCGCTCGCTCGCACTCGCTCAGTCACCATCGACCGCACCGCATTGGCAATTTTGTCTTCATTCGGCAGCAGGTAGCTCTCGAGCGGCTCGCTGTAGGGCACCGGTGCGTCAAGAGCTGTCACCATGACTATCGGCGCTCGTAAATGCTCAAAGCCTTTCGATGCCACTTCGGCGGCGATCACTGCAGCAGCCGATGAATGTCGGGGCGCTTGATCGACCAGCACGAGTCTTCCGGTCTTTTTCACCGACTTGATGATGGTGTCCACGTCAAGAGGCGCCAAGGTTCGCGGATCGATCACTTCGGCGCTGATCCCTTCGCGCGCCAGTTGCTCGGCTGCAGCCAGCGATTTTTTGACCATCCATCCGGTGGCAACAATCGTAACGTCGCTACCGGCGCGCTTGATGTCAGCGACACCGAAGGGCACAACGTACTCGCCATCGGGCACCTCGCCGGTATCGAGGGTCAGCATGTAGTGGTGAAGATACACAACCGGATTGTCATCGCGAATGGCGGCTGTCATGAGTCCCTTGGCATCGGCGGGCGTGGAGGGAAGCGCCACCTTCAGTCCCGGAATTCCCATCATGGTGTGATAGAGGCAATTGGAGTGCTGCCCACCCCAGCCGGCAGCGAATCCGTAGCCGGCTTTCAGCACCAGCGGAACTTTCACCTGGCCTCCAGACATGTAGCGCAGGCGAGGAGCCTCGTTCAGCACCTGGTCCATGGCCACCAGCATGAACTCGCTCATCCAGAGCTCGACAATGGGGCGCAGTCCTGTAACGGCAGCGCCCACGGCAATGCCGATCTCGGCGGTTTCGGAAATCGGTGCAAGGCGAACGCGGCTTTTGCCGAACATCTTCAGCATGGGATCGCGCTCGGTCATGGCCATGTTCTGACCGTAGAAAACTACGTTTGCATCGCGCTGCATTTCTTCGGCAATGGCCACGGACATCGCTTCTCCGTACATCATTTCCTTAGTCATTGGAACTCCTCGCACTTTGCCGCAAAAGACTGAGGGTTCGTATCAGGGCATCGCTTTAGCGGTGCCGCAAGTCTCCGAAATTAGAAGCCCCTTTAGGGGCTGGCCGCGTCCTAGGCGTAGACATGGTTGGTGGCTTCTTCGGGCGCGGGGTGCGGGCTGGCGAGTGCAAACCGCACGGCATCGTCCATTTCTGCGTGCGCGCTATCATCAAGCCGCTGGAGTTCTCCCTCTGTGAGGATCCCCTGGCTCAGCAAGTGCGCACGGAAGCGCGGGATGGGGTCGCGCTCCCTAGCCGCACGATATTCCGCTTTGTTGCCATACACTCCGATCGCTTCGTGTTCGGGAAACTGCGTAGGCACTGGAGGAACGGTGATGGCATTGCCGTGCGCACTGAGCCGGTAGAACTTCGACTCGATGAGACTGGGGCCAAGTCCGGCACGGGCCCGTCCCGCGGCCTTAGCGACTTCTTCGAAGACTAGCAGCGGATCCGTTCCATCCACGGTCGCGCCCGGAATGCTGAACGCGGCCGCTTTCTGAGATAG
>Ga0181523_10002681_pt1 | contig 16950 bp, 13 predicted proteins | sample PEATcosm2014_Bin_43_FD_119752 | JGI IMG/M metagenome (GOLD analysis project Ga0181523, IMG submission 119752) | Peatland microbial communities from MTU Mesocosm Facility, Houghton, MI, USA - PEATcosm2014_Bin05_30_metaG | ecosystem: Environmental > Terrestrial > Soil > Wetlands > Peat | place...
ACTTCCTCCGACACGAAGCGGTCATGGCGATGCTGCAATACCGGCACAAGAGCCGGGCGTGGCGGCAGATGGTCACTACCGACGCGGCTGGGAACGTTCGGGCCATCAAGGACCAGATTGCACTGGGGATCGCTGAGGGTGACCAAGGCGCCTACGACAGGGACGCAGACCTTGATGCCATGATGCAACGCTTACAACAGATTCGCCGCCGGCTGGAATCACGGCTCGCCGGCTTGCCGGATGACACGACCCTGCAGAGCCACCTTGGGCGGGTTCTAGGACCAACGTTGCACACGCTTCTTGTCAGCGAGCCCTGGGACACGGGCAGCGTCGGGGGAGAGGAGGTCGACGTCGAGTGGCTTCTCAAGGCGGCAGCAGCGGTCGACCTGGCCTAGCACCGGTTCGGCTGAAACGTAGACTCGCGCCGACGGCACAAGTCAGGACGGCACAGGGACGGTGCGATGAAGGCGACCGCGCGGCGTAGAGGGGGCTTCACCCATCGGATCGCGATCCGCGACCATGAGCTGACCGTTGACGAACCCACCGACCATGGTGGCAGCGACCAGGGTCCAAGCCCACAGGAGCTGTTGGCTGCGAGCGTCGCCTCCTGCACCGCGATCACGATGGAGATGTATGCCGACCGCAAGGGCTGGGACATCGGCGAGCTCGAGGTCGAGTGCGAATACGAGACGCCGCCACGAGGTTCTCCCGCGACGTTCAAGATCGTGCTGCGGCTTCCGGCGAGCTGCACCCAGGAACAGCTCGATACGTTGAGCATCGTCGCCGCCAAGTGTCCGGTCCGTCGCATGTTGCAAGGCGAGTCGGTCTTCGAGGAACGGATCGAGCTCGTGACTACGGAGCGGGCCTAGCCGCCAACAACCCAGCCGAGTCTTCAGCGGCGAACCCGTCGGCCGTCGGTCGGGGGGGCTCTCGTGGATGGCCCTCGTTCGAAGGACTCGTAGGGCTGCCGGCGGCTCCGGCCCGGCGGGGCGACACCGAGCCAGTCGCAAAGATGGCGACCTCGGCCCTCTGACGCTCAGGTGGCGTTCTCTCTCATGGCGTACGGTGCCTGGTAGGCGGCCATCCGCTCCATGAAGGGATCGGGGTCGAAGGCTTCCGGCCCGAGGACGCCGGCACCCGACCAGAGACCCTCGGCGAGCAGCTCCATGGCGATGACGGGACCGACGGCGGTCTGCCACACGACGGCTTGCACGCCGAAGTCGCGCATCGTCTCGGCGTTGTCGGCCACCTGGTAGAGGTACACGTCGCGTGGTTGCCCGTTCTTCCGGCCACGCACCCAGGTGCCGGCGCAGGTCTTGCCGGTCATAACGGGACCGAGACCGGCGGGATCGGGCAGGCAGGCCGCGACCACGTCCCGTGGCGCCACGGCGACGCCCTTCACGTCGATCGCCGCCGGATTGTCCAGGCCGAGCATGTGCAGCGTCTTCAGCACCTCGATGAACTGCCGACCCAATCCGTACTTGAACGTCACGCGGTCGCACGGGATCCAGCGGGGGACGAGGACGACTTCCTCGTGCTCGACGTTGACGCACTCGAGGGGTCCGATGCCCTCCGGGAACTCGAAGATCTCGGGCTCGGAGAAGTTCTCGGTCTCGAACAAGCCCCGACCGCGCTCGTAGACGATCGGTGGGTCGAGGCACTCCTCGATCGTCGTCCAGATCGAGAAGTTGGGCGTGAACTCCCGGCCGGCCACCTCGAGGTTGGCGCCGTCGCGGACTCCGATCTCGTCGATCGTGTCGAACAGGTGCTTGGCCGCGTAGGCGGCGAAGACGTCGGAGATCCCCGGCTCGACGCCCATGCCCACGAGCGCGAGGAGCCCGCGTTCCTCCCAGGCGGCGGACAGCTCGAGCTGGTGGCGGCCGAGAAGGACACCACAGTCCCCGTCGAGGGCCATGTCCATGTACGTGCGCCCGAGCAGGAAGGCGGCCTCGAAGACGGCCGAGTTGAACACCGGGTCGACGGCGTTCATGACGAGGTCTACGCCGTACTTCTTTCCCAGCTCGATGACCTGGTCCCGGTTGGCGGCGTCGATGGACTCCACGGGGAAGCGTTCGGTTGCCCCCACCTTCGCCTGCACCGCGCGCGCACGCTCGAGGTTGACGTCACAGAGCACCATCTGCTCGAGCCAGGAACGCCGTGCAGCAAGGACGGCGATCGACTCGCCGACCCCTCCCGTACCCACCAGCAGCACCTTCATTGCGACTCCCTTCCCTGACCGCCCGACGTGTCCTGCGCCGTGCTTCGCCGCCGGCCCGCTAAATGACGTGGCTTTCGATGTCGCCCTCGCCGAGGACTGCCCCGGGCGCCGATCCCTCCTCGAGCGTCTCGGCCACCTCGAGCTTGCGCTCGAAGAACTCGTGTGTGGCTCGCCGTTGCCAGAACATGAGGGGAATGCCGAGCAGGAGGATCCCGATCCCGATGACGAAGGGCGCACCAACGCCGCTGAAGCTGCCGAACTTGAACCACGGAGGCGAGTAGGCGTTGGCGGGATTCCAGTAGACGAAGGCCGACTTCACGAAGACCCACGTGAGGGCGGCGGATCCGAGGATCGGCGCAACGCCCATACAGACGAAGTTCTTCGTGCTCCTCAGGAGAAAGCGGCGGAAATACACGGGGCAGGCGAAGCCGGTGACGGCGTAGTAGAAGCAGATCGAGAACCCGAGCCCGGAGATGGAGTCGAACAGGACGGCCTCGTCGTGGTTGACGACGACGAGGAAGATGTACCAGACGATCGACGCCACGCCCATCCAGATCGTTGACCACGTCGGCGTGAGGTACTTCTCATGGGTGGCGGCGAAGCTGCGTGGCAGGGCGCCGTGGGCCGCCATGGACAGCGTCGTGCGGGCGGTGGGAAGGATCGTCGTCTGTGCGGACGCCGCCGCCGAGGTCAGCACGGCGAGGATGAGCAGCTTGTCCCACGGTGACCCGAGGACGGCCTTCGCCATGGCGCTGAGGACGTCGTCGGAGTGGGCGCCGAGGAACTGGGTGCCCGCGAAGGCCGTGGCAGCAACCGAGATGATGACGTAGATGGCGAGGAGCACCACCGTGGACAGCACCATGGCGACGCCAGGCGTCCTCGTGGAGCCCGCCGTCTCCTCGTTCACGCTCCCGGAGGTGTCCCAGCCCCAGTAGATGAACACGGCCAACAGCACGCCTGCTGACAACGACGACCACGACTTGACCGAGAAGGGGTTGACCCAGGACCACGCCGGCGTGACGGAGCCTGCGTGGTGCAGCGCGAGGACCTTCACGAGGGCGACGACGGCGAAGACGGCGAGTACGACGATCTCCGCCGCCAGCAGGACGAACTGCGTCCTGGCGTTGAGCTCGATCCCGAGATAGCAGATGACCGTCATGCCCACGATGAACCCGCAACCGAGCACTGTGACCCACAGCACGCTGTTGGCCAGGCCGTTCGCGTCGAAAAGCAAGAACGTGTACTTGGCGGCGATCAGGGCCAGGCTCGGCATGACCACGACGTCGCTCGCGATCGTCGCCCAGCCGTTCATCCACCCCTGCAGCGGGCCGAAGGCACGCGTCACCCACGAGAACGTGGTCCCGCAGTCAGGGTCGACCCGGTTGAAGTAGTACATCGACCCCGCGATGAAGAGCATCGGGACGAAGGAGATGAGCATGATGGCGGCCGACTGATAGCCGACCACGAGGGCGACGAGTCCCAGCGTGGCGGCGATGCTGTAGGCGGGCGCGGTCGACGCCACACCGATGACAGTGGAAGCCACCAAGCCGAGGGCTCCCGGCTTGAGGCCCTTGTCCAGCACGCTCGACGGCAGTTCGCTCGACTGGGCCATGGTCGAACCCTTTCCGAAGACATGCTGCACCGATGTCTCGACCGCAGGTAGGGGAGAAGGTCCCAAAGGCGGCCCACGCCGCAGCTGAAGGAAGAGGCCGTCGCCTGCAATAGGCTCCTCGACGTGCCTCCCGCGGCGTCCTCGGCCCGCTCGCCGGCGCAAGACGGGTTCCGGATGCCTGCGGAGACGTCCCCACACGAGCGCACGCTCATGGCCTGGCCGTGCCGAGCAGAGCTGTGGGGCCCCCATCTCGGGGCTGCAAGGGACGAGTACGCCGGCGTTGCCAACAGTGTCGCCGCCTTCGAGCCCGTCACGATGGTGGTCGCCGACGCAGAGGCGGCAGCGGAGGCTCGGGCGCGATTGACCGTCCGGGTCGAGGTGGTCACGCTTCCCCTCGACGACTCCTGGATGCGCGACAACGGCGCGATCTTCGTGCTCGACGATGCCGGCAGGCGGGCGGGGGTGCACTTCCGCTTCAACGCCTGGGGCGAGAAGTTCGCCGGGTGGGACCGGGATGAGGCGGCCGGCGGCGTGCTCGCAGGCACCTACGGGGACCTCACCTACGAGGTGCCGATCGTCCTCGAAGGCGGGTCGATCCTCATTGACGCGGGTGGCCGGCTCGTCACAACCGAGCAGTGCCTGCTCTCGCCCAACCGCAACCCGCACCTCGACAGGGCCGCCATCGAAGCGGCGCTCTGCAGCAACCTCGGCGCCACCGAGGTCGTCTGGCTCGGGCGGGGGCTCTACGACGACCGCGACACCGACGGGCACGTCGACGGGTTCGCCGCCTTCAGCGACGCCGGCGTGCTCATCCTCCAGGCGAGACCCCCCGGCGATCCCGACCACGAGGCCATGGCCGAGAACCACGAGCGGGCCGTCGCCGCCGGCATGCAGGTCGTTGACTTCACTCCCATGGCGCGTGCCGACGTCGGCGACGTGAGCGTGGCGCTCCCGTATCTCAACTTGTACCTGTGCAATGGGGCAGCCATCGTGCCCCTCGCCGGTGGCGCCGCTGCCAAGACCGACGAGGAGGCGCTTGCGATCCTCCGCTCGCTCTTGCCGGGTCGGGAGGTCGTCGGCGTCCCGGGCCTCGTCATCTCCTACGGCGGCGGGGGGCCGCACTGCATCACCCAGCAGGTCCCGGCCAGGAGGGGCGCAACGTGCGACTGATTTCGGCTTCGCCTGGCGTCTCCCTTGCGAGAGTGGGCCCGGGTGGTTCGAGCGTGCTCCGCGTCGGTGCGGTGCAGCACCGCTGGCACCCGGATCCGGACGAGCACAGGGACGCTCTCGCCGAGGGCGTCCGGACTGCTGCGAATGCGGGGGCAAGGCTCATCTGCCTGCAGGAGCTCACCCTCTCGCCGTACTTCGCCGCCACCGACGAGGGTCCCCGCCCCGGTTGCCTACCGGAGCCGCTCGTCGGCGGCCCGACGACCGTCTTCGCCGGAGGCCTCGCCCGGGAAACGGGGTGCTACGTCCATGCGTCCCTCTGGGAGGAGCAACCTGGCCGGTCCCTGGGGTTGAACACGGCGGTCGTGATGGCGCCTGACGGAACGATGGCCGGTCGCACCCGGAAGCTGCACATCCCCATCACGGCGGGCTACCACGAGGACCGTTACTTCGAGCCCGGGCCGGCGGAGGGTGCCGTCCGGCCGCTCCGCATCGACGACGTGGACCTCGGTTTCCCGACGTGCTGGGACCAGTGGTTCCCCGAGCTCGTGCGCCTCTACTCCCTTGCCGGCGCCAGCGTGCTCGTGTACGCGACCGCCATCGGCTCCGAGCCCGATCACCCGGACTTCGACACGGAGCCCCTCTGGGAGTCGGTCATGATCGGCAACGGCGTCGCCAACGGGACGTTCATGGTCGCCGTCAACCGGACGGGTACGGAGGGACGGCTCACCTTCTACGGGTCTTCCTTCATCTCGGACCCCTACGGACGCAAGCTGGCGCAGGCACCCCGTGACGAACCGGCGGTCCTCGTGGCGGACCTGGACATCTCGCAGCGAGACGACTGGCTTGCCCTCTTCCCGTTCCTCACGACTCGGCGTCCCGATGTCTACGCCGCTCTCGGGCTCGCAGAGCCCCAAGCCCACCCGGCCGCAGGCTGACCGTCCAGCTCGGCGGCCACCTGCGGCACCCCACCCTCCCCTCGGGACGGCGCCCCTACGAGGTCGCGACGAGCGTCCCGATGCGCGCCTTGTTCACGTCCAATGGGTCGACAGCGTCGAGGTAGAGGTCGGCTCGGTGCGGTGCCACCCATCCCGCAAGAACGCCGGCGACGTGATCCCAATCGAGCTCATGCCACCCAGGAATGCCGCGGAGACGGCCCTCGACGCGACCTCGAAGGATGTCGGTGTCACTGCACGAGGTCACGACGACGAGAGCAGTCGCCCCTGTCGCGCTCGCCACGGCTCGCGTCCCCTCGACTTCGACCTCTCTTGCGACGCCGTCAAGGACGACAGACCGGCCGTTTCGCAGCTGCGCTGTGGCGAGGTTCCAAAGGATCGACCATCCAACTCTTCGGTACTCGTCGCGCGACATCCTCTCGAGCGCCTCCTGGAGGTCTTCGAAACCCCTCATGGCGGCCATTGCCCAGTCCCAGCCAAGTACGGGAGCATCCAGCACGGTGGCGGCCCACTCTGCCAGTGTGGACTTCCCCGTGCCCGGCGGCCCCGTCACCACGAGCAGGGTTGGACGTCTTGCCACGGAGACATGATTGCCCAGGAGAGGGCTGCGGCGTGCTCGGCCGCGGGCGGGAGACCTTCGTAGCTTCACCGAGTGGGCCGAAGGTTGTATGCCAGGCAACTCTCGCTCGATGGCCAAGGGCCTCGAGTGGGAGCCTTAGTGAGAGCCGATCGAACCCCGACGGCGCCGCCGCATTTGACGGGCGGCGACGATCCCGGCATGATCGCCCCGCCGACGCTGCAGTGACCTGGTCCCGGTCCCACGCCGATGGCGGGGAAGTGGTCCGACCAAGCTGGCGGCGACAGCCACACGGCGCAGTGGATTCGGGCGGCCTCTTCGGGTAAGTAATCGCCGCTGAAAGGGGAAGCACCACAATGCTCGAACGACCGTCTTGGTTGCTGCAAAACCAGATCAACCCGTTCCCGGTCTCGGGTGTGCTGAGTCTGGACGACAATGGAAGGCTCCGCTTCACCCTCGATGCAGGAGCGGCCAGTTGCATGCTCGGCTGGCTCGAGAAGGCACTCGACACACAGGGGATGAAGGAGCGGGTCAACAACGGCGAGCGCCCGGTTGTGTTCGACCTGCCAGTGGCCCAGCAGCAGATCACCTGGCCCAAGAGCCTCGGCGGCTACGGACTGAAGGTCGACGACGGCTCGCGGACGTGGATCATCACGCTCGACTACCCCTCTGGCGGGGGCATCTCGCAGCTCAGCCACATCTTCAAGAGCAAGGGGACCAGCAAGCCTTGGAAGGACGCGCTCGCCGCCGCTGGGGCGAGATGACGCCACTTTCGACCTGACGCGTTCGGGCTAAGCCCGTGAAGGGCCAATTGCGTCCGGCGCGGTTCATACCGTGAGATCTTTGTCCTCCATTTCCCAGGCGTGATCCATCGTGTGATACGCCGTGTGCCGGATCAGGTACCGCAGCGGCCAGGTCCGGGCCATTCTGCCCTCGGAATGGAATGTCCGAATCGCCGCGCAATAGGCGCCCCGATACGCTTTCAGCCCCGTGGTGTCGGTTACCACCTCATCTTGGGGCGCGTGCACCCCGACCTTCCTTGCCCACTCCTGCTCGGCGCCGAGGGTATGACGAACAATTCGGTCCCGGTCACGCCCTCCGCCCCGCGGACCCTTCTGCATCTGATCCGACACGCGGGTACGCACATCGTCGAAGAACCTCCAACACGCCTGCATCAGCGTCAGTTCACGCTCTAGTTCTTCGCTCGACATGGCCTGTCTGTCGATGCTCGAGAACGCGAACGAGATGCCCCAGAAGTCCGTTGAGCCGGTGCCCGGATAGTGCTCCACCGTCCGTACCGTTGTGAGAGCCGCAAACTCCGCACCCATCTCGGCCAGCTTTGCCACCTCTGCATAGCGTGGCAGGTACGCCCGTAAGCGTTCAGTCGCGGCCTCTCCCGTCTTCCCACCCCGCTCCAGACCGGGCCAGTCGGGAGCCACCGCCGCGAACTTCTTACCTTTCGGTCCGACTTCCAGCGCCACCGAAGCTCGTCAGCCATTCTGTGCTTCCAGCACGAGACGTCCTGATTCTGCGATCGCTGAGGAATTGTTCGCCCGCACCGAACAAAGGCATTGTCGGCCGCACCCGAACAAAGGCATTGTCGGCCGCACCCGAACAAAGGAATGGAGTCCTACTGGCCGCCATTCTCAATGTAGCGCTCGTCGGGCGCTTGCATCAAGGCCCTGGTCGGTGTGCATAATCTCCGGTCCGACCCGAGGCTGCGGAAAGAGAGAGTGGCCCATGGCAAAGCATGCTGTGGTGATCGCCGGAGGCGGGCCGACGGGGATGATGCTGGCGGCCGAGCTGGCGTTGGCGAAGGTCGACGTCGCCGTCGTGGAACGGCGTTCCAATCACGTGCTCGTCGGCTCACGTGCCGGCGGCTTCCACTCGCGCACGATCGAGCTGCTGGATCAGCGTGGGGTCGCTGCTCGGTTCCTGGCGGAGGGCCAGGTAGCTCAGGCAGCCATGATCGGCACGACCGTGCTGGACATGAGCGACTTTCCGACGCGTCATCCGTATTCGCTCGGGATCTGGCAGAACCAGATCGAGCGGATCATGGCCGCCTGGATCGCCGAGCTCCCGGTGCGGATCTATTACGGATGTGAGGTAAAGGGCTTCTCGCAAGACGACAGCGGCGTCGACGTCGAGCTGTCCGGCGGAGAGTCGCTGCGGGCGCAGTATCTCGTGGGGTGCGACGGAGGACGCAGCGTCATCCGTAAAGCAGCCGGCATCGAGTTCCCGGGCTGGGATCCGACGAGGAGCAACCTGATCGCCGAGGCCGAGGTGACCGAGGAACCGCCGCGGGGCATGCGCCAGGACGCCACGGGCGTCCATGGTCTCCACAGGTTGGAGCATGGGCGGACGGTGCGGGTAGTCGTGACCGAGCAGCAGCTCGGGCCGAGCAGCGAGCCCACCCTGCGCGATCTGAGGGCGGCGCTCATCACCGTGTACGGCACCGACTTCGGGATCCACAGTCCCACGTGGATCGCCAGGTTCACCGACATGACACGTCAGGCAGCGACCTGCCGAGCAGGACGTGTCCTCCTCGCCGGAGACTCGGCCCACGTGCACTACCCGGCGGGTGGGCAGGGCCTCAGCCTCGGTGTGCACGATGCGGTGAATCTGGGATGGAAGCTGGCTCAGGTGGTCAAGGGGACTTCGGCGGAGAGCCTCCTGGATACCTATCACGACGAGCGCCACCCGGTCGTTGCCCGCGCGCTTCGGCACACGATGGCCCTGACCGTGCTCCAGCGACCGGACGAGCGCATGAAGGCCCTCGTCGATTTGGTGTCGGAGCTGGCGATCATGGACGAGCCTCGCAAGCGGCTCGCCGGGATCATCTCCGGGCTGGACATTCACTACGAGCTCGGCGAGGGCCACCCCCTGCTCGGACGCCGCATGCCCGATCTGGACCTCCTGACCGCTGACGGCCCGCTGCGGGTCTTCACCTTGCTGCACGACGCCAAGCCGGTGTTGCTCAACCTCGGTGAGCCGGGCGGCTTTGAGATCACTCCATGGGCTGACCGGGTCCAGGCGATCGATGCCGGATATGCCGGCGCGTGGGAGCTACCGGTACTTGGCGCCGTCACCCCTCCCACCGCACTGCTGATCCGGCCCGACGGATATGTCGCCTGGGTGGGGGACGGCACAGATACGGGACTGCGAGACGCCCTGACTACCTGGTTCGGGTCGCCGTGACGACGCGCGATGCTCGGCAGTCTTTGACGTGACGTCTGACGGCAGTCGGCCTCTCACCCTGTTCCAAGGCGATCGGAATATCAAATCGGCGCGGTTTGTCTGTTGACGCGTACGTGAGCGAGGAGCAAGCCAATGCGGCCCGAAACCACGGGCACGTGTCGTGTATGACAAAGGGCGCCGCCAAAGGCCCGACCAAGGCCGCTCAGCCCGACTGAGTTGTCGCGGCGATCAAGGTCGTCAGAGCCCGTGAATCTTGGCGATGAAGGCGCCGAGGCTCGGAAACAAGCTGTGAGCGGGTCATTAGTTCGTCGCGTCAGGCAGCCGCCGGCTGCCACCGCGTGGTGGATGTGCGATAAAGGTCGTTCTCCCCTACCAGGGGGGCGCCAGCCGGCGTTCACTTTTCTCGTTGCCTGATGCCGCTCTCACGCGGTTGGCGAGGACGTGAATCGACCATGGTCCAGGTGAATGCGTACAAGCGGCCGGCGAGTCTCGAGGAGGCGCTGGTTGCGCTCGAAGATCGTCGCAGCGTCGTCATGGGCGGTGGGACGCGTCTGAGGTCTGCGAACGGCACCGAGCCGGTCCTTGTAGTCGACCTGCAGGCAGCCGGTCTCGGAGGCGTGCGCTCGAGCGGAGGAGGCAGGGTCGTGATCGGCGCCACGACAACCCTCGAGGACATCGCCGCCAGTCCTGAGCTACCGGAGGTCGTCCGAGAGGCCGCCCGCCGCGAGCAACCCAGCAGCCTGCGGGCGCTCTCGACGCTCGGGGGATGCGTGGCGACGGCGGACTTCGAGAGCGAGCTCCTCGCCACGCTGCTCGCCTACACGGCGACCGTCACGCTCGTCGGTCAGTCCGGCGCGGTTGTGACGCCACTCGCAACCTTTCTCGCCGAGCCTGGCCAACGTGGCGGCCGAATCATCGTCGCTGTCGAGATCGAGACGGCCGGCGCGGGCGTTGTGGCCCGCGTTGGCCGCACGTCGGCAGACAGGCCCATCGTGGCGGCCGTCGCCCGCCGCGATTCGAACGGAGCGCTGCTGCTCGCCTTCTCCGGGGTGGCGTCAGTGCCCGTGCTGACGGACGACCTGGAGACGCTGGCGCCGCCAAGTGACTTTCGCGGTTCGAGCGAGTACCGGAAGGCCATGGCCAAGAGCCTCGACGCTCGCGTACGGGAGGCACTGCGATGATCACGGTCCACATCCAGTTGAACGGCGTCAGCCGCGAGCTTGCTTGCGGACCCGGCGACACCCTTCTTTCAGTCCTGCGGCGCGAGGGGCTGACGAGCGTACGGTTCGGCTCTGAGACGGGCGAGACCGGTGCTGCCGGCGTCTTGTTCGACGGGAGGTTCGTCTCGGCCGATGTTCTGCTCGCCGCCAAGGCCGATGGGCATGATGTCATGACGGTGGAGAGCCTCGACGTCGCCCGGGGCGAAATGCACCCGATCCAGGCCGCCCTCGTCGAGACGGGGGCCATCCAGTCGGGCTACTCGGCTGGCGCCATGGTGTTGGCGGCAGTCGCCCTCCTGCGACGGGAACCGGCTCCCTCGGAAGAGACGATTCGAGACGCATTTTCGGGAATCCTCGACCGGGAGAGTGGTTACACGAAGGTGATCGAGGCCGTCACTCGAGCGGCCGCCGCGCTTCGCGGCGAGAAACCCGATCCCTTCGAGCCGCTCGTCGTCCGCCCACTGGCGAGCGTCGTGGCCCAACCAGGAGAAGGGCCGGACGCAGACGACAGCGGTGGCTCCATGACGGCGCCCGATGCCGTGCCTCGCCTCGTCCCTTCACGCGATGTGGGGGTGACGACGGTCGTCGGCAAGCCGGAACCGAAGGTGGACGCGCTCGCCCTCGTGAAAGGCAAGCCGGTCTTCACCGACGACGTCGAGCTACGGGGACTGCTCTACGCGAGAGTGCTCCGTAGCCCGCACGCCCACGCTCGCATCGTTGCCATCGACGACAGCGAGGCACGCGCCCTTGCGGGCGTCCACGCCGTCGTGCACCACGGGAACACGCCTCGAGTGAAGTACGCCTCCGGTGGCCAGAGCGCGCCCAACCCGTACCCCTGGGACCAAGTCAGCTTTGACGACACGGTGCGCCACGTCGGCGATCGGGTAGCCGCGGTCGCCGCCGAGACCCTCGAGATCGCCGAGGAGGCCTGTAGGCGCATCAAGGTGAGCTACGAGGTGTTGCCGGCCGTCTTCGAGCCGCAGGCGGCCATGGCGCCCGGCGGCCCGGTTGTCCACGACGAAGATGACTCGGTTGGGGTCGTCGACACCACGACGAACGTCAGCTCACACGTCGAGGGCCGCACCGTGAAAGACATGAAGGCCGCCTTTGCAAGCGCCGATCGCGTCTTCGAGGGCACGTTCCAGGTCCAGCGGGTGCAGCACTGTGCCATCGAGCCACACGTCACGGTCGGTTGGCTCGATCCGGACGAGCGCCTCGTCATCCGGACCTCCACCCAGGTGCCGTTCCACGTCCGTCGCATGCTCGCCCCCCTCGTCGGGCTGCCAGTGAAGCAGATCAGGGTGGTCAAGCCTCGAATCGGCGGCGGTTTCGGTGGCAAGCAAGAGATGCTCATCGAGGACATCGTCGGCCACCTCGTGCTGGCCACGCGGCGCCCCGTGCGTCTCGAGCTCAGCCGTGACGAGGAGTTTGTCGCCTCGCGCACCCGTCACTCACAGACGCTGCGTTTCCGCACCGGCGTCACGAACGACGGCCGCCTTCTCGCGCAGGACATGTCGGTTGTCGCCGACACGGGTCCGTATGGCGTGCACGGCTTCACGGTGTGCTCGGTGACGGGGATGCGGGGGCTCTCGTCCTACAACTGTCCAGCCAAGCAGTACAACTGTGATGTCGTCTACACAAACGGACCAGTCGCCGGCGCCATGCGGGGTTACGGTGCACCCCAGGGCGTCTTCGCCCTCGAGTCGCACCTCGACGACATCGCCAACGCGCTCGGACTCGATCCGGTCGAGTTCCGCCGGCAGAACTGGGTGCGCGCCAACGACCAGCTCGACATCGTGCCCCGCCTCGGTGAGCGGGGCGGCGTCGAGGACGTCGCCCCCGAAGACCTGCCCCGCGTGGCGAGCTGCGGGACAGAGGAATGCGTAGCGCAGGCGCTTCGTGCCATCGGCTGGGAGCGCCGGAACGACCCGGACTGGAAGCGGCCGCCAGATCGGCCGACAATCCGCCGGGGCATCGGGTTTGCCTTGTGTGTCATGGGATCAGGTATCGCCGGGGTGGACATGGGTGCCGCCTCGATCAAGATGAACGACGACGGATCCTTCAACCTGCTGATCGGCGCCACCGACCTCGGCACAGGGGCTGACACCGTCGTCGCCCAGATTGCCGCCGAGGTCCTCGGCGTGTCCCTCGACGACATCATCGTCTACGAGGCCGACACCGACCTCACGCCGTTCGACGTTGGCGCCTACGCCTCCGGCACGACCTATATCTCCGGCATGGCCGCGAAGAAGGCAGCGACGGTCGTCGCCCGCCGGATCGCCGAGCGGGCGGCGGAGATTCTTGGGCTGGACTCAGCCGACTCCGTCGTGTTGCATGACGGGCAGGCCTGGGCGCCAGACGGGAGGGCTATCTCGCTGGCCGAGATCGCCATGCGGGCGCTTCATCTCGAACAGCAGGAGCAGATCATTGGCGTAGGTTCGCACCTCGCCTCGGAGTCGCCGTCGCCGTTCGCTGCGCAGCTGGTCGAAGTCGAGGTAGACGTCGAGACGGGGCAGGTAACCGTGAAGAAGTTCGTGACTGCCGTCGATTGCGGTGTCGCCGTGAACCCCCTCACGGCGAGCGGGCAGGTCGAAGGCGCTGTTCTCATGGGCCTCGGCTATGCCCTCACCGAGGAGATCGTCCTCGATGCCACGGGCAGGGTGGTCAACCCGCGCTTCGGTCCCTACTGGGTCTTCCGCTCCGACGACGCCCCGCCGAGCGAGGTGTTCCTCGTCCAGACGATGGAACCCTCTGGGCCGTTCGGTGCCAAGGCGATCGGTGAGATCGGCGTCGTCGGTGTTGCTCCGGCCGTTCGCAACGCCATCCTCGACGCCACGGGGGTGGCTCTTTACGAGACGCCGTTCACGCCCGAGCGGGTCTGGCGGGCGCTCAGGCAGGCAGATGGGAAAGACCTCGCCGGGATGCGCCGACGTGAGTCGGTCTCGATCACGGCGCCTTGAGCGGCCCTTTGCCGGGGTGATCCTCGTGGCCCGGCGTGCGACGGTCGGCGCCGAGGCAGCGCTGTCTGAGGTCCGGTGGAAGTCGCGCCGATGCCTTTTGCCGCGCCAAAGCGTCAGTCAGCATGTGGGCAACATTCGCACAGCTGGAGAACAGCTGATCCGAGTTGCTGTCGATCGTAAGATCGCCGACGACTGTGAAGGAGTTACCGATGACCGCTCTGCCGGAGGTGGTTTCAGCTGAGGAGTGGCAGCAGGCTCGCGACGAGTTGCTGAAGGCCGAGAAGGAGGCCACTCGCGCCCTTGACGTCCTCGCGGCGCGCCGCCGCCGCCTGCCGATGGTCAAGTTCGACAACGACCGGTACGTCTTCGACGCGCCAGCCGGCTCGAAGACCCTGCTGGACTTGTTCGCGGGACGCCAGCAGCTCATCGTCTATCAATTCATGGACAACGGGCCCGACGACTACTGCCCGGGCTGCACGCATTTCACGAACAACGTCGTCGATGTGAACACGCTGGCGGATGCCGGCGTCAGCTGGGCGACGGTGTCCAACATGCCCCTCGGACAGATCGAGGCCTATAAGGCGCGGATGGGCTGGACGATACCGTTCGTGTCGTCGCACGGCACGACGTTCGCCGACGACTGCAGCGCAGGTGGCGGCTTCATGCTCAGCGTGTTCCTGCGCGACGGCGACGACGTCTATCGAACCTATTGCACGACCGCCCGAGGCGTCGACCGGCTCGTCTTCGTCAACAGCATCCTCGACCTCACCCCGTATGGGCGCCAGGAGGACTGGGAGGATTCACCGCCCGGCTGGCCGCAGCACCCCACCTACGGGTAAGTCGAGAGCAAGCGGTGTGAGACCTGACTTCATCACCCCGCAGCCGGATGGGTGGCTCCGACCGCTGGCGAGCAGTTGATCCGCTACAGGACGAGTCGAAGTCCGGTCGCTCTGCTGGCGCTGTGCTCGGCGTCCCCGCCATAGGCAGCGGAGATGGTGTACGGCGACTTGGCGGTGCTCAGGCCGCCTGGGATGCGGCAGGCGGCCGTCTCGTGCGCGAGGGAAACGACGTCTCCTCCCTTGCACACGACGCCGACCCCGCGGGCGCCTGTGATCTTGAACGTCACCTTGCCCGTGGCAGGAAGACCCGAGCTCGATACCGTGGCCGTGAACGTGACCGGCTTGCCCGCCTTGACGGGGTGAGGAGCGTAGGTGAGCTTCGTTGTCGTGGCGATCGCCTTGACAGTGATGACAAGGGGCCTCGAGGTCGAGCTCGACGTGTGAGCGTCGCCGCTATAGGTGGCGGCGAGCGACTGCCGACCGGACTGTGTAAGAGGTGCGTGGCAGCTGGCCGTGAAGGGCGCAGAGTGCGAGAGTGCCACGTCGGTGCAGAGGTGCCGTGAGGCATCCGAGAACGTGACGGTCCCAGTCGGGCTGGGGGCGCCCGAGGTCCCGCTGGCGACCGTGGCGGTGAGCGTGACGGTCTGGCCGGCTGTCACCGACGCGTGGTTTGCCGACAGCTTGGTCGTGGTCGGGTAGGTATGGGCATAGGCGATGACGATGCCGGCGGGGCTGCCCGCCATCGGGATGCTCTTGCCAACTTTGAGAGTGGCGACGTTGAACGGCACGATCGAGCTTGTCGCACCGAAGCCTCGTGTCACCCAGGCCGTGGACCCGTCCGGAGTCACCGCGACACTCGAGGGATACGTGCCAACATCGACGGGCTTGCCGGCCGTGCCGGTGGCGAGGTCGATGGGGACAACGTCAGACTCGTCGAAGTTGGGGGCGAAGCCGGTAGAGCTGTTGGGAGTGATTCCAAGGCTCTCCGTTCCGGAACCCAATGGCCCGACCGTGATCGGCGTGCCGGCGGTGAGGCTGGCGACCGAGATGGGAACGACCGTGCCGCTGGAGATGGGAGAGGCGTAGACGTTCTTGCCGTTGGGCTCCATCGCCAGTCCGTTCGGTCCAACCGGTACGGAGATGGGTGTGCCGAGGGTCTGGGAGGGGAGCGACATGGGAACGACGAAGTTGGTTCCGTAGAGAGCGATGAAGGCTTGCGAGCCGTTCGGCGTGATGGCGACGAACTCAGGGTACGAGCTCGGCGGCATGGAGATGGGTGTCTCGGCTTCGTTCGTCGACAGGTCGATGGGCGTGACGTCGGGGGCATCCTGGCAGGCGACGTAAGCGGTCGTGCCGTCGGGCGTGATGGCGATGCCGGTGGGTCCGGCACCGACGTGGATGGGTGTACCGGCCGTCATCGTGTTGAGGTTGATGGGCGTGACCTCACCCTCGTCGATGTCGGTGACGTAGGCCGTCGACCCGTTCGGGGTGACGGCGATGTAGACAGGGGTTCCGATGCCCGTAACGGTGGACACCACCTTTCCCGTGGCCAGGTTGAGCTCGACCACGGCGCCCTCTGCCTCAAGGGCGATGTAGGCAACCAGCGTCCCGCTGCTCGCCCGCGCCGGGGCGGCATCGACGACTGCGACACCTGCTGCCACCGCCGGGAGCAGCAAGGCACCCACGACGGCTGTCCGAGCCGCCCGCCAGCTTGCGCGGCCTCCGACCTCGCTCCTCGCCCTGCTCATTACTCAGCCTCCCGTCCGTTGACGCAGCAATGTCACCCCACACGCCTCCACGAGGGGAGCCGTGAACGCTACCGAAACCCAGCCAAGCTCGCGAGTCTTGATGTCCGCCGATGCGAAGGTACTTGGCTGCAGGCCGCTGCGCACGAGCACTGCCCGGCGGCCGCTTGCATAAAGTGATACGAGGTGGCGCCACACTTGCTCGATGGCTTCACCACGGCCCGTACGGGCTGGCGTTGGCCGCCCGCAGCGCTGTCACGTAGCCCGCTCGATTGAAGGCGGTCTCGTCCCCGCCGGGTGGCACCGCCAGCTTCCCGCGCACCTCGCCGACGCTCTCGAAACCCTTGCGCTGCATCCAGGCGGAGAGACCTTCGAGCAACGCGGCGGCGTGAGCGGGGCCGTGGCGAAGCAGCGACGACGTGGTCATGACGACGTCCGCCCCGGCAAGGAGGTACTTG
>Ga0181523_10002693_pt1 | contig 16887 bp, 16 predicted proteins | sample PEATcosm2014_Bin_43_FD_119752 | JGI IMG/M metagenome (GOLD analysis project Ga0181523, IMG submission 119752) | Peatland microbial communities from MTU Mesocosm Facility, Houghton, MI, USA - PEATcosm2014_Bin05_30_metaG | ecosystem: Environmental > Terrestrial > Soil > Wetlands > Peat | place...
CCGGAGAAGGTCGAGGGCGCGAACGACGCCCCGCTGATCCAGAGCGCGCAGAACACCGAGCCGGCGATAGACCCCAAGCATCCCAGGGCGCGGCCGGTGCTGCAGCAGGTTCACACCAGGCCGGCCATATTCGAGGACAACCAGTTTGGGACCAGCAACATCGGCCCGATCGCCTACAACGCCAAGTGGAGCAGCTACGGCGCCTATCTCCACAAGATGATGGAGGCGATACAGATCCAGTGGGAGAGGATCCTGATCGAGAGCCAGACGTCGCCCCCGCCGGGCAGCACGGTCACGGTCAAGTTCACTCTGGATTCGAAGGGGAAGATCACCGAGATCCTCGACGTCGAGTCGACGTCGACCGAGCAGGGCAGCGCCAGCTGCGTGAGCGCGATTACGAATACGGCTCCCTACGGGGACTGGTCGGACGACATGATCGCCGTCCTCGGCAATTCGCAGGAGCTCACGTTCATGTTCTTCTACCAGTGAGCGGCCCGGCCCAAGACTTCTGGGCCGACGTCCCGTTCGGCCCCGGCGTCAAGCGGGTCAAGTGCGATGCGAACGGCCTGGCGGGCCTGGACAAGCCGGAGGGTGTGCTCTCGCACCCGAACGGGCCGCGCGACGAGGGCAGGTCGCTGGTGCGGGCCCGGTACGACCGGGAAGAGGAGTTCTTCGAGTGGCCGGGCCCCAGCGGGGGAAAGCGCAGGCTCTGGCTCATCAACCGCTTGGACTCGGCGACCTCGGGGCTCATCCTTGCCGCGGCGCAGGAGGAGCTTGCGCGCGAGGTCCGGGCGCAGTTCAGACGAAGGGGGGTCCGCAAGGTCTACCAGGCCCTCGTGTTCGGAAGGCCGGTAAAGCCCTCCGAGACGTGGAGGGACTTCCTCGACGTGAAGAGGGAGGGCGGTCGCGTGCGGACCGTCGGGGGCCGGGGCAGCCTGCCCTCGGAGAGCGTGATGACGCTGGTGCGGTCCGGATCCGACGGGACGCGCACGATTTCGATGGTCCGCCTCGAGCCGCGCACGGGTCGAAGCCACCAGCTCCGCGTGCAGTGCGCGAGAAGGGGGCTTCCGATCGTGGGCGACCGAACCTATGGCGACTTCGCCGCGAACCGCGCCTTCGCAAGGGCCGGCGGCCCCAGGAGGATGTTCCTCCACTCGCTCGAGGTCAGCCTCGAGTATTCGCTCGGCGGAGCGCCGCATGAGTTTTCGGCCGAGGCGCCCCTGCCTGCCGCGTTCGGGTGCATCGGCTGAGTTCGGAATGGACGCCCGGGGGCGATTTTAGCAGGATCGTCGCCCCGCGAGCCGCGGAGCGCACGCCATGATCCTGCCAAAATCCAACCACCTCACGCCCGAACAGGTTGCCGAAGTCACCGCGATCGTCGGGGGCTTCGGATGCCAGATTCAGCCCATAATCGGTGCGGTCAGGACCATCTACGCGATCGTTGGGGACGAACGGGACGAATTGATGATCAACCGGTTGGAGGGGCTTCCGTACGTCGAGAGAATCGACCGGATCCAGTCGCCTTTCAAGCTCATGGACCGCAGGTCGGACCTTGCGAGCCACCGGATTAGGATAGGTGGCGTGACGCTTGGCGAGGAACTCGCCGTCATCGCCGGGCAGTGCACTATCGACCCCAAGAATCCCGGCTACTTTATGGAGACGGCCGCCGCGGTGAAGGAGGCGGGCGCCCACATCCTGCGCGGGGGCGTCTGGAAGCCGCGGACCAACCCCTACGCGTTCCAGGGGGACGCCAAGTCGATCGACGTCCTAATGGAGGCCTCGCGCCAGACCGGCCTGCCGGTCGACACCGAGGTGATGGATGAGCACCAGGTCCGTGTCGCGCTCGACGCCGGGGTGCAGATGCTGCAGGTCGGCGCCAGGAACGCGCTCAACTACTCGCTGCTGCGCACGATCGGCCGCGCCGTTGCGAAACGCGACACAGTGGTCCTGCTAAAGCGCAGCCTCCACATGGGGTCGCTGAACGAGTTCATCTCGGCGGCGGAGTACATCGCGTCCTTCGGAAACCCCAACATCGTCCTTTGCCCTAGGGGCACCTCGCCCGCTCTCGACGGGTACCGCAACCACCCCGACGAGAGCATCACGCCGCTTCTCAAGGAGAAGACGTGGGCGCCCGTCGTGGTCGATCCGTCGCATTCGGTGGGGAAGTCCTCGTATGTGCCGGCGTGCGCCCTTGCCGCCGTGGCGTACGGTGCAGACGGGCTCTGCATCGAGGCGCACGTGAATCCCAGCCAGGGGATTGGTGACGATCCCAAGCAGGCGCTCACCCCGGAGGTGCTCGCGGAGACGATCGCCCAGGCGCGGCAAATCTGGTCGCTCCGGCACAGCGCAGTGGGCGGCGTGTGAAATCGCCGGGATTGCCCTGGCCCGCGGATCCTTTCAAAGTCGGGCCGGTACATGAGAGCGATTCCTGCTTTTGCCCTAGCGGTGACCCTGGCGATGGCCTGGGGCTGCAAGCAGTACGAGGAAGTCTACGCCGTCTCATTCCGCAATGGCGGCGGCTACGAGTTGGCGAGCGGAACGATCGCTCTTTCTGGTCCGGTGCCGGCGGCGGGACTTGTCCGCGGTCGGTACAGGCTCGAGATGAGGCACGTGCAGTCCGCAGGCAAGGAGACCGAGGTCTTCTACCAGCTGTTCAACGGCAAGGAGTCTGGGCGCGTCGAATGGACGGTCGGCGCGCCAAAGGGGGGGGTCTCCTCGTCCACCTTTGATTTCATGCCCGGGTTCTCTGATTCGAACATCATCGCCTACGCGACACCGACCTTGAAGGGCCGCTGGAGGGGGAGATGGTCGTACGCACTCTTCACGGGCGGGCGCGAGGGCGGAAGCTTCGAGGTCGCGCGCAAGTGAGGCGGACGAGTAGGCCCGGGACAATCATTGGCAGTTACAGGCGGCGCCAAACGGATGCCGCCCGCGGGGGAAGGCGCCGGTTTGGCAAGATGACAGCGTTGATAACGCAGATCAATTTGACTGAGTTGGGTTCATCCGGAAATGAATCTGCTTGGGAGTCTCATTTTCTGGAAACAAATGATGGTCAATACCACGCGTGATTGAATACAACGAGCAGAGGATGGATGTAGTAAATCCTGGACCAATTCCGATTGTGTGGAGTGCGGGATTTTCCATAGGCGAAGCCCCCAGCGAAAGTTAACGATTTTATAATGTAAATCTGGTTCGGTATAATCATAGTAAGGTCGACACCTGACTCGCATGATTCGTATTCGCTTTAGAAATACGCCAACAGTGTGCGAAGCGTCAACGCTCTCCGCTGCCCTGAGGTTGACGGCTCACCGCGCAGGCGGAGCCGATCAACCGCCGCGGGCAGCGGCGATGGTAACTCGGATGCATCACAATCAGGAGGCGGTTTGGCAAAGTTCTGATGTCGAATTCGGGCTCAAAGGCAGGTGCGACCTAACTATAAACGGAGCCGACGCCTCCAGCTGTCACGCTTGCAGCTGGGCTGCAAGCGAGCCATCTGTCGTCGCGGCTCATCTTTATTAGTTAGGGATGCCGCGGGCCGAGCGGAAATTGTTGCATTTGGACACAAACGTGCTCTTTTTGTGTCATGCCGCCATCTACTATCCTTCGCGCTAGGGTCGACGCTAACCGCAAACGTCGCGCCGAATCGGTCCTACGCAAGCTCGGTGTGACCCCTGCACAGGCGATCAACATGCTTTATGCTCAAATTGAGCTACGCCGAGGTCTTCCGTTCATGGTATCTGAACGGGAAAACTCGGACCTGCTTCCATCTGATGAGCATTACGGCGCGATTGTGCGTCGAAACGACGAATGAGCCCGATCCCAGGCGATGTCTATCTCGTGGATCTAGGGATGGTCGCCAAAGAGCGGCCCATGGTCGTGGTATCGCGTCATGATCCTTGGGCACCCCGCGCTCTTAGCCTTTGCGTGCCGTTTACAACAAAAAATCGGAGCTCGCAGTACGAGGTAGGCATAGACAGGTGCTCATTTCTACGCGAGGCATCGTGGGCAAACGTGCAAGGCGCCATGGCTGTGGGAAATGAGAAGTTGCTTCGCAGGCTCGGCAAACTCACTACGACGCAGTATTCGGAAGTTAAGGCGGCGCTTCGCTACGTGCTCGATCTATGAGCGCAATCGGAACCCGTTCGAGATTCGAGACGAAGAGGACGTGCATCCCTAACCAACTACCGGATCCGACGTCTCCATCTGTCACGCCTCCCGCTGGACCAGGAGGCTCGCCAAGTGTCGCCGCGGATCATTAGGACGTTCGGCAAAACATTAGGCGTTGCTCTTTTATTTGCGGTGTGCGCAGCAGTAGGACTAAGTGAGAAATGGAAGCAACAAAGGAACTGCTGGGTATTGCCCGTCTCAAAATTCACCCTGGCAAATTGGCAGAATTCAAACGTCTCCAAACCAATTGCATGGAATCAGTTCGCACCAAGGACACGGGGACGTTGCAATACGATTGGTATTTCAGCAGCGACTATGCGGAATGCCTAGTTGTCGAGCGATACCGTGATTCGATCGCCCTGCTTGAGCACTTCGAGAATTTAGGGGCAACTATGGCTGCGCTTTTCGAGACCTGTTCTGGTTCTGGTGAGATCTGCGGAATTCCTAGCCCGGAGTTGACAAAAGCGCTTGAAGGCTCGCCGGTGCGGATCTACTCGCCGTATCAGTCGATGCGGCTCGGCTGTAGATAAAATCGGAAGCCAACGAATGAAAAGATTGCCGAACCAACTGGCGGATCCGACGTCTCCGTCCGTCACGCCTCCTGCTGGTGCAGGCGGCGCGTTATCCGTCGCCGCGGATCATTAGGACGTTAGGCCGCTGAAAGGTTCATAAAGGACAATCAAATGATGCCATCGGCATTACCGCTTATTCTGATCGTTTCGGCGATTATCGTTCTTGGAGCCACGGGCAATCTTATCACCTCTTCACCGTTCGTCATTGCTGCACAAGTCGTAGCCGTGGGGTTGAATGTCTGGGCTCGAGTCTTGTTCAAGCGTGGAACGTTTCGAATCTCGGCCGCGCCGTGTGGCACGTCGATTATCACGCGTGGGCCATATAGGTTCATGCGACATCCAATGTATTCGGCGGCGTTGCTATTCGTTTGGGTTGCGGTCGCGAGCCACTTGTCCATATTGACGCTAGCGATCGGCTTCGCTGTCACAGCCGTTTGCGTCGCCCGGGTCATTGTGGAAGAACGGTTGCTACGCGCTAGGTTTCCCGAATACCTGGCCTATTCCCAGTCCACTAAGGCCCTGATCCCGTTTATATTCTGAGATAATGAGACACCCGCGGCCAAACCGACTACGGCATCCGACGTCTCCGTCTGTCACGCCTGCTGCTGGTGCAGCCGGCGCGCCATCCGTCGCCGCGAGTCATTAGGACGTTAGCCCTATTTGGAAAGGAGTAGATCAATGACAACGGAGTATCTCAAAGAGGACGGCTATCTTCGTGTTAGGGTTAGCGGCTCATGGACGGTAGAAACCGCCAAGCGAGTGATAGATGAGACGAAGATTGAAGCGACAGGACGAGGCTGTCACTGCATTCTGTTCGACCTAACTAAGTGGTCACGACCCGCCTCCGAAATGACCCGTTTCTACTCGGGTAAGTATCTCGCTGAAATACTTGCTCCTCCTTTCAAGACTGCCGCCTTCGCCCTTCCAGAGGCCATAAACAAATTCGGCGAGAACACATCGGTAAACCGGGGTGCGTGGTTTCGGATTTTTCCCGATGAGGTATCAGCGATCAAGTGGTTGATGGAAGGGGCTAACCAGTCATCTTAAGCGAAGCAGAAGCCCGGAGCGCCTCAGTGATTTCGATGGCAGTATAAGACCTTTTTAGGCTGTTTCGATGCGTCGGCCTCGTTGTAATCATGTGCTTAAAAGACACGGCCTTGTTGCTCTCGGCTAGAAACATGGCTAACCAACTACCTGATCCGACGTCTCCGTCTGTTGCGCCTCCTGCGTGTGCAGGAGGCGCGCCATCCGTCACCGCGGATCATTAGGATGTTAGGCGGGGCCGTACCGACATAAGGAGACCAATGAAAACATCGTTATTCACGCGTGTGGGCTGGTTCTACCTCCCTAGTTCCGTCGTCGGCTGCGTCCTCTATCTCCTGGCGGCTGGGTTTTGCGCGACCGTCTTCGTTGCAGTGGACCGTCATTCTCATTCGGCAAGCGATACATTATACGGCGTCTATCCGTTCTTCGCGGCGACGTTTCTTCTTCTCGATTGGATTGCTCGGAGATTGAGCGAAGCGCCTAACCAGCTACCGGATCCGACGGCTCCGTCTGCCAGGCCTCCTGCCGATGCAGGAGGCGCGCCATCCGTCGCTGCGGATCAATGGGAGGTTAGACGATGAGATTCCGCGGCCCGATAAACGTTCGGATCGTCAACTGTCTGACGAAGCGCCCGTATTTTCTCATCCGCGCATGCGATCTGGAGCTTGATGCAGGAAGCATTGAGCGGATTACGAGGATTTGTAATGAGCCGGACGTTTATGATTGGCTTTTTCGCAAACCACTTTCGGGGAAACCGTACCCCGAAGAGAAGGCTCGGCAATGGCTGGAATGGGCGAGAGCGGGTTGGAGCGCCAATTCCCATTTTATTTTCGCAGTGATTAGCGAGGCGAAAGACATCGCGGCAGCATGTCAGATTAAGTCGAACGAAGACGTGGCTGAGATTGGGTATTGGGCCAGCCACACTCATCGGGGCGTAATGACAAATGCGGTGAGTGCGATGTGCCTCTTGGCTGCGAATGCAGGGTTTAGAGAATTGTACGCCTACACGGACGAGGGGAACACTAGATCTGAGGCGGTGTTAAGCCGCGCCGGCTTTGTCCGAGTTCCTGATGTCCGCTCGGACAATCGGAGCCGCTTTGAGCTCTCGCTTACGGGGCTCCCATGCAAGAAGGTAGCGCCGAAGCGATTACCGCATCCGGCTTCTTTGCCCGTCACGCATCCTGCTGGTGCAGGAGGAGCGCCACCGGTCGCCGCGGATCATTGGGACGCGACGCAAGATGACTCATGAACGCCAAGCCCGACGTTCGTAGCTTGATAATGCGTCCGAGCGCATTTGTGCCCATCGCGATGTCGCTTGCGGCCTTCGCTGTCGTTTTAGGGTACGTCTTGGTTTACGGCGTTGCGCGGCAACCCGACGAAGGTGCCGCTGCTCACATTTGGCAGCTGCTGGTTTGCGGCCAAATGCCGCTAGTGGCATTTTTTTTGATCAGGTGGCTGCCGCGATCCCCCCGCGCGGCGCTACGCGTGTTCGCATTGCAGTTTGTTGCTTTGTTGGTTGCCGCCGCGCCCGTGTGCTTTCTGCACCTATGAGAGCGCCCAACAGACTCCCGGAGCCGACGCTTTTCTCAGGCATGTCTCCTGCGGGGCAGGAGGCTCGCCTCGGCTAGCGCCGCTCACTAGGGCGTTCGGCAGGACATGATCGTTGTACGACAGATTCGCGAGGAGGACGTACCAGCATTCCGAGAGGTCTTGGACGCTGTGTGCCGCGAGCGAAGGCATCTTGCCATGTTGGAGGCGCCGCCGGTCGAGGGCGTTCGATCGTTCGTGGCATCAAACATTCGGGCAGGAAACCCGCAGTTCATCGCGGAGGAAGACGGAAGGATCGTGGGATGGTGCGACGTGACACGCGGCAACGCGGCGGTCGGTATGGCGCATGTCGGAAGATTGGGCATGGGCGTGCTCATCGGCTATCGTGGCCGCAAGATCGGTCGACGGCTGATTCAGGCGACGATGGGGAAAGCGAGGGAACTTGGTTTGGAGAAGGTCGAGTTGGAGGTGTTTTCGTCGAATGAACCAGCTATCGCGCTTTATCGAAACCTCGGGTTCCAAGAGGAAGGCAGAAAAAAGCGTGGCAGATTTGTCGACGGGATCTATGACGACATCCTCCTGATGGCGCTTGAGCTCAAAAAGCCGGTCCGACTAACGGACCCGACGCTTCCGTCTGCCACGCCCCCTGCTGGAGCGGCAGGCGCGCCATCAGTCGCCGCGGTTCATTAGGGCGTTCGGCCCTTCCCTCATACATGCACATGAAGATTGTTCGCCTCTTCGCGCTCGTTGTCACGATTGCCCTGCTTTGCGGCTGTACAAATGTTCCTTCGCGAGACGCAGCTCGAATTAGCGCGGCGTTCCACACCTATCTGTCGATTGGAAGGGGCACCACCCATTCACGGGTCGTGGCTCTTCTCGGGAATGAAATCCGCCGCGACAGCGACGGGGAGTTTTTTTGGGAGACGCGTTATGATACCCTTAATTATGCATCCATCAGAATACGATTCGACTCGAGGGATAGAGTTCAGGATGCAAAGGTAACTCGGGGATGGGGAGTTCAGGAGTCGGCGTCCCAGGATAACTTCGTTGTCGAGCGTGAGAAATAGGCCGAACCAGCTTCCGGATCCAACGTCCGGGTCTGTCTCGCCTCCTGCTGGTGCAGGCGGCGCGCCATCCGCCGCCGCGGATGATTAGGACGCCACGCGGTAAGGCGTGAGAGTCGCGATAATTGGAAACGCTGGCTCTGGTAAGAGCTCTCTCGCGGCGAAGCTGTCGTCCAAGAACGGGATTCGTGCGCTTGACCTTGATACGATCTACTGGGAGCCAGGCCAGATAGCGGTGGAGCGCCAGGCGCCGGTCCGCGTTGCCGAGCTATTCCGTTTCTGCGGCGATCACCCATCATGGATCATCGAGGGTTGTTATGCCGATCTGGTTGAAGCGTCTTTTTCATGGAGCCCTGAATTGATTCTTATGAACCCGGGACTCGATGCCTGCTTTGAGAAACGTCGCAGGCGTCCTTTCGAATCCCACAAATTCAGTTCAAAAAACGAGCAAGATAGGATGCTTGATCCGCTCTTGGCTTGGGTGTCGGGCTACTATGAACGCGACGGACCAATGTCACTGCGCGGCCATCTCGATCTTTATGAGCGGTACGGCGGTCCAAAGCGGATTGTAACAAGCCTTGACGATGCCTAGCCAACCACTGGAACCGACGTTCGCCTCAGCGGCGTCTCCTGCGGGGCGGGATTCGCGCCGTCGTTGGCGGGGCTCATTAGGACGTCAGGCGCCTGCGCGCCCGCCTCGATGGCCGCTTCGCGGGCCTAAAGAAGGTCGAGCTGGTCTGAGTCCTCCGCCCTTACCGTGATCTTCCTTTTCGGGCGGGCGCCGGGGGAGGGGAGCGTGATGCTCGAGTCGTCGCCCTCCAGGCGTGCAAGGATGTCCTTGGCGCGCTCGATGACGCCAGGAGGAAGCCCGGCGAGCCGCGCCACCTGGATGCCGTAGCTCCGGTCGGCCGCGCCGGGGACCACGCGCCGGACGAACACGATCTCGTCGTTCCACTCCTTGACCGCCACCGAAAGGTTGCGCAGGCGCACGAGATGCTTCTCGAGCTGCGTGAGCTCCTGGTAGTGCGTCGCGAAGAGGGTTCTCGGGCCGCGCGAGGGGTCGCTGTGCAGGTGCTCGACCACCGCCCAGGCGATGCTCAGCCCGTCGTACGTAGACGTCCCGCGCCCTATCTCGTCCAGGATGATCAGCGAGCGGTCCGTGGCGTTGTTCAGGATGTTGGCCGTCTCGTTCATCTCCACCATGAACGTCGAGTTGCCCCGCGCCAGGTCGTCGCTGGCCCCGACGCGCGAGAATATCCTGTCCACAACGCCGAACCGGCACGCCGCCGCCGGGGCCCACGAGCCCACCTGCACCATGAGGACGATGAGGGCCACCTGCCGGATGTAGGTCGACTTTCCCGCCATGTTGGGGCCCGTGATCAGGGCGATCTGCGCGTCGCTGCACGAGAGCGAGGTGTCGTTAGGGACAAATGCCTGGGCGCCGCCACCGGCCTCGCCCGACCTGAAGCCCTGCTCGACCACGGGATGGCGCCCCTCCCTGATTTCGAGGGTGTCGCCCTCATCGATCTCCGGCCGGCAGTAGCCCCATTCGCGGGCGATCCTCGCCCAACCCGCGACGACATCGATCTCCGCCAGGGCGTCGGCCGTCTGGACGAGCGCCGGCGCCTCCTTGAGCACCGAGGAAATCAGCGCCTCGAGGATCTCGCGCTCTCGCGCGAGCGCGTCGTCCTCGGCGTGGAGTATCTCCCGCTCCTTCAGCCTGAGCGCCTCCGTGACGTAGCGCTCGCCACCGACGGTCGTCTGACGGCGCACGTAGTCGGAAGGCACGAGGTGGAGGTTGGCCTTGGTGACTTCGATGTAGTACCCGAAATTGTTCGTGTACCTTACTTTCAGGCTGCGGATGCCCGTGCGCTCTTGCTCGCCGCGCTCCAGGTCCGCGAGCCAGGCCTTGTTGCCGCTCATGAGGGAGCGCAGGCGGTCGAGCTCGCCGTCGTAGCCCTCCCGGACGAAGTTGCCCTCCGACACGTCGGCCGGCGGCTCGTCTTCCAGCGCCCTGGAAAGCAGGCCGAGAAGCTCCGGCAGCTCGTGGATGCGCTCGCGCAGGGCCGCCGAATTGGGTCCGAGCGGGGCAAGCGCGGCGCATATCCCCGGGATGCTCCCAAGGGAGTCGCGCACGCCGCGGAGCTCGCGCGGATTGCGCAGCCGGTTCTGGAGGCGGCCCAGGATGCGCGGGATGTCCCGAATGCCGCCGAGCGACCGCGCCAGCTCGGCAAGGCGCGCGGGCCGCGCGATCAGCTCGCCGACCAGCGCGTGGCGGCGGCGGATCTCGGCCAGGTCGAGCTCCGGGGCTGCGAGCCAGCGCTCGAGCAGGCGGGAGCCGGCGGCCGTCGTGGTCCCGTCGATCGCGGCGAAGAGCGACCCCTGCCGGGTGCCGCGCACCGACGAGAAGATCTCGAGGTTCCGGAGGGTCGCCGGGTCCAGGAGGAGCGTGCGCGCGCTCCGGTACTCCCGCAGGCCCCTCAGGTTCTCCGGCTTTGCGCGGAGGTTGTCCGAAGCGTAGCTGACAAGGGCGCCGGCCGGCCCGAGCGCCGGATGCTCGCTGGCCAGCCCGAAACCCTGGAGGTTGAGGACGCCGATCGCCGCGGCGACGGCCCTCGCCCCGGCGGCCGCCTCGAAGCGGTACCCGGGAAGCTCGGTCACGGTCCGGCCCGCGGCGAATGCGTGCAAGGCGTGGACGGCCGCGTCCTCATGAGGGGCTCCCTTCCAGCGCTCGAGGTCGCCCTCGGGCGCGAGCAGCTCCGCCGGGTCGAGGGACGAGAGGACCGGGAGCAGGTCCCCGATCTTCGGCGCCGTCGCGACCCTGAACTCCCCGGTCGACAGCTCGATCCATGCGGCGTGAAGCCCCTGGCGGTCGAGCGAGATGGCGCAGAGGTACCGGTTCCTGGCGGCGTCGAGCTGGTTAGCGGCGAGGGTCGTCCCCGCGCTGAGGATCCTCGTCAGCTTCCGCCTGACCAGCCTTCCGGGCTGGGCCGGCTCGTCCTGGTCGCAGATGGCGACCTTCTTCCCCGCGGCGAGGAGCTTGCCGACATACGCGTCGACGGCGTGGTGGGGAAGACCCGCCATGGGGTGCTCCTGGCGCTTGGTGAGCGTCAGGCCGAGCAGGCGCGAGGCCACGACGGCGTCGTCGAAGAACAGCTCGAAGAAGTCGCCCAGCCGGAAGAGGAGCAGCGTGTCCTTGGGCAGCCCGCGCTTCACCTCGAAGTACTGCTGCATCATCGGGGTGAGTTTCTCGGGGCCGGTCATCCGACCCATTCGAACCCCACGGGTTGCGGAATTCAATGTTGGAGCGAGGGGCCGGATGCGCACGATGGGCGCCGTCCCCCCATGGCGCCCCCGGCCACGACCCCAACGGTTCGGCTCTTCCACCGCGACTTCGGCGGCGCGGGCGACCCGCCGTTCGTGATCCTCCACGGGATGCTCGGCTCGTCCCGGAACTGGCTGACGGCGGGGCGCGACCTTGCGGCCGGGCGAAGGGTGTTCGCGCTCGACCTGCGCAACCACGGGATGTCCCCGCACGCCCAGGCCATGTCCTACGAGGTGATGGCGGACGACGTCGCGGGATGGATGGACGCGAACGGAGTCTCCCGGGCCGAGCTCCTTGGCCACAGCATGGGAGGGAAGGTGGCGATGCTCCTCGCGTGCCGGCTCCCGGCGCGCGTTCACCGGCTCGTCGTCGTGGACATCGCCCCCAGGGCATATTCCTGGCCGGAGCGCGGCGCCGAGTTCCGCGCGATGAACGAGCTCGACCTCGCGACCCTGAAGTCCCGCGCGGACGCCGAGAGGCGGCTCGAGGCGCGAATACCGTCATGGGCGATGCGGAAGTTCCTGGCGGCCAACCTCGAGCGGGCCCCCGGGGGAGCCTGGGGGTGGCGGGTCAACCTGGCGGTCATTGCGGCTGCGCTCCCGGAGCTCGAGCGCAACCCGCTCGGCGCGGCGGACCGCTTCGACGGGCCCGCGCTCTTTGTCGCCGGCGCCCGTTCGGCTTACGTGGGGCCCGGGGACCACGGCGCGATCCGGGGCCATTTCCCGTCGGCCCGGATCACGACCCTCGCCGGCTCGGGCCACAACCCGCACATCGAGGCGCGGGAGGCGTTCGTGGCCGCCGTCGTCTCCGGAGGGTAGGGGCGGGGACCCTCAGACGTCGGCCTCGACGCGCTCCTCGCGGAGGTTCCTCCAGCGGCTGAGGACGCGCCGGTGCATCTCGTCCGCCGACAGCCCGTAGGCGGCCCTGAGCGCCTCGACGCTCGAGCCGTGCTCGACGAACCTGTCGGGCCAGCCGATCCGCTCGACGGCGGCCGGGCAGCCCGCGTCCTGGAGGGCCTCGAGCACCGAGCTTCCGAATCCGCCCGGGAGGACGTGGTCCTCGATCGTCACGATGAGCGGGACCACGGCCGCCTGGCTCAGGAGGAGGGTCCGGTCGAGGGGGCGGATGAAGCGCGCGTTGACGACGCCGACCGAGAGGTTCTCCTCGATGAGCAGCCTGTCGGCGATGGCCAGCGCGGCCGGGATCATCGGGCCGAGCGCCCAGATGACGATGTTCGAGCCCTCGCGCAGGACCTCGGCGTGGCCGATGTCGAGGCGCTGCGGCCTGTCCTTCACCGCCGCCCCCGCGCCCGCCCCCCTCGGGTAGCGGATGAAGGCGGGCGATCCAAGCTCGAGAGCCGTGTGGAGCATGTCGACCAGCTCGTCCTCGTCCTTGGGCTGCATCAGCGTGAGGTTCGGGACGCACCGGAGGTAGGCGATGTCGAATAGCCCGTGGTGGGTAGGCCCGTCGTTGTGCGAGAGCCCCGCCCGGTCCATGCAGAACGTGACCGGCAGGTTCTGGAGCGCGATGTCGTGGATGATGGGGTCGTAGGCGCGCTGGAGGAACGTCGAGTAGATGGCGCACACCGGGCGCATGCCCTTGGTCGCCATCCCGGCGGCGAAAAGGACGGCGTGCTCCTCCGCTATCCCTACGTCAAAGAACTGGCGCGGCAGCTCCGCGGCCAATTTCGAGAGGCCCGTGCCGCTCGGCATCGCGGCGGTGATGCCCACCACCCGCGGGTCCTCCCTCGCAAACCGGACCATCGCCTGGCCGAACACGTCCTGGTAGGAGGGCGGAGTGCCGGGCTTGGGCTTCAGGCTCTCGCCGGTCACGGGGTCGAACCCCCCCACGCCGTGGAACTTCTCCGGGGACTTGAGCGCGGGCTCGAGGCCCTTGCCCTTCATGGTGATCACGTGGATCACCACCGGGACGTCGCTCTGCCTGGCGAACTCGAGGTTCTTCTGCAGCTCCTCGAAGTTGTGCCCGTCGATGGGGCCGACGTAGCGAAGGCCGTACTTCTCGAAAAGGCTCGAGTTGACGAAGAAGTCCTTCGTCTCGCGCTTCCACTTCACCCAGAGCTGGTTCATCTCGTGGCCGTGCGGCAGGCCCGTGAAGAACTTCTCGAGGTCGTGGTGGATCCGGTTGTAGGTCGTGCTCGTGCTGAGCCGGTTCAGGTACTTCGCCATCGCCCCCACGTTGCGCGCAATCGACCACTGGTTGTCGTTCAGGATCACGATGAGCCGCTTGGTCGACGCCACGACGTTGTTCAGGGCCTCCATCGTTATCCCGCACGTGAAGGCGGCGTCGCCGCACACGGCCACCACGTGCTCGCCCGTCCCGCGAAGGTCGCGCGCCGTCGCCATCCCGAGCGCCGCGCTGAGGGCCGTGCCGGCGTGACCCGCCCCGAAGGCGTCGTGGGGGCTCTCCACGCGGCTGAGAAAGCCGCTCGCCCCGCCGCCGTGGCGAAGCTTGCGGAAGAAGCCGCCGTTGCGCCCGGTCAGGAGCTTGTGGACGTAGCCCTGGTGGGCGACGTCAAAGACGAACGAGTCCCGGGGCGAATCGAACACGCGGTGGAGGGCGATCGTGAGCTCGACGACCCCCAGGTTGGGGCCCACGTGGCCGCCCTGGCTGGCCGTGACCGATATGATCTCCTCGCGGATCTCCTGGGCCAGGCGCGGGAGGTCCGCCAGGGCCAGCGCCTTCACGTCGGCCGGTCCCTTGATCCCGTCAAGAAGTCGGGCTCCGGCCTCGCTCATTGGTCCTCTCGCTCCGTCTCGAATTTCGCGAAAGCGACCTCGCCGCGCTCCTTCTTGAGCTGCTCGATCTTGAGCTCCGCCTCCTTGAGGCGGGCCTCGCAGTGCTTCAGCAACTTGTTCCCCTCCTCAAACTTGGCCAAGAGGTCCGCGAGCGGGACCTCCCCCGACTCCATCGATTCGACGATCGCCTCGAGCTTGGACAGGGCTGACTCGAACGACAGCTTCGGTTCCTTGTTTTCCACGGAGTGCGAGGATGCCCCGGGCCCGCGCCTTTTCAAACAATCTTTGGCGGGCCCCTGGCGGGGTCCGGAGCCCCTATTTCGGGGCCGCCACCGTCACAGGAACGCTCACCTCGCCGCTCCCGTAGCCCTTCAGGAAGAGGCTTCCGGCACCCGGCTTTCCGCCCTCGACCGTGACGGCCACCGTCGTTTGGCCCTCGGGCACAACGACCTCCGGCATGATCACGCTCTCGGGGATGTCCGTCGTGATGTCGAGCAGCAGGCCGCCCGCCGGCGCCGGATTGTTGACCGTGAACGTCAGGGTCTGCTTCTGGCCGGGCGCGAGGGCGAGGGTCGGGGGATCCACGGTCACGTCGCTCGAATCAATCCGGAAGGTGCCGACGAACGAGTTGCCGGCGGCGCTCGAGAGCGTGACCTTGTAGGTCCTGCCCGGCGCAAGCGCGGGCACGAAGAATCCCAGGGACGTCGGCGACTCGTAGACCGTCCGGACGGCGGTGCCGTCAAACCCGATCAGGTCCCGCGGCGTGAAGCCGCGGCCGAGGACGCCTATCCTCGCGCCGACGGGGCCGCGGTTGACCTCGAGCGAGAGCACGTAGCGGCTGACTATGGCGGTGTGCTCGAGGGCGGTGTACGCCTGCTGAGTTGTGGGGCCCCCCTTGCTGTAGTCCACGAGGTAGTAGTAGCCGATGTCGTTCTGGGACGGCGGAAGCCTGTAGTCGTACTCGAAGAGCTCGACCGACGTGTCGCTGCGCTTCATCTCGTGGCTCTCGGCGCCGACCACGATGCGGGGCGTGATGCTGTCCGCGATGACCGAGGCCGACTTCGGGGTCACGCGCAGGGTGAACGTGTAGATCCCCGAGGGGTTCTCCGGCAGGGATGAAGGCGTCAGGTTCGTCAGCGCCAGGTTGCTGCAGCCGCAGAGCGCCGCCACGGCGAGGGCTGCGGCCGACGCGGGGAATAATTGTCTCGCGAAGGCAAATTGTTTGAGGTCCATATCACGCTAGTAATGAGCCGTGTGGCCATAGAGGAGCAAGCCAAAGCTGACGGCGCAGGACCGCTCGGTCTTTACATCCATGTGCCCTTCTGCGCCACCAGCTGCGATTTCTGCGCGTTTTACCAGGTCCGTCCGACCGCCGAATCGGTCAGGGGCTTCCTGAAGGGCGCGGCCCTTGAGGCCCGGCTCGTGGATTGGCAAAGGGCCCCCGAGACGGTGTTCTGGGGGGGCGGTACGCCGGGGCTTCTCTCGCCGGCGGACCTCGGGCGGCTGGCGGAGGTCGTCGGGAAGGCGGCGGGCGGGGCGCCCCTTCGCGAGTGGACGGTGGAGCTCGCGCCCGCCTCGGTGACACGGGAGCGGCTCGCCGTCCTGCGCTCGGCGGGCGTGACCCGCGCGTCGCTCGGCGTACAGAGCTTCAGGCCCGCGCTCCTCGAGGCCCTCGGCAGGGCGCACTCGCGCGAGCAGGTGTACCGGGCCTACGAGCGGATACGCGCCGCCGGGTTCGCGAGCGTCAACCTCGACCTCATGTTCGCCCTGCCCGGCCAGACCGCATCCGAATGGGACGCCGACATCGGGGATGCCGTCTCGCTCGCCCCGGACCACGTCTCGACCTATTGCCTCACCTTCGAGGAGGACACTCGCCTCTGGGTGAAGCTCTCCCAGGGCCGGGTCCGGCTCGACCCCGAGAACGAGGCGCGGATGTACGAGCGCACCTGGGAGCGCCTCGGCGCGGCCGGCTACGCGCAGTACGAGATCTCAAATTTCGCGAGGGAGGGCCACGAATGCCTCCACAATGTCAACACGTGGAGGATGGGCGAGTGGGTGGGCCTGGGGCCGTCCGCGGCCTCCCAGCACCGGGGCTGGAGGGGCTCAAACGTGGCCGACCTCGGGGAGTGGGCCGGCCTGGTCGCCCGCGGGGAGCGGATGAGCAGGGATCGCGTGGCCCTGACCCAGGGCCTCCTCGCCGAGGACGCGCTCGTGTTCGGCCTTCGCATGAACGCGGGAGTCGACATCGGGCGCCTGCGGGCGCGGTGCCCCGGGGCCCCCTGGAGCCACGTTGAGGACCTGGTCGACCGGCTCTGCGCCGACGGCCTCGCCGCGCGGGACGGGCCGCGGGTGCGCCTCGAGCCAAGGGGCCGCCTCCTCGCCGACTCGGTTGGCTCGGAGATCATGGTCGC
>Ga0181523_10002699_pt1 | contig 16865 bp, 7 predicted proteins | sample PEATcosm2014_Bin_43_FD_119752 | JGI IMG/M metagenome (GOLD analysis project Ga0181523, IMG submission 119752) | Peatland microbial communities from MTU Mesocosm Facility, Houghton, MI, USA - PEATcosm2014_Bin05_30_metaG | ecosystem: Environmental > Terrestrial > Soil > Wetlands > Peat | place...
ACCAGCACCGAGGTAGCGAGATATGCCAGGATGATCGCAATATCGATGGGGTGAAGTTTCATGGAACCTCGCTGATTATGACTTCGGGGTCCCGAAGGGACCCAAGATCATTAGCCGTAGGTGAAACCTACGGTTCGCTATGACGAGTTGTTCATCCGACCCCGAAGGGGTCGAATGTGCTACGGAAAATAACGCTCGTCGATTTGAATGCCGGCATCGATGAGCAGCATCCTGTACTCTTCTTCAAACGTGATCCGTCGATGGTGCTCTTCCTGCTGTTTCAGGTACGTAATCAATTCCGGCTCGTCACGAAGTGAATAGGTGAAGGCGCCATATCCTTCCTGCCAGCTTTCAAAGTTAGCAAACACGTGCTTCTCCTTAATCCAAATGGACGAGGCGACTTTGATGTCTTTTATGAGCTCCGCCAGTGCCAGCGTTCGATGCAGGCTCGAGAGGATGTGAATATGATCTCTGACGCCGTTAATCCATACGGGCTTGCATTGGTTGTGCTTTATGATGCCGTTCACGTACCGGAAGAGATCTTCTCTCCGCCCGTCCGAGAGCACCGGCCGGCGGTCCTTGGTCGCGAACACAAGGTGATACAGAGTCTGAGTGTAGGTGGACATAATTCAACCCCTTCGGGGTTGGGATGGCCTCTGGCGTTACCTTTTCCGTAGGTTTCACCTACGGCTAATGAAATTGGGTCCCTTCGGGACCCTGACTTGCCTACCTGCCCATCTGCCTGCTCAATTGCCTTTCTGCATGACCCCCGCCAGCAGAAACACGAGCATCGCCTGCCAGTTGATGCAAATCTCGTTGCTGGCGTATGATCCTTGCTCGTCACTATACACTTTCGCCGGCGGCAAACCCGCGGGCAGGGCGCTGAGAACAGAGTCCTGCCGGTCGGCATTAGGCCCGCCGGAGAGCAGCCCGGGCCAAGGCTCCGGATTCTTGTTCGCGCCGCTCGGGCGATGATGGGGATGACGGAAAGGATGCTCGCCCACTTGCGTCACCCATGAGATCGAAAAGGTGTTGCGGCCCAGCAAGTAGTGAAGGTTGTCGAGCGCGGCCTCCACGCTGGCGCGGTCCGGGGAGAGCGCGTTGGCAATCAGCAACTCCATGCCGTAATTCGCCACCAGACCGTTCGAGCCCCAACGAAAATCCCCCTCACCCAGGCTGATGTGGTAGGGATTGCGGCGGGTATGCTCGACCGTCTTGCGGGCTGCTCCCAGGACGGCCTCACGGACCGCGGCCAGCGCGCGCGAATCCGAGTCCGGGCGCGCCCCGAGCACGTATGCCCATAAGCCCATCGGCGCCACCAGTCGCCACGTTTCGGGATCGAGCGCGCGCAGGGACGCGAGGTAGCTCGCATAATGGTCCACAAAGTAACGATCATATTGGGCCTCGCCGGTGGTTCGCCATAACTCCGCGGCGGCCCACAACCGCTCGTCCCCGCAATCCGGATCACCGTATTCGCCGGTGGAGATTCCGGGCGGATTCTTGAAAGTTACGTCCGGGTAGCGCTCAGTCCAGGCCCACGCAGCCCGCGCAGCGCGCAGGTTCTGGGCGGCAAATTCCTTGTCGAACGGCTGGTACACCCGCGCGGCGATGGCCGCCACTGCGGACAGGTCGGCTGTGGCACAGGTGCTTTTGTAGGGAGCCTTGCCCGTGCCGATTATTTCGCTCGGGAGGTGATCGTCTTCGGGCATGATGAAATCGCAAAAGTGCTCGCTGGTTTGCTTGTGCCAGGCGCCGCCGTCGTCGTCCTGCATCTTGAGCATCCACTCGAGATTCCAGCGGACTTCGTTGAGGATGTCCGGCGTGCCGTTGCCGGTCTCGGGAATATTCAGCTTGAGGTTTCTTAACTTCGAGCTGAACAATTCGAAGGCCCAGAGTAGCGTGCCCGTGGTAATCCCGGAGTTCACCACGTACCGGCCGTAATCCCCCGCGTCGTGCCAGCCGCCAAGGTTATCGCGCCGGCCCTGTTTCCCTGAAGATGCATGATAGATCCCCACGAGGTGACACGCCGGATGTTTATAGTTTGGAAATTCCGGCCCCAGGTCTACGGCCGTTCCGCAGCGCTGCCCGTAAAAGGCGCGCATGGCCAGATAATAGGCGCGGGAAAAGACGTCCGGTCCGATTGAAAAATCCCAACTACGACCGGCGCCGGGCACTTCGACGTAATACGTTCCTGCGGTTCGAAGACCGGAGAAATCCGCAGCCTGCACGACGTCCCCGGAGTTTGGGTCGGTAGCGCCGGCGCTCAATGTTCCTTTGAAGACTTCGACATTGTCGCTGCTCCGCTTCACCTGAAAGGTCCGTGACGGTACGCTCACCAGGGCGACCTTCGGAGCGTTTGTGGGATAACCCTCCTGATCCAGCTTGATGTTCGGACTCTGGCTCTTCTGGCCGCAGGCGAGAGCCGGAAGAATGACCGGAAGAAAGATAAGAGGAACGATGCGGGCCAATCTCGTCGAAGGGCGACAGCGCGGTGCGTAGGTGGAGGATTCGGTGGGGGAATCGCGCATGCCTGTGTCTCCATTCGCAGCACGGGTGGTATTAAGGAGAATGAGTGTCTCAGTTTCCTTTCGTCTTTGCAAATGGATTTGGCGAGCCCAGAGCGCACCGCCGGTCTTGCTGGCGTGGCTAGCCGCCTGGACGATGCGACCCCCTCACCCGACCCGCGACGGCTGATGACGACGCCGTCGCGGATCACCCTCTCCCCCAAGGGGGAGAGGGTTAACTAACGTCGCAGTTCGTAACGCTCCGCTGCCGCTCTCAGCAGATTCGGGTATAATGGCGCGTCCATTGAGAAGCAATGATTCCCACGAAGGCGGGAACCTTTTTCGCGAGACCGACACTTATTCCTGGAGCCCTCCATATGAAATTTGGATATTTCGACGACGCAAATCGGGAATACGTTATTACGCAACCGGATACCCCCTTGCCTTGGATTAATTACCTCGGATGCCAGGCTTATTTTGGAATCATCTCGAATACGGCGGGGGGCTACGCGTTTTATCGTGACGCGCGGCTACGGCGCGTCTCGCGCTATCGTTACAACAACGTTCCGTACGACTTGGGCGGCCGCTACGTTTATTTGCGGGATGATGAAAGCGGCGAGTTCTGGTCTCCCTCCTGGCAGCCCACCCGGAACAATATCGAAGACTATACGTGCCGCCACGGCCTGGGTTATACCATCATCGGGTCGCGCTACAGTGGGATCGAAGCCCGCACCGCTTACTTCGTCCCCTTGGACGAAGACCTCGAAATCTGGCGGCTCACTGTAACCAACCGGCGTTCTCAGCCTGCCGCCCTTTCTGTGTATTCCAGCATCGAATTTTGTTTGTGGGACGCCAACGACGACGCCACGAATTTTCAACGCAACTTCAGCATCGGCGAGGTGGAAATTGAGGACGGCGTAATCTACCACAAGACAGAATACCGCGAACGGCGCAATCACTTCGCCTACTTTGCCTGCTCGCGCCAGACGGAAGGATTTGAAACCCAGCGTGAGGCGTTTGTGGGACCGTATCGCGGCTGGGACAAGCCGCTGGCTGTCGAATGCGGAAAGCTATCGAACTCGGTTGCCCACGGTTGGGCGCCTATCGGCGCGCACCACGTCAAGCTCGAACTGGGGCCTGACGAGACGCAAGAGGTCATTTTCTTATTGGGCTACCACGAGAATCCGCAGGAGCAGAAGTTCGATCCGCCCGATTCGCAGACGCTCAACAAGAAGACGGTAAAACCGGTGATCGCCAAGTACCTGAACTTCGCCGAGGTCGACGCGGCGTTTGAAAATCTCCGTCGATACTGGGACGGGCTGCTCGCCGTCTGCCAGGTGGAGACGCCGGATGTGCACACCAATCGCATGGTTAACATATGGAATGCCTACCAGTGCATGGCCACTTTCAACATGTCGCGGTCGGCGTCTTTTTATGAGTCGGGAATCGGGCGTGGCCTGGGCTTTCGGGATTCCAACCAGGACCTGCTGGGCTTCGTGCAGATGGTTCCGGCGCGAGCGCGCGAACGCATCCTGGACCTTGCAGCCACGCAATTGCCCAGCGGCGGCGCTTATCATCAGTACCAGCCGCTCACCAAGCGCGGCAACAACGATGTGGGAAGCAATTTCAACGACGATCCGCACTGGCTCATCGTAGGGGTGGCGGCGTATCTGAAAGAAACGGGCGACTGGAGCGTTCTGGACGAGCCCGTCCCTTACGACAACGCTCCGGGCTCGGAGCAGCCGCTTTACGAGCACTTGCAGCGCAGCTTCCAATACACGCTCGACCGCCTGGGGCCGCATGGGCTTCCACTGATCGGCCGCGCCGACTGGAACGATTGCCTGAATCTCAACTGCTTCTCCGACACTCCCGGACAATCGTTCCAGACGACCACCAACAAGGACGGCAAGGCCGCCGAATCGGTTTTCATTGCCGCGCTTTTTGTGCTGGCGGGCAGGGAATTGGCGGAGATCGCCCGGCGGCGTGGCCGGGGCGACGAAGCGCAGCGCTATCTCGCCGAAGTGGCCAGGATGGAAGATACTGTGCGCGAGCATGGGTGGGATGGCGAGTGGTTTCTTCGCGCCTACGATGACTTCGGCCGCAAAGTCGGTTCGAAGGAATGCGCCGAGGGAAAGATCTTCATCGAGACGCAGGGCTTTTGCGTGCTTGCGGGCATTGGACTCGACGACGGCCGGGCGCGGGCAGCGATGGAATCGGTCGCGAAACTTCTCGCCACCGAGCACGGGATCATTCTCCAGCAACCCGCGTATTCGAGATACTATCTCGAACTTGGCGAAATCTCCTCGTACCCGCCGGGTTACAAGGAAAACGCCGGCATTTTCTGCCATAACAATCCTTGGGTGATGATTGCCGAAACACAAGTCGGCAACGGCGACCGTGCCTTCGATTACTACGCGCGCATCAACCCTTCTGCGCGAGAAGCAATCAGCGACCTGCACCGTTGCGAACCGTACGTCTATGCCCAGATGATCGCCGGACGCGACGCTCCGACGCATGGCGAGGCAAAGAACTCCTGGCTGACGGGAACCGCAGCCTGGAATTACTACGCCATCACGCAGTGGATCCTGGGCATTCGCCCGACTTTTGAAGGACTGGAGATTCATCCCGTCGTGCCCAAGGGTTGGCGGGGATTTAAAGCCACGCGCATCTTTCGAGGTGTGACCTACCGCATCACCGTCACGCGCGAAGGGGACGGCAATCAAGTCATGCTAAGGGTGAACGGCAAGTCCAGCGAAGGCACGGTTGTGCCGGCGCCCGCGGAAGGACAGCGCGAAGTCAGGGTGGAGGCCATGTTGAAGTAGGAGGGTTACGCGCCATTTCGTTGATGCAGCGGCGAGTGCACCTTGCCATCTGGGGCGTGATCTCGCCGCAGTGGAGTAGAATGATTCGCATGCTTCGCGCCAAACGTCTCTTGCTGGTTTTGGCACTGGCCACACTGTTCGCTCGCTGCGCGGCTGCGCAGGGGTCTAATTACAATGTTATCCTGATTACGCTCGACACGCTTCGTGCCGATCACCTGCGGTGCTACGGATACGAGGCGATCGAGACGCCCAATATCGACCGGATTGCCGCGCAGGGCGCCCGTTTCACGCAGGCTTTTACGCCCGTGCCCATCACTTTGCCGGCGCACACATCTCTTCTCACTGGAATGTATCCGCTCGCAACCGGGGTACACGATTTTGTAGGCAATCGAGTGGCATCGGGAACCCCCACGCTGGCCCGAATTCTGCACGATCGCGGTTACTCGACCGCGGCTTTTCTTGGCGCGCCCGTGCTGGATTCGCGTTTCGGCCTGAACCAGGGCTTTGACACTTACTTCGACCACTTTAAACTGGCGGGCGCCGAAGAAGTGCACTTGGATGCCATGAAGCGCCCAGGCGACCAAGTGGTGGACGAGGCGCAGCGTTGGCTGGACCGCCATCCTACCCAACCTCTGTTTCTGTGGGTTCACCTCTACGACGCCCACAGCCCTTACCGTCCCCCGGCGCCCTATGCGGAGCGCTACCGAGGCCGTCCCTACGACGGTGAAATCGCTTTTGCCGACGCCCAGATCGGGCGGCTCATGACTGCGCTGACGCGGGCGGGGCTGCTGGAAAAGTCTGTGGTGGTGGTGGTGAGCGACCATGGAGAAAGCCTCGGGGAGCACGGCGAGAAAACGCACGGGTTCTTTGTTTATAACTCCACCCTGCATGTTGTCTGCATCCTCAAAGTCCCGAGCGACTCACCGCGAGTGGTTCCGGACGAGGTATCGCTGGTGGATGTGATGCCCACGGTTTTGCAGGCGCTCGCAATCCCCATCCCGGCCGTCGTCCAAGGACGAAGTTTGCTGAGCCTGGTGGCGGGCCGAGCGGGCGAGGGCGCTTCGAATCTTTATGCGGAGAGTTATCCTCCCCTGCTTCACTTCGGCTGGAACTCCTTGCGCGGCGTCCAGGCCCGCGGCTGGAAGTACATCGAGACCACGCGTCCTGAACTCTACGACACGCATGCCGACCCGAAAGAGTTGAACAACCTCGTCTCTGCCCGCGCGGATTTGGCTCAGGACATGAGAAACCGCCTGCGCAAGCTGGTCAGCCGCTACACGCCAGCGACCGGCGGGGCATCCCGCGAAAATGCCGTTGCTGACCCTGCGCTCATGAGGAGCCTACGCTCCCTTGGATACGTGGCAGTCTCGACGGGAACTTTCGCGGACGCGAGCGGGAGGACCCTACCCGACCCCAAAGATCACATACAGGATTATGAACTGGTCTCCGCGGCGCTCATCGACGAGGAACAAAAGCACTACGCGGAGTCTCTCCGCAAACTCCAGCAGGCGGAAAAGGCCGGATCCCATTCAGGCACCATCCGTTTTCTGATGGCAGGTGAATACTTTCACTTGAATGACTTCCCCCACGCCGCCGAATATTACCAGTCGGCTCTCGAATTCGACCCCAAGAACTCCGTCGCCGCCTATTATTTGGGTGTCTCGCGATTGGAGACGGGCGACTTGGAAGCCGCGGAGCGCGCCTTCCAGCGAACGCTCGAACTCGATCCGAAAAACTTCTCGGCTGCTTTTAACCTGGGAGTCGTATATTCTCGCCGCCAACAAGCGCAGCCCGCAATCCGGGCTTTCGAACAAGCGATCAAAATTCTGCCTGATTACGCTGAGGCGCATGAAGCCTTGGGAGAACTTTATCTCTATCTGAACCGCCCTCAAGAAGCGGCGCACGAGTTGGAAAGAGCCGTGGCGATAGCGCCTCATATGAGCAAGGCGCATTCCGTGTTGGCGCAGGCCTATTCGGCATTGGGGCTTCAAGAGAAGGCTCAACAAGAGAAGGATCGGGCAAAATTACCCTGACCATTTAAGGCGGCGTAACTGATTGAACGGCAAGGCGTTAGATCATTGAGACAGGAATTCCGTAATACGTCACTCTTCTGGAAACGAAGTGAATAGCTAGTACACGACAAATTGTCTACTTTTGTAATATTTCCTCTTGACACACCTCAATAAAAGCATTAGTTTCCCTCTGCTAGTTTGTTACCAACCTGGAAGCGATATAGGGTTGGCGTTGATATGGTCCGGAGCATTAATCGGTTTGAGCTTGTGCCTAAGCCCTGTCGTCCTCGCAAATTCGGAATCATTTACCTGTCTCCTTTCAAGCGTCGGAAATTTCATGGAGGTATTTAAATGGCTAAAAACTTAAGGGGAGGTGGGCGTAGCCGTGCGTTTCGTTGGCTGCTGCCTTCGCTCTTGCTCGTGGGCCTCAGTCTCATCTTTTCATCCTTGGCTTGGGGTCAAACCACCGTGGGTTCACTAACTGGTGTAGTGAGCGACCCCACGGGGGCAGTGATCCCGGGCGCCAAAGTTGTTGTAACGGATGCGGGCAAGGGGTACGACTTTCCCGCGACAACCGATGCCGTGGGACGGTACCTTGTCACAAACCTTCAGGCTAGTACTTACATTGTGTCCGTCGAGGCAAAGGGATTCAGACCTTACCGGCAGGAGGGCATACTCCTCGACGTTGGCGCGAGGGTTGCAATCGACGTACATCTAGAACTCGGAGCCACGGCTCAGGCGGTCGAGGTGGTCGGCGCTGCGCCGGTTTTGCAGACTCAGGACGCGGTGACCGGGCAGGAAGTGGATCGCACGATGATCAACAACCTTCCTCTCGTGGACCGCAACGTTCTCGACTTGGCGTTCTTGTCTCCTGGCGTGATTCAGGTGCCCGGCTCTCCTTACGGCACTTCGACGTCCATGAACTTCGTCTCCAACGGCGGGCGCAACGACACGTCGGAACTCCTGATCGACGGCATTGCTGCAACCAGCTACGAGCCGAACACCGCAATCTACACACCCCTTTATCAGCCTTCTGTGGACGCCGTGCAAGAATTCAAGATCATGCAGAACAACTACTCGGCGGAGGAGGGCTTCTCCGGAAACACTTACATTAACCTGGTCAGCCGCTCCGGGAGCAACCTCCTGCACGGCGACGTTTACGAATTTGACCGCAACAAAGATTTCGACGCCAACAACTGGTTCAGCAATGCGGCGAATGGTGTGCTTCCTTCGCTGCACAAAAACCAGTTCGGCGGCAGCGTGGGCGGCCCGATCAAGAGGGACAAGACCTTCTTCTTCTTTGATTTCGACGGCACCCGCGAGGCGGCAGGTACCACCCACAACGCAGGGGTGCCCGACACCGCAGAGCGTGCAGGGGACTTCGGCGAATTGTGCGCGCGTGCCGGCGGCTCGTTCGACGCAAGTGGAAACTGCAGCAATTCGAACGGCCAGCTCTGGGATCCGTATTCCGGAATCTACGTGGCGGGCACTGGGCGCGAACTGCAAACGCCCATTCCGTTCGATAACCTGGCGAATTTCCAAAGCGCGGGAAACCCCAACCTCAATGGCACTAAATATCAACTTCCTGCCACGAAAGGCAACTTGATTGACCCCGTGGCGCAGAAGATGATGTCGTATTATCCCAATCCCACTTTTGCACCCGGGAGCGCGGGCTATAATCCCTATAACAACTGGCTTGGTTCAGGCGCTAACACCGACACCAACAATCAATTCGACATTCGCATTGACCAGCGGTTCACCGATAACACTGCATTCTACGCGCGCTACTCCCAAGCAACCGGCACCTATCACAATTGGAACTGCTTCGGAAATCCGATGGATCCCTGCACGCAAGGGCCTGGTATCGGTGGGTCACGATCCGTGGCTGTGAATCTTAACCACACTTTCAGCCCCACGACCATGCTGAACGTGACATTGGGATTCACCCGCGGGCTTTCCGACACGCAAGGCATCTACAAGGACTTTCCCAGCTTCAATCCTCTGACCACCCTGGGCCTTCCTTCATATCTGGCGACGGACAATGGCCCCATCTCCGCGCCGAACATCTACATGTACGGCGGATATACCTCGGCGAACGGCCCTGAAAGTGTCGGGCCGCAGCCCTGGTCAATCTATAAGAACGGCAACCAAGTCTACCACCTGCTCTCCACCCTCACCCACATGAAGGGCCAACACGAAATCAAGTTCGGCGGTGAATGGCGCGTGCAGCAGATGAACTGGTTCCAGGACGGGACTCCGGGTGGCGTGTACATCTACGACCAATACAGCACCTCCCAGTATCCTTACTGGGGCGGCGGTGATGCCATGGCCAGCTTCCTGACCGGAACACCCAGCCCCAACCAGTGGGGTGAATATGAAGTATCTCCCCACTTCAGCACTCAGAACTACCGCTGGGGCGGATTCGTTCAGGATAACTGGCGCAAAACCAGCAAGCTCACCATCAACGTTGGTCTGCGCTATGACCTTGAGGTTCCTCGCACCGAGCGGTATAACCGCATGTCTCATCTCGATCCGACCGCATCGGACGGCATCACGGCGGGGACGATCGACGCTTCGACGTGGCCTTCCATACTTGGCCCCGTTCCGAACGTAAGCAACCCGCATGGGGGACTGGTATTCGCGACACCTTCAAATCGTCATATCGTGGGTACAGCCGCTCATGACTTCGGGCCACGCCTGGGCATTGCTTACAAACTCCGCGAGAAATTGGTCCTCCGCACCGGCTACGGCTTGTTCTACAACCCCACGCAATGGGGAACCACGGGAGCAGGGCCGGTCGGAAACGAGGGGTTCGAGGCAGTCACGGGTTGGGTCACCACGAAGAACGGCGATGGCGTTACGCCATGGTCGCGCATCAGCGATCCTGAGCCGAGCGGACTGTTGCTCCCAACAGGGTCCTCGCTGGGCATCAAGACCAACCTCGGCTCCAGCCTCAACGAGCCGCTCTGGAACGCCAACGTTCCACCCTATAGCCAGACCTGGAGCGGAGGCATTCAGTACGAGTTGCCCGGGAACTGGCTGGTTGACGCCGAGTATCTAGGCACAAAGGGTACACACCTGTACTTCAATAGCGCGGGCACCTTGAATTACTTTGGTACCTGGATCGAGCAGGAGGCCACCAACGCGAATCTCCGGACCGCGCTCGGGACCTACGTTAACAATCCTTTCTACGGGGTTATCAACACACCCGGGTGCGGATCGATTTGCGCGCCCACTATCCAAGCCGGTAATCTCATGCTGCCTTATCCGCAGTTCAGTGGGATCACGAACACCAATCCACCCTGGGCGAACTCCATTTACAACGCCTTCCAGTTGAAGATCGAGAAACGTCTGTCGCATGGCTTGGCAGTGCTGGTCAGCTACACAGATTCCAAGTCTATCGACGACTCCTCGATGTCCACCAGCACGGGCTGGATTGGCGGATTTGGCGCTGCAGGGGATCCCAACAATCTGAAACTCGAGCGCTCGCTCTCCGAATGGGATATCCCGCAGGTGCTCCAATTCTCGTATGTGTGGCAACTCCCCTTCGGAAAAGGCAAGATGATTGGCAACACGTGGAATCCGGTTGTGAACGCCATCCTGGGCGGTTGGCAGACCACCGGCATGTGGCGGTTTGACAACGGTCAACCGATTAGCGTCGGCGCTACCGGGGGCACATCACCTTGGGGCTATTCGGATTCGATTCCCGATCAAGACGGCACTTTGAAGGTCAATCCCAAGTCTCAGTGGTTCACCCAGGGCTACTTTGCGAACGCGAAACAAGTACTCTATATTCCGCCTGCCTACACCATCGGCAACGCGTCACGCATGGAACCCAACACTCGAGTCCCGGGAACCAAGAACGCAACACTCTCGGTGTTCAAGGAATTCTCCCTGAACAAGATGCGTGAAGGTTCGAAATTGCAATTCCGAGCGGAGTCCTTCAATGCTCTCAACCATCCCCAATTTGGCGGAATCGCGAACACCTTCGGCAACGGCAATTTTGGAGACGTCGCAAGCCAGGTTAACCAGCCTCGTCAAATCCAGTTGGGTCTGCAGCTCTATTTCTAATCCAGTTTGGATTTGAGTCTTAAAGGAGGGGCTTTCGGCCCCTCCTTTTTTTTGCTCTGCGTCTCGCGGTGGAATCAAGCGCGGAGGCGCAGAGGAGCCGAGGACAAAGATTCCTCTGCGCCTCCGCGTCTCTGCGGTAGAATTGCAGCGATGTTTAATCGTATTCTTGCGGTCGGTTACATTTTCGGTTTATCGGTTTCCCTGTTGGCGGGACAGGATGGGCAGGTTTCACGGAGTGTTTTGCAGAAAGCCGCTGACGACTTTCAGGCAGGGAAGGTCAGTGAGTCCGAGCAGGCACTGCGCGCGGCGCTCAAGCAAGCTCCTCGGGATGCAGCGGCTCTAGGCTTGCTCGGGGTGGTCCTGGACGCGCAAAATCGTTACGAAGAGGCCGAGGGCGCTTACAAGCAGGCCCTGGCGATAAATCCCCGGTCACCCGCGCTTCTCAACAATCTCGGGAACCATTATATGGCGATGGACAAGACCGAGCAGGCGCGCGCGGCGTTCCTGAAGGTAGTAGCCGCCGATCCTCACCATGCCAACGCCAATCTACAACTGGCGGAACTTGCTATTTCCGCCAAGCAAGGGACGGCGGCCCTCAAATATCTCGAACAGCTATCGAGCGAAGATCGGACCTCGCCCGAAGTGGCAATTCAGCACGCGCGAGCCTTGAAATTGACCGGCCAGGCGAAGGCCGCGAGCGACCTGCTCGCCGGAGTGCAGAAGAACGCCGGCAACGAGCCCAACCTTGCCTTTTCTATCGGCATGGTCCTGGTGGAATGGGAGAAGTATGCCGAGGCTGAGCAGGCCTTCTCTCGCGTCCTGGACGCAGATCCCACGAACTTCGATGTTCTTTACAACCTGGCCCTGGCCGCGCAACATGCCGGCCACCTCGAGCGCGCGGTCCAGGTGTATCAAGTAGCGCTTCGCCAGCGCCCCGCCGATGCCGATTGCCTTTTCAATCTGGCCACCATATATGTGCAAACCGGCCATTCGGATGAAGCGGTGGTGCCGCTAATGCAGGCCCACAAGGCCGCTCCAGAGCGCGCGGACATTCTCCTGGCCTTGGCGCAAACCAGCCAGGATTTATATTTCTATGCTGACGCGGTCACCGCCATCGACGAGTATCTGAAACTGAAGCCCGAGGATGATGTGGCCCGGCGGGAGCGCGGTTTTTGCCTGATCCGTTCGACAAGCCTGGACAAGGGACTCGAGGACCTTCGCTGGTACGCAGAGAAACATCCCAAGGACGCGCGGGGGATGTATGAGCTTGCCATCGCCGAGACGGTGCGCGAGCCGGAAAAAGCTCTCGAGACTCTCAACCGGGCGGTGAGCCTCGATCCCAAGTTCAGCGCGGCCCGCTACGCCCGTGGCGTTCTCTATTATCAAATGGGCAAGACCGACCAATCGATCGCTGATTTGGAGGTGGTACTCAAAAAGACCCCTGACGACCTTCGCTCCTTGGACGCCCTCGGGCAGGACTACATGCGTATGGGAAAACTTCCTGAGGCGGCCGAGACGTTCGCACGTGCCCTCAAGCTTGATCCTAAGGACCCCAAAGTCCTCAATAATTACGGCCGAGTCCTGTTCCGCCTGAATCGTACGGCGGAAGCCGAGAAGGTCATGGCCGACTTCCGAGTTCTGGGGCCGCAGGAGACAAGGCCTCGGCCCTACGGCGGATTATTCGATTTTCTCAATCTCTCGCCCGAGCAGCAATTCGCCAAGTACCTGGATAACATAAAGAAGACGATGGTTACCAACCCGGACGATCCCGCCTTGCGTATGCAATTGGGGAAGGCGCTGCTCCATCAAGGAAAAACCGAGGAGGGGGTTACCGCTCTGCGGAGCGTCCTCAAATTGACATTGAACCCAGATATTCTGACCGCCTGCGGAAAAGCGCTTTTTGAGTTCGAGCAGTACGGCCCCGCGCGCGAGTTCCTTGAACCCGTGCTGGCGGCCAATCCCAACAACGCCAACCTGCGCCTGGACCTCGCCACAGCCGATTTCCACTCCGGGAGCGCCGACGAGGCTTTGAAAGTTCTGGACACAACTCCGGTCGACCAGCGCAAGGGAGACTACTTTCTGCTGTTGGCCGAGATTCTTGATGCCATGCGGAAGCCGGAAGAGGCCGCAGCAGCCTTCAACCGCGGTTTTGACGCCGCCCCGACGCGCCCCGATCTCTATCTGGAAGCCGCGCTGTTCCTGTTCAAACACAACCAGAATCAGCGTGCCCTGCACATTCTCGAACAAGCCACCCGAACTATCCCGGACTCGCCAGTGTTGCAATTGATGCTGGCCATGACCTACGGGATGGTGCAACAATATGAAGACGGGGTGAAGGTTCTCACGAAGATTGAAGCACGCTGGCCGGAGTGGAGCCTGCCCTACGAAATCCAAGGAATTTCGCTCGAGACGCGCACCCGCTCCCAGCAAGCCGTCGAACTGCTGCAAACCGCAGTTTCCCTGGGCGCTCGCGACGCCAATGTCTATTACTATCTGGCGTCGGCCATCTCGCACGCCCGTCCGGACGATGTCGACGCAGCAAAGCAGGCCATTAACAAGGCACTTCAGCTCAATCCCCAGGATCCTTATATCCAGTCGCTAGCCGGGCGGATCGCCTACCGGCAGAAAGCCTATCCGGAGGCGCTTGAGCACTTGAACGCGGCCTTACGACTCTGGCCCGAAATGATCGAAGCGCATGAAACCCTGGCAGGAGTCTACAGGGCTACGGGGGAAAGAGAAAAATCCGCTGAAGCGCTGAAGGAAATCGTTCGCATCAAGCAGGAGAATCCTACCGCCGACCAGAGCCCGCCTTTCCCGGCGCGTGATCTGCTATTCACCGTGCAGAGCCCTACGCCTTAGGCAGATTGAACCGCAGAGACGCAGAGGCGCCGAGGTTCAGTGCAGCCTTCGGCCACAATCCAAATTCAAAATTCGAGATTCAAGAAAAAGGATAGCCTGTATCGAAAGCGAGATTAACTGTCGAAGCGAGGAGCAACGGTCTTACCAGTATTTTGTTCTCCGACTCTGCGCCTCTGCGGTGAAGCCCCGTAAGGTTATTGGCTACCTTCCATCGAGTCGCGATACGGCTGCTGCGACTCATACAGCTTGATCCTGGCGTTTAAGCCGTCCTCGAGTTGGGCGTTATGCTGCGGAGCGGCGAGGTCGAGCGCCTTGCGTTCGGTTGCGACCGCGTCAGGGAATCTTCCCACCTCGGCGTAGGCGGCGGCCAGAGTATCGAGGTAGACGGGATTGCGCGCGCCCGAAAGTTGCACCGCCCGCTCGGCGAGTCTCACCGCCTCCGCGCCATTGCGATCTGAAGCGTTGGGGCTGGCCGCCAGCGCGTGGGCGGCGTCGTTCATGGCCGGCACGAAAGTCGGATCAACCCGTAGCGCTTCGCGCCAATGAGCAAGTGCTTCCCGCGTGCGCCCCGAGGAAAAATACAGCGAGGCCCCCAGATAATAGTGGGCTTCCACCAAGTCGGATTTGATGGCCAGGGCCTTCTGCAAATGAGGGATGGCTTGGTCGTATTGCCCTTCCACGGCCAGGAGGCGGCCGAGTTCGCTTTGGGCTTCTGCGAACTCCGGATTGATCTCGACGGCTCTTTCAAAATGAGGTACGGCTTGGTCAAGGTGGCCGGTCATCGCCAGGGCCCGGCCCAGGTTGCGATGAGCGTCGGCATAGTTGGGATTGATCTCCAATGCTTTGTTGAACTCCGCCATGGCTTCATCAAAACGCCCTTTGCTGGCCAGGGCGAGGCCCATATGGTCGTGAAGGTCCGGGGATTCGGGGTAATACTGCAAGCCCTTCTGGAAAGTGGCCATCGCCTCGTCCGACCTTCCGACCGCCAGCAGGGTGCGGCCGAGATTGTTGTAAATCGTGTGATACTGGGGGTTCAGTTCCAGGGCCTTTTCAAATTCCGGGATAGCCTCCGTGTATTGGCCTGTGCGGGTCAGGGCCGTCGCCAGGTTGTTGTGAATGCGTGAGTCATCGGGGTTTGTCTCCAGAAGCTCTTTCCACTCGGCAATGGCAGCCTCAAATTGACCTTTGTCGCCCAACTCCGTCGCGTGATCGAATTTCTTGTACATCTCGACAGCGGGTGTAGCGATGGCCGTGATGCCGTCTTGAGGAATGTTTACGAATTCGGGAAGATTCACGGCACGATTTGCGGCGGTTGAGTTGTCAATCAAAATGGCGGGACTGTCGTTGCCCTGCTCGTCGATATGGGTGAGATACATCTGCGTGTAGGGCGAGCGCGCTTTCGAGGAAAACACCAGCCACCGGCTGTTCGGCGAAAAGCTGTGCCAGGAATTCATGAGCGGCGTATTGCAGCGCATACGCCGCGCTTGCCCGCCACCCGCCGGCACGATCCAAAGCTGGCTATCGGGCCGCATAAGTTGGGCGTTGCGGCACTTCACGAAGACGATCCAGCGCCCGTCCGGCGAAACTTTCGGAAACGTATTGCTCATTCCGTTGTCGGAAGCGCCCGCAACGGCGACCGCCTGCCCGCCTTTGCCCCGGTTAAAAGGAACGCGGTACAGATCATACTGAATCTGCACTTCGATCGGATCGTTGGCGTAGGCCGCCATTTTGCCGTCGGGGGGATAAGGCTCCTTCGCCTTGGCCCGTGCAAACACCAGATAGCTGCCATCCGGGCTCCAAACGCCGTCAGCTTGTACGAAGTCAGGATCATCTGCGCCCGGCAAAGGTTCCCGCCGGCCGGTTTCGCGGCTGTACCAGGCGAGAATCCCGCGCGTGGGATAGAACACTTGCAGAAAGCGATAATCTTTGAAATTGACAACGTAATAGTTGTTCTGAGGAGAGCGGTCAGAAGTATTGACCGTTGTCACCACATATTTCCCATCCGGTGAAACCTGCGACATGAACCCGACACGGTTCAGGCTCACCTTCGGGTCCTGCGAAGGGTTCCAGCTGATCATATCGCTGGCATTGATGGTCATTTGCGGCTGAACGGGAACAATCGCATAGAGCCCCTTGTCGTTGGCGGGACCATCCATGTCCATCCCCATGGTCTTGCCATCGCGCGAAAAGGAGTGGCAATTGGCGCAGGTGACCATGTCCTTCAGAACCACGCGGCTCTCGGTTTTTCCGATGTCGCGCAGCCGCCATTGGATCAGCCGAATAGCACTCTGAGCCAGTGGTTTGATGATTCCCTTTTCAGTCTCGGAAGGCATTAAGGGCACGTCGCGATAGAAGATGGGCGCACCAACCGGATCCTTCGAGGTGGAGATCGTAACGCGGCCGGTTGAGACGGCATGTTTGGTGTCTTGCGCGATGAACCCGCTGATGGTCACGACCGCGGGGCCTGCCAATGAGTGGCGCTTAATCGCTTCCCAGACCTGGGCCGCGGGAATCCAGGTGTGCGCCACAGCCTGCTCGGCTGTGAAACTCGGCAGTTGATTCGTGGTTGAGACGCAACGCTGGTCAATCTCGCCGAT
>Ga0181523_10002700_pt1 | contig 16846 bp, 15 predicted proteins | sample PEATcosm2014_Bin_43_FD_119752 | JGI IMG/M metagenome (GOLD analysis project Ga0181523, IMG submission 119752) | Peatland microbial communities from MTU Mesocosm Facility, Houghton, MI, USA - PEATcosm2014_Bin05_30_metaG | ecosystem: Environmental > Terrestrial > Soil > Wetlands > Peat | place...
CGGGCGAATACTCCTTTGTACATTTATATGTCACCTCCGCGGATTCAGAAAGTACAAGAAACCCGTGAGCAAAACCGGAAGGCACATAAATCATGAGATTATTCTCCTCATTCAACTCGACGCCGACCCATTTCCCATAGAACGGTGAGCCTTTCCTTATATCGACGCCCACGTCGTAAACACATCCTTTCAGGCATTTTACGAGTTTTCCCTGTGCAAATGGGTCTTTCTGATAATGCAGTCCCCTAAGGACATGTCCGGATGACTTGGAGTGATTATCCTGGACAAAGACCTCGGATATGCCGGCATTCGAGAAATCCGCATATTTGTATGTTTCGAGGAAAAAGCCCCTGTCGTCCTTAAATATCCGCGGCTTTATAAGAACGAGATCGGGTATTGCGAGTCGGGTGAATTCAAAATTGCTCATTAAGCATCCTCAGCAGGTATTGTCCATAGCCGTTCTTCTTCAACGGTTCAGCGAGCTTAAGCACCTGTTCACGGCTAATATATCCAAGACGGTACGCTATCTCTTCGATACAGGCCATCTTGAGCCCCTGTCTCTTTTCTATCGTAGCTATAAATTCTCCGGCCTCCAGTAAACTCTCATGAGTTCCGGTATCGAGCCATGCGTATCCCCTGCCCATCAACTCAACCCTTAGCCTGCCTTGCCTGAGATATTCGTTAACCACATCTGTGATCTCGAGTTCGCCCCTCTCTGAAGGTTTGATCTGTTTGGCAATGCTTACAACCTGGTTGTCGCAGAAATATAGGCCGGTGACGGCGTAATTTGAGCGGGGCCGTTTCGGTTTCTCCTCGATAGAAAGTACTTTGCCTTTCGCATCGAATTCCACCACCCCATATCTGTGGGGATCGTTAACATAGTATCCAAAGACAGTCGCACCGCCGTTTTTCTCAACGTCGTTGGTCGCTTTTTTCAGCATTTCAGTCAGACCGTGACCGAAGAAGATGTTGTCTCCGAGGACGAGACATGCATTGTCATTCCCGATAAAATCTTCGCCGAGAATGAAAGCCTCGGCAAGGCCCCGCGGGGCAGGCTGTACTTTGTAATAGAAATTGAGACCCAGACGCGACCCATCGCCGAAAATGTCTTCGAACCTGGGGATGTCCTGAGGTGTCGATATAATCAGGATATCGCGAATGCCTGCAAGCATCAATGTGGCAAGCGGATAATATATCATCGGCTTGTCATAGACCGGCAACAGTTGCTTGCATACGGCAAGCGTCACCGGATAAAGACGAGTTCCACTACCACCAGCGAGAATTATTCCCTTCATTGATTACTCCTTTTCATAGACATAACAGTCTGACAACCTCATCATTATAATCCATTACGCTTCATGCTTAACAGGGGCAGCGATGGCAATAAAGGTGGAAACTTTAATCGACAGCAGATTTATCGATACCCTTTCGCAAGTCCAATATTTTCAATCTTCCGTTCTCACGCCTAATTCTCATCGCATAGCTTCCTCTCAATTCCTTTCCGGCCCTGCCTTCAGGCGTCGCAATAATAGCCCATAACCCCCTAACCATGATACTGTTGCGTTCCTCGCTGATTATCATATTCCTCATCGACAAACTGTTACGGCCTCTCCCGAAAAGGGTCTTGTAATATTCCCGGATGCGGTCGTGATTCATACTGTCCTCTTTCGCCAACGCGGAATAACAAGAAAGGTAAGCTTCGAGATCACCGTGATTAAATGCTGATTCAAAACGCGAGATGAATCCATATACATCCTCCGCGAGGGATACATCTTGCTTTGAGCTGGTCGGACCGGCGATTTCGCGGGCAACGGTGGCCGTACCGTCAGAAGACAGTCCGGAAGTACTAACACCATCTTCTGCATTGTTCTTAGGCAGCAAAATAGAGTCGGCCGCCTTATTCTCCAAAAGCGGGGCGCCTAATGAGACAACGGGATGTCTTGCCGGAATTCTCAAATATAGAGTGCCGGATGCGGCTGCAGCTACCATCACAGCAAATATTGCGGCGAATACCCAATAATATTTTAGGCGACTACTGAAAATTGTAGCCTTCCCACCAGGTTTAGTAAAGAACGAAGGCCTTTCAATTCCCTGCCCGTCATGACGACCGTACAGCTGATCATATTTGAACTTTCTCCTGTGGTCCTTCAGCACATTGTATATCTCGTTCAGCCTCTTAGTACTTTCTGCGGCGTAGTCCGCAGGCAGGACGATCCGGCCGTGGTTCCGGTCTGGATGATAAAGACGCATCAACGCTTTCCACCGCCGGTTAATAATATGCTCGTCGGCGTCAGAAGGAAGCAGCAGTGAGAGATAAAAATCGTCATCCCTATTAAAATGAAGGCTGTATAAAATGTCTCTTATGTTTGTGGCAATGGAGCGGTAATCGATCTGTTTGTTCGAGAAAAACTGCAGTACTTCTGGAGATCCTTCGAGCATCTCCAGAAGTACTGCACCATGCCGGACAGCAAGTCTTCGGAGTTCCCCTGTCGGTAGAACTCCTGCCGTCAAGACAAACTCTACGGCGTCATTGTATGGTACTGTCCTGTCGGGACTACCATTATTCCTAGCCTTGTCCAGGATGGACTGTCTTTCCCATGCCGCCTTCTCAAGCCTCTTTTCTATCTCGCTCATTACTGCTTTACCTCCCCGAATTCGCAGTGGGAATCCAGAGCACCGACCCATAACATTCACGTCTGTCTCATCCACATAAGGACATGGCTGAACTTCAGACGGAGCGTTTTGTCATATCTTAAGCAACAACTCGAATGACCTTCTCTGCCGGCGCCTTCCCCAAGAGAAGCCGTACCGCGGATTCAAGCTTCAACCTATCCGTAGATTCGAAAGTCACGATAACGGAGTAATCCTGATTATCTAAAACAGGATATGAACCGATCTTGACGTTCATCTCACTTTCAACCACTTCATTAAGATAACCAGCTAGGACCGATTCCGACTCTCTGAAATAGACGCGAGTGAGAAATATCTTGGGCCCTCTGAACCGGTGTTCAACGGCGTGGAATTTCTTCTTTAGGAGTTCCGGTATGCCCGGGAAAATAAAGACATTTCCGAACTTGATCAACGGGAATTTCATGTCGCCGTCGTTGAGAAGTTCCGCTCTTTCAGGGACCTCGGCCATCTTTAGTTGTGCAGGAGTCAGGACTGAGTGGCGCTGTTCGAGGACCTTCCTGAGTGTGTCGTTTATTACGGTGTTCACGCCGAAGGCCTGCGATATGCCTTCGATGGTTATATCATCATGGGTCGGGCCGATGCCGCCGGAGGTAAAGACATAGTCGTATGTTTCCGAAAAGAATCGGACTTCGCGCGCTATCTCATCGGTAAGATCGGGTATTACCGAGATGCGGCAGACATTAATGCCGCGGGACCAAAGCTCTTTGGCGAGAAAAAAAGAGTTGGAATCCTGTACCTTCCCGGTCAGAATCTCGTCCCCGATAATGATTATCCCCGCTGTCTTTGCCTGCGCCATCAAATCAATTATAGCACTTTATCTTAGGCTTCGGCCTGACAATCCAGTTCATCGGACCGATGCCTGAGCTGTCTTGAATGTAACGATACAATCCTCGAATACGGCAACGTTCTTGCCTGAGGATTGCAACTCGCGTAAGCAGAGGTCCCCCTGCACACGGATAAAGTTTTCCCTGCTCCCGGATACCAATCCAGCAGCATCAAGCAAATCGAAGAGCAGATACGTCGGTATGGCCGCTTCGAGAATCCCATTGCCCCGCAGGAAGCTTGAATATACGGACTGCTTTTTAAGTTCAGCGAGTATCGTCCTCATAAATCCGGCCTGCCTCAGCATTCCGCTTCTGAATCGGCGAAAAGCCTCTGCATAATCAGGCTGGACGAATCGACCCGACTTCCATACGGCATCCTCGGTTTCATGATATGTCATATAACCGCCGCACTGCCTGAAAGCCTTTTGTCTTTGCGAAGCGAAGACTTCATCCTGCCTCTCTTCAGGATAGACTGCGCAGAACGGAACTATTGAACACTGATATGGTTTTCGGCCTTCCGCGTGCAGCTTGCAGAGGTTGTCGGCGCCCAGCTGAGAACAGCGGCCCTTTCGCCAGTTCCCTGCGATAAAGTCGCCCACGATGAAAACCTTTCCGCTTCTGCTGCCCACGGCTTCGAGAAACGCCTCATGGCCTTCGTCGACCGGCGCATAATTCCTAAACCCGACAGTTATGGGAAATACACCGTAGAGCTTTGCTATCTCGTCGATAGTTATCATGGTCGCACCCCCGCAGCACCTTCCGGCGCAGTCGGAAACGCATTTGAAATTGCAGATCCCCTGCTTTAAGTTCATGCATATATAGTACCACCTTTCCTTGCTCTAAATCTTTTCCGGATGTTATTTTATAAGGATGAACTTTTCCCGCTTCCAAAAACCGACCCGCTACATAGACAGTGAATTCAACGCAAGGAAAAAAGAAGGCCCTTTTGACATTCGTATAGCCCTCACGTTCCCCGATACCTACGAGGTCGGAATGTCGCACCTCGGGCTTCGCATCCTCTACGATATCATCAATAATTTGCCGTTCGCGACGGCTGAACGGGCCTTTGCCCCCTGGACGGACCTGAGGGACCACCTGAAGAAAAACAGCATTCCTCTTTCTTCGCTTGAAACGAGGAGACCCCTCGGCGAATTCGATATCGTCGGGTTCAGCCTTCAGTATGAACTCTCATACACGACAGTTCTCGACATGCTTGATCTCGCGGGACTACCTCTGAAGGCCCTCGACAGAATACAGTCGAAAAAATCGATGCCTCTCATCGTAGCCGGCGGACCTTCCACTGTGAATCCTGCCCCCATGGCGCCTTTCATCGATGTCTTTCTGATCGGTGACGGCGAGGTGGCAGTCGTCGAACTCATAGAGACAGTAAGGCGATGGAAGACAGGTGGCGGGAGCAGGGAGGACCTTCTGCGCGAAATCTCGCAGATTGAAGGGTTCTATGTGCCTATTGTCCATGGCAAGTCGGCCCGCATAAAACGGAGGTTTATTGCCGATCTCGATGCAACGCCTTTTCCAGAACGTCAAATAGTTCCCTATGCGCCGATCGTCCACGACCGCATCAGCATCGAGGTTGCAAGGGGCTGCACCATGGGCTGCAGATTCTGCCAGGCCGGGATAATCTATAGGCCTTTAAGGGAGAGGAGTCCGGAAAAGGTCCTCGAAATCGCTGAAAAAGCGTTAAAGAACACCGGCTATGATGAAGTCTCATTTTCGTCCCTGAGTACAGGAGATTACAGCTGCCTGCTTCCGCTTATCAAGAAATTCAACCATAGGTACCGTCCTTCGAGGATCGCCGTAGCCCTTCCGTCGCTACGCGTGGCCTCAGTGAGCAGGAACGTGCTGAAGGAGATAAGATCAGTCAGGAAAACCGGCTTTACCATGGCGCCCGAGGCGGCCACAGAGCGGCTTCGCAGCGTCATCAACAAGGACTTCACCGACGATGACTATGAGCGCGCCCTCACAGCCCTTTTCGAAGAGGGGTGGCTCACGCTCAAGCTCTATTTCATGATAGGCCTGCCTACAGAACGCGAAGAGGACATCGAGGCAATCAATGAAATGGCGATGCGCGCGCTTCGCATCGCTAAGAGAAACAGTGGAAAATTCGTGAACATCAGCATTACCGTCTCCCCGTTCATTCCCAAACCCCATACGCCCTTTCAGTGGTGCGGACAGACAAGTCTCGATGAGATGAGGCGGAAACTCGGGTTTCTAAGACGCTCGATCAATGCAAAGAAGTTCAAATATAAAGGGCACAACGAAGAGATGAGCTTCCTCGAAGCGATATTTGCGCGCGGGGACGAAACCCTTGCCCCGCTCATAGAAGAGGCCTGGAGATTGGGATGCAGGCTTGACGGCTGGTCCGAATTCTTCGACTTTGCCAAATGGCTTCAGGCAATGGAGAAAACCGGCATAGACGGTGCTGTGTATGCCAGTAGAGAGTTCTCGAAAGATGCCCCCCTGCCGTGGGATAACATCGACGTTGGTGTCGGGAAAGATTTTCTTTACCGCGAGTATGAGAGGGCCATAGAAGGCAGGATGACAGCAGACTGCAGAAAGGCATGCTCAGCCTGTGGCCTTGAATGCAAGGATACGCCCTTACAAGATGCCTTGCCCGAACAGGATATAAATGTATGGGCGCATCAAGATGCGCCCTCAACTGACACCACGGACCAGAACATCAGACCGAAAATCCGCATAAGGACCGAGTTTTCGAAGACAGGCGTGCTCCGATACCTGTCTCATCTCGAACTGATAACCGCAATGACCCGCGCACTGCGAAGGGCAGGCATACCTTTCGACTTTTCAAAAGGGTTCCACCCCAAGCCTGAAATGTCCTTCGGGCCACCCCTCAACGTCGGGGTGGCCGGCGAGAAGGAGTATTTCGACATGGAGGTCTTTACGCCCTTTGATGTAGAATTGTATAGTGGAAGGTTGAGCGAAACCCTGCCCGCTGGTATAAGGATAAGCAGGATGGTCGTAGTCCCGGTTAATGAACCTTCACTGACCGGCTTCGTAAACAGGTACGACTATATCGTCGGAGTCCCGGAATCTGCCGATAGCATCTCAGCAGGCCTGGGTCCGCCGCCGACTATACCTGAGACGTTCGAAAAGGTAATGGTCAGGCGCGAGGACAAGGATGTCGATCTCGCTCTATGCATAGAATCAGCAAAACGGATAGAGATCGCAAACGGACGTTTTCGTGATTTATTCGGGCACGACCTTGCTTGGGCATACAGGATTGTCTTAAGGGATCGTGAAGATGTAAGAATCAGGCTCGGTGAGATCACCGAAGCGATCTTCGGAATAAAAATGGAAGACCTCTCGGTCGTCAGGACCCGCATGTATGGCTGGAAAGAGGGCTGGAAGGAGCCTCTGTGACTAGTGAACTCATAATCAATGTGACAAGAGAAGAAAGTAGGGTCGCCCTGCTCGAAGGCGGCCAGGTAGTCGAACTCTATATCGAGCGCAAAAAAGACACTAGTCTTGTCGGCAACGTTTACAAGGGCAGGGTCCTGAAGATTCTGCCGGGAATGCAGTCCTCGTTCATCGACATTGGCCTGGAAAAAGCGGCCTTCCTATATGTCTCGGACATCATGCCGAATGTCGACGATTATTATGCCCCTTTCATGGAGAGCGATTCCGGAGATGCCGTCGAGATAGATGAGCCCCTGGCGCAAACCGAGGCCGCAAAACCTCTTCCCATCGAAGAGCTGATTCAGGAAGGCCAGGAAATACTCGTCCAGGTAGCAAAGGACCCGATGGGCACCAAAGGCGCGCGCGTGACGTCATATGTCACACTGCCTGGGCGCTATTGTGTACTGATGCCGAATGTGGAGCATGTGGGCATATCCCGGAGGATCGAGAAAGAAGAGACGCGGGAGCAGCTGAAGGCAATCGCAAGCGAACTAAAGCCGGCAGGGTTCGGCATCATCATGAGAACGGCCAGCGAGGATGCCTCAGCCGAAGAGATCAGGCGCGACCTCGAATTCCTACTTCTTGTGTGGGAGAACATCCAGCGAAAGAAAGACAAGGTGACGGCACCGGTGCTTCTTTACAGTGACCTTGACCTGGTCTTCAGGAGCATAAGAGACTTCATGAGCCATGAGGTTTCGAGGCTAGTCATCGATTCACCTGACGAATTCGAGAGGCTATGCGAATTCGTGAAGAGCTTCTTTTCGAGGCTGCTCGAAAGAATCGAGCTATATGAAGGAAGGGAGCCCATCTTCGATGCCTTCGCCATAGAGCATGATGTGTCGAGGGCACTTGAACGTAAGGTCTGGCTCAAGTCGGGCGGCTACATCATCATCGACCAGACCGAGGCGATGACAGTCATAGATGTCAACACAGGAAAGTTCGTAGGCAAGGAAAGCCTCGAGGACACCATTCTCAAGACCAACTTGGAAGCGGTCAAAGAAACTGCCTACCAGATACGGTTGAGAAACCTGGGCGGCATCATAATCATGGACTTCATCGACATGGAAAAACTCGAAAACAGGGATAAGGTCTTCAATGCCCTTGTGGAGGCGATGAAAAAGGACCGTGCCAAAAGCACCATATACAACATCTCGGAACTCGGCATTATCCAGATGACGAGAAAGCGCGTGAGGGAAAGCCTCGGCAGGGTTCTCTGCGAACAGTGCCCCTACTGCGAGGGCAAAGGCTTCGTAAAATCAGCGCGGACCGTGGCGTACGAGATATTCAGGAAACTCAGAAAGATGAACCTGCCGGGCGGGAAGATGGCGGTAATTACGGCAAATTCGGCTGTCGCCGAACTGCTCTCGGATGAGGAGCGATACGGGATCGAAGAGCTTGAGTCCACCTTCAAGATCAAGCTCATAGTCAAGGAGGACTTCAAGCTCCACCAGGAGCATTACGAAATCTCGGTACTGTAAACTAATATTGACCGCGAGTATCCAGATTTTGGCGCAATGTCCGGATTCTCACGGTCTGGGCGAACGGACAGGGCAATCGCCCCACTGTATAAATAAAGATCACTTCTTTATCAGGCAATCCTGTGGTAATAGGGACTATTCAGCGCGCTGAAATCCGGAGACCCGCGGTCGCTATCTTCAATGATTATGAACGACAAGTATCAAAGACTTCTGGTCCTATTGAAAGAGATGCCATCTGTCATTCTCGCTTTTTCGGGCGGGGTCGACAGTACATTCCTCCTCAAGGCGCTCAAAGACTCAGGGACTCGGACCATGGCCGTAATCGCTTCATCCGAAACTATGCCTGAAAGCGAGCTCAGGCACGCGGAGCAAATGGCTTCGTTGATCTGCGCACCTTACCGCGTCATCGCTACCGCGGAACTCGACAATCTCGACTTTGTACGGAACCCGGCAAATCGCTGCTTTTATTGTAAAGACGAACTCTTCCTGAAACTTTTCAGAATCGCCGATGCCGAAGGTTATGCCATTGTTGTCGATGGCAGCAATACGGATGACCTGTCGGACTGGAGACCGGGTAGAGAGGCCGCCATCCGTCACGGCGTCCGCAGCCCCCTCATCGAGACCGATTTCACTAAGGCGGAGATCAGAGACCTCTCGAAGAGCCTGGGTCTTCCTACCTGGTCCAAGCCTTCGGCCCCCTGCCTTTCATCGAGATTCCCATATGGCCTGGCGATCACGCGTGAAGGTCTCAAAAGAGTCGAAGATGCTGAGGAATTTCTCAGGGAGTTGGGTTTCTTTGAACTGCGAGTAAGGAGCCATCACGGAGATCTTGCAAGAATAGAAGTCAGGGCCACCGAGATCGATCAGCTTCTTGGCCATGACTTAAGGGTACGAATCGCGCAACGCTTCCGTGAACTCGGATTCAAGCATATCACTGTCGACATCGAAGGATTCAGGAGCGGGAATCTCAATGGATAATGCAGAGGACCGGAAGCACGAAAGATCGGAAGAAAAAAGCAAACTCTTGCGTAAATCCGGACCGGATCTCTGTGTTCGGTGCGGCAGCTGCAAGACCCTCTGTCCTACCAATATCGAATTCACTAATGAGGGCATGAGCGCTCGCGGCAGGATAGCACTCTTAAAAAAACTGTTCAACAAAGAGATAGATCCGTCGGATGTTCTAGATGAACGCATCTTCAGCTGCCTGCTCTGCGGTGCCTGCAACACCCTGTGCCCGCTGGGCATATCTGTTACGGACGCAGTTTATGAAGGACGGGTGGAGCTCGGAAGCAGAAAGAAACATTGGTTCTTCAGGATGGGCATCAAGTATGCTTTCGGCGATACCACCAGGGCGTTCAATATCCTTAAGTTTCTCGACAATGCAGGACTGACACGATCTCTCAGCTGGGTGCAACCCTTTAAGGCTCTGAAAGAGATGCGTGCCGATATACCCAAAACCCGCCTGAGGAGTACCGCCACTGTTTACAAAGTCCCCAATCCTAAGGGCAGGATAGCCCTTTTCACCGGATGTACGGTCGATTTCCTTTATCCGGCTATGGGTCTGTCGCTTATTCATACGCTGAATTCTCTAGATTATGAAGTTGTGATGCCCAAGGGCGAGGTTTGCTGCGGTGCCCCGTTGCTGGGAGCAGGCCTTAGGGAAGAAACGATAATGCTGGCCGAAAAAAACCTAAATGCCTTCAAGAGACTTCAGGCTGAAGCGGTAATCAGCCTCTGCCCTACGTGTACTCATTTCATCAGGGATGAATACGTCAAGCTGACCGGCGAAGGCATCGACAATGCGACAGATATTTCGGCTTTCCTCTGCAATGAGCCATTCACGGCAGCGCTGGTCCAGCCGGAGGAGCGCCCAGGCAATATCATTTACCATGACCCTTGCCATTCGATCAACTACCTCGGACTTAAAGACGAGCCCCGAAGACTTCTGAAGGCACTTGGCTTCGGGCTTATAGAGCCTGCCGACAGAGGTTGCTGCGGCCTCGGCGGTACTGTTAGACTAATGCACGGAAACATCTCAAGCACCCTTCTTGAGAGGAGGGTCGAAGCCTTCCACTCTGCTGGGGATATAGAGACACCGGAGATGATCGTAACTTCCTGCCCCAACTGCGTTCTTCAGCTCAGCAGCAGGATCAAAGACATGCCGGTAAAACATATTATCGAAATTATAGCTGCTAACATGAAAAGGAGATCATAGTGCCCGACAACTCAAGGAAAAACAAATTTGAACTACTCACCCCTCAGGGATATGAGGAGGGTGATAAACACAAGAAGATGAAGTTCGTCAAGAAGACCGAATGCGACCGCTGCGGCGGCTGCTGTTCGGCCAGCACACCATCCCTTCACAAGGAGGATATGGACCTGTTTCGTGCGAGCATCCTTTCGTTCGACAACACATTCACCATCAGGGAGGGTGAACTCTTAACCATTCCCGGAGATGAAGAGACCTATCGGTCTTTTATCGAGCTTATCAAAATCAAGCCTAAGGAAGGCACTGAAGAGTGTCTATTCTACAGCGGAGATGAAGGCTGCACGATATATGAGAAGAGGCCTTCACAGTGTGCGGCATATGCCTGCTGGGAACTCAATGACGCTATGACAGGACTTGAAGCAAAAGCGCTCAGGAGAAAAGACCTCTTCGGCGACGTGGAATTGATCTCGGATATCCTTGTTCGTCATGAGGAGCGCTGTTCCTACCAAAAATTGGCGGACACAATTGAAAAGGCATCAGGCGGCGATGAAGCCGCAGCGGAAGAGATATCCGATATGCTGCAGTACGACGCCTTTATTAGGACCTATGTGACTGAAAAATTCAACATACCCGAAAGCTCTTTAGACCTCCTCTTCGGAAAGCCCATGACCGAACGGATCAAGGAATTCGGGCTGAAGGTCGAAAAAGAAGAAGATGGGTATATCCTTATGCCATTAAATACAAAGGAGGCGAAATGAAATTTTTCATCGACACGGCCAATATCGAAGAAATCAAAAAGGCCTGGGAACTCGGCGTCATAGACGGGGTTACAACTAACCCTTCACTGATCTCGAAGGAAAAGAAGGAGCCTGTTGCACTTTTCAAGGCAATTTGCGCAATTGTAGACGGCCCAATCAGCGCAGAGGTTATCGGTACCAGGGCGGACGAGATGGTTAAAGAGGCTGAAGATCTTGCGAAAATCCATGAGAACATCGTGGTCAAGATCCCGATGATTGAAGAAGGGCTTAAAGCAGTCAAGAGGCTCACTGCTTCAGGGATAAAGACTAACGTTACCCTGATCTTTTCGCCAAGTCAGGCGCTTCTTGCCGCCAAGGCCGGCGCCACTTACGTAAGCCCCTTTGTCGGCAGGCTTGATGACATCAGCCACAACGGAATGGATATAGTCGCCGATATCCAGACCATTTATGAGAATTACGATTTCGACACCGAGATCATCGTCGCCAGCATCAGAAACCCTCTTCACGTTATCGAAGCAGCACTCATAGGTGCGGATGTAGCGACTATCCCATACAGCGTTATCGGCCAGCTCATTAAGCACCCTTTGACCGATATCGGGCTCGAGAAATTCCTGAAGGACTGGGAAAACGTAAAGGCGGCAAAGTAGTCCGATTTTTTAATCGTCCGAGTATCGAACTAAGGCATGCTGGCTTAAGGTAGAAGAGCCTGAGTTAGCCGGTTGGGCACTAACTCATAAGAAAACATTATCTATATTCAGGACAAAGCTTCAGTCTGGCAAAAGCGACCAATCTCTTCTACCTTAAGCCGGTATTATGTTCAGGAAAACCAAGGAGTGTTCATGAGAGACGAACGTTGGACGGTTGTTCTGGTGACTTATGATTCCATCGAGGCTGAGATCATTAAGAATCTCCTTGAAAGTGGGGGAATACAGGTCGTTCTCAGATCGTCAAAAGTGAGCCCTTACCCCGTAAACATCGGCAAGATTGGCGAGATCAAAATCCTCGTCAGAGACGAAGATAAAGAGATTGCCGAAAAGTTGATTAAAGAAGAGATCGACATCTCCGAATAATAGCTCAACGCTTCACCGCCCCCATCCTGCCGCCACGCGGTATTATGCATATCCCTGAGTCCTGGTCTATATGGCAGCGAAAGCGGTCTTTGTCGGGGTCGATGCCGATCTGTTCGCGGTCGCTGATCACATTTAATTTGTCCACGATGGTCCTGCGGAGCTTACACCCTTTGCCGATAGTCACTCTGTCCATTATGATGCAGTCTTCTATAGTAACACCGTCCTCAATAGTGACACCGCTCTGTATGATCGAATTCCGTATCTTCGCCTTCTTGATAATAGACCCCTCTGCAATAAGGCTGTTTCTGATATCGCCATTTAATATCTTGGTCGACGGACCTTCGTAGCCCGATGGATGGATCGGCCACTGATTGTTATAAGCATCAAAAGGCGGCTCGTGGCTCAACAGGTCCATGTGAGCATCGAAATAGGAGGAGATAGTCCCGACATCTCGCCAATATCCTTTTTCTTCATACGGCTTCGTGCCGGGAATAATGTTCGTCGCGAAGTCATACGCAAAGACCTTTCGGCTGCCGACGAGGCTGGGGATTACATGCGCTCCGAAGTCGTGCTCCTTTTTTTTCTGGGCCTTTACGAGTGCATCAATCAGCACATCGGTCTTGAAGATGTAATTCCCCATCGAAACGTAAGCTCGTGACGAATCTCCCGGCATGGCGACCGGATTTTTGGGCTTTTCCTGAAACCCCGTGATACGTTTCTCATCGTCAGCAAGAATCACGCCGAACGAGCTCGCCTGCCTGAGCGCAACGGGACGGGCAGCAACCGTGACATAAGCGTCGTTCTTCATGTGGAAATCGATCATCTGGCGGATATCCATCCGGTAAATATGATCTGCTCCGAAGATTATCACAAGATCGGGGTTGTGATCTTTGATGAGGTTGATGTTCTGGAAGACAGCGTCCGATGTACCCTGGAACCACTCCTGACCCATTCTCATTTGCGGAGGTACTACCGCCACGAAATGGTCCTTCACGATGGACGAAAAGCTCCAGTGCTGTCTCACATGTTCGATGAGCGACTGCGATTTGTACTGGACGAGAAGATATACTGAATAGAGATGCGAGTTCACGAAATTGCTGAGAGCGAAATCGACGATGCGGTAACGCCCTCCGAACGGGACCGACGGCTTAGAACGAAAGACTGTTAGCGGAAAAAGCCGCTCACCTTTCCCTCCAGCAAGTATAAAAGAAAGAACTTTCGGCAGCGCCATACCAGCCTCCCTCATCCGAATATTGTCCCATTTGGGCGTTGTCTTGAAATTATATCATGTTGAGGACATTTCATGAATTGCCCCTACGTTATCAGCGTGGAATAGCCGCTTGATCCATATTTCAGTTGAACATTTTTTGCAAGTGCGCCATTGTTTTGGATTGCATGAAGGGTTTATCCATGTTCTGTTTGACCAGGTCGACAAGATCTTCAGGCCTGTCTATGTCCCTCCAGATCGGCAGTTGATGGATATCCAGCCCTTCCTGAGTGAAAATAGACATGGTCCGTTCGAGCACTTCTGCCGTACTCCAAGGAATGCCGTCGAATACCTCGGATGAAAAGGTATCAAGCCTGAAGCCGATGAGGTAATAGCCTCCGTCCTTTGCCGGACCGATCACCGCATGCTCACTCTTTAGTGCCGAGAATGCTTCATTTATGATTTCGGCCGGGAGATCCGGAAAATCGCTTCCTATGAGCACAGCTCGGGAAGCTCCCCGTTCAAATGCCATTTGGAAGGCATTGCTCATCTTAGCCCCGAGATCGGTGCCGACTTGAAGAATATAATCGTTATCATCTCCAAGCCATACAGCGATTTTCTCTCCCGCATCTTCGGGATAGTAAGCGATGAGGGGCCGAAAACCCGATCGTTTGACAGTCCCTATTATGTCTTCAACGAAGCATCTATAAAGTTCCAGCACCTCCTCTTCACCAAAGGCGGCTGCAAGGCGGGTCTTGACCCTTCCTTTTTCGGGCCATTTCACAAAGATGATCAGGCGGTCTGTCTTCGTTTCCATATCTTCTATCGATAGAATCTAGCTAACTTTTCCGGACTCACTCCCATCATATACAGCGTTACGAGGGTCCAGTTCCTGACTGTGCAATAGGCGACTCCCTCCCTCTCCCATCTCCTCGACGACGTCCTGACTTTATCTGAGATGATGATTATAGGTCGGCCGGCCCTTTTTAATCTCTGCATCAGATCGACATCCTCCATAATCGGGAAGTCCATGTAACCGCACATATCCTGAAAAATATCCCGTCTGATAAAAATGGCCTGGTCGCCGTAAGGAATGCGGGTAATCCGCGCTCTCAATGATGCCGCTTGTTCGACAATCTTCAATGCTGTCCTGCAGGAGTCGATGCCCAGATCGAACGCGCCGCCTGCATAGCAACCGGGCCTCATTACAGCGGCGATCTTCTCGAAAGCTCCCGAAGGAAGAAATGTATCGGCATGAAGGAAGAGCAGAATTTCGCCTGTTGCTGTCGCGGCCCCCTTGTTCATTTGCCTTCCACGCCCTTTTCCCGAAGAGACCGTGGTTACCCTAGCGTCCTTTATTGCATTGATAGTTCTGCCTTGCGGATCACCGTCGGAAACGATGATCTCGATATCATTATCCTTTCTTAATGAGCCAAGATGCCCGATCAGCTGATTGATCCCTTCCGCTTCGTTTATAACAGGTACAATGACCGAAATTCTCATGATGTCGATCAATCCTCACTAGCAGTACCGGCCCCGCAGGCCCTGCCCCGAAGATTGAAGAAGAACTTCAGCCCCTTTTTCATCTTGTCTGAAAATATCTTTTTAGAGAGGAAATGCGCCGCCACCTTCTTATTTATCTCCCCGATCGTAGGGTAGGGATGGATCGCCGAAACAAGTCTCGAAAGCTTCACGCCTCCATTCAAGGCTACCACCCATTCACTGGCAAGATCTCCGGCATGCGGGCCGAAAATTTGTACTCCTACCGGATCTTCTTTTTCATTCAGTATCATCTTGATCTTGCCTGTCTCTTCGCCCTCGGTGAGGCTCCTATCATTGGTCCTGAACTCTTCAGTCCAGACTGAATATTCCAGACCAGCCTTTTTAGTTGCCACTTCATTCATACCGATACTCGCCAGCTCAGGATCCGTATAAGTGCACCACGGCAAGAAAGTGTAGTCGACCTTTCTGGATAAATGGAAAATGGCGTTGCTGACAACACTTCCTCCTTCATATCCAGCCGCATGTGTAAACAGATATTCTCCTGAAACATCACCTGCCGCATAAATATGTTTTTGGGTCGTTCGCATCCGGTCGTCAACCTTGATACCCTTCTCGTCGAACTCGATTCCGATCCGGTCGAGCCGGAGCCCCTCGATATTGGGGCTTCTTCCCGTTGCAACGATGATGGTTTCGGCCTTCAGCTAAACTGTGGACAGGTCAGTCGTTTTCACGACAACCTCGCTCGCCGCCAACGTCTTTAGTTCTCACGATAGAAGCGTTCAGATAAAAAGTGACGCCCTCACGCTTGAGCACCCCATCGCCGCGACCGCCAAAGATTAATGTAATGACCGAGGTCGAAAAAGTAATAGGCAGCGACAAAAACGACAGCTGCAACTAGGATCAGGATTCTTTTGGTGTTCCTGTTTCCATTGCCCATAAGTCTCAGAAATAGTATAAAGGTTTTGACACTTCAGGCAAAGAGCGGCTGGCGACTAATATGGCAGAGAGGATTAGAGGTCAGCAAAAATTTCTGAGGGACAGAGACTAAAGCCTCTGTCCCTCTCTTTTTTCTTTGCTACTTACTGCGGGAAATCGGGATCAATCCAGTGCGGCAAATTACTTGCAGCAATCCTTCAAAGGACATATCTGGCGAAGCAACTTCTTGTTTTTGGCAATCATCTTTGAAAACTCAAAAAAGGCTTTTCTTGCGTTTTTCCCCTTGATGTTTCTGAAATTATCCAGAAGCACCGTTTCCTCTTTTGACATTTTCAGCGCAGTTTCCTTACGGGCGCCCTTTTTCTCAACCGGGAAAAAGGTAAAAATAGATGTTTCAAGTGCCTTGGAAATCTGCTTAAGCCTGTCTACGCTTATACTGCTCGCTCCTTTCTCGTATTTTTGAATTTGCTGATACGATACCCCCACCAGATCCGCCAACTTCATTTGGGACATGTGCCTGGACTTCCTGATCTCCTTGATTAGCTGCCCGATTTGATTATTATCCCTTCCCATGTATTCTAATATACTCAAGGTCGCAATAAAAATCCAGCCTTCGAATTGCATCATCAGAAATCTATTTGAAAGTGAATCGTTGCATCACGAAGGAATCTATTCGAAATAATTTCATACTGTCTCTCATGAGAAAGAGCATGGGAGGCAGCAATGGGGTTAACG
>Ga0181523_10002702_pt1 | contig 16844 bp, 11 predicted proteins | sample PEATcosm2014_Bin_43_FD_119752 | JGI IMG/M metagenome (GOLD analysis project Ga0181523, IMG submission 119752) | Peatland microbial communities from MTU Mesocosm Facility, Houghton, MI, USA - PEATcosm2014_Bin05_30_metaG | ecosystem: Environmental > Terrestrial > Soil > Wetlands > Peat | place...
AGAAAAACTGTTCCTGGGCGATCTGCAACACCAGCGGAAAGACAATCGCGGGAATGAGCAAAGGAGAGAACTGCGCCAGCAGTTGCATGCGCGGGGCGAAGGAGTCGACCGCCTCCAGCGGGCCCTGCTCGGTGCCGTCCCAAGTCGCCGCAATCACGACGAGAATGCAGTAAGTAACGGTCCACATCAGGTCGAACCAACCCCCCTGCTGATTTCTCCCGGTAGCAAAGTCGAAAAGAGTCGTATTGGAAGTGATCGCGAAGGCGGAAAAAAACCCTGCCAGACGAAAAAAGAATGCACGTGCCGTGCGATATTGAGTAAGCAGCCCTCGAACCAGAAAGCTCAGAGCCAACAGCCCGAAGAAAGCAAGACCGACATAAAAGGCGCGAAACTCCATGGCGCGCCCCGAGGTTTGCCAGCGGGAGGGCACATAGAGAGTAGAAAGCTCGAGGGTAAGCGCGAGAGTGCAGACTTGCACAAAATCATAGAACCGCAACCACCGGAATCCACTGTCCGGGTCTCGCGGACTCAGAAACAGCGTCATCATGGCGGGCACAGCCCAGAAAAACACGAGGAAGTCGCTGGGCCAGAGTGTATTGGAGGGAGCGTGCAGATAGTCGAAATAGAAGGTGTAGGCGACGTGGCCCAGAAAAGCGAGAACAAGAGATAAGGAAACCAAGCGCCAGACCCGCTTGCCAAAGGAGCCTGATCGACGGGAGGCCGACCAGCTGACAACGATGCCCAGGAAGACCGTCGCCGCCTCGATCCAGTCACCCCACAGAGACGCGAAGTGGGTCCCGTACCTGAAGGTGAGGAGAACCAGATGTGCAACGATCAGAATTGCCGCCGCTGCCATCGCGGGGTTGCGATGCTTGGGCATCTCTTAATAACCTCGATCTGGCTCTGGTTTTCCGAAAACGCTTCGGGGGCGGCATCTTCGCGTCCAGTGTATACATTCACGCGTCCGCCCCGCAATCAGGTACTTCCGTGGTCCGCCCCCAACTCTTGCGGAGATTCATCATGGATATCAGATGGTCCGGTAGATCCAGCGGGATTGGCCGAAGCTACCAAGCGGCGACACAAAGACCAAAGATAATCCCCATGTTCAGATGGTTCGCAGGCGGAGCGCAGTCGTGGCTTCGGGTCTGAATCCCATGTTTGCAAGGACGGCAACCAGGGGGACACCGAGATGCTGATTGACTGCTTTAGGATTCGAGTTGCGCGGAGATGTGCTCCGCGCGCCCTAACTCGAATCACCCTCAGGGCGCATTCAACGAGGCACAAACTCCCGAATCTCCACCGCGCTCTTCGTCTGAAAGCGAGTGGCTGGTTGACAGGTGGAATAGCCCGTGGGCCTGGTTGCGTCGGACTTCGGATCGTCGCGGGTTACGCGATAGCTCCGGATGTAGAAACAGGTCGTGTCGTCCTGTTCCGACTTTAGAGAAAAACGGAGGTGAGTCAACCCTCGCGCCGGCGTGGGGCGAATCCCCTCCCGCGCAATATGCCACGGCGCAGGAACGTTAGCGCGAAACTCCGGCGGGGCTACGAGCCCGTCCAGTTGAGATTGAGAAGCTGGGCTCTTGTCCGGCGAGGACTGCGCTGCCATTGGCGCGACGCATACCGACAGCAGCAACGCAAGAAACGGAAGGCTGGGAATACGCACACGCATAAAACCCTCCTTAGCGCGAATTGTAAGCTTTGCGGGCCCTTCCTGTACACAGCCACGCACCCGTCTCTCCACTGGCTATTTGATCTCACACGACTTCCGCGTTTTGGCGGTCTGCACGTTGTAAAATGAAGGATTACCCATTACTGAACCATCGTTAATATATATGCCACAGGAAGACAAACCCGTGACCACCGCGCGCGATGAGCGTTATCACGCGCAGCGCATCGAGCAAAAATGGACGGAGCGCTGGCAAGCCGATCCGTTGCTGTATGCAGCCGATGCCGACCCGACCAAACCGAAGTATTACGTGTTGGAAATGCTTCCCTACCCTTCCGGCGCGCTCCACATGGGACATGTGCGCAATTATTCCATCGGCGATGCTCTGGCCCGCTACATGTGGATGAACGGCTACAACGTGCTTCATCCCATGGGCTGGGATTCGTTTGGGCTGCCGGCGGAGAACGCGGCCATCAAGAACAACACTCCTCCGAAGGAGTGGACACTGGCGAATATCGCGGCCATGAAGGTGCAGATGAAGCGCCTTGGATTCGCCTACGACTGGTCGCGCGAGGTTACGACTTGTCTGCCGGCTTACTACCGCTGGAATCAGTGGTTCTTTCTCAAGCTCTACGAATCGGGACTGGCGTATCGCAAGAAGAGCAAGGTGAACTGGTGTCCGCAGTGCGCTACCGTGCTGGCCAACGAGCAGGTTGTCGGCGGAATGTGCTGGCGGCATGAGGACACTCCGGTTGAGCAGCGGGAATTGGAACAGTGGTTTTTGCGGATCACAAAATATGCAGACGAGTTGCTCCGCGATCTGGAAAAACTGCAGGGCTGGCCGGAAAAAGTCCGCATCATGCAGCAGAACTGGATCGGCCGCAGCGCAGGCACGCGGGTTGATTTCGATCTCGGCGGAACGGTGGGACCGGCGGGATCGACAATCACAGTGTTCACCACGCGCCTGGATACGATTTACGGCGCGACTTCGCTGAATTTGGCGCCAGAGCATCCGATCGTCGGGGACATGATTGCCCGCAATTCTGAACTGCGCGCGCAGGTAGAAGAATTGATCGCGGAGCAGCGCCGCGCGAAAGAAGCCGGCGATATCGGCAACATCGAGAAGCATGGCGTGTTCACCGGGCGCTACGCGAGGAATCCGTTTAACGGAGAAGCGGTGCCGGTATGGGTGGCGAACTACATCCTGATGGACTACGGCACGGGCGCGATCATGAGCGTGCCCGCGCACGATGACCGCGATTACGAATTTGCCGAGAAATACAAACTCGACATCCGGCTGGTGATTCTTCCCGCCAGCACCGATCCTGAAGAAACGATGACGGCGCCCCCGCTTCCCTTTACTACGATGGATGGAATCGTGGTCAACTCGGGCGAGTTCAACGGGCTGAGCTGCGAGGACGCGATTGCTAAGATGTCGGCGCGTGCTGAAGAAAAAGGCTTCGGCAAGGCGACCGTCACCTTTCGAATAAAAGATTGGGGGATCTCGCGGCAACGCTACTGGGGCACGCCGATTCCCATGGTGTATTGCGATAAAGACGGCTTGGTGCCGGTGGCAGAAAAAAATTTGCCGGTGATTTTGCCGGACAGCGTGCCCATAACGCTTGCCGGTGGATCGCCGCTGGCGAATGTGCCCTCATTTCTGAACACGACTTGTCCGAAGTGCGGCGGTCCAGCTCGACGCGAAACCGATACCATGGATACGTTCGTCGATTCTTCGTGGTATTTCTATCGCTACGCCGACGCGCAGAATGATAAGGCTCCATTCGATTCCGCCAAGATTGCTTACTGGTTTCCAATTGATCAATACATCGGCGGCGTGGAGCACGCCATTCTCCACCTGATTTATTCGCGCTTTTGGACAAAGTTCATGCGCGACATGGAACTGGTGAAGAACGACGAACCCATTGCCCGGCTGTTCACGCAGGGAATGGTGATCAAAGATGGCGCGAAGATGTCGAAGAGTTTCGGTAATGTAGTCTCGCCCGACGAGATGGTTGCGCGCTACGGAGCGGATGCGACGCGGGTGTACAGTTTGTTTGCCGCACCTCCGGATCGCGATCTGGACTGGCAGGAATCGGGGATCGAGGGCATTCAGCGGTTTCTGGGGCGCTTGCATCGGTTTTACGAGAATTATGTGGAACCGCAGAACCCCGATTGGAGCACGCCCTTGTCCGAGCCTCTGACCGGCTCGGCGCGGCGACTTCAGCGCAAGCTTCACCAGACTATAAAGCGCGTGACCGACGACTTCCAGGGACGCTGGCACTTCAATACCTGCATCTCGGCCATTATGGAATTATTAAACGATGCCAACCGCCGGATGTTAGGAACCGAAGACACTCAAAGCCCCGCGACCGGAGCGCTCGCCAAAGGGGATAAGATTCCGCTAAATCTTCTGGCCGAGGTCCAGCGCAACATCGCTTTGCTGCTGGCGCCCATGGCCCCGTACCTCGCCCACGAATTGTGGGAGATGACTGGCGAGAAGAGCAATCTGCTGAAAGCTCCGTGGCCGAAGTACGATCCGGCGCTGGCCGCGGAGGATGAGATCGAGATCCCTGTGCAGGTCAACGGAAAGCTGCGCAGCGTTGTGGTCGTGACCGCCGATGCGACCGAGGATCAAATCAAACAAGCAGCGCTTGCCAATGAAAAGGTGCGTTCGGCGATTGCCGGCAAGCAGGTGGTCAAGGTTATTGTGGTGCCGAAAAAACTGGTGAATATTGTCGTGCGATAGGTCCGATAAGGTGCGATAACCACAGCGACACAGACGAACAAAAGGAAAACCGCAGTTCCCTGTGTTCCTCTGTGTCCCCTGTGGTTAAGAGTTTTGGTTTTGTTGCAACCGCGGCGTCAATCTGAGACACTCATCCGTGGAAACCCAATCCATCGTTGTCCTCGACTTCGGAGCGCAATATTCGCAGCTGATTGCGCGCCGCATCCGCGAACACAAAATCTTTTCTGTCGTCCTCCCGTTCAACGCCACGCTGAAAGAAATTCGCAGCTACTCTCCGGTGGGAATCATTCTCTCGGGCGGCCCGTCGTCGGTCTACGACAAAGACGCCCCGCTAGCCGACAAGAGCGTCTTCGATCTCGGCATCCCCGTGCTCGGCATCTGCTACGGATTGCAGTTCATGGTCTATGCGCTGGGCGGAAAAGTTCGCCCCGCCGCGAAGCGCGAGTACGGTCACGCGAAAGTCGAGATCCAGGAATCCGATTCGCAACTTTTTCAGGGACTGCCTCACCTGCTCGCAGTCTGGATGTCGCATGGCGACTCGGCCGAAGAACTGCCTCCGGGCTTCCGGCTGACGGCAAGAACTCCGAACGCCGTTGCCGCCATCGAAAACGCTGAGAGAAAGATGTGGGCGGTGCAGTTTCATCCCGAGGTGCACCACACACCGCTCGGCTCGGATATCCTGCGCAACTTCGCGCTCAACATTTGCGGAGCGAAACCTTCCTGGACGCCGCAGCATTTTATCGATGCGACCGTGGCGCAGGTAAAGCAGCAAGTCGGCAATGGCCGCGCCATCTGCGCGCTTTCCGGCGGAGTGGATTCCTCCGTCGCAGCGGTGCTGGTGGATCGCGCCATGCGCGATGCTTCCGGAAAATCGCGCCTCACTTGTGTGTTCGTCAACAACGGAGTGCTGCGCAAAAACGAGTTCGAAAAAGTTCAGCAGAATCTCCGCGACAATCTCGGACTGCACCTGGTTGCGGTCGACGCCACCGATCGCTTCATGCGGAAGCTGGCGGGAGTGACCGACCCGGAGAAGAAGCGCAAGATCATCGGCAAGGAGTTCATTGCCGTCTTCGACAAGGAAGCACGCCGCATATTTCAAGAAAACAAAAAAGCAGGCGGCCGCGTCAAGTGGCTGGTGCAGGGCACGCTCTATCCCGACGTCATTGAATCGCGCTCAGTGCGCGGCCCGTCGCAGGTCATCAAATCGCACCACAACGTCGGCGGACTGCCGGAGAAGATGAAGCTGAAACTGATCGAACCGCTAAAAGACTTGTTCAAAGATGAGGTGCGTCGCATCGGCCGCGATCTCGGCATGCCCGAGGACATTCTGCAGCGCCAGCCGTTCCCCGGACCGGGGCTGGCCGTACGCATTTTGGGTGAGGTAAATAAAGAACGTGCCGACTTGCTGCGCGAATGCGACGACATTGTCGTTGGAGAGATCAAAAAGGCCGGCCTATATCAGAAAATCTGGCAGTCGTTTGCCGTGCTCTTGCCCGTGATGTCAGTCGGCGTAATGGGCGATCAGCGAACTTACGCATACACCTGCGCCGTCCGCGCCGTGCATTCCGAGGACGGCATGACCGCCGACTGGGTCCCGCTGCCGTACGAAGTGCTGAAGACGATTTCCAATCGGATTGTGAATGAGGTGCGCGGCGTGAACCGCGTGGTGTATGACATTACCTCGAAGCCGCCGGGGACCATTGAGTGGGAGTGAATTTTACTCGAAAATAAATTTTGCTTGGCCGGCCAAGGCCGCTCCGGGAATGCTTTGATGTTTCCTGGTTAATGCCGCCACCCCCTACCCCCCTCTTAACGTTATTAGAATCATCGGGTTGGCGGCGCGCTAGTTTTGTAAAGTATTCAAGAATTGCGACTTACATGTAAAGCATTCCGGAATAAGGACTTACTGGCTTTCGATCTGTTCCCTATTGTTTTGGCCCGGTTTCGTCCCGATCAGTTTGTCAAGCCCTGCTCGGGGAATTCGAAAATTTCAAAGAGCGTTTGTTTCCGGCACAGATCTTGGAAGGACTGTTCGGAAGCGTTTGGCCGCCTCTGGAGGCGGGCACACGCTTCACTGCCACGATCTGGGAATGATTGTCGCATGGCATGGAAATGGGGTCAGTGATGGTGGACCCAGCGCGGATGTGATGAATGTGATGAAAAGGACGGATCAGGTCTGGGGTAGTGGCTGGGATGATCGCTGGCGAAGCCCACTCATCGCAAAGAGCGCGATGCATGGGGCACCCGGCTTTGCACGGGGACAAGAACGCAGGGGGGTCCTTCGACTCCGCGCTGCTACGTTTCGCTTCACAGCGCTCCGCTCAGGATGACAGGGTTGGGAGGATATGAACAAAAAGTCCTGTGCGTTCGATTGATGATTCACCGCCCAACGAACTACCATATCTCCATGCCCGTTGATATCGAAGTTCCGACATCCTCTTACACCCGCATTCGCGCCCCGCGCGGCACCACGATCTCCTGCAAAGGATGGCAGCAGGAAGCCGCCATGCGCATGTTGATGAACAATCTCGACGAGGAGGTTGCCGAGCGACCTCAGGATCTGGTCGTCTACGGCGGCACCGGTAAGGCGGCGCGCAATTGGGATTGCTATCACGCCATCGTCCGGTCGCTGAAGAATCTTGAGAACGACGAGACCCTGCTGGTGCAATCGGGCAAGCCCGTGGGCGTGTTCAAAACGCACGAGTACGCGCCGCGGGTGCTCATAGCAAACTCGAATCTCGTCGGCCATTTTTCCAACTGGGAAAAGTTCAACGAACTAGAACGCGCCGGACTGACGATGTACGGCCAGATGACGGCGGGGTCGTGGATCTACATAGGCTCGCAGGGGATCGTACAAGGCACGTATGAAACCTTCAATGCGGCGGGCGACAAGCATTTCGGCGGCGATCTGAGCGGAAAGCTGATCGTCTCCGGCGGCATGGGAGGCATGGGAGGCGCGCAACCGCTGGCGGCCACTATGACGGGCGCAGCGTTTCTGGGGATTGACGTCGATCCCGAGCGCATCAAGAAGCGACTCAAGACCGGCTACTGCGATTTTCTCGTCACAACGCTGGACGAGGCGTTGCGCATTCTGAAAAATGCCCTCCGGAAAAAAGAAAACGTTTCGGTCGGGTTAGTAGGCAATTGCGCGGACATCATTCCAGAGCTTGCTGAACGCGGCGTGGTCCCGGACATTCTCACCGATCAAACATCGGCGCACGATCCGCTGAACGGATATGTGCCGAACGGCATGACGTTCGAAGCGGCGCTCGAACTGCGCCAGCGCGATCCGCACGCTTATCAGGAGCGGTCGCTCGACGCCATGGCGAAGCACGTGGAAGGTATGCTGCGTCTGCAGAATATGGGCTCGGTCACTTTCGACTACGGCAACAATATTCGTACATTCGCGTTTCAGCGCGGCGTGAAGAATGCGTACGACTTTCCGGGATTCGTTCCGGCCTACATTCGTCCGCTGTTTTGTGAAGGCCGAGGACCTTTCCGCTGGGCAGCGCTTTCGGGCGAGGCTTCGGACATCGACGTCACCGACGATCTCGTGCTAGACCTTTTCTCCGAGAATCGCAGCCTGCGCCGTTGGATTGAACTGGCTCGCAAGCGCATCAAGTTTCAAGGACTGCCCGCGCGCATCTGCTGGCTCGGATACGGGGAGCGCGCCCGGTTCGGCCTGGCGATTAACGACCTGGTGAAGAAAGGCACGATCAAAGCTCCCATCGTGATTGGACGCGATCACCTGGATTGTGGCTCGGTCGCTTCTCCCTTCCGCGAAACCGAAAGCATGAAGGATGGTTCGGACGCCGTGGCCGACTGGCCGCTGCTGAATGCGCTGGTGAACACAGCGGCGGGAGCATCGTGGGTTTCGATCCACAACGGCGGAGGCGTGGGCATTGGCTACTCGCTGCACGCCGGACAGGTAACGGTCGCCGACGGCACCGACATGATGGCCAAACGCATCGAGCGCGTGCTGACCACGGATCCGGGCATGGGCGTGATTCGGCATGTGGACGCGGGCTATGACGAGGCGAAGGAGTTCGCGAAGAAGGCGGGCGTTCGCATTCCGATGGCGCTGCGATGAACACCCACCACGGAGGCAAAGAGAAACTTGGGCTTTTTTACGAGGCGCTGACCGCGAGCATCATTAGGGGCGGCCATTGAGGTGCATCGACACCTTGGGCCGGGACTGCTTGAGTCAGTTTATGAAGAATGTATGTGTCAGGAACTTCGACTTCGAGATATTCCGTTCCCGAGACAGGTAGAACCCGAGTCATCTACAAGGGATTGGAAACTGGCGGAAAATATCGAATTGATTTGGTCGTAGGTTAATGAGGTCGTTGTAGAACTGAAAGCTGTGGAACGAGTGCTGAGCGTTCACCAGGCCCAACTCCTGACCTACTTGAAGCTGACCGGGGAAGCGAGTGGGCTTGGTGATCAACTTCAACGTTTCTATTCTGCACCGAGGGATTCTACGCCGCGTCCTATGACATTCCCATTTCTCCGCGTCTCCGTGTCTCCGTGGTGGGTGTTGTTTGTCCGGAGCGCAAATGCGTAGGACAGCAGCTCTCTTGCTACTCAACATCCGCCAGCTTCTCACATTGCGCTCAGCAGCAGACGGCCCGTGCCGCGGCGCTTCCCTTTCTGAACTTGGAATAATTGAAGACGCCGCTGTGCTCTGCCTGGGTGGCAAAATCGTCTCGGTGGGCAACACCAAAGACGCGCGTCGCGATCCGTGGCTCAGGAAGAATCGCAAAAGGATTGTCGAGATCGATTGTGGCGGACGAGTGGTCTTGCCCGGCTTCGTCGATTCCCACACGCACCCGGTATTTATGCATCCGCGGCTCGTGGATTTTGAGAGGCGGATTTCTGGCACCAACTACGAAGAGATCGCCGAAGCGGGCGGAGGAATTCGCTCCAGCATCGACGCCGTGCGGAAGGCCAGCAAGACCGCGCTGACAGGGAAGGTTTCCGCGGTGCTGGCGGATTTGGCCCGTCACGGAACCACGACCGTGGAGGCCAAGTCCGGCTACGGCCTGAGCCTCGAATCAGAACTGAAGTCGCTCGAGACCATTCGCGCTGCGGCGCGCGAGTGGCCGGGAACCGTAGTTCCTACTTTCCTGGGCGCGCACGCGGTTCCACCCGAATTTCGCGGACGTACGCAGGAGTATGTTGACCTCGTCTGCAACGATATGATGCCGGTGGTCGCGAGGCGCAATCTTGCCGAATTCGTGGATGTCTTCTGCGATCATGGTGCGTTCAGCACCGAAGAAACCGCGCAGATTTTCGCCGCTGCTCAGGAACACCATCTCGCCGTCCGCGCACACGTAGGGCAGCTAATCGAAACGCGGCTCGGGCCGCTGCTTCGATACCACCCCGCATCTCTCGACCACATGGACCACGTGGATGACACTGACCTGTCTGCCCTCGCCCAGACCGACACAGTCGCAGCTTTCGTTCCGGGGGCAAATTATTTTCTCGGTTTAGCGAGATATCCGGATGCGCGCCGGTTCATTGCAACCGGTGTGGCGGTCGCACTGGCCACAGACTACAACCCGGGCTCATCGCCAACGCTCAGCATGCCAATGGCGATGTCTCTCGCCTGCACTCACATGCAAATGTCGCCCGCGGAGGCAATTGCAGCGGCCACAATCAACGGCGCCTGGGCGCTCCGCCTGGCCGGCAGCAAAGGCAGCGTAGAAGCGGGCAAAGACGCCGACCTGGCTGTATTTGACGTGAGCGACTATCGCGAAATTCCTTACTGGTTTGGCGCCAACCGCTGTGTGTTGACCATCATGAATGGCGTGCCGAGCGGCCCACCCTCGTAGGGCGAAAGTATGTGCGAAAAGCAGTGTGAAAAGATGTGAGACGAGGTGTAAGCAAGCATGTGAGGAAAGAGCGCGAGAAAAAAAAGGGTCGCCGAAAATCTTCGGCAACGGTTTTGAGCGAAGGGCACACCGTTGTTATAATTCGAGAGTTCCGCACGGTCTCAGCGCATCGGCTGTTTTGCTTCGCGGCATCCCGCCCAGTGAGAGCGTACTACGAGCAAAAGCGGCAAGACCAGATTGGCCGCCAGTCATTTTGTGGACATCGCTGTGCGAACGGGAAGTGGCCAGGTAGCTCAGGTGGTAGAGCGCAGCCCTGAAAAGGCTGGCGTCGGCGGTTCAACTCCGTCCCTGGCCACCACATTTCAAAGCACTTACGTCGAATCAGCGAAAACCTTCAGTCGGCATTCAGTCTGCATTCAGTCCGCAGTTGGCGGCAGTCACGCTGCCTAGAATGGCCTGAAGTACTTCCCCTTGGGCCTTCATCCGGTCCGCGCCGACACTGTGTGCGTACAGTTGCAGCGTAGTCTTCACGTCCGAATGCCGCAGCAACGCTTGCACCGTCTTCGGATCGGTCTTGGTACGGACCAGAAACGATGCCAGCGAATGCCGTAGGTTGTGGAATCCGAAACGGCATGGATCCCGCTCGGCGATCACTCCCGCTTTTACGGCTGCTGGCCGGAGATAGTCTTCTACCAGCATGTTTGCCGCCCGTGGCTTTCTGCCTCGCAGCTTGAGGCTGGGAAAGACCCAGTCTTGTGGCTGTGGGTAAGGTGTCTGGTCTAGCCACGCCCGCATGAATCCTGCCAGCAGGGGATGCATCGGAACCGGGGCTTGTGACGCCTTGCTCTTAGGTTGTCCGACCTTGCCCCAGGTCCAGGTGCGCCGCACATGGATGAGCGATCCGTCGAAGTTCACATCCAGCCATTGCAAGCCCAAGCACTCGGAGATGCGTAGGCCCGTACTGGCAGCGAGCAACGTCAGCGTTCTTTCTGGTTCCGGCATATCGACCAAAACCGCGAAAGCCTGCTCGGGACTCAGAATCACCGCTTCATAGCTGCTCGAGGTCTTGCAGCGGACAAAGCGTAGCGGGTTGCACTCCTCTCGGCGCGAAATGAGACCATAACGCTGACCGTGTTTATAGACTAGCGACATGACCCGTCTCATCTTGTCGAGAGTTGGATTTTCGAGCAGTTCCTCTTCCTTCACCGCAGAAAGCCACTCTTCGACTTCGAGCGGCTGAATGCTGAGCGCCATTCGCTTGCCCCATCTCGGCAGCAGACGATTTCGCAACACTCGACTATACCCTGTAATGGTTGTGTGGGCTTTCGCATCAACAATTGCGCTATGCCGCTCGCCTAGCTCGTGCTGCTGGTAGTGCTGAGCCAAGTCCGCAAAGGTCACGCATTTCCGAAAGTCCGGTCTGTTGATCTGTATTTGCTGTCGTTCCACTTCCCTCCAGGCCGAAGCCTTGGTCGGCAAGTCGCGGACGGTTCCTACCACAACCTTCTGTTGAACTCGCTTCCCGTCCGATTCCCGAGTTGTGCGGAAAAACAGCATCCAAGTTTCACCGTTGCTGCGTCTTTCTTTTCTTAACCAACCACGTTGATGTCTCTGTGCCATTTCAGATTTCTCCTCTGGGCACGCGAGACTGCCGCTCGCATTGTACCCTGCCTGCGAGCAGAGAAGAGCAAGTTCTGAAAGGCGGAATCTCCACAGGTGGCGGGGGCCGCTGCCAAGTGGATAACCGGGAACAACACCACGCCGTGCTAACTGACGGATGCGGCGCGGACTCACCTGTAGGAACTCAGCTGCCGCGTCGGCATCAGCAAGCTGCTCCATTTCGCCGACGGCTGCGAATTGATAGCTGCTCAGGTGGGCAGACAGGTTAGAAGTGGAAGGCTGGGATGGGGGACACATGTTGACTCCGTTCGGATGAAGGTTGTGACATTTCCATTTTCTTCTTTCGCTTCCATAGTGGCGGGTCGGACTGGAACTGCGAAGGTTCAGTCAAGGGCGACCGGAGGAAGCCGCACCAGCGGGCCTGCCCCTTGATGGGTTCTTCGCAGTTCCGGTTTCGTTCCTGTGGAAGTGAAAGAAGAGGTTGGATGCGAGGGATGTTGTTCGCGTGCTTCATTGCGCCGCCTCATCCTTCGAGGTGGACTTACTTTGAATCTTGTGGGCAGGGTGAGTTGTAGTGGTGCTCGGCGCTGCTGCCTCTGGCTTCGACGGAACCACGACCGTGTTTGGGGTTGGTTCCGGTGCCGTTGAATTGATCCAGCGGTAAAACAGGGTTCCGAGCGCAAATCCCAAAGCCAGAGCCACACTGCACAGAGCGAGCACTGACCACTTGTACTCGCGCAGGAACGTGTGCGTTAAATCGTGCGCGGCTTGCTTGGCGGTGTCTGTGGCGTACTCGATGCTCGTACGTAAGTCATTGATCGCCCGGCGAGCCTCACCGGCGGCGCCTCGATAGGAATCCGTCAATTCTCTCGATGACTGGTCAAACTCGCCCGCGATTTGCTTCGTTTGTTTCGAAACCACGGCGAGGGCCTGTGCTGTCTCAGGAATGCCACTTGCCACAAACTGCTGGCGCAGACTCTCGCTGAGTTTCGCGGCAATCGCTGCGGGGCTGATGCCCTCGGCGATTTCTGCTGGCAATTGTGCCAGCCGTTCTTCGAGTTGCTGGCGCAGAGCGACCGCATCTCGTCGGGCGGACTGAATGGCGTTGATGCTGTCGCCTAAGATCGTGGCAAGCTGTTCCCGCTCAATGGCGATCTGCGCCGGCGTTTGCCGGGTTACCAATGCCAGGAAGCCCATCGCGCGAGCAATCCGCAGCATCTCGTCATCGGCGGGCAAGCGGCGCAAATGTGCCATGTCGCGATACCAAAGCGGACGCTGTTCTGCGGGCAGTAGCGCGGCGATGTCGTCGATGAAATCGGACTCGGCAGGTTGCTCCTCTACGAGTTTGGGCTTGGAGTTCACGGCAAAAGCAACCCCTTCGCCCGTTCAATCTCCGCAAAGAGCCGGCGCCGGTAACTCTGCGCGCGGATCACCAGTGACGCACGCTGTAGCTCCGGGACGCTCAGCCTCCGTTCGACGATCTGGCCCAAAGTGACGCCGTGTTGTCGGGCGGGGTTTTCGAGTTCCGGCAGACGAAACTCCATCGTCAGGACAACTGGCTGGAAAACCGTGCGAAATTGCTTAGCTTGCTCGCTGTCCCGCCAGTAGGAGAAATCAGCTTGATGTGTCATGGCGTTCTCAACCACAACGTAGTTCACCCTGTCCTGGAGTCTTGCCGCCCAGCTCAGAACGCTTTCCACACTCGCCGGGTCGGGAGTGACGATGCCGACGGCCGTGAATGTCACGCCCGTGGCTGCCACATCCTCGAACATGCTGTCGAACCACTCGTGAGTTACCTGCCCGGAGCTTGCCCCCATGTCCGCGAGGATGATGGGAGCGCCCTCGGCCAAAAAGTCAACGAAGGCGTCGAGGCCGGCGGCAGTGTGAATGTTCACCTTGGTCACCGTGCCGTCGAAATAGTGCTTCAAACTTCCGCGAGATTTGTTTTCGGTGTCGAGGTCGAGAAGCGTCACCGGAATCTGGTGACTCTCGAACCATTCGGCGAGAACCAGCATGAAGCTCGTTTTGCCGACGCCACCCTTTCCTCCCATGGTGAGAATGACGCGCTTCGCTGTGGCGTTCGACGAGACGGCAGAGCGTGAATTGACGTTTTTCAGTTGCGTTGCTGCAGCGGCACTGGACTCGTTAGACTCGTACATATATGACTACTCCTTCCCTTGCTTGTTATGCTGAAGCCGCAACGGTTCGTCCGGGTTGTATTCAAACAAAAGTTTTTTTGCGCGCGTTTTCAGCGGTCGGTCTTTCAATTCCTTAATCGTCCTTGCAATACCTTCCGATGCCTTCTGTGGCCTTCCAGTGCCCTCGCGAGCCTCTGTGTCCTTACAAGTACTTCTAAGTCCTTGTTTGTTCTTATTAGTCGCTATTGTTCTCGAAGCCGAGGGGAGACGCTTCGCTGTTGACTTCGACCGCGCGAGTACAAAGTCATTCACGGTGCTCGCACCTACCTTGAGGCCGCAAGTTTTCTTAAGTACGTTTGCAATTTCTCGATAAGTACGGCCGCGCTTTCGCATCTCAGTGATTAGCTCGCCGTACGGTTCGAGGCGGGAGCGCGGTTCCTTTGCGGGCAAGCTGTTGAGTATGGCTTCAAATTTGGCGTCCATAATATTTCTCCGAAGGCGTCGAGATGGAATCCGGCGAACGACCGTTACTGATACAGACGCCGAACGTGGGTCTAAGGGATGGCCGGACAGTCACCGGATACAAACCGGATGTGCACCGGACAGATGCCGGATGCACACCGGACGGCCTTCAGGTTCGCGTACGTGACACCGGGCCTAACGCGGAGCGTTAGGGATGGTGTCTTTCTGCAAGTGAGAAGTTAGAGGCTTTCAACCGTGCTTACTATTCGTGCGATGTCCGACGGAACCGGCTACTCCGCACGCCATCTGCAGCACAGCGACTACTACGCCGAAGGCGAGCGTGTTACGGGCCAATGGCAAGGCCGGGGAGCGGAGATGCTCGGCCTGGCAGGGGAAGTTCAGTCGGATCAATTCGAGGCGCTGCGCCAGGGCCTCGATCCCCAAAGCGGCGAGTTCCTCCGGCAGCGCCACAGCGCCGACCGCACCGCGGCTGATGGCACCACCCAAAGCCGAGGCCGAAATCTGTACGACTTCACCATCTCAGCTCCCAAGTCGGTTTCAGTCATGGCCCAACTGGGTGGGGACGCTCGACTGGCGGAAGCGCATCGGAAGGCCGTTCAAGAGGCACTGAAGGAGTTGGAATGCCAGGCTGCGAGTCGCGTCCGAATTGAGGGGGCGAACGATAACCGCATCACGGGCAATCTTGTATTGGCCGTCTACGATCACGACACCAGCCGCGAACTTGACCCCCAGCTTCACACCCACGCGGTTGCCGCGAATCTGACCTACGACGGCGCGGAGGGCCGCTGGAAGGCCCTTCAAGCCTCCGGCATCTACGAGCAGCGGGCTTACCTGACTGAGGTCTACCGGAATGCCTTGGCCCGTGAGGTGTGCTCTCTGGGTTACGAGATCGAGGACCGGCGCAGCTCCAAGGGCAAGAACCTGGGTTTTGAGATCAAGGGTGTCTCCGAGGAGTTGCTCGAAAAATACAGTCAGCGCAGCGAGCAGCGCGACCGTGCCATTGCCGAGTTTGTCGAGAGTAAGGGTCGCCAGCCCAGCGACAACGAAATCGCCGTGCTGGTTCGTGAGTCGAGGGCCGACAAGCTGGTTGAGATTTCAACGGCGGAAGTGCACTCGCGCCAAACGGCTCGGCTGACCCCACAGGAGAGCCTAACCCTTGAGCATATCCGCGAAACCGTCCTGGAGAGATCCCAAACGCAGCGATTGGAACCGGAGAGTGCAGCTCCTCCCCTCGACTACGCCAAACAGCACGTCTTTGAGCGCGTCTCTGTGGCGCTCGACCACGAACTGTTGACCGAAGCACTCCGTCATGGCCGTGGCCGGATTGACTTGGCGGGACTGAAAGGTGAGTTTTCACTGGAACAAAGCACCGGCAAAATCCTCCAGGCCGGGAAGGAAGTCGCCACACGCGAGAGTCTTGACCGTGAGCGGGACATGATCGAGCGGATCAACCGTGGGATCGGTCAGTTCGAACAGTTGGGCGGGCAGCATGAATTCGCGCCTTCGGCTCGTCTGCGCTCCGAGCAGAAGAATGCAATCAGATCTGTTCTCGAGTCCCGTGACCTGGCCGTGAACATTCGCGGGGCGGCAGGCACGGGGAAAACCGCTACGCTCGAAGAGCTGCAGCGCGGCCTCAAACAGAGCGGTCGCCGGGTGTTGTCGGTGGCTCCCACGATGAGCGCGGTGGAAGAACTACAGAAAGTTGGCTTCTCGGATGCCATCACGGTGGAACGGTTGTTACAGGGCCGGAGTGCTCAAACGGACTTATTCAGGAAAGCGCTGCTCGTGGATGAAGCGGGCATGGTTTCCGGTCGTCAAATGTCCGAACTCCTGAAGCTGGCCGACGAGCAGTCAATGCGAATCATTTTCAGCGGTGACACCAAGCAGATTCGAAGTGTCGAGGCCAGCGACGCTCTTCGGGTGCTGGAAAGAGAGTCTCACTTGAAAAGTGTTTCGCTTAGCGAGGTGCAACGGCAGACTGCCCAAGGCTATCGCGAGGCGATTCAGGAATTGCGCCGTGATCCTGAGCGCGGCTTCGACAAGCTGGAACAAATCGGTGCTGTGCGTGAAGTCCCGTGGCCCGACCGGGCACAGGCGGTTCAACAAGTTTACTCAGAGGCTCAGGCTCAGGCCAATGCGAAGGGCCAACCACGCAGTGTGCTGGTCGTCGCCGCCACACATGAAGAAATTGGCCATATCACCGAGGCTATCCGCGCTGAACGCACGCGTACAGGGGAACTGGGACAGAGTACCCAACAGCAGCACCACGTACCGCTGAACTGGACTAGCGCGGAGAAAAGTGACGTGCGGAACTATGCTGAAGGCCAGGTGCTGGAATTTCACCGGGCTGTGAA
>Ga0181523_10002706_pt1 | contig 16813 bp, 16 predicted proteins | sample PEATcosm2014_Bin_43_FD_119752 | JGI IMG/M metagenome (GOLD analysis project Ga0181523, IMG submission 119752) | Peatland microbial communities from MTU Mesocosm Facility, Houghton, MI, USA - PEATcosm2014_Bin05_30_metaG | ecosystem: Environmental > Terrestrial > Soil > Wetlands > Peat | place...
CGCTCCTGCGCACGCTGCGGCCGCGACAATGGCCAGTATTTTCTTGATCATGATCGACTCCCCCGAAGCGTCACTTTCAAGTCGTTGCGCCAAGCGTTTCAGTGAAGGCTCGGTGCGAAGATCGCTTGCCGCGTCAGCGCGACCGGTTTTGGTACCAAGTCCGCCTGCGCGACGTTGTGATGATCCATTGGCAGCACCACGACCTTGGTGCCGATGTGGGTGCGGCCGTAGAGGTCGATGACATCCTCGTTCAGCAAGCGGATGCAACCGCTCGACACATGCTGGCCGATGCTGGAGGGTTTGTTGGTGCCGTGAATGCGGTACGCCGAGCCGCTCAAGTACATCGCACGCGCGCCAAGCGGATTGCCGGGGCCGCCGGCCATGAAGCGCGGGAGATAGGGCTGCCGCTGCAACATATCCGCTGGCGGCAGCCAATCCGGCCATTCTGACTTGCGCTCTATTGTCTTTACGCCCGACCAGGTAAAGCCGTCGCGGCCGACGCCAATGCCGTAGCGGATGGCCTTACCGTCACCTAGCACCAAATAAAGATACGTGTTGGGGGTATCGATGACGATTGTGCCGGGCGACTCAATTGTCGAATAATTGACCTGTTGGCGGTGCAGACGGGCCGGCATGTCGGTCGCGATCTCGGTCGGAGCCGCCGAATCCTCTTCGGGTACGACATCGGGCGTGGCGCCCACCCTGTGCTCCCACGTCATGGCCAAAACTTGCGCCCGTGCGTCAGTAGTCCACACAGCAGCGCCGACCAACACGAGCGCCATTCCGGCGCAGCCGACAAGAGAGTTAGTGGTCAAAAATCGCGGACTTGTAAGGCTCCAGTCCATCTCCGACTCCCCCGATTTATGCTTCTTGTCGCTGGGAGACTAGGATGGTTGGAGTACGTCGCTCCATTGCACGTTGGTTAATATTTGGTTATCGAAACGACGTGAATCCTATACATTGGTATAGAGGGCCTGGTCGCCGTAGTGATCAGATTGGATCGCGGCTTCGGGCTTTTGTGGCGAGCATTAAACCGGTAGGTGCGTCGTGAAGGGGCAGGCGGAGGCAGCACGATCGATCGTTTTCGTGGTCGACGATGACGCCTCCGTGCGCGACGCGATTAGTAGTCTGTTGCGATCGGTGGGCCTGCAAGTCGAGGTGTTCGGAACCGCCGCCGAGTTTCTGAAGAACAAATCGCCCGATGTAACGGCCTGCCTGATACTCGATATCCGATTACCCGGGGTCGGCGGGCTTGATTTTCAAATGGAGCTCGCTGCGGCGAACATTCACATTCCGATCATTTTCATCACCGGCCACGGTGATATTCCGATGACCGTGCGCGCCATGAAGGCCGGAGCGGTGGAGTTCCTTACTAAGCCCTTCCGTGATCAAGATCTCCTTGACGCAGTTCAGATCGCTCTGGAACGCGATCGTACGCAACGGGCCCAGGACAAAACCGTTCACGAGCTGCGCCATCACTACGAGGCGCTGACCCCTCGCGAACAGCAAGTGATCAGCTTCGTCACGGCGGGCTTGATGAACAAGCAGATCGCAGCCGAACTCGGCGTAAGCGAAATCACCGTGAAGGTGCATCGCGGCAGTGTCATGAAGAAGATGGGCGCGCGGTCGTTGGCTGACCTTGTAAGAATGGCTGACGCACTCGGGATCAAGCGCGCAAGACCGTAGCAGCTCCGAAACCTTGGTATAAGCTGTCCTACCCGTACCGGCCGGCGGGTCGTCCCAACGTTCAGTTGAAGCTTTGATCAGGCGCGGTCTAACTATGTCCGAACGCCGATGATCGCATCGATCGCAATTGATCGGCATACAGGTAGATGCGCGAGAGCTTCAATGAACCATTCGATCTTGACCGCCGACCGGAACACTCATCTCAAGGTCGCAGCGATGACACTTGCTGCTGCGATCGCCGTCGTTTTGGTTGGCTTCAACGCTCACGTCGATGACTCTGGACTCTCGATAGGTGGCGCTGAGCGCAATGGGCTAGTCGTCAAAGCAAGCAAGGTCAACCAGTTTGCGACGCGCTTTGGCTTCGAAGTTCGCTGATCTCGGCGCGTCAAGTCGAAGAATAACACGTCGTGTTTGTGGTTTTGCGGTGATTTTTGACTGACCAAGCGTGCCGTGCCACCCTAAACCTTCGTATAGGCGTTTAGTGCCATCTTGTGCTCGAAAATGCCTCATTCATCTGGACATGTGTATGGGGCCGTTTTAACTGCTATCGGCTTTCAAACTAATCCGGCGAGCATAGAATTGCAGCAGGTCACGACGATGATCGCGATAGTTGACGACGATGAGTCCGTAAGAAAAGCTACAAAATCTCTGGTCCGATCACTCGGCTACGAAGCTGCGACATTTTGTTCTGCCGAAGAGTTCCTTGGATCATCGCAATTAAAGACCGCGGCCTGCCTGATCACCGACGTGCGGATGCCCGGCATGAGCGGCGTCGAGTTGCAGGACCGCCTGATTGCCGATGGCCGCAGTTTGCCTACGGTATTCATTTCCGCGTTTTCGGACGAGAGAGTGCAACAAAAGGTGCTTGAGAGCGGGGCGGTCGGCTATTTGCATAAGCCTTTCGAGGAAGACCGCTTAATCGAGTGTATTGAAACGGCGCTGAAAGGACAAGGCGCCGAGACATAGAAGCTTGTCAAGAATTTCTCCCTATGAGCGACGCCCGCTTCGCGCGTCGCCGGCGGTCTACCGCGAAACTTCGTAACGCCGCTTACCCGCTATGACCATCATCCGCCCTAACGCTGGGCAACGTAAGAAAAAAAATTGATCCGCGTGGCCGCCGCCCCGAGGCCCAAAGCCGGCCGCCGTGCGATTCGACGATTGAGCGACAAATCGAAAGTCCCATTCCCATTCCTTGCGACTTCGTAGTGAAAAACGCATCGAAAATGCGCTGAAGGTCTTTTGGATCGATACCGGGCCCAGTGTCTTCGATGGCAATAGTGACTTCGCCGGGTTGACTGAGCTTAGAACTGACGTTGAGCACGCGCGAACCCACCGGGGTGCCGCTCATGGCTTCGACGGCGTTCGTGACTAGATTGAGGATAACCTGCTGCAATTGCCCGTGATCGCCGAAGACCTGCGGAAGCTGTCGACTGAGCTTGGTGTGAACCGAAATTCTCTTGCTGCTCAGTTCTCCACGCAGAAGCTCAAGGACTTCTCCGATGACCGTGTTGCCATCAAGAAGAACCTTGGCATGTTCATCTTTTTTGAACATTCCGCGTATGCTGGCAATCACTCCACTTGCTCGATGTCCATCACTAATGATCTGATTGACGTTTGCCACTGCTTCGGCAACTTCGGGCGGCGTTTTTCGAAGCCAGCGTAAGGCAGCGTTGCCGTTCGCCACGATCGCCGCCAACGGCTGATTGACTTCATGAGCGATCGTAGCGGTTATTTCATGCATCGTCGTCCGCCGTGTGATATGCGCGAGCTTTGACTGCGTCGCTTGCAATGCATCCTGTGCCTGTTTGGTTGCCGTGATGTCGATTAGGGTGCCAATGAACATTTTAGCTCCCAACTGTGGATTTCGCACGACCGACGCGTAGACACGGCCCCACATTCTCGTGCCATCCTTGCGTCGATATTGCTTTACAGTCTCGTAGTGATGCCGCTCTCCTTGTTGTAGCTCAGTGATCCGCATCCGGGTCACATCGCGGTCTTCCTCCACAGTGACATCAAGCGGCGTGAGCTGGCGTAATTCGTCGTCTGTATAGCCGAGCATGGCCTGAAACGCCGGGTTTGTTGCGACGTAATGCAGATTTTGATCAATAATTGAAATGCCTAGGTTTGATGCCTCGAACATTGACCGCCATCTCTCTTCGCTGGCTTGAAGCGCAACCTCGGAACGATTACGCACGAGCGCCTGCGCCATCACTTCTCCGACGATCTTTAGCCGCGCGACGAGGTCGTCTGGCCATTCCCGCGTCGAGCGAAACGCTGAAAAGTTGATAAAGCTGACAATGTGACCGCCGACATGGAGCGGGATGCCGACACTCGAACGGATACCGGACTGGCGAAAGTATTCGGCTTCCTCGATTGCACCCGGCGGAAGATCGTCGATCGATCGCACTCTTACGATTTCTTCCGTACGAAGCCGGCTGAGATACCAACCCGCAAATTTCGGCACTGGTCCAGGCGGATATCGCTCCACTCCGTGAGCAGCCACCGAACATAAAATGGTGGCCCAGCCGTTTGCAGTAAATTCGCCGAAGTTGCTGCGGTCGAAGTCGAGAAACGTTAGGAGCTGTTTTAGCGCGCTCTCGATTTCCGTCTCGAGTTGATCGCCTGAAGCGTTGGCAAAGCGCGCGGAGAGGTCGGCAAGTAGACGTTCAAACGTCAGATGTTCTTCAAGCGATACCTCAGCGGCGCGGCCGGTTGTCGCCGCCATTTCGACGTGAATCTCGTTGGTCATCGGCTATGCCCTTCCGGTACTTGCGGGCTACCATCCCTTGATCTTAACGCGTGCCAACCGGATTGTCAGGTTGGCGTATTCCTCGTCGCGCAGAACGACATGGAAGCTGCAGAACGGCATAGAAGCTAAAGGGTCGGTTCCCGGCCAGACGGCGGCGGGGTTTAACGGGCTCCTAAACCTTGGTGTTAGTTTTCCGATCTCCTTCGATATCCCGCTTCTACCTATGTACAGTAGAGCGATTGATCTTGCGCTCTTATTGTCCTGGCTTCGTTGGCTCGGCGGCTCCCCTTCCCCCGACACCCCGCCGTCTAGTCGATGAACCTAAGTTGAGACCAGGTCTCAGAACCCCAAGCGGATACCCTGCTTGGGGTTCACTTTGGTTTTAAGTGCCCTTGCGTATGCGAACTGGCGGAACCCGAACGAGCATGCAAGCCCATAGCTAGCAGGGCGACGCCCCCGAAGATCATATTGATCCCCACAAGAAGTCCCAGTGTCCAAGCCGAACTCCCCGGAAGATCAAAAATGATGATGCTTGCCAGGAAGATGTCGATGACGCCGCTTAAGGCCATCCACGCCCAGCGGCCGGAGAACTGACGCCGGTGCTCGATAGCAAACATGATCGATGCACCACCTTCGACCAGGAAGAACAGAACCAATATCAATCGTAATTGGCCAACCTGCTCAAAGGGCCATCCCATCAGGCCGCCATACAAGTTATGGGGTTTGTTTGCGATCAGAACTGCGCCGACTAAAATCGCCAGCAAAGCCGATACCAGGGACCACCAAAACCCTGGTGCCCGTCGTGCCCAATAGGTCGTCGCTAGCCCAATGGCTCCGCTGAAGAGAAAGACCCAGCCTAGTCACAATCGTCATCTCGGAGCTGGTGATCGACGGAACAACGATCGCGAGCAACCCCAGACAAATGAGGGCTGCTCCTTCAACAACAAAAATAATCCAGTGATCATGTATCGGTAGAGCACAATGTTCGGGACCCTAGGGCCGGACGTTCGAATTCTCTTTGCCAATGAGCTTGTCTGCGCATTTTGGCATCGGCTCAAAGTCAGATAGAAATTAACTAAGAAAGTTGCTACCATCCGAAGGGCGATATTGTGAAGGTGCTAAAGGGTGAGGAGGCCGTAGCATGAAATTTGGATTAATCATTTTCACCCTTTGCCTATTACCTTTCGTGGCTTCTGAGGCGAGGTCAGAAGACAAGAGAATTGCACCTAATCTAAAAACGGAGGACAAATATATTGAATCCTATAAGCAATGCATAGATAAAAACTTTGATCTTTTTTCTTCGTCGCAGCAAACCGCGGAGACAATTGCGACGTCTGTCACCTCTGCCTGCTTGGCGGTAGCGCAGGACTATATGCAATACCTTAGTAAGATCAAAACAAACTTTGCGACAGCAGAGAGAATGATTGATGAATTGCGCAACGTTGCGCGTGATAACGTAATATCCCGCGTTCAAGCAGCTCGAAAGAAATGAATTTCGAAGTGGCGCTTCTTAACCCCGGCACAAGGGGATTCTGGCCCATTGCGCCAGACCGCTCGAGCATCTCCAAACAATCCTCGGCGCTGATTTTGTGATTTTGGGCTGACGTTGCATTGGTATCAACCCTCCTTGGATATCAATGAACGACCGATCGAACCATCGATAAGATCCCTGCAATTGACGCGATGACCTCACACAATCATCATCGCCTCCGGATCCTCTTTCCCGCCCGAGCAATTGAAATCTGTATTTCGATTACTCAGGGAGGAGGAACGCCATAGTGGCGGGCTGGGGAAGCGGGGGATTGCGATGACTTCCCACGGCAACTAGTTGCGCTTGGCCATACGCGAATGTGCTGGCGTGGTTCGACAAGCGCTCCTTCGAATAAGCCATGCACGTTGATCCGCTACACGGTTCGCCATCTGCCCAGCTACCGGATTAGACGCTCTGGGTTCGGGGCGCCCCATCGAGTACGATTTGGCATTTGGCACATCGCTGACGTAGCGTGACGTCAGCTTTGTTGTCGCTTTTGGGCGCACCCGAAGAGCTACGTTCCGCGGGTGGCGGGACCTTATATGTCGGAGCTGTCAGGCCGCACGATCAGGTAAGCCGGAATTGCGGCGAGGCGGCCGCTCATCGGGCCCTCGGCCTCGAACCGGCCCCGGCGGAAGCCGTCGGCGAAGTCTACGAAGAAGCACTCCCTTCTGAGGTCGACTCTACCTTGCGTCAACGGGCTGTCGTTTTTGCCAATCGCGAAATTGCCGGAACAGTGCTTCGCGATCCTCCGTTCGTTCGGGATTGTTCTTGGCCTCAAAATCGAGGAATTGCTGGAACAGCGTCCGCAACTGCGCTTCACGACTATCGGTTCGTTCGAGATCGTTCTTGGCTAACGGCGGCGCTGTGGCCTTGTTGCGGTCCAGCCACTCCTGCGCCGGCGGGAAGCGGGTCCAACCCGCGAGCGGAGCGGACAGCGCCACTTCCCGCCATTTTGGATGGTATGGTGGCCGTTGCAGCGCTTTGATCTTGGAAGAGAACGCCTCGACAAAAAGCACCAAGCGACGATACCGTTCGGTCCGCGGCGCCCAGTTGTAGACGGCGAGAACTGCTGAGGCGGCGACGGTATCGACTCTCTGTCCCGGCGCAATCAGGTTTGGGTAGTCGTCCGACGTGAGCTGCGTCGGCAAATAGTCTGCCTGGAGCGCTTTCTCGTAATTAACCGGCACGAAATGCAAGTTGTCCCCAGCGATCTGCGCGATTTCCTGTAATGGCTTGCCTTCCACCGCGACAACTGCGTCGATCTCACCCTTTTTAAGCTTCTGCAAGGCCACTCGCTGCTCGATATAGAGCAAGTGCGGCTTGATATTGAGGCGATCGAAGATCGTGATGGCAGTAACGAACGTGCCGCCATTCGCCAAGCCGACCGCGACCGTCTTGCCATCGAGATCCGCAAGGCGGCCAATCGATTTGGCAGCGACCACATGCATCTCCTCGTTGTAGAGTTTGGCGATGAAGTTGAATTGATTCTTGATGTTGGTGGCGTAGCCTTTCTTCTCGATATAATCGAGGGTGTCAGAGCGAACGATTCCAAGGTCGACGCCCCTGAGGAACAGAATGTCGGCAACGCCCTGGACCGATCCTCGGCCAACAATCGGCAGCAGGCGGAAATTGTCGCCATCGTCGAGCACCGAGGCGAGATCCGCGCCGATTTGCTCGTAGGTCCCGCCGAACGAGCCTGTCATCATCGTCACCGTATTGGCGTTGAGCCGATCGGCCGTCTTGTGGGTAGCTGTTCCGTATTGGAAGATCGCTCGAAGGCCTTCACTCACCGCTCCCGGATCGATGCCGCTCAGCACGGGACCGAACGGCTCCCAACGCTCGCCCGAGAATCGCATCATCTGCATCTGCTCGATCGGCGCGAAGTCGGTTGTACTGGTGTTAACAACGACGCCGGGCAACAGCATTCCCAGGCGGAGACCCTTAAGATTTGCCGCCTGCTTCATCACACTCTCGCGCGTAAGCTGATCTCCGCATTGTGTGAGCACCCGGACGAGGGTCTGAGCAACACTATATCCATAGACGCTTAGCGTGTTGTTCTTATCACCTTCCGGGAAATAGTGATCCATGAAGTCGAGCCATTCTTTGTACGCCGCGTCATCCTTCCACAATGGATCGCCAGGTTCCTTCATGTAATTGGCGGCAAGGATGCCCTGGGCATTTTCAAGGCCGGCTGGCTTGATCACCGAACCGACTGAGTTCGACACGCTGTTGAGCATCTGCAATGGTTTCCATCCGATCTCGGCAGCTCGTCTGATGGCCTGGGCAGCGAATTTCGGGGTTGCTACGTTGAAGAAGATGTCGGCGTGTGAGGCCTTGAGCTTCGCGATTTGCGCGTTAACATTGGGATCGGTGGTCTCGTACGCGGCTTCGGCCACGACCGGAATGGCTTCGGCGAGCGAGTCCTTCAACCCCTTCACATAGTCTTTGCCGTAATCGTCGTTCTGGTAGAGGATCGCGATCTTGCCCTGGGGGTGATTTTTCAACAGATATTGTCCGAAGATGTGGCCTTCGGTCTGATAATTCGGTTGCCAACCCATGGTCCAAGGGTATTTGGCCGGATCATCCCACTTGCTTGCTCCGGAAGCGACGAAAAGCTGTGGCACCTTGCTGGCGTTCATGTATTTTTGAATTGCGGTATTCGACGGCGTTCCAAGGCTTTGAAAGACCAGAAGAACTCGATCGTCCTCGACGAGCTTGTGCGCGGCCTCGATAGCCTTCGCTGGATTGTATGAATCGTCGTAGGAAATGAAAGTGATCTTCCGACCTTTGATGCCACCCTCGGCGTTGATCTTGTTGAAATAGGCGGCAATCGTTTTACCAATTAGGCCGTAGGCGGCGGCCGGACCAGTATAAGGCATGATGTTGCCAATCTTGATCTCGGTGTTACTTGCGCCCGGATCGTACCTAGTTTGCGCCGCTGGTGGCGGTCCACCGGTCAAACCCTCGGCTGCAGCCAGGCCTACAAGAAGCGTGGTGTCTGGCGTCTTGATCTCGGTGTTGGTTACACGCGGGTCGTAACTTGTTTGCACGGGCACTGACGTCGCCGCCAGACCGGCAATAGCGAGTGCGAGTATCGGCATTAATGGAGATCGGTTGAGTTTCACGACTAACTCCCAATTTCGGCTTGTTGTGCTGGGCCGGGGTCCGCATCACTGCATCAGGGCACCGAGTCTACCTGTGTCGCGAGTTGCTGAAGCCTTTGCGGCGCTTCGACCGAGCCCAGTCGCGCCGCCCGCACGTACCAGAGGCGAGCCATGGCGGCGTCTGCAAGTCCGTTGCCGACCAGGTTCGGGTCGAACGTGCCGGCAAGCGTCAGTGCCGCATGGACATCGCCGGCTTCTGCAGCGCGCCGGAGCACCAGCCGTGCCGAAGCGAGGTCGCCAGACATGATGAAGTCCTCGCCGCGCTTGACAAGCGACGTCACTTCATCGCGGTCCAACTGCCTATTAATCAAACCTGGCGCCATCGGCTGAGCCGTCTGTGGCGCCTCCGGCGACATCACCGGTGACGTGCGGTCGCTGATCGCCGCACCTGAAACTATAGGCCCTTCCGGCTCACTCGAACGGGCCTGCTCGCCGGGCTTCTGCAGCTTCTCCTCGCCGCCGAGTTCCGCGTCAGACCGCTCTGGTCGGGTCGCCGTCAAGGTCCGCAAGGAATCCTGCTTGTCGCCGCTCGTTAAGATCGGTGCCGCCGGAAAACTAGCCTGCACAGTCTCGTGTCCAAGTAACCTCGCGCCTGGCAGCCATACGATGGCCGCCGCGATGACCGCTGCGATACCCGCAACGCCGCACATTCGCAGCACGATCCTCCCCATGGTTGGACCGCCTACGAAGGGGGGTGGTGGTTCCGGAACGCCCTCCGGGTCGCGCGCGAGCTGACGTTGCAGTTCCAGGACTGCACGATCGCCGCTGAAGGTGCGATCGTGGCGGTGGCGCCGGAGCCACGGCGGCCATTCAACCGGCGGCGCGGAAGGTTGGAGAGTAACTTGCTCCCCCTGCTCGCGTGCCCAACGCGGCGCATACCTCAATGCGGCATCAAGATCCTTGGCGCGGTGGATCGGAGAACTCATGATCGCCTCCCCCTGCTTTCAAGCTCCGATGATTACAGATCGACTGTCAGACTCCCTCTTCGTTCCGGCGAAAGACGTCACCGACATCAATTGCGTTATGCTGAGATCGACACCCTCGATGAAGCAGACGTCGCAAATTTTCTGACCAACCGCTCTTTTCGATCGCCGGCAGCATGCGGAAATTGTCTGCGTTATCGAGCATCGCGGAGAGATCAAAGCAGATAGTCAGATAAGTGGCGTTTGGATTGTCCGACACCATCGCGATCGCGTTGGTATTGAGGTGCTCGCTAGGACTGCTGAGATTAGAGCTGTCCGGCCTCAGCCAGGCGCCGCCGCAGCCGGCGGAACCGAATTGAAGGGAAAAGGCTAGGGTCAGTAGAACCGCAGCCGATGCGCCCTGGAACGGCCCGTGCGGCCACCGCAAGCCCGCCCTCATTGCCAACATTGTCAACCTCGAGCGGGCGGCGGACCTGCACTTTACGCAACACACACACACGCGTTGCTGACCCGCAGCGAACGAGATAACCCACTGCCGCGCTTGAACGCTCGCACGCGTTTTATTGTGATACGCGCACGGACGCGGACGAGCGATAAGGATCGGTAGGCAATGGGGCGGCGATATGATCTCAGATAGGTGTTTTCAGGGCGCGCTTGCCGCAATCTCGAGTTCCGGTCCGGAAACGTTTGATGACCGGAAGCTTACCAACCCTCACTTTCAGCCAGTTCGGAAAACGCATACTATCCGCCTCAGCTGGCAATGCAGAAACCGCCGATGCAGATGATCAAACCAACACCGTCTGCAATCAGTACGCAAGCCAAACCGGCACGCACCGCCTTGAGTGCCACTATCGCTGAGCGCAACGTAGCGAAAGCGCGACATCACCACGCGGAACAGGCGGAGCAGCTCGGACGCGAATTGCTAAGCGCGGCGGAACGACTGCTCGTCGCATTCGGCGACGTAGATGTGTCTATCGTCCAACACAGAGCCGAGCAGTTCAACGGCGCTGCGACGGGGAGCCCATCGCTGGACCTGAGCTTGCCCAATGATCTTGTGGCGCGCCGAACGATGCGCGACAAAAGCTTGCCAGCATGTCACTGCTGCTAGAGCCGCACACGTGAGTCTCGTCGTTGATCTTAACCGCGCAGAAGGTGCAGTGCAGCAAGCCGGGCACAAAGTTGTTAGTGCAGCGATTGAAGTCCTTGTCGCGGAGCCCTTAGAGAAGCCACTGCACCATTACGCCGAAAGTTCGCGCCCGATCGAGCTGCCGGCGGACATTGTGGAGTTATTGCAGACCGTCGCGACACTTGATATCCGTCAGTTTCCAGATGGGCGCAATCTTGTTGCTGCACACGCGGCTGAGCGTTGGAATCACTGGTTCGCGGCCTTGCTGACGAACGCGGAGGCCGAAGCTATGTTTGAGCGCGAAGGACCAGCGGTCGGCACTGAACCTCACTTCGGTGCCGTGCCACGCCCGTTTTCTAGCGGTGGCACGGAAAACAGGGCAAGCTGATAGGCGGCGTTGAGCTTTTTTGTTTCTGCCTCGGCGAGCTTGCCGAACGCCGGGGACATCCCATGTACCCTGTCCGGATGGTTCTGCTTGATCAGTGCCTTGTATGCCTCCTTGACCTCATCAATAGTTGCCGAGTGTGAAAGTCCGAGGACTCCGAACCAGCTGTTGTCTCCGCCAACCACGCCTGAATCCGCTTGCTGCTGATCGGGTTGTTCGGCTTGCGGTTGTGCAATGATCTGAAGCGGATCGGTGTTTGCAAACGCTTTCAGCGTGCAGAGTTCCACCCAGTACTCTTGGCGCAGACTAGCCCATCGTACAACATAGAACACGGGCGCCACAACGGCCGCAAAACCGGCGGCGATGGCGTTGGCGTAAAAAAGGCGCGCATCGAGCGGATACCAGACGAGCGGGTTCGTCACCGTGCTCGTTAACTCGTCCATCCAAATTACATAGAACAGGAAAATCAAGAGCGCGAGGCCCACGATATGCGCCGCGATCGCACCGCCCAAGGCGAACTGCGAACTTACAATGTGGACCCATGATCTCAAGCGTTCCAACGGTCGGCGCTTGAGCCGGGTAATTGTCGCGCGCAAATGGTGCGCGTGCGCATAAAGGTCTTCGAGTTCGTCGACGTGGCGCCGCCAAATATCAGCCCGACGACCCAAAAGAGCGCTCCAACGACCGCCCGCGCCCGCACTCTGATCGCTGAGTTCCTGGAGGCGATAGCAAGCCCTTTGGTATAGCGGCACCGCTCGATCTAACTCGAGCACCTCAGATTTCCGTAGCGAAAATTCCGGCCGAATGCATCGGGCTACCAACAATTGCCGGGTGAAACCGAAAAGCAGTCCTGGCAGCACTGCCCACAACGCGAGTATACCCGCGTTGACCACCGCAACCGAAAAATCCTCGCCGACTCCCAGTGCAAACATGGCACGCTTGACGCCTACTGAACCGTACAAATTCCGACGGCACGGGCATTCAGGATCACCCTTGACGATTTGGAAGTTAAAGAGACTTCCTGTCGCAATATGGGCAACAGACTGTCAAAAAACGGGCAAGAACTCGCAACCGAACCACGTCGGGCTCAAGGAAGACGTCCTTAAAGACCGGCGTGTCGCTCCTCAATCAGTTCGACCGCCGCGCGCCTCGACTGCCGCAACACACACTCCGCTTCGCAACGGTCATCAACGTCGCATCAAGCGAAAGTCGCGCACTTCGGGGTACGCCGCAACGATATTTCCGAAAACTGGGATAAGCCGGCCGATATTTGACGGGCAGAGCGCATCCACTCTGCTCGGTTAGCATCAAACATCAGTTTGCTCGGCGATGGCCAGAGCGTCATCGACCTCGATACCGAGATAGCGAACCGTGCTCTCGATCTTGGTGTGACCGAGCAGCAATTGGACGGCCCGCAGATTGCCGGTGCGGCGATAGATCAGCGTGGCCTTGGTCCGCCGCAGTGAATGCGTAACGAACATGCGCGGATCGAGCCCAATGCCACGTAACCGGTCGCCGAGGAGACGGGCATATTGTCGGGTCGAGAGGCCCTGCTCGGGCCGACGTTGTGCGGCAAAAAGGAATTGTCCCTGCTTCCTGTTTGCCATGCGGAGGTATTCATCCACAGCTTGCCGGGTTTGTTCCGTGACTTCGAACCGCACCGGCCGGCCGGTCTTCTTTTGCCGGACCGTCGCTCGCTCAATGGCGTATCCGTGCGGGGCAATATCCTCGACCTTAAGAGCGACAACGTCGCAACCGCGCAGTTTGCTGTCGATGGCGAGATTGAACAACGCCAGGTCGCGCTTGCGGTCTCCCATTTGAAGTTTGCTGCGGATCGACCAGACGTGTTTTGGCCGCAGCGGCGGCTTGGCTCCGGTCAGCTTACCCTTGTTCCAAGGGGTACGCTTGGATGCAGTCGGGGATGAGCTTTCGCTGTCTTGCATAGTCATTTTCCTCGTTTGTGAGAACGACCAGCATCGCGTTAAATCAAGCGTCTGCGGCTCGTCGAGCCGTGTCTGCTTTCGGAGGAACATCTGCCGCGTCGACCGCGAACTGGCGCGGCAGAAAATGACCCAACGCGGACATCAGCCCTCAACATTTGCTGCTGTGCAAACTGACCTTGACCACCGGTATTTCCGTCCTGATTGCCAAAGCAAGCCCCGAGCGTAAGCTATGCGGTTGGTGCAGCGTCTTAAGGGGCGGCACTTCTCGGTGCTGCCCGAGGTCAGCAGGGAGGCGACAATGGCAGCACTGATCTACGGCGCAATCAGCTACGTGGTGTTCTTGGTAGCGTTTCTTTACGCGATCGGCTTCGTCGGCAACATCGTCGTGCTAAAGTCGATCGATGTTGGAGGTGGTGGAGCATTCACATTTCCAGCATTAATTGTTGATGTCATTCTTCTCGGCTTGTTTGCGATTCAGCACAGCGTCATGGCGCGGCAAGGTTTCAAGCGCTGGTGGACGCAGTTTGTGCCGCGCCCGATCAAACGCAGCACCTATGTGCTAATCTCGAGTCTCATTCTGCTTCTCCTGTACTGGCAATGGCGGCGGATGACAGACGTGATCTGGTCGATCACCAATCCGGCCGGGGCGACGGTACTCTGGGCCTTGTTTTGGATCGGCTTGGTAATCGTGCTGGTCAGCACATTCTTAATCAACCATTTCGATTTGTTCGGACTGCAGCAGGTGTACGCGCACTGGCAGGGAAGGCCCATGCAACATCCAGCCTTCCAGACGCCGCTGTTCTACAAATTCGTGCGTCATCCGATCTACTTCGGCTTCCTGCTCGCGTTCTGGGCGTCGCCCAGGATGACAGCCGGACACCTGCTGTTTTCGGTCGCGACTACAGGTTACATCTTCATCGGCCTGCTTTTGGAAGAAAGAGACCTCGTCACATTCCACGGTGACGCCTACATCGAATACCGCAAGCACGTATCGATGATCTTGCCGATGCCACCGAAAAGGACCTGAGCACGGTTCTTGGGGCGGTTGCCTTTAAGGCGGATGACCCGCTCAAAGACTGCGCCGTGGTCATAGCAAGATCGTCATCTCGTCTCGCGGGCGAGCGCACCAATCGCGTCGCGGACGAATCGCGTGCCGTTTGCGACTTTATTGTGGTAGGCAGTCGGAAACTGGGCAGTATATGGAACAGTCGGTGTATCTGAAGTATTATTGTTGCTGGCGACCCTAATTTTGGATCACGGCCCTCGGTAAAATGGAAACGCCAAGTGTAGAGCGTCGGCTCGCTGCGATTCTTGCGGCAGATGTGGTCGGCTACAGCCGTCTCATGGAGGTCGATGAGGCAGGGACCCTTGCGCGACTCAAGACGGTGCGACTGGAGGTGATCGACCCAGCGATCACCAAATGCAAGGGTCGACTCATCAAGACCACTGGTGACGGAATGCTAGTCGAATTCCAAAGCGTGACTGAGGCACTCCGTTGCGCGGTGGATTTTCAGGAGCGCATGGCGCGGCGCAATCGTGACATGCCTGCATCCCGTGTCATGCTTTACCGCATCGGTATCAATCTGGGTGATGTGATTGTGGAAGAAAACGACATCTTCGGCGACGGCGTGAACGTAGCATCGCGACTGGAGTCAATAGCGGAGCCAGGTGGGATCTGCATCTCGGCGGCGGTGCGCGATCAGGTCGGCGATCGGGTTGAGGTTGGATACGAGGATCTCGGCGAGCAGCATGTCAAGAACATCAGCCGAGCGATACGCGTCTTTAAGGTTTTGCTTTCCGGCCCCGCTCCCGGCGCGAGCGCCGCGACCGTCGGCACGCGGCCAGCACCGCAGGCGAGCGGGCGCAAGCCGTCGATCGCGGTCCTGCCGTTCGTCAACATGAGCGGCGATTCTGAGCAGGAGTTTTTCGCCGATGGGCTGACCGAGGACATTATCACCGAGCTGTCGCGCTTCCGCGAACTGCTTGTCATCTCCCGAAATGCGGCTTTCGCGCATAAGGGAAAACCGGTGAAAGCCCAAGAAATTGCCCGCGAATTCGGCGTGGACTACGTCGTGGAAGGAAGCGTGCGCAAAGCAGCAGACCGCGTCAGAGTCACCGTTCAGCTCATCGACGGCGAAACCGAGACGCATATCTGGGCTGAACGTTACGATCGGAAACTTGAGGAGATATTCGCCATTCAGGATGAGGTGACGTCGGCCGTTGCCGCGACGCTATTTGGCCGCGTCGAAGCTGCTAGGCATGACCAGGTACAACGGAAGCGCACGGAAAATATGGCGGCATACGAGTATGTACTGACGGGTAAGGTGTTGCATCATCGGTCAAATCGCGAAGCCAATACCGAAGCACTTCGCCTGCTAGATTGTGCCATCGAGCTCGACCCGAACTATGCGCATGCTCACGCCTGGAAGGCTTGCGTGACCGGCCAAGCGTGGCTGCACGGTTGGTGCGAGGACCCGGACGCCACCCTGCAGTCGATTGGGGTCGAGTTGCAAACGGCTCTCGCGCTCGATGACAACGATGCCGACGTGCATAGAATTCTTACTGCTCTGAATTTGAACGTCAACGAGTTCGATAAGGCAGCTTATCACCAGCAACGCGCCCTTAGCTTAAATCCAAACAGCGATCTCATTGTCGTGCAGCAAGGCGAGCTTCTTACCTGGCTCGGACGTCCTCAAGAGGGAATCGAATGGATTCGTCGGGCGATGCGGCTCAACCCCTATCATCCGGAGCGTTTCTGGAGTCATCTCGGTCGCGCACAGTACACGGCACGTATGTACCCCGATGCGATTGGGTCCTTCAGCAAGCTAACCGCGCCTGACCACGCACATCACGCCTTTTTGGCCGCGGCATCAGCGCAGCTCGGGAACCGCGTTGCCGCCGACGCCCATGCTCGGGAGGTGCTGCAGCGGCAGCCGGCCTTTACCGTCGAAAGTTACCTAAAAACGCTTCATTACCGACAGCCGTCGGATGCGGAACATGTGCGCGATGGGCTGTTGAAGGCAGGCCTGCCAAGCTAGGCCGAAACTATTGGCACCCCCTAAGCCGGAATCTCGATAAACACCCACGGTAAATCGACCCTGTTTGCCGCCGCCCTGCCTGACCTTCCCGATGGGCAGGGTCAAGCGCCCTTCCAATGTCCGAGTCTGGCCCTTAGCGACAGATATTGCAGCGCAAGCGAATGTCGGCTTCTCTAATCGGCCATTCGGGGTCAAGCGCGTTCAGACTATCCGCCGCTGCAGCGTCGATGTCGCTCACGGGCTCGTGCTTCTCTTCGGAATCGGC
>Ga0181523_10002707_pt1 | contig 16811 bp, 12 predicted proteins | sample PEATcosm2014_Bin_43_FD_119752 | JGI IMG/M metagenome (GOLD analysis project Ga0181523, IMG submission 119752) | Peatland microbial communities from MTU Mesocosm Facility, Houghton, MI, USA - PEATcosm2014_Bin05_30_metaG | ecosystem: Environmental > Terrestrial > Soil > Wetlands > Peat | place...
ACGGTGTCGAGCTTTCTGCCAATCGCGCCCGTCCCGGCGACAAGGTTCTTCTCAGCGGTTCCATTGGCGAACATGGCATCGCCATCCTCGCGCAGCGCGAGGGGTTGGAATTCGAAACTCAGATCCAAAGCGACAGCGCCGCTTTGCATACTCTGGTGGCCGACATGCTCGTCGCAGCTCGCGAAATTCGTTGTATGCGCGACCCAACGCGAGGTGGTGTCTCCAGCGCGCTGAACGAAATCGCCGCACAATCGGGTGTCGGGATCCAACTCGAAGAACACGAAATTCCCGTGTGCGAAGAAGTTCGTGGAGCATGCGAACTGCTAGGGCTAGACCCTTTATATGTCGCCAATGAGGGGAAGCTGATTGCGATCGTGGCGCCGGCGGCAGCCCAAGCCCTGTTGCATGCGATGCGGCGTCATCCGCTGGGTTTGAAGTCTCAGGTGATTGGTACGGTGAACGACACAAACCCCGGGCTGGTGACCATGCGAACGCCGCTAGGCACAGTACGCATCGTGGACATGCTGGCTGGCGATCAGTTGCCTCGCATCTGCTAACAGCGGAGTTCGGTAGACCGTCAGCTGCAACCAAATACCATCAAGCCGCACAGAACCCAACGCCGTCGCCAAAACGGTTCCAGAACTACATGGGTGAACAGTTTACTTACCGGACGACATACAGGCACACTCGCCACTGTCCATCCTTGTCCAACACCGGCGTAACGGTTTCGACTGCAGAGTTCTTATGCTCGAAGTTGCTCGCATACTGAAGGACGACATACTGCCCATCCGGCGCTCCCGGGAGTTGAGTCGTGTACTCGGCTGATGTCAACTGTCTAGAGATCAGCGTACCCAACGGTGCACGATTGCGTGTTAACAGTTCTTGCCACTGCTCTCTTGCAACATTGGCCTTGAGTACGGTTCCTGTATCGTCCCAACTCTGAGCATAATTGCCGGCATCCACCAACTTCAGCCAGTTGCTGGCAGCTCCCTCGGCTACTACCTTCTTGTCCTGTGAGCAGGCGCTCATACACAGCGCTAAGAAACTAAGACCTAGGAGACCAAGAATTCTTGTTTTCATGACAAACTCCAATTTGACCCTGGCTATCTGCTCGTTCCTCGCAAAGCTATTACTGCTATTAAGGTGTCGTTCTCTCCTGTTGACTATTCACGCTACTGGCAAGTCCTTATCGGTATGCAAAGAGCATCGCGTAGAGTATCCAGAGAACGACGCTGAAGCCGGTGCCCAGTGCAATCCATGCAAAAATACGAATAGTCTTGACCACAATGGCAGGTTGTGGTTCTTCCAAGTGCTGTTCCAATTCACCCGAGGCAACCAATGCGGCATATTCCCTGGGTTTGTCGCGCTTCAATTCTGCCAAGGGCATATGGCCGGTAAAGATCGTGGTGTCCATGGGAAACTTCTCCGGCCGTAGATGGGTGTTGAAAAAATGCACGGTGAAGATGAATCCAGTGGCCAGCAAGGCTTCGTCGCTATGGATGATGGTCGCCACGTTGATGAATGAGCCAGGCAAAAACCGGGTAAAGAAGACAGGAAACCAAAGCGTGAGCCCTGTGGAGCCGATGACCACAATCCCCCAGAACACGGCAAAGTAATCGAATTTCTCCCAGTAGGTCCAACGCCCGTACTTCGGTCGCGGCCCCAGGCCGACAAACCACTTTATGGTGGCTACGAATTCGTGCATATCCTGTTTGGTCGGCAGAAGAGTGTTTGGCCCGAACAGGATCGATTTCCAAGTTGTCTTGTCGCGGCGTTTTTGCCTAAACAGTCCGATCACATGTGCGGTGAAAGTCCCGAACATGACGATAGCCGCAAAGCGGTGGACATATCCCGCAGTCTCAAACCCGCCCAGAAGGCGCGAAAACCTCGCCGCCCACGGTGTATAGGAGAATTTCAAGGAAAGACCTGTCAGCGCCAAGGTGATGAAGCTGACGATCATGCACGCGTGCAGTACGCGGTAGAGGTGAGGGAAGCGGACAAACTCGCGGCGGTCAACCGGCAGGATTGCCTTCACCCCAACCTCGGCGAGCGGCGCCTCTTGTAGGGCTACCGCTCCCGCCGGGTAGTTCACCGTGACTGCAAGTTGCGGTTTACTATCGGGCATCGTCGCCATCCTTCGAGCTGGAAGCTGTGTTGCCAGAATTCTCTTCGGCTTCCGCTGCTGCGGCCTCGGCCGCGCGCAGTTCGCGCCGCATCTGGAAGGCACGCGGCAGCCACAAGAGCGTGTGGACCCCGCTCACTGTAAACGTGCCGATCAGCAGCGCCGTCATCCCCCAGAAGGTCCAGAACAGGAACGGAAATTTCTTGGGATCGTGGTGGGTAGCGTGGGTGAGATATCCGGCAAAGCGCCGGGTCGCATCCGAGTGACACTTCTGGCACGTCGCAACCACGTTGGCCCGACTCAGGTGCGACCGCGGATCGGTGACCTTCTGGATGTCGTGAGCGCCGTGGCAGTCATAGCACTTCGCGGTTTTGGTGTAGCCGAGTTTGGAAACTTTGCCGTGATAGGTATCGAAGTACGTCTTGGCAATTTCTGCGTGGCAATGCCCGCAGGTGTCCATGATGTCGAGCTTGAAGCGGTCCTGATCAGTACGGCGGATGGAATGCGCGGTATGGCAGTCATTGCAAACCGGCAACGGCTTATCTGTCTTGGTCACCGCGGAAGAGTGGATGCTTTGGACGAACTGCTCTTCGATGCCATGGTGGCAGTTACCGCAGGTTCCGGGCAGGTTCTTCGGATTCACCGTGGACTCCGGATCGGAGGCGGGGAGTTCGCGATGGGCGGTGTGACAACTGGTACAGGTCGCAGTTACCGTGAGGCCGCTCTTCAGCAGACCTTTGCCGTGAATGCTCTCGTTGTATCGGGGAATAATTGCGCGCTCCATACCGGTGTAGAGCAGGGCAGCCTTCTGGCCTTCGCGGTGGCACTTGGCACAAAGATCGGGCACGTTGGTTGGGAAGGTGAGCGATTCCGGATTGTGCTTGCCGAGAACGTGGTGCGCGCCGTGGCAGTCCTTGCAGAAAGGGGCGTTGAGATCGCCCTTGGCGTGCATTTGACCGTGCGTACTGCGCTGATATTGCTGTCCGACCTCCGCATGACAGGCGGTGCAATCAACAGGATGGGTGATGGTTTCGCAGGGACGCACCTTTGAGGCGTTCACCTCCGAGTGGCACTGGCTGCACGCTACCTTCACGTGACGGGAGCTTGCTACTTCGGCGACACGCACCAACATGGAACGGCCATCGGCTGACCTGAGCCGCTCATCGCCATGGCAGCGCATGCAATCCGCATCGGCCATGCCTTGGGAGTAGAAAACGTTTCGGACTTTGTGCGGCTGGTGACAATCGACGCAGGCGGGAAGAGTGTTGGCTTGCTTTTCCCAAAGTTCTCCGCGGATAGTCTTGCGGTGGACCAGTTCAATATTGGCATGGCACTGGGTACAGGTTGCGGCAATGTTGCGTCGGTTGATGGATGAGTTGGGATCGGTGTGGGGCAGGATGAAATGCGCCGTGTGGCACGAGGCGCAGTTGGCCGCTACGATCAGTCCCTTCTTGAGCAAACCCTCGCCGTGGATGCTCTCGGAATAGTTCTCCAGAATTTCATGTTCGGAGATATTGCGGCTGGTCTGGACGGGCGTGCCCTCGCGGTGGCACTGCCCACAGAGAAAGGGCACTTTCATCGGCGCAACTGCCGAGCGCTGGTCCTTCACCGGCAGAATGTCGTGATTGCCATGGCAGGTTACGCAGCGCGGCGCTAGAGCATCGCCACGAGCGACGGCCTTGCCGTGCAACGATTTTGCGTACTGTCCAGCCTCGTCGCCATGGCATGAGCCGCAGTTAACCTTCGCCAGCGGCGTGGAGTGAGGTAGGTCTTTGCCGTCCAGATCGGCGTGGCAGTTCGTGCATTGCAGTGACCCATGGACGGAGCTGGCGAATTTCTTCTGATCGACGAAGAGCGAAACGGTCCGCCCGCCGCGTTTGGTGTTGAGAGACTTGTCGCTATGGCATGCCAGGCAGTCATCGCTGGTGGGCTGGCTTGCAGAGCACCGGACTATTAACGTTACCGATAATAAGAACAGCATCACCAATCGAGGTAATGTGGGGCACTGAGACCGACGGCGAAACCCGGGGTCAAGGCCATTACAGCCGGCGAACGGCGAATCTTCGCATACAGGGGTGAAGGACGCTCCCACAAGTCACTCTCGGCATGTTGGACTTGCGTTAGCAAAAGCAAGGTGCTGGGCCAACGCGCTGCAGTTTGCAAACGTGCTGCTAGTTATTATCCAAACAGCACATCGGGTCAGTGACCCAAGTCACGCATCGACGTGAGCGAACGTCCGTTCGGGAACCGAGGACGTGAAGGGGCCTTGTGCTCTCTGTCAACTATGTTGATCCATCCCCATCTACAGAGCAGCCAAAGCCGAATACACGAAATTGCAGTAGCCTTAGCACTCGCGGAGACCGGTCTTACGGCTGCTGAACCAACGCCTAAGACAGCACAATTCCGGGGGCGTCACGGTGCGGAGCGCAGGAAACTCCGGATCAGCTCTAAGACTTTCGCCGGGGACTCGACCATCGGAGAATGGCCGGCACCCTCGATCATGGTGACTTTAGCGCCCGGAACGCGCTCAAAAATTTTCGCGTCGTCGGGGGAGATAATCGCGTCGCGAGTGCCGAAGATGGCGAGCAGCGGCGGCAGCGGCTTGAGCGCTGCGATGCGCTCATAGGGTGGTTTGGTCATGCGATAGACAACACTTTCATCGTGCGCCTGGCGAAAAGCGCTGTACGTAAGCTGCTTCACGTCGTCGACGAACATGTCCGGGACTGTGAAGCCCGGAGCAAACCCTTGCGCCAGCCCGCGGCGGATCGCGTCATCGCCCTCGAAGTACGACAACAGCTCTCCCACAGGCCGGTGGAAGTACGCGTCGGTCATGATCGTAAAGCTCCCTCTTTCGCCGATCGCCGGGCTATCGATGAGAATGATGCGCTCGATCCGCTGCGGGTTGATCTCGGCCAGCGCCGTCGCCACCTCGCCACCCATGGAATGACCGATGACGGTGAAGCGATCGACCCCCAGCCTGTCGAGAATCGCCGACACTAGCATGGCCTGCCGCTCGATCGAGTAGCCGGAGCGCGGCGCCATCGTGCCGCCATGGCCGATCAGGTCGATGCGGATGACGCGATGGTCGGCGGCGAGCCCTGGTGCGATGTTGTCCCACCAATCGAGCGCAGCGCCGAAGCCGTGGATGAGGACGATCGTCGGACCCACCCCTTCGATAGTGACGTTCGCGGGCACGACCTGCGTGTCAATTACCTGACCACCGTCACGCGGCGCCGCCTTCCGTGTCCGCGAGTCGACCCAGAGCATGTTTGCGACCAACGCAATGACACATAGCGCGACGACGGTACCGGCAATGATCAGCTTTCGCATTGCGACTTTCCTCCTGACAGCAAAACGGCATTCCGTCCAGCATCAGCCCAACTACTCACTTCTTTAATGGTAATAACATATACGCCGTCTGGTCCCCAAGGGAGATAGCTTTCAATCGCCTCGACCGCTGCCCCATCATGGCGTTCCTGCTTTCAAGACTTCGCAGGGTGGTGAAGACCATTGCGGTCAGGGCGATGCCGGCGGCGATGATGCCTAGCGAAGGTAAAATGCGGCGCACAAGTCCACTGACCCTACTCATCCTCTACTATCGGCAGAAGAATCGCATAACCTAAACCGTCACCTGTCGCAACTGACAGTAGACAGCAGTGGGCTGGTCAACGATACTATTAGCAGCTAACTTTACAAATCAGCAGGGACGGCTCGGCCGCATGGGGCGGTCGAAGTGGACGAAGCGCTGCGGTCTCGATTCGATTCGCAGCACAACAGCTGTGTCTATTCATGTTCTGCCCGAGGTCGGCGATCCGCAAGGGTTCGGACCTGAGGAAAACTGATGCAACGGACCGGAACTGCAATCGCACATCCGTTCGCTTGCTTCACGGAGCTGTTGTTGGTTGCTTCCAAGTCAGTCAAGCGTAAGCGCTGTTGAATCGGTCTGCATGAATTGTCTGCTTGCTGTCGCGTCTGCTACTCGGACAAAGACCGGCCGGCAAAGTAAATCAAGGACGATTGCAACAGTAGAACCGAAACAAAAAGGCCGCCGATTTCGACGAGCAGTCTGGCCACATGGCCAGCGATATCGGATGAATAGGTTGGCCGATAACCACAGAGTTGAAGTATTACAATCCCAATTCCAATTAGGAGAACGTCGAGTGAAGCACGGTAAGTTGATTTGCCTTTTAGGATTTCTGTTTCTGATGACCATTGCAGCAGTTGCCCAGGATGAATACCCGAAATTCGAAGTACCTGTGGGTTTTTCGTTCGTTAACGTTCACCCCAATACGGCGGCCCTCACCAGTTTCAACGTCTTCGGTGGCGGCGGCGGTTTTGTTTATAACTTCTCATCGATCTTCGGCATCAAGGCCGATTTCATGGGCTACACCCAGGGTACCGGCCAGAAGTTGTCTCAAAATGGTCAATTTCTGGGAAACGTAAGCGGCACCTGTTCACCTACATGTTCGGACCGCAGATCAAGAAGCACTCGGGCAAGTTTCAGCCCTTCGGTGAGGCACTGTTTGGTGCCGCCCATACCAATCTCGATGCCAACATCTGCAAGTTAGAGACGGGATGTGCCTCCGGCAGCGGGAACAACAACGGTTTCGCCATGGAGTTTGGCGGCGGTCTGGACATCCCAATCACTAAGTCGATTCAGTTCCGTCCCGTTGAAGTGGACTACGTAGGAACTCACTTTGGCTCCAATCACATCGCGAACTACTCGGCGTGGCAGGCCAACTTCAAGTATGTGGCCGGGGTCAATTTCGAGTTTGGAGGGAAGTAGCAGCCTCTTCTAAACCCTTCTACCCCTTTCGCCTGGTTGGTGGGTTGGTCATAACGACCAACTCACCCCTAGCCCTTCGAGAACGGAGGCCGGCCCGAACTTCTAGCAAAGAGAAGGCGAATGGATCTGGGACTAAGCATTCGAAAGCTAGCAGTAGGAGCCCTTGCGGTTTCCAGTCTGTTCGCGGCGGGCAGAATTGCCGACGCGCAGCAGGTAACGGGCACGTTGGGTCAGGCCGACGCCACTACCACCATCAACGGAAAACAGATTCCGCCGCCGCCGCCGAAATTCGGCGGTGTGATCAAGGAAACCTACAAGGAATCCACGCCCTGGTGGCCGCCGCGCATCGTGCCTCCGAAGGGCGCACCTAATGTGCTCCTCATCATGACCGATGATCAGGGCTATGGCGTGCCCAGCACCTTTGGTGGCGTCATTCCAACCCCGAACTTGGACCGCATTGCCAAGTCGGGGCTGCGCTACATCCAGTTCCACTCCACGGCGCTGTGCTCGCCGACCCGCGCTGCGCTTATTACCGGCCGCAATCACCATTCAGTCGGCTTCGGCGTCATCGGTGAATTGTCTACCGGATACCCGGGCTATGACTCGGTCATCGGTCCGGAGAGCGCCACCGTCGCAGAGATCCTGAAGGAGAACGGCTACGCTACTTCGTGGTTCGGCAAGGACCACAACACACCGGGATTTACCTACAGCACCACTGCGGGGCCCTTTGACCAATGGCCTATCGGCATGGGCTTTCAGTACTTCTATGGTTTCCTGGGCGGCGAAACCGACCAGTGGACGCCCTATCTCTTCCGTAACACGACCGCAGTGTATCCGTGGGTCGGCCATCCCGGCTACAACCTCACCACCGACCTGGCCGACGATGCCATCAAGTATCTGCGGGACCTGAACGCGGCCGCGCCCGACAAGCCGTTCTTCCTGTATTACGTGCCCGGCGGTTCGCACTCGCCCCACCAACCGACGCAGGAATGGATCGACAAGTTCAAGGGCAAGTTCGACATGGGTTGGGAAAAGCTGCGCGAGCAGATTTTCGAAAACCAGAAGAAGCTGGGCGTGATTCCGGCAAATACGCAACTCACTCCGTGGCCGGACGGACAGGCGGAGTATGCCGGAGCCAAGCTGCCGAAGTGGGACTCGCTTACTCCGCTGCAAAAGAAGATGTATACCCGCGAAGCCGAGGTCTTTGCCGCTTATACGGCCTACACCGACTATGAGATTGGCCGCGTGATTGACGAAGTCCAGAAGATGGGCAAGCTCGATAACACGCTGATTATTTACATCGACGGCGACAACGGCACCAGCGCTGAAGGCACCGTGTATGGCACCTTCAACCAGTACACGGCTTACAACGGCATCATCAATGAGCCGGAGGTCAAGCCCGTCCTAGCCCTCAATGCATTACATTATGGAGACTGGGGCTCGGCCAAGACCTACCCGCATATGTCGGTGGCCTGGGCTTGGGCGTTCGATACTCCTTTTAAGTGGACCAAGCAGGTGGCCTCGCATTTCGGCGGTACCCGGCAGGGCTTGGCGATCTCGTGGCCGGGACATATCAAGGACGAGGGCGGCGTTCGCACTCAGTTCCACCACGTCATCGACATTGTTCCCACGATCCTCGAAGCCGCCGGCATACAGGCGCCCGACGAAGTTAACGGGATCAAACAGAAGCCGATCGAGGGCGTGAGCATGCTCTACACCTTCGACTCGGCCAACGCCAATGCGCCGTCCAAGCGCGACACTCAGTATTTCGAAATGGTCGGCAACCGCGCTATCTATCATGACGGGTGGGTCGCCGCCACCACGCCGCCCTCCCCATCCTGGGAGATGGGAACGGGCAAGCAGACGGCCCTTGACGACTATCACTGGGAGCTCTACCACATTGTGGAGGACTATTCGGAGTTCAACGATCTAGCAACAAAAATGCCCGACAAACTGAAGGAAATGCAGGCGCTGTTCCTGAAAGAAGCCGGGAAATACCAGGTCTTTCCGCTGGATAATTCGGGCTTCGTGCGCGCGCTTACGGCGCGGCCGAGCGCGGTCGCAGGCAAAACGGTTTTCACCTACACCGGCGTGAATCCCAATATCCCCATGGGCAATGCTCCCAACATACTGGGTAGGGACTACACTATCACCGCGGCGGTAACAATCCCCAGTGGCGGGGCCGAAGGAATGATTGCCACGTCGGGCGGCCAATCCGGCGGCTACGGGATCATGCTGAGTCCGGGGGCAAGCTGGTTTTTCAGCAGCAAACCATTCAAGTACATCGAGCTGGGTTTGTTCATTTTCGGATTGCTTCTGATCTTCATCGGCACAGCCGGTAGGTGGCGGAAACGTTTCGGCTACGCATTCGTGGTGGTCGCGGCCGTGGGACTAATTCTGACTTTCGCCACCGACATGTTCCACATCGGGCGGGGAAGGCCGGTATTCGTTTACAACATGCTGGACCTGGAGCGCTACCGGTGGGAAGCGCTGTCTTCACTCGGCGAAGGCAAGCACACCATCGTCTTCGACTTCAAATACGACGGCCCCGGCCTCGCTAAGGGCGGTACCGGCGTGCTCAGCGTGGATGGCAAAGAGGTCGCCCGTAAGACGATCGAGCACACCATTCCGTTTCTCTTGCCCGCTGACGAGAGCTTCGACATCGGGCTCGATACCCGTACGCCGGTGGATTTCACCTATGATTGTCCGTTCCCCTTCACCGGGGCCATCGACAAGCTGACCTTCAATCTCGGTCCGTCGCAGCTGACGGCGGAGGACCAGCAAAAGGTGGACGATGCGATGGCCAGAGTCAACAACTAGGCGCCCAGGCGCGCCGAACCGCTGGGAATGAACCCAAACACGCTGCCGGCCCGGCTCCGCCAGCGGATTGGTTTAACCAGGAAGGTGGTCGAGCGATGCACCAAAGCATGTTGCGTAGGTTAGAGATAATTTCATTCTTGTTCCTGATGGTCCTGTTTGTTGCGGCACTGAGCCCGGCGCAGGACGCCGGAGCATGGCCGCGGCAAATCACCAAGCCAGGCGGGACTATCATTCTCTACCAGCCGCAGGTTGACGACTGGGAGAATTATCAGCAAGTAGACGCACGCATGGCGTTCAGCCTGACCCCCACCGGCGGCAAAAGCCATGTCGGCGTTATAACCGTGCAGTTGAAGTCCGCCGTCAACATGGACGAACACACCGTCTTCCTCAGCGATCCCAAGATTACGAGCGTCACGTTTCCCTCGCTCGATCCCGCGACCGCTACGCAGTTGGAGCAAACGGTGAGGACGTTCTTAAACCCAGCGGCCACCATGACCATCTCGCTCGACCGCCTGGTTGCGAGCGTGAAGAAGACGAAGGCTCCGCCGGTCGCGGACGTGAAGAACGATCCGCCAACCATCTTCGTCTCGATGCGCCCGGCGATCCTGCTCCTGGTGAATGGTGCGCCCACGATGGCGCCCATCGCGAACTCTAATCTGCAGTTCATCGTGAACGCCAACTGGCCGGTGTTTGTGGAGCAAGGCAGTTCCACCTACTATCTGTTCGACGGCAAAGGCTGGCTCAGCTGCGCCAGTTTGGGGGGCACATGGACGCCGACCAGCCAGTTGCCCAAGCAGATATCGAAGGTCCCGGAGAATGCGAATTTCACCAGCTTGAAGGGGTTCATCCCGCCACCGGCGGGAAGCGCGGCCAGCTCGCCTATGGTCTACTACAGCGGCACTCCGGCGGAGATCGTCGTCTTTGGCGGCCGGCCGCAGTGGACGCCAATTCCCGGCACGCAACTGTCTTACGCATCGAACACCGACAGCACCGTCTTCAAGTACACCCCCACCGGCGCGTTCTACTACCTGACGTCGGGCCGGTGGTTCACCACTACCACGCCGCTTCTGGGCGGATGGACATTTGCCACCTATACCTTGCCGCCTGATTTTGCCCAGATCCCTCCCAGCAGCCCGGCAGGGAAGGTGTTGGCATCGGTGCCGGGAACGCCCGAAGCCGAAGATGCAGTGCTGATTGCGCAGGTTCCGACCACGGTAACGGTGAACGCGGCGCAGGCGCCGGCAGAAGTGAAGGTGTCCTATGTTGGCGAGCCGCAGTTCGTGCCGATTGAAGGTACGACAATGATGTACGCTACCAACACGCCCAACAAGGTAATTCAGGTCGGTAACCAATACTATCTGTGCTATCAGGGCGTATGGTTTGTTTCCTTTAGTGCCCAGGGACCTTGGCAGACGGCCCAGACTGTGCCCCAGGTTATCTACACTATTCCACCGAGTTCTCCGGTGTACAACGTGACCTATGTGACCCAGGTGGCGGCCTCCGACGGCTATGTGACGGCTAGTTACACCGCGGGATATATGGGTATGTTTGTCGCCGGCGCAGCGGTGGGAGCTATCGTGACCTGCGGCACTGGCTACTACTATCCACCCTATGTGTATGGTGGATTTTACTATCCGTACGCTGCTACTTACGGCTATCACACCTACAACCCTTATACGGGGGCCTATGGCTATGGAGGATCGGCCTATGGGCCGTACGGCAGCGCCCACTGGGGAACTTCCTACAATCCGAACACCGGGACCTACGCTCGCGGAGCGACAGCATCCACTGCGTACGGTACTCAATCCGTGGGTCAGGCTTATAACCCCTACACCGGCGCATACGGCGCCACTCACCAAGGCTCAAACGCCTATGGATCCTGGGGACAATCGGTAGTCAGCAAGAATGGCAATACGGCATACACACAACACACCACCAACGCCTACGGCTCGGCAGGAACAGTGCAGACGTCGGCGGGTGGCAAGGGTGCGGCTACCAGTACTGCGTACGGGAATACCGCGGCGGGAAAAACTTCTAACGGCGACATGTATGCCGGCCATGATGGCAATGTCTATAAGAACACCGGTTCCGGTTGGCAGAAATACGACAACGGCAGCTGGAACGATGTGCAAAAGCCGACCACAACTTCGGCCCAGAGCTACAGCCAGCAACATCCCACGAGTAGCAATCCAAACTACGCGTCGGCGCAGCAGAAGGCCCAGAGTTACAACCAGCAACATCCATCGGGATCGAGCGGGTACAAGCCGAGTAGCGGATCGTCCGACCTGGACCAGGAAGCGCAAGACCGGTCTCGCGGTGCTCAACAGAGCCAGCGCTTTTCGCAGTATCAACATTCCGCCGGCGGCGGTGGTGACCGCTGGGGCGGCGCCAGTCGAGGCGGCGGTGGATGGGGTGGCAGACGATAGCTGCGCGCAGCAGTTATGCGCCGAACTGGAAGGCGATTTAAGACGTAACAGTAGCACTCGAACTTGGAGGAATTGATGAAAGCCAGAACGTTATCCGGATGCGCCCTCTTCCTGGTTGTTGCGGCGTCGCTTTTCGCGCAACAGGTTTCGGTCAATTACAACCACAACGCGAGCTTTGCGCAATACCACACCTACGCCTGGGGTTCCAACAACGCCAATCAGATCCAGAATTCGATCCTGGCACAAGTCGCGCAGCAGGACATCGACAGCGCGATGTCGCAAAAGGGGTTTCAGAAAGTTTCCGAGTCGCAGAATCCCGATCTGATCCTCACGGCAAACGGCGGCATGAGACAGCAGACCTCGTACAGCGCGTGGGGCATGCGCGGGATCGGTGGAGGGATGGGCGGCATTACTCCGGAGCAGAACGTCGAGGGAACGATGGTAGTGGACCTGTACGACGCGAAGACGCAATCGCTGATCTGGCGAGGAATCGCTCAAAACACGCTGAACAACAATGGCAACAAGAACCAGCAGATGGTGGAAAAGGCCGTCCAGAAGATGTTCAAGCAGTGGCCGAAGAGCTAAGAGTGCGGCTTGATGAAAGCACGAGGAGTGCAGACCTGAAGCGCTGAAGGTGGCTGGAGCAGTAGATGACGACGAAAACGTTGGTGACAGTGTCTTCGGCGATTGAGGTAGCGGTGGGAGTCGCCTTAATTGCCGTTCCTGATCTGGTAGCCCAAGTACTCCTAAGCGCCAGCCTCACCGGCAGTGGCATCGCGGTCGGCCGTTTGTGCGGCATTGGACTGCTCTCGCTAGGACTGGCGGGTTGGCCGAGCGGAGAGAGCGTGTCCGCATCGGCCACGCGAGGCCTGTTCGCCTACAACCTGCTGGCAGCTTTTTATCTTGGGTACCTCCGAGTTGGCGGAGGTTTTGTCAGCTACCTGCTGTGGCCGGCATGTATCCTTCATGCCGTGCTGGCGCTGCTGATGGCGCGTCCAGCATGGGAGGGAGTCCGGTATACTGCTTAGGTATGTCCTGACCGTCCCCTCGAAGGCACCTGTCGCAAGTGACAGTTCCCATTTGTCCCTGATTGTAGTGAACTGGGAGAGCATGGCAGCGTGTTCGGCGGTGGGACTTCTTCGCCGCCCGGCACGGTTTTAGCGTCTCACGTATCCAGCGGCTTTGTTGCGGGATCGGCCCTGTTTTGTCCGTTGATTGTCGTGGCAATCCATTTTATGGTCTCACTTGGTGGAGGCTAACCAGAATTATCGCGAATCGAGTGACCTTTCAGGAGAAGCAGGTTTATGAAAATTAGGATGTCAAGAATCACATTCGTCGCAGTCGTGTCACTGACAGCAGTGCTGTTTTGTGGTATCGCTATAGCTCAGAGTGTACAAGTTCAGGGAGTGATCGACTCACGCAGTGGCGCGACTATGACGGTCAAGTCGCCGGACTCCGGCAATGTGGTCGTCCTGCTTACCGATAGCACCGACGTGCAGGAAGTTGAAGGCGGCCTCCATATGCGCAAGAAGCAGATGGGAATGACCGCGTTGGTGCCCGGCCTGTCGGTTCAGGTGAAAGGCTCCAATAACGCTCAGAACCAGTTGGTAGCCGACAGTGTAAGGTTCAAAGGGTCTGATCTGAAGACTGCACAGGACATTCAGGCTGGCGTAACCCCAGCTGAGCAGCAACTCCAGGCACAGCAGCAGCAGTTGCAGCAGACCGAACAGCAGATTCAGCAGCAGCAAGCGGCGATGCAGCAGCAGCAGGCACAGCTTAACGCCGAGCAGCAGAAGATTGCCGACAACAAGGCTGCCATCGCGGCGGCGAACAAGCGCTTTGGTGAACTGGGCGAGTACAACATCCTGGGCGAGGTGACGGTACTATTCGGCAACGGCAAGGTCGCAATCGATCCGCAGTACAAGCCCCAACTGCTGGACCTGGCCAAGAAAGCTTTGACCATCGAGGGTTACGTGATTCAGGTCAAGGGATATGCATCCGCCGTGGGCTCTGCGGCCTTGAACCAGAAGCTAAGCACAGAGCGGGCCAACAATGTGACCGAGTTCCTTGAGCAGCAGGGTCGCATTCCACTGACCAATATGCTGGCTCCGGGCGCCATGGGCACGGCTAGGCAGGTAGCGCCTGATACAACCGCGGAAGGCCAGGCGGACAATCGGCGCGTGGTGGTCAGGATCCTGCAGAACAAGGGAATTGCGGGAAATTAGTAATATCTGTGAAACAATAGGCGAGATGACCGGATTCATCAGTTCTCGCCCATTCACGGCGGCGGCACCAAATACCAATCGGCTCTCGCAGTGCGCTCGCGGGATGCTAAGGAGAATGAATGAGGGTTTGTAGGACGTTTCTTGTGGCATTTGCCGTTCTGTTGTTATTGATGTTCTGCCTGCCCGCAGTTGCGCAAGGCCCGTCGGATTCGACAGATTTGACAGTTCAGGACCAGACACCTAATGCCCCAACTCCGCCGAAAGCGGCGCCTGCGGGCGACGATGACGGCTGGCACTTCAATGTCACCCCCTATCTTTGGTTTCCCGGGGTCAGCGGGACAGTAGGCGCGCTAGGCCACTACGTCGGCGTGCATGCCAGCCCAGGCGATTTGCTTTCGAATTTCCAGATCGGACTCATGGGGAATGTCGAAGCTCGCAAAGGTCGTGTGGTAATACCGCTTGATGTCCTGTGGATACACCTTACAAACGATAAGGGACTGCCTTTCGATGCGGGCGTGAATTCGATCAAGTTAGGGTTGACAGAGACGGTGGTCACTCCCAAGATCGGTTACCGCATCGTGGATGGCGAAAAGGTCAAGATTGACGCGCTGGTCGGTTTTCGTTACTGGTATCTGGGAGAGAGTCTGGCCTTCCAGCCCCAACTGTTCAATGGTTTTTCGAAATCGCAGAGCTGGGTTGATGGCGTAGCCGGCGGAAAGGTCGAATTCGCACTGTCGCCGAGAGCTTCTATAACGGTGGCTGGCGATGCGGGCGGGGGCGGTTCGCAACTGGACTATCAAGCGGTCGGTATTCTCGGCTTCAGGGTCAGCAAGAAGTGCGTCCTGGACTTGGGCTATCGGTATTTGTATGTGAATTATCGCAACAATCTACCTGCCGGCTTCCTGCTCGACGCGCACACGAGCGGGGCAGTGTTAGGTGTGACGTTCAATCTCAAGTAGTCGACTGCAAAGCGCCCAAGGTTTGGTATCAACGCCACCAGGAGCGGGTGGCGGGCATTAAGACGCGCTGCTGGTTAGGGCGCAGTCTGGAAATTTACTAAGGCGGAGGATGAAATCGTGAAGACAGCAGGTTTGCTTTTTCTTACATTGGCGCTGGCGTTCGGCGCCTACGCACAAGACACCCCCAAGGTCGAAATACCGCTTGGTTTTTCGATGGTCAACGTACACCCCAACATAAATGACATCACCAGCTTTAATGTTTTCGGAGGTGGAGGACAGATCGACTTTAACTTCGGGAACTATTTCGGCATCAAGGCTGACTTCATGGGTTACACCCAGAACAGCGGTCTGAAGGTGAGCCAAGACGGGCAAATCCTGGGAAAGGTGAACGGCAACGTCTTCACCTATATGTTTGGCCCCCAGATCAAGAAACACACCGGCGTGTTTCAGCCGTTTGCAGAGACCCTGTTTGGGGCTGCGCATACCAATCTCTATGGAAGCATCTGCAAGTTAGAGACTGGATGTCTCTCGGGCAACGGCAACAACAACGGATTTGCCATGGCCCTGGGCGGCGGCATCGATCTTCAGGTATCTAAGCATTTCGCCATCCGGCCGGTCGAGGTGGACTACCTCCTGACCCGCTTCAGCGCCAATCACGTAGCGGGTTACACGGCGAACCAGAACAACTTCCGCTATTTTGGCGGATTGGAATTCCTGTTGGGCGGCGCGCCACCAGTTCCGGTAACTGCCAGCTGCTCAACGGCACCTGGTCCGGTTTGGTCTGGTGACCCAGTGACCGTCACCATCACCGGCGCCAACTTCAACCCGAAACACACCTTGACCTACGCCTGGACCGGCAATAGTGGCAAGCTGTCGGGCGCTAACTCCGGGACCGCGACCATCGACACCACTGGCCTGGCGCCGGGAAGCTACTCCGCCACCGGGACTGTCACGGATCCCAAGGAGAAGAAGAACAACACGGCGACCTGCACGTCCAGCTTCACCATCAAGCAGCCAGCGCCTCCAGTCGTCAGCTGCTCTGCAAGTCCGACGACCATCGCCATTGGCGAGTCGGCTACCGTTACCATGACGGCCAGCGATCCGCAAGGATGGCCGTTGACCTATAGCTGGACCAATAGTGGTGGCACGATGAGCGGCAGCGGCACTTCAGTCACGGTGACCGCGACCAATGCCGACGCCGGCAACACCATATCCGCTACCGGGACGGCGACTGATGCTCGCGCCAACCTGTCAGCAAGCTGCACGGGCAGCGTCAATGTGCCGGCCATCCAGAAGTGCACCACCATCGAGGATTGGGGCGAGTGTACCTTCGAAAAGAACCCCAAGAAGCCGTGGCGTGTGGACAACGATTGCAAGGACACGCTGGACAAACTCTCTCTGCGGTTGCAGCAGATGCCCAATGGCAAGTTGGACGTCGTGGGCTACACCAACCAGGAAGAGTCCGTCAACGTG
>Ga0181523_10002710_pt1 | contig 16801 bp, 14 predicted proteins | sample PEATcosm2014_Bin_43_FD_119752 | JGI IMG/M metagenome (GOLD analysis project Ga0181523, IMG submission 119752) | Peatland microbial communities from MTU Mesocosm Facility, Houghton, MI, USA - PEATcosm2014_Bin05_30_metaG | ecosystem: Environmental > Terrestrial > Soil > Wetlands > Peat | place...
ACGGCAGCGGTGCCCCCGTCGCCGACGGCGAGGTCGTCATCGCCGACGGGCGCATCGTCGAGGTCGGGACGGGCCTCGACGCTGACGAGGCGGTCGACTGCGCCGGCAGGACCATCTTGCCCGGCCTCTTCGACTGCCACGTGCACGTCACCTCGAGCGGCCCCGACGTTCTCGTTGCGCTCAACAAGCCCTTCTCCTTGCCGTACTACGAGGCCGTCGTGCACCTGCGGCAGACGCTCGAGGCGGGCATCACGACCGTGCGGGACGCCGGCGGCGCCGATCTCGGGCTCAAGGAAGCCGTCGAGCAGGGCCTCGTGGAGGGACCACGCATGAAGATCGCCATCACGATCCTCAGCCAGACGGGCGGGCACAGCGACGGCTGGATGGTGTGCGGCCTCAGCCTGAACGCCCCGGCGGTGCCGGGCACGCCGACGGCGCTCGTCGACGGCGTCGACGAGGTGAGGCGGAAGGTCCGCGAGCTCATCCGGGCGGGCGCCGATCAGATCAAGGTGTGCACCTCGGGCGGCGTCCTCTCGCCCCGCGACGACCCCCGCCATGCCCACTTCCGCATGGACGAGCTGGAGGAGTTCGTCGCCCAGGCAAGTGCCGCCCACACCTACGTGATGGCGCACGCCCAGGCGACCGACGGCATCAAGAACGCCATCCGGGCCGGGATTCGCTCCATCGAGCACGGTGTCTTCCTCGACGAGGAAGCCATCGCCATGATGCTCGAAAAGGGCACCTGGCTCGTCCCGACGCTCTCGGCACCGCTCGGAGTGCTCGAGGCCGTCGAGGCCGGCGCCAACCTGCCGCCGCAGATGATCTCCAAGGCCCGTGACGTCATCGAGGAGCACCGCCAGTCGATACGCCAGGCGGTAGCGGCGGGCGTGCGCATCGCCATGGGTACCGACGCCGGCGTCGGCCCTCACGGTTCGAACCTGCGCGAGTTGGAGCTCATGAACGGCGTCGGCATGGCGCCGGAAGCCGTCCTCGCGGCGACGACCTCCTCGGCGGCGGCTCTCCTCGGCCTCGGCGACGAGCTCGGCACGATCGAGCCCGGCAAGCGGGCGGATCTCGTTGTCGTGGAGGGTGACGCCCTCGACTTCGCCGGCTTGCGGGAGCGGGTGGTGCAGGTCTGGAAGGACGGGCGGCGGGTCGCCGGCGGCTGAGGCGACGGCGCCTGCCGCCCTCGGGGGCGCCGGAGGCCATCGCTCTCGATGAACGGAGCCGAAATCACCGACGGTACGGTGCATGGCGGCTTGCACAGCGACATTCGGCGCCCGCCGGGAGCGGCGGGCGCACCCTCGAATGCCGGCGGCGCGGTTCGCCGGGGAGGTGTAGACGATGACCATGGAGTACCGGCGCCTCGGCGCCGCCGGGCTCAAGCTGAGCGTCCTCTCGTTCGGCTCCTGGGTGAGCTTCGGCCCGCAACTGAACGACGACCTCGCCATGGAGTCGATGACGGCCGCCCGCGATGCCGGCGTCAACTTCTTCGACAACGCCGAGTCGTACGCAGGCGGCGACTCCGAGCGGATCATGGGCCGCGTCCTGGCGAAGCTCGCCTGGCGCCGGCAGTCCTACGTCGTGTCGACGAAGGTCTTCTGGGGGCTGTCGGGCGACGTCAACATGAGCAACACGCTGAATCGCAAGTACCTCATGCAGGCCGTCGACGGCTGCCTCGACCGCCTGGGGCTCGACTTCGTCGATCTCCTCTTCTGCCATCGATCCGATCCGGACACACCGGTGGAAGAGACCGTGTGGGCGATGCACGACATCGTGGCGTCCGGCAAGGCCCTTTACTGGGGCACCTCGGAGTGGCCCGGCGAGTCCATCATCGAGGCCTTCGAGATCTGCGACCGCCATCATCTGCGGCGGCCGGCGATGGAGCAACCGCAGTACAACCTCTTCAACCGGCAACGCGTCGAAGAGGAGTACCGGCCGATCATCGAGCGCCACGGCCTCGGCCTCACGACCTGGAGCCCGCTCGCCTCCGGCCAGCTGACGGGCAAGTACGTCGACGGCATCCCGGACGGGAGCCGCGGGTCCCTGCCGGGCTACGAGTGGCTGCGCCAGTCACTCACCGACGCCGATCGCAACGCCAAGGTGAGCGCCCTCAAGGCCGTCGCCGACGAGCTCGACTGCACGCTCGCCCAGCTCGCCATCGCCTGGTGCGCCCGTAACCCGCACGTGTCGACGGTCATCACGGGCGCCTCCCGCCCGAGCCAGGTGGCCGAGAACATGGCGGCTCTCGAGGTGCTCGACCAGCTCGACGACGGCCTCGTGGCTCGTATCGAAACCGTCACGAGGTAGCGATGGGGCCAGGTTGCCGGCGCTCCGGGCGAGGCGCTGCGCTCTCGCGGCGGCGTCGCGACGCCGCCGCCTCGCCGGGCGGCCGCCGCCCGCAATCTAATGACAGCACGGGTGACGAAGCCCCCGGCGGGATGTGCCGGCAGACCGAATGCTGGCTAGCTTCTTGCTGAGCGCGTCCGTCCAAAGGACTGCCGAGTCAGGAGGACACAGACAAATGAGTGAGAAGTCATCAGGGGTGTTGAAGGAGTTCAAGGACTTCATCCTTCAAGGTGACGTCGTCATGCTCGCCGTCGCCGTCGTGATGGGCTTGGCGTTCCAGGCGGTCGTGAAAGCGGTCGTCTCCGACATCCTGACGCCCATCATCGGGATCTTCGTGAAGGCCAACTTCGGCGGCCTCAACTTCGTCATCCACGGGAGCACCTTCTACTACGGCGACGTGCTCAACTACATCATCGAGCTGATCTGTGTCGGGCTGGCCGTCTTCTTCCTGGTGGTGAAGCCGTACAACGCCTACACGGCCCGCAAGAACCGCGATGCGCCGGCCACCACGCGCCCCTGCCCGGCATGCCTCACCGACGTTCCGGTCGGAGCCACCCGCTGCTCGGCCTGCACGAGCGACCTTCCGCCCCTCGTGGCGGACGGCACCGCCTGACGGGGGCGCAACGGCTGCCCGCCTGACCGGGCGCTCCGGCCGGTGCTCGAGCAGGTGACCTGGCGCCGCCCGGCAATACTGGTCCGGTGGGCTCCATCGACGTCAACGGCGTCAGTTTCTCGCTCGCGGACGGGCGACCGCTCCTGAACGACCTCTCGTTCCGGGTCGACGAGGGATCGGTGACCGCCCTCGTCGGTCCGAACGGAGTGGGCAAGACGACGTTGATCGCCCTCATCGCCGGCGATCTCGAACCCGATGACGGCTCCTTGTCGATCAACGGGCAGCTGGCGGTCATGCGCCAATTCATCGGCTCGATCCGCGACGACACGACGGTTCGCCAGCTGCTGATCGACATCTCACCCGAGGTCATCCGACGGGCGGCCGGCGACCTCGAGGCGGCCGAGGACGCCATGATCTCCTGCGACGGCGAGCGCCAACAGCTCGCCTACGCCCAGGCGCTCGCCGACTGGGGCGATCTGGGTGGCTACGACGCCGAGGTCAGGTGGGACGCCTGCACGACCGAAGCGCTCGGCCTGCCGCTCGCCGAGGTCGGCCGGCGGCCGGTGGCGACACTGTCGGGAGGCGAGCAGAAGCGCCTCGTGCTGCACGTTCTGCTCTCCGGCCCGGCAGAGGTCCTCTTGCTCGACGAGCCGGACAACTATCTCGACGTCCCGAGCAAGCGATGGCTCGAAACCCGCCTCGCCGAGACCCGCAAGACCGTCCTGCTCATCTCCCACGACCGCGAGCTGCTGCGCCAGGCGGCGACCCGCGTCGTCACGCTCGAGCCGAATGCCGCCGGGTGCTCGGCCTGGGTGCACGGTGGGGGCTTCGCCACCTACCACGATGCCCGCGAGGCACGCCAGATGCGGCTCGAGGAGCTCCGCAAGCGATGGGACGAGGAGCTGGCTCGCTTGAAGGCGATCGTCGTGGAGTACCGGCGCAAGGCGTCGTACAACTCCGACTTCGCCGCCAAGCTGCGCAGCGCTCAGCACCGCCTGGACCGGTTCGTGGACGCCGGCCCACCGGAGGAGGTGCCCCGCCCGCAGCGCATCTCCATGCGCCTGCGGGGCGGCCGCACGGGCAAACGGGCGCTCGCCTGCAGGGGCCTCGCCCTCGACGGCCTCACGCAGCCCTTCGACTTGGAGGTCTCCTACGGCGAACGTGTGGCCTTCCTGGGGGCGAACGGAACCGGCAAGTCTCACTTCCTCCGGCTCTTGGCCGAGGGGGGCGGCGACGCCACCGATCCCGGTGCGCCGGGCGGAGCCAGCGTCGCTCACGCCGGGGCTGCGGTGCTGGGCGCCCGCGTGCAGCCGGGCCACTTCGCCCAAGTCCACGACCACCCTGAGCTCGTCGGGCGCAGCCTCACCGACATCCTTCGCAAGGGGTTCGACCTGCCGGCCGAGCGTGCCATCGCCGCCCTCGGCCGCTACGAGCTCTCGCGTGCCAGGAACCAGGCGTTCGAGACGCTTTCCGGAGGCCAGCAAGCCCGCCTCCAGATCCTCATGCTCGAGCTCTCCGGTGCGACGATGCTGCTGCTGGACGAGCCGACGGACAACCTCGACGTCGAGTCTGCCGAGGCGCTCGAAGCCGGGCTGGACGGCTTCGAGGGCACCGTGCTGGCCGCCACGCACGACCGCTACTTCGCCCGCTCGTTCGACCGTTTCGTGCTGTTCCGGGCCGACGGGTTCGTCACCGAGACGGAGGGGGCGGTCTGGTCGGAGGCCGAGGAGCCGACCCGGGGCCGCACGGCATCGGGCGGGGCACGCAACGCTGCGGCCGCCGCCGGAGTGCGCCGGCGCTGAGGCCGGGCCACGGAGGGGCGCACGGTGCGCCTGCGCTGAGGCCAGACCCACCCGCGAAGGGCGCTCAGCGCAGGTGGCGGCGCCGCAGGGCAGGCTCGGGCACGGCCGGCAGCGCCAGCCGGATCTTGGCGTCGATCGTCACGCAGCCGCGACCCCGCGGCCAGGCGACAACCGGGTTGAGGTCCATCTCGACGACCTCCGGCACGTCCTCGGCGAGCCGGGCGACGCGGCACAACAGGTCGGCGAGCGCATCGGTGTCCGCCGGCTCGGCCCCGCGGTAACCACGCAGCAGCGGGGCCGCCTTCAGCGAGGCGATGAGGCCGTCCGCCTCCGAGCGGCTGAGCGGTACGAGCGAGAGGGTACGGTCGCCGAGCACTTCGGTGGCCGTGCCGCCGAGGCCGAACATCACGAGGGCGCCGAATGCGGGATCCTCCACGAGACCGCAGATCGTTTCGATGCCCGGCTCGATCATGGGCTGCAGGACGACGGCTGCGCCCTCCCCGAAACGATCGAGCAACTCGGCGGCGGCGGCGGCGACCTCGGCTGCGCCGCTCAGCCCGAGCCGCACCCCCCCGACGTCGGTCTTGTGCACGATGCCGGGGACGTCGAGCTTGAGGGCGACCGGCACCCCGAGGCGCTCGGCAGCCTCGCCGGCCTCGCCTGCCGAAGTCGCCCGGATGCTCTGAACGACCGGGATGCCGTAGGCACCGAGCAGCTCGGCCGTCTCCCTCGCACCCAGCCAGACGCCCAAGTCGTCCTGGCGTTGCCCGAGGGCGGCCGACACGACGGCGCGCCCGCGTGCCCGATCGATCCCGTCCAGATCCGGCGGTTCCTCCTCGGGCCGGTCCCGCCAGACCGTGTAGGGGACGATGCGCCCCAGTGCTCGCGCTGCTGACTCCGGGTAGGCGAACCACGGGATCCGCCGGTCGCCCGTTCTCAGTGCCTCGAGCGTGCCCGTCGAGCTCAGGAAAACGGCCAGGATCGGTTTCTCGGCCGTCGCCGCCACCGAGACGACGGCTGCGGCCACATCCTCGGCTTGTGTGACGAGCGGTGGCGTGAAGGTGACGATGACGGCATCGACGACGTCGTCGGACAGCACCAGCTCGAGCGCCCGCCGGTAGTCGTCGGCCGATGCCGAGGCGATGCAGTCGACGGGGTTCGTGACGGCCGCCTCTGGCGACAAGATGGCGCGGAGCTCGCTCTGGGTCGACTCCGAAAGCTCCGGTACGGAGAGGCCGTAGCCCTCGCAGGCGTCCGCCGCCAGCACGCCCGGCCCGCCGGCGTTCCCGACGATCGCAACCCGCTTGCCTCTCGGAAGGGCCTGGTGGCTCAGGACGTCGGCGACGTCGAACAGCTCCTCCATCGTGTCGACCCGGATGACGCCCGCTTGACGGAAGAGGGCGTCGACGGCGGCGTCCGGCGTCGCCATGGCGGCCGTGTGAGAGGAGGCACCACGTGAACCGGAGGTGGAGCGACCGGATTTCACGGCGATGATGGGCTTCTTGCGGGAGATACGCCGCGAGATCTGGGCGAAGTGCCGGGGGTTGCCGAAGGACTCGAGGTACATGAGGATGACCGAGGTTTCCGGGTCCTCCTCCCAGTAGCGCAGGAGGTCGTTGCCGCTCACGTCGACCTTGTTGCCCACTGACACGAAGCTCGAGACGCCGAGGTCTCGGTGGGTCGCCTCGCTCAGGATGGCGATCCCGAGGCCGCCTGACTGCGACGAGAAGCCGAGGGTGCCGCGCACCGGTCGCACCGGCGCGAACGTGGCGTTCATGGAGATGCCCGGCGCCGTGTTCACGATGCCCATGCAGTTCGGCCCGACGACTCGCATGCCGAACCAGCGGGCCATCTCCACGAGCTCGCGCTCGGCTGCCCTCCCGGCTTCGCCCGTCTCCGCGAAACCCGCCGAGATGACGACGAGGCCGCCCACCCCGCACCGCCCGCACTCGGACACGACGCCAAGAACCTGAGCGGCCGGAACGCAGATGACGGCGAGATCCACCGCCACCGGGACCTCCGAAACCGATGGGTAGGCCTGCAAGCCGGCGATCTCGCCGCCGGCAGGGTTGACCGGATAGACGGTGCCCGTGTAGCCACCTCGTACGAGGTTGGCGAGCAGCTCGTGGCCGATCGTCTTCGGGCGGCGGCTCGCTCCGATGACGGCGATGGACCTGGGACGCATCAGGCGCTCGATCGAGCGGACGGCCGCCCGGCGGTCGCGCTCCTCCACCTTGGCGAGGTAGGCAGGGACGGGATCGAGCTCCATCGTCACCCGCACGACGCCGGCCTCGAAGGTGGCCCGCTCGACGAAGCCCGCCCCCCGGAACACGCCGAGCATCTTCGAGTTGTCGGACAACGTGTCGGCGATGAAGCGCCGGATCCCCCTCGCCCGGGCCGCCGAGGCGAGGTGCTCGAGCAGCAGGGTGCCGAGGCCCCGCCCCTGCTGGTCGTCGCGGATCGTGAAGGCCACCTCCGCCTCGTCCCGCCCTGGCGGTCGGTCGTAGCGGGCGACCCCGACGAGCTCGCCGTCCACGAAGGAGACGAGGGCGAGGCGATCGAGGTAGTCGACGCCGGCAAAATGCTGAAGCTCTTTCTCGGACAACGTGCGGTGGAACGTGAAGAACCGGAAGTAGATCGTCTCGTCCGAGAGGCTGCCGTGCAGGGTGCGGATGCGCTCGCTGTCGGCCGGGACGATAGGGCGCACGGTCGCCGGACGGCCGTCGGCGAGCAGCACGTCGCACTCGAGCTCGGGCGGGTAGCCCGGCGGCTGCTCGGATGGGGCAAGCGAGGTGGGCGGCTCGGGCGGGGCAGGCGGCTCGGGCACGCTCGACGGATCGACGCCGCTCACGGTCACAGCGCCACCGCGGCGCCGCTTCTTGCCATGCGAACCGGTTCTCGGATCACGAAGGCCCCCGGCGCCAGCTCGCCCACGACGCCAAGGAAGGCATCGATGCGGGCGGGCTCGTCGATCAGCTCGACGGCCACGGGGAGGCCGGCGACGGCGTCGGGGAAGCGCAGCGTGCGGATCTGTCCCGAGCGACCGAAGCCCTCGATCCCTCGCCACACGGTCGCCCCTGCCATGTGCTGTTCGCGCGCCCGGCGCACGAGCAGCTCATAGACGGGGTGGTGGGCGACACGATCGTCCTCAGTGAGGAAGACCGTGAGCCTCGTCCCGTTCGTGTCGGTCTCCATGACTCGAACCTCCAGCCCCACGCTACCGGCTGTGGGAGGGTCCCACGGTGGGCCGCCACCGCTTTCCTGGCTAATCTCGTGACCGGCGATGGAGCTCGCCGTACGTGCCGGAAGGCTGATGGCTCCTACCGGATTCGGACGCGCCGCGTAGCTGCGACGGCGACAATCGGAGGAGTCGATGAACAGAGCGGGACGACGACGGCTCGCCATCGCGGCAGCGATCGCCGGCGGCGGCATGCTCGGCGCCGTCGCCCGCTACGCCCTCATGGCGGCCTGGCCGGTGACGGCGGGCAGCTTCCCGTGGGTCACCCTCGTCGTCAACGTCTCCGGCAGCGCCTGCCTGGGCTTCCTGCTCCGGTACATCGGCGAGCGGCTGCCAAGGCAGCGCTTCGCCCGGCCCGTGCTGTGCACGGGGTTGCTCGGGGCCTACACGACGTTCTCGACCCTCGCCGTCGAGACGGCTCTGCTGGCCAAGGACGGTCACACGGCCGTTGCGGTCGCCTACGTGTTGGCCAGCGTGATCGCCGGTCTGCTCGCCATCGCCCTCGGGATCGCGACGGCCGCCCTCGTCCTCACTGCCGAGCGCCGGATCATCGAGGCGCGCTCGTGACGCCGGTGAGCGAGGCCGGCGAGCCGGGGCAGCCGTTTGTGTCCGAGGCGGCCGTACGTGCCACGATCCTCGTGTCCATGCAGGACCGAGCGCGGCGTCATTCGCTCGTCGTGGAGCTGGTGCTGCGGGCCCACCGGGCGCACCTCGCCGGGGCGACGGTGTTCGAGGGGCGGGAGGGCTTCGGAGAGTCCGGCCGGGTGCACCGCACTCACACGCTCTCCGACGACGCCCCCGTCTCCGTCGTCATCATCGACCGCCGGGAGCGGATCGAGCAGTTCTTGGGCGACGTCGCCGAGCTCCTCGAGCACGTGCTCGTCGTCCTCGACGACGTGGACGTCGTCCGGATCTGATCGGCCACCGACAGCTCCATGTCGATGACCTTGGGCGGCGCTCTCGCCGTGGCCGTCGGCGGCGGCGTCGGGGCGCCCGCCCGGTACGTGCTCGATCGGGTTGTGAGTGCCCGCTTCGACTCCGAGCTGCCCTGGGGCACGTTCGCCGTGAACGTCTCCGGGGCCTTCCTCTTCGGCGTCCTCACCGGGCTTGCCATGCACCGTCACCTGGCGGCCGTCGGCGTCGACCTGCTGGGTACCGGCTTCTGCGGTGCCTACACGACGTTCTCGACATTCACGTACGAAACGGTGCGATTAGCCGAGTCGGGGCAATGGCTGGAGGTGCTCATGAACATCGCCATGAGCCTCGCCGCCGGCCTCGCGGGCGCTGCCGCCGGCCTCGCCGCCGGCCTGGCGCTCTGAGCAGCGGCATCGGAGGGCGTCGGCTTCCGGTTGACCGCGCTTGGCACGGGGCCGCCGAGATGACAAGACTTCAGTTGTTCCGGGCCGGGAGGGCGCCAACCGACCCCGGCCGCCGGTGAAGACATCCAGTAGACGAAGCGACAAGCGACGGAGCGGGAGGGACGATCCGATGAGCATCACGAAGAACCCGACGAAGGACGGCGGCCTGGAGAGCCCGCCGGGTGGCCCGGGCGACGGCATCGGCATCGAGACGGACAGGGCGGCCCGTGGCGACGGGGTGGACCAGCCCGACGCCGACGGCAGGGGCGTTCAGGGCGCCGGCGAGACGGCCCTCCCCGGCGCCGGCGAGCAGAGTCCCGCGGGGGCCGCCGAGCGGGCAGCCCGGCCCGAAGGGGCGCCTCAGCTTGCCGCCGCCGTCGTCAAGCCGCTCTTTGCGAAGCTCTTCCCCCGCGGTCTGCCCGTCCGTTTCGTCTTCTGGGATGGCAGCTCCGTCGGGCCCGAATCCGGTCCCGGACGCGTGACCCTCCACTCGCCGCGGGCGGTAAGCCGCCTGCTGTGGGCTCCGGGCGAGCTGGGCGTCGCCCGCGCCTTCGTGTCAGGTGACCTCGACGCCGACGGCGATGCCTTCGAGATCCTGCGCGTCCTCCACGCGCACCTCAACCGCGAGCTGGGGAGCGGCTACAGCCTCGTCGGGCAGGTTGTGCGCACGGCGAGTCGCCTCGGCGTGCTCGGCGGGCCGCCGGCACCGCCTGCGGTTGAAAGCCGAGTCCGTGGCCGGCGCCACTCGAAGCGCAGGGACCGGCAAGCGGTCACCCACCACTACGACGTCGGTAACGACTTCTACCGGCTCGTGCTCGGCCCCACGATGACCTACTCGTGCGCCCGCTTCAGCGACGAGACGATGACCCTCGAGGAGGCGCAGACCGCCAAGCACGAGCTCGTCAGCCGCAAGCTCGGGCTGCCCGAGTTGGCGCTAACAGCCCGGGACGCCGGGTTCGCCGGGACGGCCGCAGGCAACCGAGCGCCGGCACGCCTCCTCGACATCGGCTGCGGCTGGGGCTCGATGGCGATCCATGCGGCCGCCCTGCACGGCGCTCAAGTCGTCGGCATCACGCTCAGCTCCGCACAGGCAGAGCTGGCCCGCCGGCGCGTCGGAGAGGCCGGGCTGGACGGTGCCGTCGAGATCCGCGTCCAGGACTACCGGGACCTCGCAGGCGAGACGTTCGACGCCATCTCCTCCATCGGCATGTTCGAGCACGTCGGCGCACGTCGCATGTCCGCCTACTTCGACACCGTCGTCCGCCTCCTCCGGCCCGGTGGCCGGCTGCTGAACCATGCGATCTCGAGCGTCGGCGGCTCCAAGATCAGCCGCCGCTCCTTCGTGGGACGCTACGTCTTCCCCGACGGCGAGCTGATCGACGTGGCTGACGTCGTGCGGGCGATGGAGCGGGCGGGTTTCGAGGTGCGCGACGTGGAGTCGCTCCGCGAGCACTACTCAAGGACGTTGCACGCCTGGGTGAAGAACCTCGAGGACCACTGGGAGGAGGCCGCCTCGCTCGTCGGCACGGCACGGGCGCGTGTCTGGTGGTTGTACATGACGGCGTCGGCGAACGGCTTCGACGACGGCGGCCTCTCGATCCATCAGGTGCTCGCTGTCGTGCCCGGCACCGGGGGCGAGAGCGGGATGCCGAGGACGCGCGACGGTTGGTGAGGTAGGGCTACCCCGCCAGCAGCGGGCTGGCATCCCAGGGGTTGGGCTCCCAGGACCAGCTGCCCTTCTCGAAGGCGCGCCGCCAGAAGGCCAGCATCTGGGACCAGGTCGGATCGCCCGGCGTCTCCTCGAGGGCGGCGAGGATCACCTTGCGAGCCCCCTCCATGAGCTGGCGGTCGCCCGCCGCCAGCTCCACGAGCTCGTCGGCCGGCGTCTCGACACTGTCGAGCGTGCTGCCGGCGAGGGCACGGCACCGCTCGACCCAGCGGGTCACTGCCGCCGTCTCGCCGGCGGGCACCTCGGGGCCCGAGCCACCCGTGGCGTCGAGAGGACCGGTCATCGGCGGGAGACTAACAACCGGGCGCCGGCTGAATGCGTCATGCCGGCTCCTCGGCCGCCTCGGCCGCTGGCGCCGGCGCCGGCCCTGAAGCCGGAGCCCAGGTGAGGACCGGGCCGTTGATTCGCAGCGTGACGGCCGAGCCCTCTGCGAGGTGCGGGTCGCCGAGCGTGCGGGCGACGACGGCGCCGGTGAGATCGCCGGCGGCCCCTTCCGGCCGCACGTACACGAGGCAGTCATGGCCGTGATAGCTCGTGCTCACCACGCGGCCGGCCACGCGCCCGGCGTCGGAGCCGGCAGGATCGAGGCGAGCGATCTCGAGCTGCTCGGGCCGCACGAGGACCGTGACGGGACCCGAGGCGCCGCCGGCGGCGGCCGGGCCGAGCGGCGTCTCGACAACGCCGCCCTCCTGCCGGCCCTCCAGCAGGTTGGCCGCCCCGACGAAGCGTGCCAGGTCGGCGTCGACCGGTCGGGCGTACAGCTCGGCCGGCTCGGCGAACTGAGCGATGCGGCCGTTGCGGATGACGGCCACGAAGTCGGCGATCGAGAGCGCCTCGTCCTGATCGTGGGTGACGAGGACAGCCGTCGTTCCCGCCGCCAGCAGGATGTCGCGCACGTCCGAGCGCACACTTGCACGCAGCTGGGCGTCGAGGGAGGCGAACGGCTCGTCGAGCAGGACCGCCTGCGGGCGCACGGCGAGGGCGCGGGCGACGGCGACGCGCTGCTGCTGACCACCGGACAGCTCGTGCGGATAGCGACGGGCCAGCCCGCTGAGGCCGACCGTTTCGAGGAGCTCGCCAACCCGCCCGCCCCGCCGCTCCCCTCGCGGCAGCCCGAAGCCGACGTTCGCCTCCACCGTCAGGTGCGGGAAGAGGCTCCCCTCCTGGGAGACGTAACCGAGGCGGCGGCGCTCGGCTGGCACGTGCTCGCGGTCGTCGTCGACGACGGTGCTGCCGATGGCGACCGTCCCGCGGTCGGCTCGCTCCAGACCGGCCAGCACGCGCAGCAGCGTGGTCTTGCCGCTGCCGGACGGTCCGAGGATGGCCGTGAAGGAGCCGGAGGGGATCTCGAGGTCCACTCCCATGAGCACCGCCTGCGGCCCGAAGCTCTTGTGCAGCCCGCACACCCGCATGCCGCTCGTCACCGGGCCACCGCCCGCTGCGAGGGCCTTCGGTCGAAGAAACGCCCGAGCACGTAGCTCGGAACAGCGGCTATCCCGATCATGACGAGGGCGAAGGGTGCCGCCTGGCCGTAGGACAACGCCGTCTGGTACGCCCAGAACTGCGTGGCGAGCGTCTGGACGTTGTCGGGGATGAGGATGAGGGTCGCCGTGAGCTCCGTTGCGGTCGCGAGGAAGACGAGGCAGAAGGCCGCCATCAACCCCGGCCCCACGAGCGGGAGTGTCACGCGCCGCAGCACGGCGAGCCGGCGCTGCCCGAGGGAGCGGCCCGCCTCCTCCAGGGCGACGGGCGCATAGGCCACGGAGGCCCGCACTCCGACGAGGGCGAGCGGGAAGAACATGATGGCGTAGGCGGCGATGAGCAGCGGGGCGGTCTGGTAGAAGGACCCGCCGCCGTAGCGCAACGAGAAGTAGCTCAAGGCGAAAGCGATGACGATGCCCGGCATGGCGAGCACGAGGAACGTGCTGCGTTCGAGCAGGCGCCCGAAACGCGTGGGGTGGCGCGTGACGAGCAGGGACACCGGCAGCGCCATCAGCGTGGCGACGGCCGCCGCCGAGGCGCTGTAGGCGGCCGTGTCGCCGGCGGCATCGAGGAGCGAGACGCCGGCGAAGGCATGTGCGCCGCCCTCGAGCATCCAGTAGATGCTGGAGCCGACCGGGACGCCGAGCGCCAGCCCTACGAGCAGGAGAAACCCGAGCAGCACGCCCGCCTTCGCTCTCCCGAGCCGATGGGTCTTCCTGGCCCGCTGGGCAAGGGCGCCGGAGCGAGCCACCCTCGTGTTGCCACGGGCCCAGCCGTCACCGACGAGCACGATGACGCCGAGGACGACGAGCACGAGCGACAAGGCGGCGGCCGCCTGCACGTTGAACGAGTCGAACTCGGTGAAGATCTCGGTCGTGAAGGTCTGGTAGCCGACGATCTCGAAGGCGCCGTACTCGGCCAGGATCACGAGCGACACGAGGAGGCATCCGCCGAGGATGGCACCGCGCGCCTGACCGATCGTCACGCGGAAGAACGTCTTCAACCGGCCGGCGCCGAGGCTGCGGGCGACCTCCTCCTGACCTGGGTCGGCCGATCGCAGGCTCGCCGCCACCGGCAGGTACACGAGGGGGTAGACGGCGAGCGTCATGACGACGACGGCGCCCCGGAAGCCCTGGATCCAGGTGGTCAACGACGCCCAACCGAAGCTGACGACGAAGTCCGGGATGGCGAAGGGCACGACCACGAGCACGGCCCACATGCGGCGCAGCGGCAGGTCCGTGCATTCGACGCACCAGGCCGCCAGCGTGCCGATGACGGCGCAGAGCGCCGTCACCACGATCGTGAGGCGCACGGTGTTCCAGAGCAGGCTGGCCGTGAGCGAGCGGAAGATGAGCCGCACGACGGCTCCCGTGCCGGCACCGTGAGCCTCGATGAGGAGGAAGGCGAGCGGCGTCAGCAGGGCGGCCGCCACGAGACAGCTCGTGGCGAGCAGCACCCGCGGGCGGGAACGGCGGTGGAAGCGCCCCGTCACGAGCGCGGCGCCCGGCACCCTCGACATCTCGTCGCCTCCGCTGCCGGGACTGACCGTGATGGTGCTCACGCCCGGCGCCCCCAGCGCCGGCTTCCAGCGGCCGCCCTCACAGCAGCTCCACGCGCTGCAGCAGGTCCTGTGCCTCCAGGCCGTCGCCGAGCTGCTCGATCGTGATGCCATTCGGATGCAGCTCGTTGAAGGGGGCTTCGCTCTGCACGGTCGTGACGCCCGAGGCGATCGGGTACTCGAAGCTCGTCGAGTGGGCGATGATCTCCTGCCCGGCCGACGAGGTGATGAAAGCCAGGAACCGCTGCGCCGCCGCCGGGTGGCGGCTGGAGCGGAGGACGGCGGCGCCGGACACGTCGATGACATAGCCGGGATCGCCGGCGGCGAAGTAGCTGATCTCCGAGTGCATGCTGCCGGCGCCGATCTCGGCGCGCAGCCGGTACCAGTAGTACTGGTTGACGACTCCGAAGGCGACGGCGCCCGAGTTGACAGCCGACGAGATCCCTTCGTTGTCGGCGTAGCGGTGGCCGGCTGAGTTCGCCTTGATGCCGTTCAGCCAGTTGAGGGTGGCGGCTTCGCCATCGGTGTGCTCCACCGACGTCACGATCGGCTGGAAGTCGGTCTCGCCCGGAGCAAAGGCGAGCTTGCCCCGGTACTGCGGCTCGGCGAGCTGGAGGACGCTCGTGGGCAGCTGACTCTTCGAGATGAGGCTTGGGTTGTAGATGAGGACGCTCACACGGGCCGAGACGCCCACCCAGTCGCCGATGGGCGAGTCGAACCGGGCCGGCGTGTTGGCGAGCGTGGCGGGGTCGACGTGGGCGAGCAGCCCCTTTTCCTGCAGGTACTCGAGGGGGGGTGAGTTCTCCGTGAAGATCACGTCGGCCGGTGAATGGGAGCCCTCGAGGATGACGGAGTCGGCGAGCGAGTAGTCGTCCTCGCCGTTGTGCACAAGGACGTGGATGCCGGTCGCCCTCTCGAAGGCGGCGACGAGGGCGTCGGTCGTCTGCGGATGCTGCCCGTTGTAGATCGTGATGGTGTCGGACCCGCCACCGGCCGTCCCGCAGGCAGTCAAGAGACCGCCGAGCAGGGCCGCCGCCAGCCAGAGCCGGCGGGCACGCCAGAGCTGCCCGAGTCGCCAGCGGCCTCCGGGGCACCGGCGGCGGCGCGTCGACGTCACGGTCCGCCTCGACGTTGCCGCACCGTTTCCAGCCTGGGGCGCACCCGTGCTCACTTCGCGTCCATACCCAATATCAGGTGAACCTTACCATCGAGATCAAGGCGTCCTGAAGGTGCTCCGACCTGCGTAAGATCGCCGCGCAGGCAGGGGGCCAAGCATGCGAGACGAGTTCCATCCGGCGGCGGACGAATACCTCGAGACGATCGGCTGGCTGGCCGAAGAGGGCGGTCCCGTCATCTCGGCCCGTCTCGCCGCCCGGTTGGGGAAAGCGAAGCCGTCCGTTTCGGAGATGCTGGAGCGCCTCGTGGCGGGCGGCTACGTGGAACGGGCAGGTCGCCACATCCTCCTCACCGAGGAAGGGCAGCGGCGAGCCCTCGGCGTCATACGCCGGCACCGCTTGGCTGAGCGCCTGCTCGTCGACGTGATCGGCCTGCCATGGCGGGACGTGCACCTCGAGGCCGGGCGCTTCGCCCGGGCGTTCTCCGACGAGCTGGAGCAGCGGCTCGTCGCGTTGCTCGGCGACCCTGCGACGTGCCCGCACGGCAACCCCATCCCGGGCAGCGCCACCGTGACAGGCGACGCCGGCACGCAGATGCCGCTCGCCGACGTCGCCGCCGGCCAGGTCGTCCGGCTCGTCCGGGTGGCCCAGGAGATCGAAGCGGACACGGCATCGTTGGGGTACTTGGAGGATGGGGGTTTCCGGCCGGGCGTGGCAGCCGCCGTGCTCGAACGCGGGCCCGACGGGACGCTCGTCGTGTCCCTCGACAGCGGCAACCTGGCACTCGGGGCGCGGCTGTGCACGCAGCTCTACGTCGTGGCAGTCGACCCGTCGGCCGCCGGAGAAAGCTCGACGCTCAGAGCATGAGGTTGCGGATCGTCCCGATCCCCTCGATCGTGCTCTCGAGGACGTCTCCGCTCTGGAGGAACCGTGGGGGCTGGCGCACCCAACCGACGCCGGCCGGTGTGCCCGTGAAGATGACGTCGCCGGGTAGCAACGTGACGACGGCGGAGAGCTCCTCGATGAGGCGGGAGACGCTGAAGACCATGTCCGACGTGCGGCCGTCCTGCATGAGCTCGCCGTTGAGGGTGCAACGAAGCGCCATGTCGTCCGGCTCGGTCAGCTCGTCGGGCGTGACGAGCCAGGGCCCCATCGGCCCGAAGCCCGGAAACGACTTGCCCAGGCAGAACTGGTTCCCCGCTTCACGCTGCAGGATCCGCTCGGAGAGATCCTGGCCGACGGTGACGCCGGCGACGTAGCTCCAGGCTTCCCAGTCCGCCACCCCGTAGGCACTCTTGGCCATGACGACGACGAGCTCGACCTCGTAGTCGACCGTACCCTCGGGCAGCTCGACCGCATGGAAGCCGCCCACGATGCACGTCGGGAACTTCGTGAACGTCGCCACGCGGCTTGGCAACGCCATGCCCGTCTCGGCGGCGTGACCGCGGTAGTTGAGACCGATGCCGAAGACCTGGCGGGGGCGGGGCGCCGGCGAGAGCAGGTCACCCTCCGGCAGCTCTCGGTAATCGAGGTCGCCTTCGTTCACGGCGACATGCT
>Ga0181523_10002711_pt1 | contig 16801 bp, 17 predicted proteins | sample PEATcosm2014_Bin_43_FD_119752 | JGI IMG/M metagenome (GOLD analysis project Ga0181523, IMG submission 119752) | Peatland microbial communities from MTU Mesocosm Facility, Houghton, MI, USA - PEATcosm2014_Bin05_30_metaG | ecosystem: Environmental > Terrestrial > Soil > Wetlands > Peat | place...
AGCCTCGCCGCGGGAGAGGCGTTCGAGAATGGAGCGGCGAGTGGGGTCGCAGAGAGCGTTCCAGGTGGATTGCTGGGAGGCGGAGGCATGAGGCATATTCAACCTATAGGTTGAATATAGTGGTTTACAGTTTCTTTGTCAAGCCGTTGGACGACATCAACCAGGTGCTGGACTTCCCTGGCGCTTCTGGACAGGCGCCGACCGGATTGCCTCCCAAGGAGATCAGCGCTCGAGAAAGGCGCGGAGGCGTGCGTAGCCGGCACGGCTCACCGGAAGCTGCACACCGTTCCTTAAGACGGCCACGTGGGTGTCCTTGCCGTAGGGCTCGACTTTCACGACGCGTTCGAGGTTGACGATGTAGGAGCGATGGATGCGGAGGAAGCGTGAGGGATCGAGAGCCGCTTCCAGGCTTGAAATGGGCTGCTGCTTCAGATGCTTCTTGCCTTCGGTGGACAGCGCGACGTAATCGTCTTGCGCTTCGGCGAAGTCCAGCTTGGAAACCGGAATAATGAACACCTGCGCGCCGTCTCGCACGGGAATACGCTCAAGGTATTGCGCCGGAGGGCGCGCCGTTGCGGCGAGCTCCGTGGCAGGCACGGCAGCGGTCGGCGAGTTGGCATTTAAACGCTCTCTTGCGCGATCAAGGGCGGCCTCGAAGCGCTCCGCGCCAAATGGTTTCAGCAGGTAGTCCACGGCGTGGACTTCAAAGGCGCGGATGGCATAGGTATCGTGAGCGGTAACGAAGACAATGGCGCTGCCGGTATCGATAAGTTCAAGGACTTCGAAGCCATCGAGCTTGGGCATCTGGATGTCGAGGAAGATCAGGTCGGGTTTCTGCTCGGTTATTAATTTGACGGCCTCGAAACCATTGGCGCATTCTCCGATGATCTCGATTTCCTGATGCGGAGCAAGATGTTCGCGGACCACCTGACGTGCCAGTGATTCGTCGTCAACGATGACCGCGCGAATTTTCGTATCGTTCCGGGAGCTCACGTTGCGCGGCCCTCGCCTTCGGCTGGGAGCGTGATTGCCACGGAAAAGCGATCTCCCTCAGTCCTGACATTGAAAGTCGCGCGATCGCCATAGCGGGCCTCAAGCCGCTGGCGCACGTTGAGAAGCCCCATGCCGTTCTTTTGCCGCCGCGGCGGAGCTTCAGGATCGAACGAGTTTTCGACGAGAATGGACAGTGCGCCATTCTGGCATCGCGCGTCGAGCCGGACCCACCCGCCATCGATGAGGTTGGAGATTCCATGAGTAAAGGCGTTCTCCACCAGCGGCTGCAAAAGCAATGGCGGGATATTCATTTTCAGAGCTTCCTCTGCAATATTTTCTTCCATGTTGAACCTGGCGCCGAAGCGGATTTTCTCTACCGCAAGGAAGGCATGAATCAGGGACATTTCTTCGGCGAGAGGGATAGTGGACTTTTCCCCCAGGCCCAAAGTGCGTCGCAGAAAATCGCCCAACAAAATGCACATCTCGCGCGCCTTGGCAGGATCGGAGGTTGTCAGTGCGCTGATGGAGTTGAGGCTATTGAAGAGAAAATGCGGATTTACCTGGGCCTTCAGGGCGCGAAGTTCGGCATCGCGTGCAAGAACGCGAGCTTCTATTGCTTGGGCTTCGGCCGTCTGGGAGGCTTCGAGAGCGAGGAGAAGGTAATAAAAGCTGACGGAAAAAAGATAGAGAATCACGCCCGCGGCAAACAGAATGGGGAGCGTTCGAGACAGCCGGCCGGTTAGCCCCGGATACAATGACATTCCGTTGAAAATGTAGGCAAGAAGTTCGGCGCACAAAATCCAAAGGCCGCTGGCCACCAGCGCGGCTGCGATGTGGACTTCCAAAAGCTTGCCGATAGTTGAGCGACCGGAGGGGATGGCGCGGCAGGAGTACCAGGCGGAGAGGCAGACGAAAGCGTAAAGAAAGCAAAGGGGAAACGACAAGGATATTGCCTGGCGCGCGGTCAATCCCCCCGTGGCAGCCATGAGATAGGCCAGCAACGCGGCGAGGGGAATCCAGGCGAGGAGGTAGAGCGCAAGGCGGCTCAGGCGGCTGAGAATAGGGTGCATGGGCGCATCAGTTCTTGATGACGACGCTTCCAAAAACAGCGCCACCTTTCACGATCAAACGCTTGGCGCCAGGGCCCGACGGCTGCGCGTGAACAGTTCTGTCGGAATACTCTCCGAAGACGGCCGCGCCGCGACTGGCAACGACCCAGGTGTTAGGGACGCGGATTTCCACGGCACCGAAGACGGCATCGAGATGGATGACAGCCTCGTCACCCTCAATCTCAGCTTCGGTAAGATCAATCTTGAGTTCGCCGAAGACCGCCGCGACCTTTCCGCCCCTGAAATTCTTGGAGTTAATCCGGCGTTGGGTAGCGCTGAAAACGACGTCGGCTTGCATATCCGGAGAGTCAGACGCAAATCCCCGATCGAGATTAATGTTCAGGGGCCTGACCCACTTTGAGCCCCAAGACGAGCCACCACCGAACGAGCGCGAGAGAATCCAGAGCCCCCAAAGAATGATGGCCAATGGCCAGAAGAGGCTCCAGCGGATACGAAAGTATCCAAAATTGCTCAATAGGAGCACAACGCCCGCAAGCGTAAGGAATGAACCCCAAAACCGGCCGGGGCCAGTACTAAAGACAAGCCCTTCGATGCCAAAGAAAATGAGGAACGCCGGCCAGAAGAACTGAAAGATGTGGTGAGCGGAGACGATCCCCATCTGGTCCAGCAGGAGGATGGAGCCAACCGCCATGAGAATCAGCCCCCAGGTAAGGCCTGAGGGGAAGCGACGTGAATTATCGAGCATGAGATTGCCTTCCCTGGGAAGGTGATGGCACGTGCACAACGACTTCACGACGCAAAAGGAGCAAGATCGCCAGGCCCATACTGGTGAGAAGCAACGGCCAGAATGTCGCCACTGCATGCACCCCCGCCCCATCCAGCTGCAAGATGAGCATACTCCAGACGCCCTGCACAACCGTTGAGGCTATCCAAACATTGCTAGGCTGGACGTGACCGTAGCCGAGTGCTCCCAACTGAAGCACCAGTCCGGCCAGGATCAAGAGGACTGCTCCGCCCATTATTAGTATTCTTCTCGATAGGGATATGTCAAAGGAAGCGTGCCGATTTGCGTTGATCATGCTCTTATCTCCAGCCAAGTAAGTGCCCGGTTCCATGGTGCGAGATTAGACGGCAGGATGGCAGTTGTCTTGCCCTTTTCGGCGAATGGCGGCCGGATACCGGCGAATGGCGGGTTCGTTGACGAGCGGTTGTGGCGAATGTTATAAATAGTGGTTCTGTGGGGCGGCGCACAGGTCACCGTATGCTCCTACCGGGTCTTGGGCACGGAGCGGCTGCCTATCTGAAAGCATAGGCGATACAACTCAATGACAGATTTAGTTCGCCAAATAGGGGAACTGTTCCTTCGGGCTGTGCCTGTAGCCCTGATTGTCCTCATTTTCTATTTCATACTTCGATCCGTATTTTTCCAACCCCTTCTGAAAGTTATGGCGGAACGCGATGCGCGCACGCAGGGAGCCCAAAAGGCCGCTGAAGCAGCGCAGGCGGCTGCCGCAGAGAAGACCAAGCAGTACGAAGATGCGCTGAAACAGGCACGAGCCAAGGTATACGTGGAGCAGGAAGCGGACAGGAAGAAACTGCTGGACGAACGCGCGGCATTTTTGAAAGAGGCGCGGGTGAAGGCCAGCGGGGAAGTGAATGTGGCGAAAGAGCGCGTGGCCGGAGAATTGGCGGCGGCAAAGAAAGAGATTGAAGCAACCGTGGCGCAACTTTCCGTGGAGATCGCGCGCCGTGTGATGCAGACCCCACCGGCACCAGGAAACCCTGCGAGAGAGGCACGATGAGGAGTAAAGGGTTCATGCGAGCGATGCTGACGGCCATCGTGTTGCTTCTGATTACAGTGGCAGCGCGCGCGGCGGAAGAGGGTGGCAGCGCAGCGGAGCAGCCGGTCGGAACCGCGTTCAAATGGATTCACTTTGTGATTCTGGCGGGCCTGGCTTACTGGGTTTTCGCCAAGCTGCTGCCTCCGGTATTCCGTCGCAATGCGGACAATATAAGCGCAGCGATCAGCAAAGCCACGGCGGCAAAAGCGGAGGCGGAGAAGAAGCTTCAGGATGCCGCGACGAAGCTGGCAAGCCTTGAGAAGGAAATCGCAGAATTTCGCGCCATTGCGCTGCGAGAGGCCGGCGCGGAAATCGAACGGCTGCGGATAGTCACGAAGAGCGATGTGGAAAAAATCGGCGTGGCAGCGAAAGTGGAAATTGAAGCGGCGGAGCGCGCCGCCCGCGTCGAATTAAAGGCGCTGGCGGCAAAACTGGCGGTGGATGGAGCGGAATCGCTGGTAACCAGGCAGATGACGCCGAGCGTGCAGGAAGCCTTGATCAATCAATTTGTGCAAAGCCTGCAGGGGAGGCCGAATTGAAATCGGCAAGCCTGCAATACGCAAACGCGCTGGCGGATATCGCGCTGGAGCAGGGCGCGGCGGAACCGACCTTGAAACAGTTGGGCGAATTTGGCGCAGCGTTTGCCGAATCGGCGGAATTACGTACGTTTCTGGCCAGTCCGGGTGCAGAGCGCGAGGCCAAGCATGGGGTGATCGAAAAGCTGGCAGCGCGCATCGGGGTGAGCAAGATCATCCGGAACTTCCTGTTCGTAATGGTGGACAACCAACGCACATCGTTGCTGCCGGATATTCTAAAAGCCTTCCAGGACGTAATCCGGCAGAGGCAAGGGGTGGCCGAGGCGGAAGTTTCCTCCGCAGCGAACTTGAACGACACACAAAAAAGGCAACTGCTGCAAACGCTGGAGCGTTTGACGGGCAAAAAGATTCAGGCGACGTATGAGCTGGAGCCGGGGTTGCTCGGCGGGGCGGTGGTACGTATTGGCGACACGATTTACGACGGTTCACTGCGCAGCCGGTTGAACGAATTGCGAGTGCGCTTGACGGCGGAATAGGTATTCGGGAACGGAGCAGGTATGGCGAACATCAAGGCAGACGAAATCAGCAAGATCCTGCGAGAGCAGATCGCGAACTACGAGCAGAGCGTCTCTGTGGACGAAGTTGGCGCGATCATCAGCGTGGGAGACGGCATCGCGCGCATTCACGGCCTGGAAAAGGCCATGTCGGGAGAGATGCTGGCGTTTCCACACAACATCTTTGGTCTCGCGCTGAACCTGGAAGAGGAGGAAGTTGGCGCGGTGCTGCTGGGGGAATCCTCGGAACTCAAGGAAGGCGATGTGGTGCGGCGCACAAACACGATTATGTCCGCTCCCGTGGGGCCGGAAATGATCGGGCGCGTGGTGAATCCGCTGGGCGAGCCGATTGACGATAAAGGACCTATCACCACGAAGCTACGCATTCCTTTGGAACGTATCGCGCCGGGCGTGCTGGACCGGCAGCCGGTGCGCGAACCGCTGCAGACGGGCATCAAGGCGATCGATTCCATGATTCCGATCGGGCGCGGACAACGCGAACTGATTATCGGCGACAGGCAGACGGGAAAGACCGCCATCATTCTGGACACCATCATCAACCAGAAGGGCAACGACATGATCTGCATCTACTGTGCGATCGGGCAAAAGCGCTCGACGATCGCGCAGGTGGTGAAGGTGCTGACGGACGCGGGCGCGATGGATTACACGATTGTGGTGGCCTCCTCCGCGGCCGAGCCTGCTTCACTACAGTACATTGCGCCGTACGCAGCCTGTGCAATGGGCGAATACTTCCGCGACAACAAAAAGCACGCGGTCACTTTCTACGACGACCTTTCGAAGCACGCGCAAGCTTACCGCGAGATTTCACTGCTGTTGCGGCGGCCACCTGGCCGCGAGGCGTTTCCGGGCGACGTGTTCTATCTGCACTCACGTTTGCTGGAACGCGCGGCGAAATTGAACGACAAGCTGGGCGGCGGTTCGCTGACATCGCTGCCGGTGATTGAAACGCAGGCCGGTGACGTTTCCGCGTACATTCCCACGAACGTCATCTCGATTACGGACGGGCAAATCTACCTGGAGTCGGACCTGTTCAACGCCGGAATACGGCCTGCAATTAACGTAGGAATTTCCGTTAGCCGCGTTGGCGGCAATGCGCAGATCAAGGCCATGCGGCAGGTGGCCGGAACGCTGCGGCTGGACATGGCGCAATTCCGCGAGTTGGCGGCGTTTGCCCAGTTTGGCTCCGACCAGTTGGATAAAGTGACCCAGGCGCAATTGGCGCGCGGGCGGCGGCTGACAGAGGTATTGAAGCAGGATCAGTATGTACCGCTCTCGGTAGAAAAACAGGTGGTGGCGATCTATATTGCGACGACGGGTGTGCTGGATACAATTTCCGTGGACGAAGTGCGGCGGTTCGAACGCGAGTTTCTGCAATTCGTGGAAACCAACTACGCCGGCGTGCTGAAAGAGATTGCCACGAAAAAGGCGCTCGACGATGGCATCAAGGCTGCGCTCAAGCCTGCCATCGACGCGTTTAAGGAACGCTTCACGGCGGCGATTGCTGCAGTACCGCACTAGAGCAGACCGGCGATAGAACATGCCCACACTTCTTGATTTCCGGCGACGCATCCGCTCGGTGAAGAACACCCAGCAGATTACCCGCGCGATGAAGTTCGTCTCCGCGGCGAGGCTGCGGAGGGCGCAGGAAGCGGCGCTGGCAGCGCGGCCCTACGCCAAAGAACTATTGCGGGTGCTGCGCTCGACGATGGCGCGGATCGAATCGCCACAACACCCCTTGCTGGCGAAGCGACCTGAGGAACGAATCCTGGTGCTGGTGCTGGCTGGCGAACGCGGGCTGGCAGGTGCGTTCAACGCCAACATCTTGAAGACTGCCGGGGAGTTCATTCGCAGCAAGAAGGGGAAGAAGATCGTTACCATTCCCATCGGGAAGAAGGGACGCGATACGCTGCGGAAGGCCGGGATGGAATTTGCCGGTGAATACGTGAACGTGCTGGCGCGCGTGGATTTCGGAATTGCGCGAGAGATTGCCAGCCTTGTGACCGACTTGTATGCGCGAGAGTCGGTTGACGCGGTGTATATCGTGTTCAGCGAGTTCAAGAATGTGCTGGCGCCGCGCCTTACAGTGGAAAAGCTTTTGCCCGTGGAAGCGATTGAGAGCGGTGAAGAGACGCCTGCGGAAGCTGCATGCGCGCAGATTGACAACATTTATGAGCAGCCGGAAGAACAGATACTGGACCGGCTTCTGCCGAGGTATGTCGAGACACAGGTATTGCGTTCGATGCTGGAATCCTCCGCTGCGGAACATGCGGCGCGCATGACGGCAATGGAAGCTGCGACCAAGAACGCCGGCGACGTGATTGACGCGCTGACGTTGTACATGAACAAAGTGCGGCAAGCGGCTATTACGAAAGAGATCATCGAGATTGTTAGCGGCGCGTCCAGTGCGGGGCAGTAAGTCGTAACTCGCGACCAGTCGCGAATCACGTTACGGAATTAGAGGAGCGGAAGATGGCGGAGCAATACGCAGCGGTGGGACATGTGGTGCAGGTCATCGGGCCTGTGCTGGACATTCAGTATGAAGCCGGGCATCTGCCGGCGATTTACAACGCGGTGCGCATCACAAGCGAGGGCTTCAACGTTCCCACGCCGATGGACGTGACCGCAGAAGTGCAACAGCACCTAGGCGAAGGACGCGTGCGCGCGGTGGCGATGGAGCCGACCGAAGGCATGGTGCGCGGTATGAAGGCATATGACACTGGGAAACCCATCGAAGTGCCGGTCGGGCGTGCCACGCTAGGACGGGTGCTAAACGTGCTGGGCAAGCCAGTGGACAATCTTGGACCAGTGAAAGCGGAAAAGTTTTACCCCATTCACCGGCCGTCACCGACGCTGGAAGAGCAATCCACGTCGCTGGAAATGTTTGAGACCGGGATCAAGGTGGTGGACCTGATCCAGCCGTTCTTGAAAGGCGGCAAAATCGGATTGTTTGGCGGCGCTGGCGTCGGGAAAACCGTGCTGATTCAGGAACTGATTCACAACGTGGCCATGAAGCACGGCGGAGTCTCGGTCTTTGCAGGCGTAGGCGAACGCACGCGCGAAGGAAACGACCTGTACCTGGAATTTCAGGAATCCGGCGTCGTGGTGCCGGGAAATCCGGAAAAATCGCGCGCGGCGCTGATCTACGGACAGATGACAGAACCTCCCGGAGCGCGCCTGCGCGTTGGCCTGACGGGATTGACCGTGGCGGAATATTTCCGCGACGAGGAGCACCTGGACGTGCTGCTCTTCATCGACAATATTTTCCGTTTCGTGCAAGCGGGCTCCGAAGTTTCCGCGCTGCTGGGCCGAATGCCTTCCGCGGTGGGATACCAACCCAACCTGAATACGGAGATCGGAGAATTGCAGGAGCGCATCACATCCACGAAGACGGGGTCGATCACTTCGGTGCAGGCGATTTACGTACCTGCGGACGACTACACCGACCCGGCGCCAGCAGCGACGTTCACGCACCTGGACGCGACGACCAACTTGAGCCGGCAGATTGTGGAGCGCGGTATCTATCCGGCCGTCGATCCGCTGGCCAGCAGTTCGCGGATTCTGGATCCGCGCGTGGTCGGGCAAGAACATTACAGCGTGGCGCGCGCGGTGAAGTCTGTGCTGCAGCGCTATAAGGATTTGCAGGACATTATCGCGATCCTGGGTATCGAAGAACTTTCCGATGAGGACAAGCGATCCGTGGCGCGTGCCAGGAGAATCGAGAAATTCCTGTCGCAACCCATGTATGTCGCCGCGCAATTCACGGGCCTCGAAGGGAAGTATGTGAAGATTGAAGACACCGTGCGCAGCTTCAAAGAGATCGTGGAAGGCAAGTACGACGATATCCCGGAGCAGGCGTTCTACATGGTTGGCACGATTGAGGAAGTGCATGAGAAGGCGGAGAAGATGAAGGCGGGCGTTTAGGAAAGAAGAAGATGCTGCCTGATTCCATAGAACTGGTAGTGGTGACGCCGGAGCGGCAACTGCTGCGGGAAACCGTGGTCGAGGTGACGATTCCCGGGCAGGGCGGCGAACTGGGGGTGTTGCCGGGACACGCGCCGCTGATTACGGAGCTGGGCATCGGGGAATTGACATACCGCACGGCCACCTCGAGCCGGGCAACTCCGCTTGCGATAGTCAGCGGGTTCGCGGAAGTTTTGCCGGACCGCGTCACAGTGCTGGCAGAAACGGCGGAACGCGCCGAAGAGATCGATGTGAACCGGGCGGAAGCAGCCCGGGCGCGTGCGGAGAAGCGGCTAGCATCCAACGATACGAACATCGATTGGGACCGCGCAACGGTAGCCTTGGCGCGCGCGGTGATCCGGATACAGATTGTAAGGAAGTACCGCGGCGCGCCGGTGGCGTCGGCTTCAAGCCCTGGAATTGCGGGAACATAACCTTCTGTAGGCTTACACTTCGGGCGTGATCCAATGGGCCGAGAAATTATGGAACCAATCACGATCTACACGAGCCGCTGGTGCCCGGATTGCTGGCGCACGAAGAACTTCCTGAAGGAGCGCGGGGTGGCCTTCGAGGAAGTGAATATTGAGGAGAATCCCGAAGGCGAAGAGATCGTGACGCGCGCTAACGACGGCAAGCGTAAAGTGCCAACACTGAAAGTGGGCGAACGCTATTTCCCCTGCAGCCCGTTCAATGCGCAGCAACTTGCGGACGAACTGAAGATCCCCTTGAATTCTTAGTTTGCTTGTATTGCAGTGCAAGATAATTCCGGAAAAAATCGTTCTCGAGTCAAAGACTCACATTCCCTGTGGCGATGCAGCATTCACCAGTCCCGGAACTTGCGGAATCAGATGGGATTAGTTTGAAAAGCCGCGGGTCCAGACCTGCGTAACGTTGAGCGCGTCATCGAGGAGGACGATGTCGGCGTCGGCCCCTGCGCGGAGCGAGCCCTTTTTGGATTCGATGCCCAACAGCGTGGCGGGATTGAGGGTGAGCATGCGCAGAGCATCGCCGAGGGGGGCGCCAAGAGCAACAATGTTGCGCAAGGCGCGGTCCAGCGTCAGCGAGCTGCCAGCCAGATTGCCCTCGGAATTGCGGCAGACACCGCCGCTCATGGTTATCTCGAATGATCCCAGCATGTATGTCCCGTCCGGCATGCCGGTGGCGGAGATGCCGTCACTGATCAGGATGACGCCCCCCGCGCCCTTCGCCTGAAGGAGAAGGCGCATGGCCGTTTCGTCGACGTGCACACCATCGGCGATGAGTTCCGCGGTGACGCCGGGTGAAGTGAGGACGGCGCCGATAACGCCGGAATCGCGGTGAGAAAACGGGCGCATAGCGTTATACATATGAATGGCGTGATGCGCACCCTTGTGGAAAGCGGCGAAAGCCTGCTCGCAGGTGGCATCGGTATGGCCGATCCCCACAACCATCCCAGATTCTTGCGCAGCATCAATGCAGGCCATGGCTCCAAGAAGTTCCGGCGCAATGGTGAGGATGCGGGCCTGGCCGCCTGCCGCCGCAATGAACTTTGCGAGCAATTCCTCGGAGGGTAGCTTCAGCCATTCCACGGGGTGAACGCCGCGGCGCATGGGACTGATGAACGGTCCTTCGAAATGGATGCCGAGGATTTCCGCTCTAGTATCCGCAGATTGGCGCTGCAGAGCGATGTAGCGGGAGATGCCGGCCGAAGCTCTACAGATATTTTCAGGGCTGGCGGTGACAGTTGTTGCCACATACGAGGTAGTGCCGTGGGCCGCAATAGTTTTAGAAATGGCCTGGAGCGCGTCCTGCGTGCCTTCCATCGCGTCGTGACCACCGGCGCCGTGGATGTGAATGTCGAGGAAGCCCGGGGCTGCGGTCTTGCCAGCGGCGCTGATTTCGCGCGCGCCAGCAGGAAGAGACATGCCGTTACGCGGGCCAATGGATTCGATCACGCCGTCACGAATGAGGATACCGGCATCGAGAAGTTCCGTCAGGGGAGTGAAGGCGCGGCCGACATGAAGAAGAATAGCGGACATGGGCGAAGACTCATCGTAGCGGAAATCAGCGGGAGTGCCAAAAGAAAACAGGCAGGAGCGAACTCCTGCCTGTTCAAGACCAGAATGTAAAACGAGAGTCTTACTTGGCCATCTCGATGGAGGCAAGCTTCAGATTGTCACCATCAACCGAGCCCTTCACGGTGACGTGATGGCCGGCATGAGCGGCAACCTTGTCCTGGTCATCGATGGCGTACACCTTCTTATCGGCATCATTGACGAAGACATACTTCGCGCCGTGCTCCTTCACGCATTTGGCGGCGCAATCGGCGTGCTTTTCGCTAGTGCCTTTTGCCCCGCACATGCTATCGGAAATATAGCCGGTCCAAGTCCCAGTGGCGGCGTACAACAGCCCTGCCGCAAAAAGAGCGAGCACCAAGCCTGCAATGGATTTTGTTTTCATTTTTCCTCCCCCTCATAGGATGCTGCTTCAAATGACTTCTGTCCGAAGACCACTAGATTGGCACAGCGCCGGAAAGCTGTCCAGAGGCAGTTGATTGTTAGGCGCAGGCGGCGTGAGCAAGTTAAACCGGGCAAAGGAAAAGGGAGGATTCTCTGGATCCTCCCTTTTCGCATCGCTCTCAAGGAAATGGACTTGCACGGATAATGCAAGCAGAAGTTGGTTATTGTGCGGGAGTATTGCTGGCGGCCGTTGCCGATGCCGCAGTCTTGGGTGTAGACAGATAACCGGTGATCTGGTTCTTGCCCACGTCGAACACGACGATCTCGTACGGAGACATGTGCGCGGTGCCCTTGACGTAGAACTGCACGGGTTCGCCGGCGGTCTTGTCCTTCTTTTCGATGGTCTTGTCATCTGCTAAAACGGTCATGGTGTACTTAGATTTTTTCGAATCGGTCTTGTTCAGAGACATCTGCACGGGGCCAATACGCTGCGGAGTCTTGGCTTTCGTCAAGGTGAATTCAAAGTAGTTGCGGTCGCCGCGGCGCTTGAGTTCTTCCAGGTCATCATGATTGCGGGCAATCAAGCCGCTCATCACGTTCATGTCTCCCATGGAGCGATCGAGCTTGGCTTTGGTGACGTCGAGGTCACTCTTGACGCCGGTCACGTCGCCGTTCAACTTGTTGACATCGTCAGTGCTGGCTTTGGTGGCTAGCTGCGTATTGACGTTGGAAGCCAAGCCGGTCAACTTCTTGTCGTAGGAAGCAATGGCGACCTTTGACTGCTTGCGCGCGTTAATCAGCTCTTCCTGCGTGACGTTCAACTTGTCCGTGACAACCTTGAGGTCACTCTGCAACTGCTGATTCTGGTCTTCGGACTTGGTCAGGCGCTGTCCTAGTGCATCGTTCTGCTGTTTCAAAGAAGCCTGTGTAGACTGCTCAACGGAGTTCGCGTGACTCAAAGCACTCCAGCCGACTGCGATGCCGATTAGGGAAAGTGCACCAAGGGCCGCGATTGCCAGGCCCACCCAACGGGGAGTGCCAGCCGTGCTCTGGATGTTCGTTTCCTGAAACTCGCTCATTGCCTTCGTCTCCTTTTGGCGTTGCCGCCCTGCTGTATGGAAAACGGGCACTCGTGAAGCCAAAGTGGGGCGGCTGGTAGTAGTACTTCTAAGACCATAAAGAGGAAAGGCTTAGTAGGAAGTGAATGGGGGATGGAGGCAAAACGCATGGGTACTAGTACCAGTAAAGATTACCTGTGCACCTCTACACACGTAATTTTTGCAGGTTTTTCACAGGGGAGTGATTAAAGTCATAAAGATTATGAGCAGAAGGACTAGACCGTGCGATGCAAGCGTGATTAGACGAATAAGTGTTGAATTGTTAGGAGGTTAGTGGGAACTACTCAGGCGGCCTGGGAATTTGAAGTGAACTTGGCGGGCCCAAAATAGCGATCCAAGGTGGTCGTTGCAGCGTCTAGAACCAGCCGACAGTCCGGACAAGAATGCAGGTGGCGCTCAATTTCGACCTGGACGCCTGGAGAGAGTTTTCCCTCTAAATACATACAAATCAGATGAATAGTGTCTCGACAGCTCATACCCTGTATCCCTCAAGTCTTTCAATGAAGACTTCAGCTGGTACGACGGATAGGTGCATTTGTGCAGCCAAATCGAGAGCGATCGAAGCGCTCAAGTAAGCTATTTAAAATGATTAGTTTAGTGGGGAGGGGATAAGGCAAAGGCGAATCGGGCGTTCACATAAACGGAAATCTTTACCGCAGGATGAACTTGCCTTGCATGCTGCGACGGATCACCGCAACGGGGTGTTCACCATCTGGCGGAGTGCTGCGATGCGGTCTTCCAGTGGGGGATGGGTGCTGAACAGCGAGGAAAGTGTGCCTCCGCCGAACATTGGCTTGACGATGCACAGCGAAGAAGTGCTGGGAGATATGGCCGACGTGGGTATGCGCTTGTTGTACGTCCCCAGCTTCCCCAGCGCGCTGATAAGACCGTAAGGCTGGCCCACCATGCGGGCCCCAGTTTCGTCGGCAGCATATTCGCGCGTGCGGGACAAAAAGAGCTGCAACAACAGGGCCGCAAAGGGCGCAAGGAAGATCATGAGTAAAGCCGAGAGCCCGCCGCCGCGGTCGTCGTCGCGACCTCCGCCGTAACCACGGAAAATCATCGCCCACCTGCCCATCTGGGCCATGTAGGTGACCGCGCCAGCGATGGTGGCCGCGATGGAGCTGGTGAGGATGTCGTAATTGCGCACATGAGAAAGCTCGTGAGCGATCACGCCTTCGAGCTCGTCGTCGTTCATGATCTGCAGCAGACCCTGCGTAACCGCGACAGAGGCGTGGCTGGGACTCCGGCCAGTGGCGAAAGCATTCGGCGCCGCGTCAGGAACCACGTAGAGCTTCGGCACGGGTATATTCGCTTTGGCCGCGAGGCGTTCCATCACCTGGTAGAGACGGGGTAGCTGCTCGCGAGTGACCGGCTGGGCGCCACTGGATTTCAGGGCAATTTTATCCGAGAAAAAGTAGGAGATGCCGTTCATCAGAATGGCGATGACCAGAGCGATCTGCATGCCGCCACGGCCTCCGAGAGCGCCACCAACGACGACCAACAACACACTCAGAAGAATCAGAAGAGCACCGGTACGAAGAACTTTCACGAGATCAACCTTTCCTGGTGAAATCTGAATTTGCCCGGCAGAAAAAATAGTCTAGAACCCGACTTGAAGAGCGTCAAGCCGAGTTGCGCACCTGCCGATTTGAAGCTGATCCCCACGATCATTTCCTGGCTGCCGTAGCGGCGGGCTTGGCTGGCACACGCTCGAAGCGCATGGCGTCTTTCTTGGCATCTCGATCGACGCGCACATGGTCGCCGGGAAGAATCGCGCCTTCCAGGATCTGCATTGCCAGGGGGTCTTGAACGAGGCGCTGGATGGTGCGGCGCAGCGGCCGGGCTCCGTAAGCCGGATCAAAACCTTCATGGAGCAGCAAGTCGATGGCTGGCCGCGTCAATTCCAGCGTAATCTGACGTTCCGCGAGGAGCTTTTCGACATTCTTCAGTAGCAGAACGACGATGCGTTCGAGTTGTTCCTTGCCAAGCGGATTGAAAATCACGATTTCATCGATGCGGTTAATGAACTCCGGTCGGAAGGCCGCACGCAAAGCTTCCATGGCTTCCTTGCGAGCACGCTCGGGGTCCTTGCCGGAAAGTTCAAAAATCGCCGTCGAGCCGACGTTGCTGGTCATAATCAGAACGGTGTTGCGGAAATCGACGGTGCGGCCCTTGCCGTCGGTCAGACGACCGTCCTCCAGGATTTGCAGGAGCACGTTGAAGACATCCGGGTGCGCTTTCTCGATTTCATCGAACAAAATGACGGAGTAAGGATGGCGACGAATCTGTTCGGTGAGTTGCCCGCCTTCTTCGTAGCCGACATAGCCCGGAGGCGCGCCAATCAGGCGCGACACGCTATGCTTTTCCATGTATTCGGACATATCGATGCGAATCATCAACTTCTCATCGTCGAAGAGGAATTCCGCAAGGGCGCGCGCCAATTCGGTTTTGCCCACGCCGGTTGGCCCCAGAAAAATAAACGAGCCGATGGGACGCTTGGCGTCGGAAAGTCCGGCACGGCTGCGGCGTACGGCATTGGCTACGCGCGCGAGAGCATCTTCCTGGCCGACAACGCGCTGGCGGAGACGTTCTTCCATGTGCACGAGCTTCTGGGCTTCGCCCTCGAGTAACCGGCCAACGGGAATGCCGGTCCACTTGCTGACGAGCTTGGCGATATCTTCTTCGTCGACTTCTTCCTTGAGCATGCGGGTGTTTTTCTGGACGGAGTCAAAAGCGTCCTGGGCAATTTTCAATTCACGTTCCGCCTGAGCGATCTTGCCATAGCGGATTTCCGCGACTTTGGCGAGTTCGCCGGCGCGTTCAAAACGCTGCTCTTCGGCTTTAAGCTGATCAATCTGCTCTTTCAGCTTGCGGATTTTTGCGATCGCGGCCTTTTCGGTTTGCCAGCGAGCCTTGCGCCCGCTGGAATCCTCGCGCAGCTTGGCCAGTTCTTTCTCGATTTGCGCCCGGCGCTCCACGGAATGCGCGTCAGTTTCCTTCAGCAGGGCCTGGCGCTCGATTTCGAGTTGGAGGATGCGGCGTTCGATTTCATCAATTTCCGTTGGCAGGGAATCAATCTGCATGCGCAGACTGGCGGCGGCTTCGTCAATCAGATCGATGGCCTTGTCTGGCAGGAAACGGTCGGAGATGTAGCGGTGCGAGAGAGTGGCGGCGGCCAGGATAGCAGCGTCTTTAATGCGTACGCCGTGATGCACTTCGTAACGGTCCTTGAGACCACGCAGAATCGCGATGGTGTCCTCGACAGTCGGTTCGGAGACGAGAACAGGTTGAAAGCGGCGCTCGAGGGCGGGATCCTTCTCGATGTATTTCTTATATTCGTTGAGGGTGGTGGCGCCAATGGCGCGCAATTCACCGCGCGCTAACGCCGGCTTCAGCATGTTGGAAGCGTCCATGGCGCCTTCGGCGGCACCGGCACCGACGAGGGTATGCAACTCGTCGATGAACAGGATGATCTGCCCTTCGGCTTCGGAGATTTCCTTCAGGACCGCTTTCAAACGATCTTCAAATTCGCCGCGATACTTTGCGCCTGCAACCATGGCCGCAAGGTCCAACGCCACCAGGCGCTTGGTTTTCAAAACGTCGGGAACGTCGCCGGAAACGATGCGCTGCGCCAGGCCTTCGACGATAGCAGTCTTGCCAACGCCGGGTTCCCCGATCAGCACAGGATTGTTTTTCGTGCGGCGCGCGAGAATCTGCATCACGCGGCGAATCTCTTCATCGCGCCCGATGACTGGGTCGAGCTTGGAGCGGCGGGCCAGTTCGGTCAGATCGCGCGCATACTTTTCAAGTGCCGCGTACGTCGCCTCCGGATTCTGCGAGGTGACGCGCTGGCTGCCGCGCACACTTGCCAGAGCCTGCAGGATAGCTTCGTAGGAGGCGCCATTTTTCTTAAGTATCTGACCCGCGGGGTCGCGGTCCTGTCCTGCAATGGCTAGAAAAAAATGTTCGGTGGAGACGTACTCGTCCTTGAATTTGTCGGCTTCCTTGAAGGCCCGCTCTAAGACATCATTCAGCGCACGCCCCATGGTTTGTTGGGCGAAGCCTTGAACTTTTGGCAGGCGACCGATTTCGCGTTCGAGATCTTGCGTGAGAAGTTCCACGCGAATACCGAGGCGGGCAAGCAACGGGGGCACAACCCCATCCGGCTGCTGGATGAGCGCCTCAAGAAGATGCACGGGCTCGATAGATTGGTTTTCATGGCGCGCGGCAACGCCTTCTGCCGCTTGCAGCGCCTCTTGTGCTTTCA
>Ga0181523_10002724_pt1 | contig 16741 bp, 15 predicted proteins | sample PEATcosm2014_Bin_43_FD_119752 | JGI IMG/M metagenome (GOLD analysis project Ga0181523, IMG submission 119752) | Peatland microbial communities from MTU Mesocosm Facility, Houghton, MI, USA - PEATcosm2014_Bin05_30_metaG | ecosystem: Environmental > Terrestrial > Soil > Wetlands > Peat | place...
CTATGCGCCCAGAAGTCGTTTCCGCGCGTGCACGCAAATTCGCGACGGAAATACTCTCTTCAGCCATCGCGAAGGACCGCCAAGTACCCCCATTGCCCCCTTGGCCCTGCCCAAAAGCATCCGTTGCATGTCACAAGAACCGACGTTCGGTTTGTGAGAGAGTTTGAGCGAGAGTTTCGCGCACAGGAGTTAGTTGCGGTGATGAGAGTGAGTACCGGCAGGGTGCGCTCGGTGAGATGGCGGCCTGGAGGGCTGCTTCAGCACTCCCCGCCGTATCAGCAGCCCTATGCCGAAAAATAACACACCGAATCCCCCAAAAATCGCCGGGATCAGAACGGCATCCACGGGGCTGGCGTGCCCAACCATGACACGGAATGGGTTCCCGCGATCGATCCGTACATCGACTGCACGTTGAACTGAAGCGGCGCTCGCCCATCGCCCAGCCACGGCAGAGTCCCTTGATGTCTCGCCGGTTACCGCGGTGCGGTAGGTGCGGCCCGCGAGCGAGTAGGTGAGCCACGTCCGGACCGCAAACATGGGCTGGCTATTCACCGACACTCTGACGACATCCGCGCTTTCGACCTGCGCCTGCGCCGGAATCCACGATTTTCCCTGCGGGCCCAAGATGCCCCCGATGACCCCAGCGATGGCGAACAGCGCACCGAACCCGGCGAACCAGGGCCATAGCACCCGCGGGTCCTGCGTGCTCGCCTGCCCGACCTTGTCGAATCCTTGCCGCCTTCCCATCACCAAGAAGGCGAGGCCGAAGCCGCTGAAACCCAACCCAAGGCTGCCGATCAGGATGGGTGCGAAGAACAACGTCCACACTGGCCAGAGGCGAGGGTCGGCCATCTCAGGATGCCGTGGGTCGAGCATCACGGTGACGTGCCCCGCCTGATTCGCATCGAAAACAGCTTTCGCAGCGACCGCGTAATCCGAGTCTTCATGAAGATTCGCCTGTCCGCGATACTCACGGCCATCGAACCGATACGTCAGCGACAGTCGGGCGCCATACACAGCCCCGGCGTAGACCGTCCGGGTCGTGACGTCCGCGCTTTCCACGTGCGCGTCGACTCGCGGCCAGCGTTGTAGCTCGACGCTTTGTTGCCAAGTCAAATAGGTCGCTATGGCCAGCATGAGGAGACCGGCGCCGCCGAACACCACTGTGCCCGCGCCCCACGACATCGGGAAGTACCAGGAGAACAACCTCATCGAGCATTTCCTCCCACATCGCGCTGTGACGGGACCTCGGCGCAGGAACCCGGTCAGGAGGTTTCGCGGTCGCCTGACTACGTGACCCACCTCATTATAAGGCGCACAAACTGCATAAGGCGCACAAAGTGCTGAAAGCGGGTCAGTCGCATTCATGTTTTTCGCGGATAATACTCACGTTGCTGCGCGCTCGACGACGCGCTGAAGCGGACGCCGCGCTCGAAACGTTGAAGGCACAGGATGCCGATGTCGCCGCGTACCAGCTCGCTGAAACCTACGCCTATCGCGGTGAAAAGGGCCTCGCGTTCGCTTGGCTCGATCGTGCCTACCGTCAGCGGAATTCTTCGTTGTCCCGGCTGAAAACTGACCTGATCTGCGCCGCGATCCGCGCTACAAAGCACTGCTGCGCAGATGAACCTGCCCGGGTGAACCGACGGTAGGGTCCAGGTTAGGAATGGATCGCGAACGGCCGCTATAGAGATAGTTGAGCGGCAACACTGAATGGCCGGTCGTGGCCGATCTGCGACCGATTCTCGGCCTGGAAGCTGTCATTCAGCTCGACGAACCCGGGACTGCCGGCATCCGGCAAATCTCGACCCAAACGCGCCGGTGGTGAATGACAGGTATCGGGCAACTCAATCATATGGTCTTCTTACCCGAGGACCTTGGTGATAGTAGCCTCTGAGTTTGGAATTCCCACAGAAACCTCGTCGTTGCATCGTCGCTAGTCGCCAGCCGGTAGATTTTCGGTCGACGTTGACGCCAATCCAGTGGTAGCAGTGTCAGAAGGATCCCATGGACTCTTTCGTAAATTTCAGCTCGTCAGGGCTCGAGGTCCGACCGAGAATTGCATTGCGGTGCGGGAACCTGCCAAAACGGTCGATCACCAGCTGATGGGCACGCGCGTAGCGCGTCCAGCTTTCGTTTCCGAGCTTCTCAATCAGACGGACCGCCAGCGCCTGATGTACGCGATTCTCACTGTGCTCATACGGCAGATATACGAAGTATCGCTCTGCGTATGTCATAACCACGTCCAGACCAAGGGTGATGACCTGTTCCGCCAAACGACGTGCGACGGGATCGGCGGCGAAAGCACGCGGTGTGCCGCGGAACATATTGCGCGAGAACTGGTCAAGGACGACTATCCCCGCCAAAAGCGAGTGCGGGCCGGCGAGGCCGCGGGCGTCGCTCTCAACGATCCGCTCGTGCACCGCAAGAAAACGTCGGCGAATTAGCTCGTCGACGTGGCTGGTTGCGGTGAACCAGAATTCTTCCCTGACCTCTCGGAACCAGAAGTCCAGCACTTGCGCGACCCATGGTGGTGCGAAGCTGCGAGTGGTCGAGCCGTCATCCGACATGCATGCTTCTCCACCCTGATAGACCCTCCCTGGGGCAGGCAGCTGCTATCACTCGGGCAGACCTGCAAGGTGCAGCGATTGTTCGAGATGCTCGGCGTCGGACACCAGTTTGAAGGGTTCCTTTGCCATGAAGTGCCGAATGGAGAATTCCGGCCGTTTCGTCAGACACTCTGCAACGTGAGTATGGGCGCGCTCGCTTTCGCCAAGCCAAGCGTGACATCCCGCCATGTAGGCCGCAACCCGATAGTTACGCAACGGTATGTGTTCGAACATCGCCAGCGCTTCCCGATACCTACGTAAGGCCATATAGACGCGACCCACCTGGCGCCAGTACCAGGGCGGGTCGAAGTACGGATCAATCTGCTTGGCTCGGGCGCTCCAGTTCAGCGCCTCCTCCGCTTGCCCCGCATATACGAGCACTATCGCCATGTCCGCCACGTTCCATTGGTTGTTCGGGTTCAGCTCGATGGCCCGGCTCATGTGCTGAAGAGCAAGCTCGAAGGCACGCCGTTGCAAGCAGACCTGCGCCAACAGCGAATGGCAGGTGCTCTCGCCGTCATCGAGTTCGACCGCGCGTAGGGCCAGACGGTAGGCCTCATCCAGCTTAGCCGTTGAATCTCCAGGGTGATTCACCCAATCGTGGGTGCGCATGATGGCAAGTAGGGCATAGGCCATGCCGTAACCCGGATCGATCTCGATGGCCTTTTCGAAAAGTCGCGTGGCCTCGGCCGCTCCCGCCGGGTCGTCCCAGGGCAGGGCGTTGCCCTTGAGGACGCACTCGTAGGCCTCGAGACTCGCAGGATGCTTGCGTCGCGCGCGGTCAGCGTCGGTCACCTGCACTCGCCCTACCAGAGTGCTTACGATTCTCTGTACCACTTCGTCCTGCACCGCGAAGATTTCGGTCTGGCCGCGGTCAAAACGCTCACCCCAGACCTGATGGCCGCTCACTCCATTTATGAGCTGCACCGTGATACGGATGCGATCGCCCATGCGGCGTACGCTCCCCTCGACCACGAAGCGAACGTTCAATTCGCGCGCCACGCGGGTGATGTCTACGTTGGCGCCGCGGTACTTGAAGGACGCTGACCGAGATCGGACTTCGAGCAGCCGCCAGCGGGAAAGTTCGGTGATGATGTCCTCGCTGATTCCGTCGCTAAATGCCTGTTCCTCTACATCGCCGCTGAGGTTGCTGAACGGTAGCACGCAGATTGTCACGCGCACGGGTCCCGACGCTGTCCCTGGCGCCGGCACAGGGACCGTCTCGAGTCTCGCGCCTGGGGTGACTTCTTGCGGCGCCGCGAGCCCGGCGCCTGGCGCGGGTGCCGGCGGCACCGCTTGGAGGGACACTGCTACATGAGCAGCCGAGGCGCTTGACGCAGCTCCAGAGTCGGGGTTGAGGGCTCCGATGAATCGGTAGCCACGTCGCGGAAGTGTCTCGATGTAGCGCGGCGTCTCCGCCACGTCTCCGAGTGCGCTGCGGAGCTTGCGGATCACTGTGTTGAGGCCGGTATCGAAATCCACCACACCCTTAGGCCAAAGCAGCGCGGTCAGCTGCTCGCGCGTCACGACGTTCCCGGCGTGAGCGATGAGCTCCTGCAGCACCCGCGTCGGCTGCTCCTGGAGGCGGATCCGGGCACCCTCGCGCTCGAGATCCCCCGATTCCGGGTCGAGCATCCACCCATCGAAGCGGAGTTTCCTGCTGTTCACGCGAGATTAACGCCCGGTCATAGTTAATTCAGCAATAGATCAACGTCTGTCCATGGAATGGCGGCAGCCCATCGGTGACTCTGGACCCCGCAAAGAAGTCCCGCCCTTCGCACCCGGCACCGGGCTCGCTGAGCGGGGACCGAAACCGACACATAATACACAGGAGACTGCCATGAATCGCTTCACAACCACGATGATGATGTTCGCACTGGCTCTTGGGTTTCAGTCGGCTCACGCCGCTCCCCCACAGGACGTGCTCTCTGTAGTCGTCCACTTCGCCGACCTCGATCTCGCGCGCAGCGAGGGCGCCACTGTGCTGTATAAACGCCTGAAAGGTGCAGCCGAGACGGTCTGTGCTCCGCTCGACGACCGTGATCTTGCGAGGCACATGAGCTTCAAGGCGTGCGTGCAGAACGCCATCAGCACGGCGGTGGCAAAGGTCGATCAGCCCGCGTTGACCGCATACTATGAAGCGAAGTCGAACGGGCGCAACGCAACAATTCAGATCGCGCAGATGCAGAACCGGTGAGCGTCTGGGTACGGTCAGGGCGGCTGCCCGCGAGCCGCCCTGCTGCATTTCGGGAAGCCTCGCCGGAAAGCGGGCAGGTAGCCTTCCGGGTCCACACCGTTGAGCTTGGCAGTGCCGAGAAGGGTGAGCGCAAGAGGGCAAATTCAGCGGAGGCCCGCCTAACGTTCGTCATCCGCGCCTATCTTCAACTCCATTCGTTCAGTCCTTCGAGCGCGTACAGCTTCTTCCAGCTCGGGCGAGCTTTCATCCGCGCGGCATACTGATCGAGTGCCGGCCACTCGGTCGCCGGCCTTGGCATGTTACGCGACCAGCGCAGCAGCATGATCAGCATGAGGTCCGCTGCCGAGAACTCTGCGCCGAGCAGATACGGGCCATGCGCCAACAGATGCGCATCGATTCGCGCCCAAATGCTCTCTATCTTCCGACACGTCGCGGCCTTCAATATCGCTTGCATGACGGGGTCGTCGCTGATGTCTGCCGGATAAAACCAAAGGCGGAACGCCGGCTGCAGCGTATTGGCGAGATACACGATCCACTGATACCACGCGGCGCGGCTCGCGGAACTCTCCGTGGGCGCCAGCCGGGTCTCGGTATGTCGGGTCGCTACCGTCATCAACAGCGCAGCCGTTTCGGTAAGCGGCGCGTCATCGATCAACAACGTCGGCACGACTCCGCCCGGATTGACCCGCAGATGAGCCGGGTCGCGCTGCTGGCCAGCCTGCAAATCCACCAGCACCAGGCGGTACTGCGCGTTTGCCTCGATCAACGCCTGGTGCACGCACATGCTGGCGGTTCCCGGGCTGTAGTAAAGCGTATACATGTCGTCTCGCTTCCCAAACACCGGTAGATTTCCGGTAGACTCCAGTGCCGAATTCAGCGTACCCAGCACAAGTGATCCGGGCAATACCCGCTGGGATACTTCGCCAGATGCTGCTGGTGATATTCGGCGCTGAAGCGTCTTTTTGCACGGAAATCGCACAGTCATCTCAACCGATTTTCTACCGAACAAAATCTGATCGACGCCAAGCGACTGATTCCTGTCGCGTTTTATACCTTACGCCGAGACTATCTGATTAAGTCCCAGGGTAAGCAGACTTCCGAAAACGAACGACAGCTTTCGAGATGCCAGTTTGCGCAAACGAAGCGCAGCTTTTGGCCGATTTTTGCCGGATGGTCATCCCGGAACCCGCCATTCGGCAAATTAATGGCAAATAATTTGAGAACGTCGGTCGAACGGTCAAAACCGACCCACTGCTGCCTGTGGCGAAGAGCGGCTTTGCTGCGGCAGAAATAGGCAGGTCACTTGAAACTGCATTTCGACGCTCTTCGCAACAGGTGACAGGCATGGATGGACGGTAGGTGCCATTCAGTAGCCAAAGATATAGAACTGTTGCGACGCTCGGCGCTTATGGGTCTTTGCCTGCCTTCACAAGGTACCCGGCCTCGCGCCACGCCTTCATGCCACCGTCCAGCGCCACGGCGCCCTGGAATCCCATCTGGCGCAATGTCGCTGTCGCCAGCGTCGAGACGCGGCCAAGTTCGCAATAAGCAAGAATCCTCCTGGTCGGATCGGTTAGCTCCTCGTTCACGCGCAACTCCAGCTGTCCGCGCGGTAGCAGCCGCGCCCCCGGGATATGGCCCTCTTCAAAAGCGTCGCGCTCGCGCACATCGAGCACGACCAGCTCATCCTTCCGGGATTCAAGGCACGCCCTCAGTTCGACTAGCGACATAAACGGCACGCTCGCTGCGGCTTCGGAAAGCATCTGAGCCACTGTCTTGCCGCCGCTCATATTGGTGCGCAGCGCCTCCGTGACGTGCGTGGGCATCGTGAGATTAAGGTTTTGCATCATCTCGATAAAAGCTCCACGATCGCGTTTCTGCAGCCGCGGATTCTCGGCCAGCTCCTGGCCGATAGTCGAGTGAGAGCGTCCCTTGTATTCGTGCGCCGGAAAAACTTTGAGCGCCGAATCGAGCCTCAGCACTCCGTCGAACAGACTCTCAAAGAGTGCTCCTGCGTCACCACTTGGCAGATCGGTGCGCCCCGTTCCGCCGATGAGCAGAGTGTCGCCGGTGAATACGCGGTCTTCGACGCGCAAGCACATGGAATCGCGTGTGTGACCCGGTGTGTGGAGCGCCTGGAGTCTCAGCCGGCCGACGACCAGTAGTTCACCGCCCTGCAAGCGCAAGTCAATGAATGGTGCTGGACTGGAGTGATGCATGACCACCGGTACACCGAGCTGGCGCGCGAGCTGCTGGGTTGCCGAAAAATGATCCGCGTGCGTATGGGTGTCGATGAGATACCGGATGCGCAGACCATCCCTTGCGGCTAGCGCGATGTAACGGTCGATCTGGCTGAGCTCCGGGTCGATCAGCACCGCAGCGCAGGTCTCCTCGCAGCCGATGACATAGGACCGGCAGCCGCCGGAGGCCACTGCTTCGAATATCATTATTGTACGCTCGTCAACTGTATCGCTGTCGGTTCACCCGGCGCCGCGCGGTGCAATGGCGAGTTCCTCATCAATCCCGCGCCGCCCGAATCGTAGCACGCCACCTACCGCCTTTTGGGAGCGTCCGCTTCGGGGCAGCCATTTCGGCACTGTGGATGACCGGACTTGGCCGATCAGCGACCGATGCCCGGCCCGAAACCGGCCACTCAGCGCGAAAGGCCCAGGGCCACCGGTGAGGGACCGGTGTCGACCCCAAGGAGCCGCTGGTGACAGTCCGCTTCGGAGCAAGGTATTTGCGGCGACGATGTAAGGCGACACCGCTACTTCGGCAGCTTCATCTTCCGCAAAACCGCCCGAGCGCCGATTCAAGGCATCTTGGCGGGTACGCCAATGCTGCGATCCACCGCCTGACCGACGTTGAGCTTCATGATCGTGATATCACTGACCGTGATGGTCTCGAGCTTCCCGGTCTTGTTATCGCGCAAGGTCACGACGCCGGTGGCCTTGTCGATCTTGACGATGCTGCAGCAGGGATTTCCTGCGAACACTTGCGTCGCAGGCAGCGCGGTGAGAAGCGCGAGGGAGAGCAGCGCGCCCAGAAACTTCGGATGACTGATGGGCTTGATGGGATTCATGAGGGAGTTCCTTGAGTTGCGTTGGTACGGGCGAGGGGTGCGGTGTCTCGTCGGCGCTGAGCCTTAATCTAAACCTCCGCCACCCTGGATTATCGCTGCGCAGGGAATCGTAACTTTATTATTGCGGTTCTCCATCATTACCGCGTGGATTCTGCCGAGTTCCCAGCGGGCAATTCCGGCACAATCTTGCGCCGCACGTTGGCGGAAGTCGAATGACGGCTTTGCGGCCGTCATTCCGGCACGGCCAGTGCCCGGTATTGGCCGATCAGCGCCCGATGCTCCTCCCGCAACCGGACGGTCAGCCCGAATAATCCTGGGACCTCGGCGAGGGTCGCATGTCGACCGAGGCTAATGGAATGGACCCATCCCCCCTTTAACGGCGTCACGTGGTGCGCCAGGATGAAGGTGTGTCGAATACTTTCATACCAGAGAGGAGATGGGTCCGTGAACAAGATTACGACTTTGGGCATCGATTTGGCAAAGACGGTCTTTCAGCTGCACGGTTTGGATTGTGCGAGCAAGGTTGTGCTGTGCCGGGAAGTGCGACGGACGCAGTTGATGAGGGCGATTGCGCAATTGGAGCCTTGTGAAAAAACAAAAACCGACCTCGCTGTAAATCTATTCGGCAGAATTCAAACTTCGAAATCGCGCAGATTTGAACCACGTTTAGGATTTTTGACTCGTTTCGATCATTTTGCAAAAGTGCTGAGGGTTTTCACACAGTCTCGACCCATTTGAGACGGTGGCGACCGGCAGCTTCGCGGCACCAATAATCCGCGATAGCGATGCATTGTGTGGCACGCCCATTTTCGGTTGCGGGCGACACCACCGATCAGGTGTCATCGGCCCGCGCCGCTCCCCTTCCGCGCAATACGCAAGTGGTTTAGAAACAGCGGGACGACGCCGATCACGATGCCGCCGAGGCCCATGATGTTGGTCACGAGATCGAAACTTGGGATGCTGTAGATCGCTACAAAGGCTAGGAAAAGCGCGCTTATCAGCGGCCAGAGCACGAGCGCGACCAGCGTTGGCGGGCTCCTGAGGGCCGTCCGGCGCGTATTCCAAGCGCAGGCGATACTCGCCAGCCCGTAATAGAATGCCACTTGGAAACCAATGGCGTTCACCGAGTCCTTCATGATTTGATTGACGGTCGGCAGCAGCGACGAAAGGAATAGCAGCGCGAGCCCGAGCACCGTGAGCACGGCAGTCGCGATCCACGGGGTCCGCCAGGTTCGGTGCAGGCGAGCATAGCGGTGGTGCAGCGCGCCGCCGCGAGCCTTGGCGTACATCGTTCGCGTGAACGACAGAAAAGACGTTTCGAGCGTGCCGATCGTGCTCAGCATGACCGCCATCACGGCCATATAGCTCCACGGCTGGGGAAATAGCTTGTCCGCGACCGCGAGGACGACGTTGGTGCCGGCCTGCTCGATCTCGGCGTCGGTCAACACCAACAGGGTCGCGACCGCGAAACCTACGAACAGAACCAGAACCGTGATCATCGCGAGCACGGCGCCGTGGCCCGGCGTGTGGCTGGCGTTCTTGGTCTCCTCGTTGAGATTGAGCGTAACGTCCCAGCCCCAGAAGGTAAAAACAGCCGTGAGCGCGCCGTTCGCGAAAAGCTGCGGTGTGAACCCGCTGAGCGACAGCCATCTGATCGAGAACGAATGCGCCGGGTTGCCCCCGGATTTGACGAGTGCTGCGATGATCACTGCGACGAGGATGAACACTTCGATCGCGGTCAGCACGATTTGCATGTAGCTCGCAGGCTTGATGCCCTTGATGACCACGGCGCTCACAGCAATCAGCCAGCCGGCGGCCACGAGCGTGACGCTCGTCGGGTCGCCCGTCAGACGCGGCGCAAACAGTGCGAGCGTCGCGGTCGCGGCGGGCACAGTGCCTGTTACCATGAAGAGGGCCGAGGCGACCAGCAGGGACCAGCCGGCCAGGAAGCCGAGAACGGGGCCGAAGGCCTTCTCGACCCAGGCGTAGGAAGCGCCCGCATTGGGATCGACCCGGTTAAGTTCCTTGAACGCCAGCGTCACGCCGAACATGATCGCGCCACAATAGAGCAGGCTCGCGGGCGACAAGACGCCGACCGCGGCGATCAGCGTCGCGGTCGTCGCAGCGGCGCTGAATGCGGGAGCCGTACCGGCGACGCCCATGATCACCGACTCGCCGAGGCCAAGAGCGTTTGCGGCCAGACGGGTATTCGCGTTCATCGATTGCCCGAGGTCGCACGCAGAGATGCGGGCCGGCCCGCACCTCGGGTGCGCGTTTCTTCAAACATAGCGCCTCCCTGGGCTTCCCGCGTCGTTATGCGCAGAATGCTCTGCATAGGCTGCGAACTGCAACTCACCATCTGCAGTCGGCAACTTCTCAGCCTAGCGACGGAGCGTCAAATGGCCCGAGGGTCTCAAGTCGACCCTCTCCGGCCTGTCGTCAGCGTCCGGTTTCAGGTGTTAGAACCGCGATTCGCTCGAACCGATTATTTTCAGCCTGTCATCCGACTCTCGATGTGCCGACCGCGAGCAGCGCAAATTTGTCGCGGCAAGTTACGTCACTAATTGCAGGCGCGCCCGAGCCCTGCATTCCTGAACTGCAGCCTTTTGAGCAATCGCTGGGGCACCGCAGGTATTGCGCCCCTCGCCTTGTATTCCTATTGGGGAGTCTTGGTTTGGCAGGCGGGGTAGCCATAGTAGTTGGGCGCACAATAGTTGCAATTCGATCCGGTGTACCCCGCATTGCAACTGCAGCTGCCATTGGCGGCCACAACTCCGTTACCGTTACACGTAGAGGAGGCAAGGGCGTATTGGCAGGTGGGGTAGCCATAGTAGTTGACCGCACAACTGTTGCAATTCGATCCGCCGTACCCCGCATTGCAACTGCAACTGCCATTGGAGGTCACAGACCCGTGACCGTTACATGTGGTGGCGGCGTTGCCGCTATTCGCAGGGGGGTGGGCGGTTGTAACGGGGACCTTCAACACCGGCGTAGAGGCCGCAGGGGCTGCAGCAGCCGGAGCTTTAACAAGAGTGCACGCATGCGTTACTGCATTGAGGACGGTGCCCGGCGGACACTGCGGTGGCGGGGCAGCCCTCGCCACGGAGGCAACGCCTGCCGCGATTGCAAATGCGATTGACGTTAAGAGTCCGAGCGCGGGCAGGGCGCCGATTAATCGCGGATGACTCATTGGCTTGGGGGAATTCATGCGTGATCTCCTTGGTTTTTGTTTCGTATTGGGAGGGAAAGGGTTGCCGGATTCGTCGGCGCTGAACCTTATCTATACCGCCCAGTCGCCAGTCATGAGATCGCCCAATGTGCCCACAACAAGCGCATCGAGGGACTGATTCCTTCCATCCCACTCATGGCTTCCGCCTCCGATCGACGAGGTCGCGAATCTTAAAGTCAGCGTGCGAGCGCAATGATTGATATTTGTTTCGGCCGACGATAGCGCACGCACCAATGCCCTGCAACTTGGCGCGTAGATGGCCCCTCTCGCTTGCGGCACTGCCGCGCGAAACCAATCTTTCGAGTACGCTATCCTCCGACGCATGTCTGGCGACTACTACATGGTTTGCGCTGATTATCGTTTCTGCGAACGACTGCAATCGGGAAGGCATTCCAGTACGGCGAAATACCGCTGTTGGCCGAACTGCGACGGATTCGCCTCCCGGTTGCGGACAGTCAGCACCAAAAGCTGAGAGCTACCGGTAAGGGACCGGTGTCGACCCGGAACCGCCGATGGCGAAAGGCCTTCGGGTGGTCATAACTTTCAGCGCCTTTGGAATTCCGCTGCAAACGCGTCTGCCGCGTGAGTTATCGCTTTCTCTACGTAACGGGTTGCCGCGTCCGGACTATCTACAACAGTGAGTGGCTTGTAGCGCTCCCACAAGGCACAAGTCAATTGGAACCCAAGTCGCGTTGACACGCAGGGTTCGGTGTAGTGAGAGGAGACGCTAACCGCGTACACCGTGTTGCCTTTAATCGTCGCGCTGGTGATCTGGATTTCTGAACCGATCACATTGGAGTAATTGTTCTGGTCAATCTTCTTGCCCAGCCTTTGCAATGCGTCAATAAACGGAGCCTCTATCATCGCTAAAGACATGCCCGTCTCAGACGTCTGCTGCAGGCTCGCTGACACTTGGAACGAAACAGCTTCGTTCAGTTTAAGGTTGGGTTCATCGTCATGCGCGAAGACGCAGGGACTGACTAGGACAGCCGCAAGCCAAAATAGGACTTTCATATTGTTCTGGACCTCTTTGGTAAGCATTAGGCACACGCCTCTGCCAAGCAAGGCTACCGCGAGGTTCCGTTTCGGGGCAGTCATTTGTGAATTGTCAATGCCCGTAGATGGCCGGCTTAGAATTGACCCATACCGCCGCTGTCGACCCTGCGGATGGTGACGAGTGTCTGCTTCGGAGCAGCGAAACTGCATCGTCGGCGTTTGCGACGCCCCTATTCCGGCAGATTCATCTTGCGCAGGAACGCTTTGTAGCGGGGATCCCGTTCGAGGCTTCTTAAGTACGGGTGGCCCTTGATGGCCCAGAGGCTCGGATCCCTGCCCGCATAGGCCTTCTCAAGCCATGAGAACGCCTGATCGGTGTCCCCTCGTACCGCGGAGGCGAAGGCTAATCCGAATGGCCAGCGTTCAGTGCCCTCGGCTTTCAGACGGGCGAAAGCCCGTTCGGCGTCGTCGGGACGATGCAGCGTCTGATAGGCGACGACCAGCCCTCCATCCCTGCCTGCAGCATCCGACTCCTTCTGCATTTCCGCTAGCGCAGCTTCCGCATTCCCCTGTGCCAACATGGCCATTGCCACGAAATAATGGCCCCAAACATTAGTCGGGGAAATCTCGTGCGCCCGCCTGAAGGCACTCTCAGCTTCCGTGTAGCGAATCAAGCGTAAGCAAGAATAGCCGCGCAAGCGATAGATGTTGCTGTTGAGCGGATCGGCAGCGATTGCCGCATCAATAAAGCCTAGGGCATCGGCCCAGCGACCCATCGCGATTGCGTACTCCGCAGCACATGTAAGGACCCCTGGGGTATTTGGTGCCAGCCCCAATGCCTTCTTGGCCTCCTGCTCGGCGGCGGGCCAGTCCCAGTCATATTCGATGTGCACTAGGCAGAGAATGGTGTGTGCGTGGGCGGACTTGGGATCGAGCTTGAGTGCTGCTTCGGCGGCGGCGCGCGTGTTCTCGTACCCCATTTGTGGCGACACATATTGAGTGTCAGCCAGACCGAACAATGCCCATGCCAACGCCTCGGCAGCTGGCACAAACGAGGGATCGATCTCCAAGGCGCGCCGAAAGTCTGCGATCGCTTCGTTGAAACCTCCTTCGTCGAGGCGGTCTACGGCGTGCAGGCCACGCAGATACACATCGTAAGCCTCGCCGTTTCGCGGCGGCGATCGCGACAGGAGATCGTTGGATGGGGCAACCTCCAGCTGCAAGGCCCGCACTAAACTGGTCGCGATCTCATCCTGGACCTTAAGAGTGTCACTTGCCTCGCGGTCGTATGTCTCAGACCAGCGGTGCGTACCGTCACGGGAGTCGATCAGCTGTGCGGTGACGCGGATATGGTCCCCCGAGCGCCGCACACTGCCTTCCACGACATAGGCCGCTCCGAGAACGGTCCCGATCTTTCGCAGATCTTCCATCCGCCCCTTGAACTGGAATGAGGATGTACGTCCGATCACTTTTAGCTCGGGCACTTTGACTAGAAGATTCAAGATCTCTTCCGCCATGCCGTCGGCGAAATACTCCTGATCCTTCTTCTCGCTCATGTCGGTGAACGGCAGCACAGCAATGGATTTGCCGCTGCTGACGCTCGCCGCAGCGGTCGGTGCTTGTTCCGTGGCGCTGCGCTTACCGAGCCACAGTTTGTCCACGCCGAAATAGGCCAAGCCCAACGCGACCAAGGTGCCTAAAGCGACTACCAGGAGCCTGGGTCCGCGGCTCGCCGGTTTGGAAACCGGGCGCTGTTGGGACGCACTGGCTGTGGGACCTTGAGCGACCCCTGCGTGGCCCGCTGGGGCGATGGCGCGCTGTATGGCCTCGACAAGCCGCGGCAATGCGCGCTCCACGCCCACGCCGCTCGCATCGAGCCATTGCGACGTGTTCAGGAAGTACTCGAGGCCAGCGGGCAACGGAGCTTGGTCGATCCTGAGCGAGACTACGGCGTGGCGCTTGGATGCCGCGCGCTCCACTTCCCGAAGAACGTGCTGCGAAGCCGCGGCGTTCTGCGACAGGATGAGCACGCTGGCCTTGGCGGCGTCGATGGCATGAACAATCTCATCGCCGTAGAACGTGCCTGGAGTCACGTCTCGAGGGGCTATCCAGCAGGCAATCCCACTGCGCTCCAGAGCCTCGACAACGGCGTTGGCAACGGCGGCATCCTGCGAGGCATAGCTTATGAATACGTCGGGTGTACGGGTATTAGCGCCCGTCGCCTGCTCTTCGCCGTCGCCTTCCGCCACGCCGATCCCCCTCCGACATTTACGTCATGTTGGCAGATGCGCCCTGTTTTTATCAAAGTTTAGAGTGCATCCGTCGCTGTGAAGGGCGAACGTCGCCTTTAGGGCAGGGCAATTAAACAGTCGAATGACCGTAAGTGGCAGCCGATCGGCAACCTTCAACTCCTAACCGGACCGTGTAGACCGCCCGGGCGGGGCAGCGTATACCGGTCTCGTGCGCGGCGCCATTTGCCCGCTACGCCAATAGCGCCTTAACGCGGCGACTCGCCTCGAGACCCTGCTCGATGGCGCCGTCGATGAAGCCCCGGAAGCCGTTCGCCCAATCAGCACTCGCGAAAATGAGTCGGCCACGGGGCTGCTGGAGATCGCGCAAGTACTTCGACCACATTCCCGGCCGCAGCGTGCACCACGTCCCCTGGGAGTAAGGATCAAGAGTCCACTGGTAACCGAACGTACGGATCAATTTCGCGTCCGGAATGAACAATCGCACAGCCTTCTCAACCGCCTGCGTGTCATTCACGTCGAGAAGCGCCGGATCCGGGCCAAAGCCGATGACGTGGGTGTGACCATCCTCGATGCCCTCGGTGCCCAACCAATTGAGTGCAAAATGACTGGGTGCAACGCCGACGAAATCGCCGTGGTCACCTTCGATGAGCGCATGCAGCTTCGTTCCGAAGCCGGAGTGTGTTTCTCGTGACGCCTGCAGCTTGGTCTCCAACAGCGCGGGCTGCCAGTCGATATCTTTGAGCACGTTGAGTGGTACCGTAGATACTACGACTTTGGCGCGCATTTCCTCGCCGGAGTTTGTCACCACGGTAATGAGAGTTTCATCCTGAATCACCTTGCGAACTGGTGTCCCGAGACGGACCTCCGGTTTGGCCTCCGCCAACAGTGCAGTCAGCAACGCCACCGTACCATCCTGAAAGTGAAAACGCGCTGACATATCATTCATGTCGGTGACGTTGTGTCCTGAAAGAGCGTACCAACGCACCATCTCGATCCACGCTACATTGTCGGTGTAATTGTGGCCAGACCCCGCGAAGTCGGCATCGAGCATGTCACGGTAGAGGCCACTGATGCCTTTCAGTGACGCGAGGCGCTCCCGAGAAGAGATACCGTCGACCTTCATGTACTCATCGGATCCGAACGGGTCGTGTGGCAATGGCAGAATTTCCCGCGCGTTGCCCATGTACGCGGCCGTAGTTCGCTCGATTTCCGCGCCAACCTTCTCGTTGGAGAGTGTGACGATATCGTTCTTGCTGGTGTGTACGATCAGCTTGTCCGCGACCGCACCTGAAGTCTCTCGTAGCTTCAGGCCGCTCCGCCTGATCTCGGACCACACGTGGGGCTGGGACCAGTGCACCCAGGTTCCGCCCATATCCACCGGGCGACCGTTGAAATTCGCCGTGAACGTGCGCCCGCCCAGCCGGTTACGGGCCTCTAGCAACAGCACGCGATAACCTGCGTGTCGGCATTCCCGTGCAGCCGTGACGCCGCAGAACCCGCCGCCAATGATAATCACGTCATAGTCGCCCGGCGGCATCCCCGGAGACTCACCTGTAGCGACCGCATCGAGTGACGCGAGACTCGCGCCAGCGACGGCGACACCTGCGGCGCCGATGAAGTCCCGCCTGGTCACACTCCTGGTCGGCCCGTTTGTCAATTTACCAGCTGGCATCGAAGGTCCTCACTTTTCGTAATGCAGAGTGATGAGAACTCGAGATTACAGTGCTCGATACTTTTGCCGACACCTTTAACGACTCACGAGGTAGCAGACCAAGGCCGCACGCTCGGTGGCGTTTTGGATTCCGCCAAATGGCATGACAGTACCCGGAATAAAGCTCTGCGGGCTCTTTAGAAATGCATTGAGCGTGATGTCGTTCCATATGATGCCGCTGTCGCGCAACGCGATGGAAAAATTGAAACCGCCCACGGTTCCTGCCTTCCGTCCGTTGAGCTCATTTAGACTCGGCCCCATCATGTGCTGTCCAGCAAGCAGCGAATGACAAGCAGCGCATTTCTCGAACACCCGCTTACCCTGTGCCGTGTCACAGTCAGACGCTCGGGCGCTCATGGCCGCGCTCACCGTGAGCGCGACAAGGACAGCGCTTGCGTCCACGATGCCGCTCCATCTCCCTGATCTCGTGTTCGATGCCGCCATGGGCAAAGCTCGCTCCCGTTGACCAGTTCGTGAGTTATGGTCACAGGTTCCCCCCAGCTTGGCAACCAACTGCCAACGCGGCAAGGCAACGGCAGCTATCGGTCGACCAGTCTGCAGGCGCGTACGCCGGCTCTTGGCCGAACTGCGACTGATGCCCCTCCCAATTGCGGACGGTCAGCGCCAAAAACTGAGAGCTACCGCTAAGGGACCGGTGTCGACCC
>Ga0181523_10002726_pt1 | contig 16733 bp, 17 predicted proteins | sample PEATcosm2014_Bin_43_FD_119752 | JGI IMG/M metagenome (GOLD analysis project Ga0181523, IMG submission 119752) | Peatland microbial communities from MTU Mesocosm Facility, Houghton, MI, USA - PEATcosm2014_Bin05_30_metaG | ecosystem: Environmental > Terrestrial > Soil > Wetlands > Peat | place...
CCGGTAGAATTGCGCCCGGCGCGAAATGTGCCTGGAGAGATGGCCGAGCGGTCGAAGGCGCACGCCTGGAAAGTGTGTATAGGGTCAAACCTATCGTGGGTTCGAATCCCACTCTCTCCGCCAATGCACCATTTCAGTGCATTTCAAGGGATCCCAAAAACACAAGTAACTACATGATTTAGCGCAATTTTCAGTGCTGATCTCATTCAGCACGTTTCAACATCACATCACCGAAGCGCAGTTTAAAATGGTGTACAGATGGTGGATCCGGAAAGGGCGCTAAAAAGTGGGGATTCGAACTAAAACGCGCGGCATCGAGCGATTGACCGCCCTGCAGGTCAAACGGGCCGGGCCGGGTGTCCATACGGACGGTGGAAATTTGTACCTTCGCGTTGGGCAGGATGCCGAAGGCAACGTCACCAGGCAGTGGACGTTTCGCTATACGTCACCCGTGCATCGCGTCATCGACGCCGACGGCAACGTAACGCAGGTCGGCAAGCGTCGGGAGGCGGGGCTCGGCAACGCCGACAAGGTGAGTCTGGCCGCCGCCCGCGAACAAGCGGCAAGGCTCCGCGACGCCATCGCGCTGCACCGTGACCCGCTCGACGAACTGCGCGCCGCAGACGAAGGGGCGCGTGCCAAGAAGCAAGCCGAGATCGCAGCTAAGCGTGCCGAACGCATGCGCGATCGTCACACGCTGCGCCGGGTCGCCCGTGACTATCACGAGCGTGTCGTCGCGCCGCACCGCAGCGACAGGCACGCGGCGCAATGGATCTCGAGCATCGAGACGCACGTGCCGGCGACGATACTGGATCGACCCATCGAAGATATCGAGGCCAAGGAACTACTCGACTTGCTGCTGTCGTTGCGCACGACAGTACGGGAGACGGGTCGGCGCATTGCGCAGCGACTCGGACTGATTTTCGCCGATGCGAAGCTGCGCGGCTTGGCGGCGTCGAACCCCATTTCTGACATCAGGCCAGCACTGCGCGAGAGCAAGCGCGACCGGCAAAAATCCGTAAAGAATTTCGCAGCGCTCCCGTTCGCCAAGATTACCGGGTTTGTAGGCAAGCTGCGGGAAACCAGCGCAATGGCGTCGCTGGCGCTGGAATTCTTGATTCGCACCGCAGCTCGCACGGGCGAAGTGATCGGTGCGAAGTGGAGCGAGGTCGATCTTGATGCTCGCATCTGGACTGTTCCCGCGAGTCGAATGAAGGCCGGCGAGCCGCACACGGTTTTCCTTACAGGGCGTGCCGCTGCAATTCTTGCGGAGACGAAGAAACTTGACAGCGTGTACTGCTTCCCAAGCCCCGTCAACGAGAAGCAGCCGCTCAGCAACATGGCGATGCTCAACGTACTCAAGCGCTTCAAGGTCGACGGCCGAACGACGGTTCACGGAATGCGCAGCGCGTTCTCATCGTGGGCGTATGAAAGCTGCCAACGACAACGCCCCGATCTTGCAAGGCAAGATGTGATCGAAGCGTGTCTCGCGCATCAAGAGGCGAACAAGACCAAGGCTGCCTACAGCCGATCAAGGTTCGACGATGACCGGCGCGAGCTGTTGCAATTGTGGAGCGCGTTCATCGATTCCGCGCCGGCGAAGGTCATCGACATTACGCCGGGGAAACGGGACGCTGCGCGAAGCAAAGGAAGCCGCCGCGCCTCCCGCTGATGGCGTTTGGCCCACCGCCGCAAGCGCCGGGATGCTCGGATGGACCGAGAGTGGAAGCGCGTAGGATCGTTCCGAATTATCACAGGGGTCGCCAGGACCGGTCCCGTGCGCCCTCGCTGCGGTATCGCCCCGATGAAGTCAAGTGCGACGTGGACAGGAACATGGTCGGATTTTGGCGTGGCTAAGGGGCGCGAAATCATGTCGCTAGATCGCGTAGTCAAAATCGCGGCGCCGACAACTGCTCAACGACGCATTGCGGACCGAGCACTGCTGTTCCGACAGCGACCACCTTTCGACGGACCTGTGCTGACGTCCGGATTGCGTCAACGGCATGGAGATTCGCGGCTACAGAAAAAGGACCGAAAAAAGGCCCCGCTTTTGATGCAGGGCCACGGTCGGAATGGCGCTGCAGATGGCGGCGCTAGGAACCGCCCGATGCCTATGGCATCGTCAAGCGGTTACGCCGGCAATCAAGACACTGGCCTTCGCAATCAGCGCGGAGGTGGCGACGATGGTCGCCAGGGCGTAGAAGAAGACTTGGTTCTCACGTGCGCGGTACATGGCTTTTCTCCTGTTTGGGTTGGGGTTGCGTCCGGCGAGTCGTTGTTGATCGCCTCACAGGTAAGAACGCACTGCATTCGCGTTTCCCGACATCTGGATAAAACAATTTCTGTACAAGGCCCTCGGTGTTGCCAAACGGCGGCGCACGGGGTCAAATGACCCCTCAAGGTTGGGCAAGCTCCGGGGACGAGCGGAAGGAGTCGATGGCACTCTCGGCCGCCCAGATGGCGCAGATGAGTCGCTTGCTGGACGAAGCGCTCGATCTGGATGCTGCTGGCCGGCGCCGCTGGCTGGAGCAGCTTGCCCCGGAGTACGCGGAACTGGCGCCAGCGCTGCGCCAAGCGCTGCTGCCCGAGGCTGGTAAGAGTTCGGACTCGAGCCTGGAGACGCTGCCCAAGATCGGTGCGGGCCCTGGCGACACGGTCATGGCGGTGAGCGGCCTGCAGCCGGGCGGGCATGTGGGCCCCTACCAGCTGGTGCGCTCGCTGGGCTCCGGGGGCATGGCCGAGGTGTGGCTGGCGCGGCGCGCCGATGGGGCCTTTACGCGCGAGCTGGCCCTGAAGCTGCCGATGCTCTCGCGGCTGCGCCGGGACCTGGCGCAGCGCTTTGCCCACGAGCGGGACATCCTGGCCGCTCTTGAGCACGTCAACATCGCGCGCCTGTACGACGCTGGTGTCACGGCCGATGGGCTGCCCTACCTGGCCATGGAGTACGTGCCGGGGGAACCAATAACCGCCTGGTGCGATGCGCACTGCCTGGGGATACGCGAGCGCATCAAGCTGTTCCTGCAGGTTCTGGACGCGGCGCAGTATGCGCACGCCCGGCAGGTGATTCACCGCGACATCAAGCCCTCCAACATCCTGGTGACGCAGGCTGGGCAGGTGCGGCTCTTGGACTTCGGGGTAGCCAAGCTGCTGGCTCAAGACGACGAAGAGCAGACCCAGCTCACGGCGCTCTACGGGCGGGCGTTGACTCCGGACTATGCGAGCCCGGAGTACCTGCTGGGCGAGCCGGCCGACTCCCTGAGCGATATCTACTCCCTGGGCGTGCTGCTCTACGAACTGCTGACCGGCTGCCGACCCTACCGGCTCAAGGCGGGGGCCTCGCAGGCGATGCTCGAGCAGGCGATTGCGACCGCCCAGATCCAGCGGCCCAGCACGCAGCTGGCACCAGAGGCCGGGGCGACGCGGGCCACGACGCAGGTCAAGCTCGCCAGGAGGCTGCGCGGGGATCTGGACGCGATCGTGATGAAAGCGCTGGCACGCTCCCCCAAAGAGCGCTATGCCTCGGCCTCGGCCCTGGCCGATGAGCTGCAGCGCTACTTAAGTGGCGAGCCGGTGGAGGCCAGGCCCGATAGCCTGCTCTACCGCACCGGCAAGTTCGCCTTGCGCCACCGCACGGGGATCGCCCTGAGCGCGGCAGCAACCCTGGCCGTGGCGGCAGCCATTGTGCTGGTAGTGAACCGCGCGCCCACAACGGCGCCAGGAAAAGATACAACGGCCGCCACGGCTGCTGTTCCCGAGAAATCCATTGCGGTGCTGCCCTTCGTGGACATGAGCGAGAAGAAAGACCAGGAGTACTTCTCCGATGGGCTGTCGGAGGAACTCATCGACATGCTGACGAAAGTCCCGGAACTGCGCGTGCCGGCGCGCACCTCGTCGTTTTACTTCAAGGGAAAGCAGACGACGATTGCTGATATCGCCAAGGCGCTACAGGTAGCAAACGTGCTAGAAGGCAGCGTGCGCAAATCGGGCAACGTGCTTCGTGTAACCGCACAGCTGATTCGCGTTGACAACGGCTATCACCTTTGGTCGCAGACCTACGACCGACAGCTCGACGATATCTTCAAGATCCAGGACGAAATTGCAGCGGCAGTGGTCAAGGAACTCAAGGTATCGCTACTAGAGGGGGAAACGCTACGCGCGCCAGTGACGACGAGCAATGAAGCCTACGAGTTCTACCTACAGGCCCGGTCGCTCCTTTATCGGCAAACCTCAGACGACTCCCTGAAGGCTTATGCGGATCTGCGGCGGGCAGTGAGTTTGGATCCTAAGTTCGCGCTTGCCTGGGCCACCCTTGCGGAAGTGTTGTCGGTCGACGACGTTGATTGGCGTCTGATCTTCAAGAACGTCGGTCCGCGTTCGCAAAGAGGAGGGGTCAATTTCCAGGATTGGGGCTCGAGTTGGGCACAAGCACGCGCCGCAGCGCACGCCGCGGCCTCCCAGGCAATCAAGCTCGAACCAAACCTCGCGGAAGCCCACGCAGCAATGGCTACAGTTCTAGCGTGGCTTGACTGGGACTGGGCGGCGGCCGATGCCGAGCTCAAGAGGGCGCGTGAACTCGCGCCCGGCAATGCGCGTATTACCCTGGCGGCGGCGAGTATGGCAATAAGTCTCGGCCGCGTGTCAGAAGGTCTGCAGCTGGCGAATCGCGCCGCTGCGAAGGATCCCCTCGGCCGCGCTTTACGTACGGCTGGATTCGCACAGTACGCAAGTGGAGCGCTGGAGGAAGCAGAGGTATCCCGACGGAAGATGATCGAGTTGTATCCGACAGCTATAGCTGCTCACTATAACTACGCGCTCGTGCTCCTTGCTCGAGGCGAATCACAAGCTGCACTGTCGGAGTTTGAGCGGGAAGACTCTCAGTTTCGTGAAGTGGGCATTCCACTTGCGCTCGATGCTTTGGGCCGCCGCAGCGATGCCGACCACGCTATTGCAACTGCTGAGCAGAATCACGCCGAGGGCATGGCCTACAACATCGCGGCCATTTATGCTTCGCGAAACGACCTTGATCGAGCTTTCTACTGGCTTGAGCGTGCCTACCGGCAGCACGATGATGGGTTGGTTTACATAAAAGTCGATCCCCAGTTCAGGAGCTTGGAGCGCGATCCACGTTTCGGGGCATTCCTACGCAAGATGAATCTGCCCGAGTGAGGGAGCAGTCGACCTGAACGGAAGTCCATAACAACGAAAAGCCAGTACTGAGGCGTGCAGACGAATGGCTGCTTCTGTCAAGTAGGTACCAGCACGTATTCTGGGCACTGTGTTTAAGCACCCAATCGGATTTGGTAGACGGACACCGCTGAGTTCGTCGGGCCGGATCTTTCTGATGGAGATGGGGCCTGAAGGTTTCCATATCCCACGTCGTGTCGCCCAGACCGACCGGAATCGACTAACTCCGTCAGTCAATGCGGGTTCTCTGAGCATCTGCAATGCAGCAAAAGCGGTCTTTCACGCGTGACTCAAAAGGCGGGGCTGTCGGTTACATGGCGATGCTCGAGTCTTTGCGGACCAGTCCCGACTAAGTCGGATTGAGACTAATTTCAAAGATCCGAAAGATTGCTCTCATTCATTGACTCGGGTCACGCTTGCATCAAATGGCAAGCCTATGCTGAAAACCGCTTTTAGCAGTGCTTGCGTGCGGGGCGCTTTCCTCGCGCATTTGGATCACCATAACCAACGGAGGAAATACATCATGGGCCTCTATATGTTGCGTGCTAAATACAGCCAAGAAGCATTGCAGGGAATGGTGGCAAAACCCGAAGATCGCACGGGGGCTGTCAGGTCACTATATGAGGCCGCGGGCATGAAGCTGCTGCACCTGTGGATGTTGCCCACGTTGGAAGTCGTTGCGATCGCAGAGGGAGATTCGATAAAGAACTTGTCCATCGGCGGCTTATTGGCGAGCAGCGGCGTCGTCACTGAAGGCAGCGCGATTGAACTGATGACGTTCGATCAGGTAGCCGACGCAATGAAGCGCGCCGGAGCCTTAGCCAGCAAATACCGGCAGCCCGGCAAGTAGTCGCGGCGGTTGAGCCACGCCCGCGCGGTATCACGCCACTCGCGGCGGGCGTGCGCAGGCCAACAAGCGGCGCTTCGCAACGACAACGGGGTTCCACCTTCGGTACTGTGATTCGCGATTACAAAAAATGACCGGGATAGAAGCCCCACTTTTCAAGCGGGGCTTCGGATAGGCGGCGTTGTCGCCCTGCTCGGCCTTAATCGTCACCAATTCCGTATTGGCCTCAGCGTGCCGGCGCAGCTTGTCGTAGGCGATTGCAAGGCAGAAGTGCGTACGACCCTCGATCGGCGGGGCTGCATGCGCAGTGGGGGGATATCCCCAAGGCGTTGGACTGGATCGAAAAGGCCTACGACCTTAGGGATTCCAGCTTGGGCTTACTCAAGGTCGACTACATGCTGGATCCATTGCGCAAGGAGCCGCGCTTTCAGGAGATCGAACAAAAACTCAAGTATCCAACTTGATCGAGCGTGCCGCGATTACCTCGCGCGGGGGGCTCTTTGGAGCATTTGGCGCGAACGTCTCTTCCTGACCGCTTTGTACCGGTCAGCGTGGGACATGTTACCGGCCGCCGACATTTGCTAATAGCAGAAGAGCAATGGCGGAGAACCCATCGACCAGCAACACCCGACCTAATGCGATCAATCGCGAGCGGCAGCCATCAATCGTCGGATCGACAGACGATGGAGAACTATCGGGATCTGAGAGACGTGCTTTGCGACCCCCGCTCCCAGAATACGCATTCGCGTCGACGCGTTCCAAGTCCCTGTATTCCCCCCGGTTCTCGTAAACGGTGTGGCGTGGCACCACGAACCTGTGGCAAGTCATTTTCGCGATCATTTGTAAACTGGACGCTCATCCGACGCGGCGCTCGTGTCCTTCCCAATACGGGTCGCGTCTGCTTGGATTTAAGGATCTTGCCTGCACCCGAAATCGGCATGGCTGCGAAACCCTACAGCGCGCGGACCTTGTAATTCGAGATCAGCGTCTCGCAGTTTTCCCGAACGGCCCCTGCCCTGATGCTGGCGTCCGGCATGAGAGCGACCATTCCGACAATCAGTGCGAACCTCATCTTTCCCACCGACAAATATGGCATGACGGCTTCTGGCTCGCAGGTGGTGATACCGGCGCGATAGGGCCATTTCTGGCCCCGTCGTGCCGACGTTCGTCGCGATCGCCGTCGGGTTCGTTACATTCGCTTCTCTTAGTTTGCGGGGTCGGCGCTAGCGGCCTTCTTTGCCGCCGCGAGTTCTGCGTCTACCTGTTCGCGAGACTTGCCGGGTCCTGTTTGGCGAGGTCGGTTGCCGCCTCCGGATATTCTCCAGGGTGAACCTCATGCGCCGGTCTGGCGGCGAAGCTCACGACGATGTCCCCGTTCTTCTGGGCCTCAGCAAGTTCGGCCTTAACCTGTTCTCGGGTCTTGCCGCCGTCCTGATTCGCCGAGCCAGTCGTATCCGGATAATTTCCAGGGTAGATGTCACGTACCTGTTTGGCGACGAAGCTAGTTACGATGGTGCCGTTCTTCTGGGCCTCGGCGAGTTCAGCCTTAACCTGTTCTCGGGTCTTCCCGCTGACCTGCTTGTCCGCCGTGGTTTGCTCGCAAGTTGTTGGGAAAAGCTCACGTCTCGTATGGCCGGAAAAGCCCATTATGGTGTCGCAGTCCTCGTTCGCAGCAGCAAGTTCGCTAATCGCCGATCCGCAAACCAGGGCAAGCGCGACAGTGGAGACGCGGAAAATATGTGCAGCATTATTCATGGTGATCTCCTTAAATTATGACGTGGGACGGTGGTACGGTTAATCTTTCTCGCACGGCTTCAGTTGCTCAGATGTCAAGCCTCTGTCGTACGGACTGACCTCGTTGGTTATTTATCCATTGCACATTTGATAAGCTCCTTCGGTTGTGACGCGGGACGGTGGTACGGTTACTCTGACGAATAGACAACCAGCGCGTTGGGCGCCACGAGGGTAAAAGCCGCGATTTCCGGTTGAAACGAGGAAGCGGTGTGGTTGGCGGCCTTGTCCATTTCAATCTCCTAAAGAGTTGGTTTGCGGAAAGGTCCATACGGTCGGATCATTACGTCAGTGGGTCGGATGGGAGTGCCCAGCGGCCATCGCTACGACGGCTGTGGTCTTGGCCAGCTGGGTGCCGGGGGTGGTCTGGGACGGATATCCCAGCAAAGCGACTGCGTTCAAAAGCACTAGCGTCGTGCAAACGGACAAGAAGGCTGCGACGAGGCGGCTGGTGACGGTGGTGTTCATGGCGCTTCTCCTGTCTGGGATCGAAATTGTTCTGTTCGGCGAATCGTGTTTCTGACCGCCTCACTAGTAAGAACGGGCTACTTTGGCGTTTCCCGACATCACTCCGGAAATATTCGGCAAGTCCTTGGGCATTGGCGCGCCGGAGCTGGTGTGCCGGGGATGGCCCAACAGGGCGTGGGCATTCAAGATCAGCACCGACGTGGCGCAAAGTGTCATCAAGGTGACGCTTATGCGGCTGGTGGCGGTGGTGTTCATGGCATCTCCCCGGATTGGGATTGTTGCGTTGGGCGACCGTTCTTGACCGCCTCACAGGTAAGAACGCATTGCGCGGGTGTTTCCCGACATTGCGATAGAACAATCTCCGGCCCAGCCTTGTGGTGTTGCCAAACGACGGCGCTCGGGGTCAAATGGTCGTTGGCGAGGAACGGCGGCCAAAGCCGGGGAGGGTGCTCGTGGAGCAGATCACGCAGCTCATGGCGCGAATGCATGCTGGCGACCAGAGCGCCCGCGACGCGCTGTTCGAGGCCACTTATGGTGAATTGCGCCGGCTTGCCCGCTCACGCCTGAAGGAGGGGGGGCGCAACACCGTTCTGAATACAACTTCGCTCGTCCACGAGGCCTACCTGCGGTTTGTCAAGGTCGGGGAGTTGCGCGTTGAAGACCGCAAGTCCTTCTTCGGCTATGCCTCGCGGGTGATGCGCTCTGTCATCGTCGACAGCGCCCGGGAGCGATTGGCTGAGAGCCGCGGGGGCGGAGTTTCGCCGCTGACGCTGAAAACGGACCTGGTCGAGAACCTGGCCGATGGCGAGGAGGCGATCCTCAATGTGCACGAGGCGCTGCAGGTACTGGAGCAGGCCGACGCCCGTCTGGCCAGGGTGGTGGAGATGCGCTTCTTCGGAGGCTACAGCGAGCAGGAGATTGCCGAGGCGCTCGGGGTAACCGAGCGCACGGTGCAACGCGACTGGGAGAAGGCGCGCGCGATACTGGGAGCGGCGCTAAAGTAGCCCTATCGGGTTTGACTCTCAGGGTCCGTTGGAGAAGGCTCCGCGAGGAGCGAGCGGACATGTCATGACTTCGGGATTCCGCCTACGGTACTGTGATTCGCGACCACAAAAAAAGGGCCCGAGATAGAAGCCCCCGCTTTTCATGCGGGGGTTCGGGTCAAGTGCCTCTCTACACATGGCGCCGCTAAAAGCCGCCCGATGCCGATGACATCATTAGGCGGTTACGCCGGCAATCAAAACACTGGCCTTGGCAATCAGCGCCGAGGTGGCGAGGATGACCGCGAGAGCGTAGAAGAAGACCTTGTTCTCATTTGCGCTGCTCATGGCATTTCTCCTGTTTGGGTTTGGTTCGGCAAGGCGCTTTTGAGCGCCTCATAAGTAAGAACGCACTGCCCGGGCATTTCCCGACATTCGGATCAAACGATTTCTCGACTTGGCCCGCGTTGTTGCCAAACGACCGCGCACGGGGTCAAATGATCCCGTCAAAGTTTGGGAAGCTCCGGGGAAGCGGAAAGAGGCGATGGCACTGTCAGCCGCCCAGATGGCGCAGATGAGCCGCTTGCTGGACCAAGCGCTGGATCTGGATGCGGCCGGCCGGCGTCGCTGGCTCGAGCAGCTTGCCCCGGAGTACGCGGAGCTGGCGCCAGCGCTGCGCCAGGCGCTGCTGCCAGAAGCCGGAGGCAGTTCTTGCCCGGGCCTGGACACGCTGCCAAAGATTGGTGCCGGCCCCGGCGACACGATCATGGCGGTGAGCGGCCTGCAGCCGGGCGAGCGTGTGGGTCCTTATCAGCTGGTGCGTTTGCTGGGCGCCGGAGGCATGGCCGAGGTGTGGCTGGCGCAGCGCGCCGATGGCGCCTTCAAGCGCGAGGTGGCGCTGAAGCTGCCGATGCTCTCGCGGCTGCGCCGTGACCTTGCACAGCGCTTTGCCCACGAGCGCGACATCCTGGCGGGGTTGGAGCACGTCAACATTGCGCGCCTGTACGACGCGGGCGTGAGCCCTGAGGGGCTGCCCTACCTGGCGATGGAGTACGTGCCGGGGCAGCCGATAACATCCTGGTGCGATGAACATCGACTGGGACTGCGCGAGCGCATCAAGCTCTTTCTGCAGGTACTGGATGCGGTGCAGTATGCGCATGCCCGGCAGGTGATTCACCGCGACATCAAGCCATCGAATGTCTTGGTAACTGAGGCCGGACAGGTGCGGCTGCTGGACTTTGGGGTGGCCAAGCTGCTGGCCGAAGACGAGGGGGAGCAGACGCAGCTCACCCAGCTCTACGGGCGGGCGCTCACGCCCGATTACGCGAGCCCGGAGTACCTGTTGGGCGAGCCGGCCGATGCGGCCAGCGACATCTACTCGCTGGGGGTGATGCTCTATGAGCTCTTGACCGGCTGTCGGCCCTACCGGCTCAAGGCGGGCGCCTCGCAGGCGATGCTGGAGCGGGCAATAACCGAAGCCCAGGTTCCGCGGCCCAGCACGCAACTGGCACCAGAGGCCGGGTCGACGCGGGCCACGACGCAGGACAAGCTGTCGCGGCGGCTGCGCGGGGACCTGGATGCGATCGTGCTCAAGGCGCTGGCGCGTTCGCCCAAAAACCGCTATGCCTCAGCATCGGCGCTGGCCGATGATCTGCAGCGGTACCTGAGCGGAGAGCCGGTGGAGGCAAGGCCCGGTAGCCTGGCCTACCGCGCCGGCAAGTACGTATTGCGCCATCGCACCGGGCTTGCCATGAGCGCGGCGGCAACGCTTGCCGTCGTGGCGGCCGTCGCGCTGGTGCAGAACCGCTCGCCCACGCCGGCGCCCGGGGCAGAGACAACAGCGGTGACAACGGTTGCGGCTGTTGCTCCGGAGAAGTCCATTGCGGTGTTGCCGTTTGTGGACATGAGCGAGAAGAAGGACCAGGAGTACTTCTCGGATGGGTTATCGGAGGAAGTGCTGGACCTTCTAAGTCGCATACCCGAACTGCATGTTGCGGCGCAAACCTCCGCGTTTTCGTTCAAAGGTAAGTCGGATGATATCCCGACGATTGCAAAAAAGCTCTTTGTGGCCAATGTGCTTGAAGGAAGTGTGCGCAAGTCGGGCAACCACCTTCGCATCACGGCGCAGCTCGTGCGAGCCGATAACGGCTATCACCTGTGGTCGCAGACCTACGACCGCAAGCTCGACGACATCTTCAAGGTCCAGGACGACATTGCCGGATCGGTGGTGCAGGCGCTCAAGGTGTCGCTCCTTCAAGGGGCCATGCCGAAAGCTACAGGTACACAAAACACGGAGGCATACACCTTATTCCTGCAGGCCCACGCTATGCACACAAACACCAAGGCGGATTACGAGAAAATTGCTGACTACCTGCAACAGGCGATAAAGCTGGATCCTACGTTCGCCCCGGCCTGGGCAGCCCTATCCGCTCTGCGTGCCGACCAGACGGGGCTGGGGTGGTACGGTCAGGGTAAAACCGGGTGGGAGGAAGCGCGGCAAGCAGCCGAAAGGGCACTCACGCTGGATCCACGGCTACCGTATGCACACACCGCGATGGGAAGGGTCCGGCTTGGGTATTACTGGGATTGGGAAGGCGCACAAGCACAATTCGAGCAGGCGTTGGCGCTCGATCCTGGGAATGCGTGGGCGCTGTGGATGACCGGACATCTAGCCCATATTATGGGTCAGCAGGACAAGGCGCTCGCGCTCATGCAAAGAGTCATCGCAATTGATCCGATCAACTCGGATCGCTATTACGCCCTTGCTAAGACGCTCCTTGATCTGGGAAAACTCGACGAGGCGCTAGTTGCAATTAGGAAGATGCACGATCTAGATCCGACGAGGCTTTGGGCACATTGGTTGCCGGGACAGGTGATGCTAGAAAAAGGTAATCCGGTGGAAGCTCTTGCCGAATTTGAACGCGAAAGCAATGAGATGCGTCGCCTGATGGGCCGAGCAGTTGCGTACCATGCACTGGGTCATAAGAAAGAATCGGATACAGCGCTGGCCGAACTAGAAAAAAAATACAATGGCCCGGACGCGTTTCAGATTGCGGAGGTCTATGCCTATCGGGGGGAGATCGATGAGGCCTTTGCCTGGCTCGACCGCGCGTATAGGCAGCACGATGGCGGCTGTAGATTCGTAAAGGTTGAGGTGTTGCTCAAAAACCTACGGACTGATCCGCGGTACAAGGCATTCCTGCGCAAGATGAATCTGCCGGAGTGAGAGCGATCGCCTCGGCGAATCACCGAGCGACGATCGTCAACCACCGCTAATGGGAAACAACCTTAATGGCCACCTGCTGCCTGAAAGCGACACATCGGCTTGCACACAGGGGAGGGTGTCGCGAATCTCCTAAGTTCTACAACAGTAAAAAACCCCCGAAAAATCCACTTTCACACTGTCGCATAAATCTGTTGAAGAATGTGATGACCATTTGGTAACGGTGACGCGCTCCGGCCGATCAGCCGCAGCACGAGTTTCCGAGTCGGTAACTTCAGGGCAATGTGTGTGAGCCGCACGGTCCGTGTCTGAAGGGTTTGGCGGAGGAAGCCTCAACCGAAACCCTCACCAATAGCCGATCCCCAGACGGTTTATGTCCCGATCCGCCCGTTGCACACCAATGCGACGCGAATTTGCGCCGTTTCCGGCTGCGAGCGACCTATAGCTGAGTGGCACCCGGTCGCACCGCGAGCGTTCTTTGTAATCTGAAAAACCCACGCCTTAAGCCGTCCGGAAGCCCCGATCCAAAGACACCCTACCGCGAACGGTAGTTCTGCGGCAAACGTGAATATTCGCGCAGATCTAGCCAGATTTCCGCAGACATGTTCTAGTGCAAGTCCGATTTCAAAGGAGCGCACGCGATGCCATACAACCGTAACTCGCCTCAGATTCGCGAACGTCAGCTGGCAAAGCATTTTCCGATCGTACGGCGCTTTAATGAAATGCCGGACGATGCGCTTGTATCGCCGGCGGTAATCGCGTGTCTCGAAGACTGCAGTTTGCCAACATTTTACCGGCGTGTAGCGGCAGGTCTGCTGCCTGCGCCGAATCGAATCGGAGGAACGAGCCGCGTGAGGGTCGGGGATTATCGGCGCATGCGTGCAGCCCGTGAGGCGCTGAAAGACCGCGCGCGATAGCGCCGATGTGCCTGAGACGGACAGCGCGAGATCGCGAAGAGGCGCTCGGGGATCCACGGAAGGAATGCGCGTTCAAGGTCCCGAGCACCTGATCTTTCAGCGCGACTTGGGCTTCACATTCTGAAGCACACACGGCTGATCAACGCGGCTGCGTCGCTAAGATGCGTACTCCGGTTCGGATGGCTGCTTTCGAGTGGCAAGCCGTCGTTAAAAATCCTGGAAGTCCGGTAGGTCGGGGGACTGGGGTCGGCCAACTGCCGTCATTCGAGGGCGCAAAATGCTCGCTCTAAAGCTGTCGGCCAGCTTCAAGGAAATCGCGCTCACTCTGGGCTCGTTGCCGTCGATGATTCGCTCCCAGCTGCAGAGCGCCTATCAGAAGCTCGGCGTGCACTCGCACATCGAGCTCTTGCTGACGCTACGGCGCAGTGGCCGGCGAGCAAGTCCTGTTTGGATCCCGGCCTAGACTGCAACTTGGTTCGGCAGCCGATGAAACCATGGCTGAGCGACTTCCAATTGATGCGCCAACTGCAAAAGGCGATCTTCCTTCCAGAACGCGGCAACAAACTGCACGCCCATCGGCAGTCCGTCGGCTGTCCAGTACAGCGGTACGCTCATAGCGGGCGTTCCCGTCAGATTTGCCAACTCCGTGAACGGCACGTAGCGAAGGTTGTCGCGAGCGATCTCGTCGACACACTGATCTCGCGCGAGCTGGTGGGCAGCAACCGCCTTGGGTTGTCCTGTGTGGCGACTCAGAGCTGCCAGCGGAGGTTGATGACAAGCAACAATCGGCCAACTGCAGTCGTCCGCGACGGGCGCCATTAGCGGTCAGTCGATGAACGGCTTACCCCAACTGTTGTTGGTTCGGCACATAATTGCGGTAACGCAGCCCTTTGCTTTGAGTGGGGAGGCACTATGGGACGCGCATATGTACTCGACCGACTGATAGGCGACGAGCGGCCAAGTTTTGCAACTGCTGCCGAGGTAGAGCGATTTGAGGTGACGCCCTACGACGAACGCATCGCTGCGCAGAGCACCTATGACGCACTTAGGTTAGGAGCAGCAGTCAATCCGGACGCGCCCGCTATACTTTTTTTGCCCAATGCGGATCCCAACGAGACGCCGGTTTGTGTCTCGCATCGCCAGTTCATAGCGCGCGTCACGCAGGTGGCGAACATGTTTCACGAACTGGGGGTAGGTGCGGATGATGTAGTGAGCTTTTTGCTTCCGCTTTTGCCTGAGAGTTTAATGACGCTCTTCGGCGCAGAAGCAGCGGGCATCGCCAATCCGATTAACCCGCTGCTAGAACCGTCTCAGATCGCAGAAATTCTGCGTGCAGCAAATACCAAAGTCTTGGTTGCCTTGGGTCCGATTCCCGGGACGCAGATCTGGGAAAAGGTCGCGCGTATCAAGGACGGTCTCCCCAATCTCAAGGCTATCCTCGTCGTCCATGGAAAGCGGGACGAGATCAACTCGGTATATAGCTTTAACGATCTGGCCGATCGGGAACCTGCAGACCGACTGAAGAGCGGTCGAATGATAGGCGCGCAGGACACCTCTGCTTTTTTTCACACCGGCGGTACGACCGGCATGCCCAAGCTGGTGCGCCATTCCCATCGCAACCAAGTTTACCAAGCGTGGTTGATGGCATTGCTGTTTCCGAGCAAAACATTGTTGTTCGGTTTGCCCCTCTTTCATGTCGCCGGTGCGCTCTCGCAGGGGTTGGCTATGCTTGCGGCAGGCAACACCATCGTTGTGCTCTCGCCTTCCGGGTGGCGCAACCCAAACGCGGTGAGCAATATCTGGCGCCTGGTCGAGCGCTATAAACCAGAAGTTTTCGGTGGTGTACCGACAGTAATGGCCGCCGCTCTGCAGGTTCCTATCGATGGTGCTGAAGTCTCGAGCCTTCAGGTCTGCGTGGCCGGTGGCTCAGCCATACCCGTGGCAGTGGGGCGAGCCTACCAGGAACTGCTGAAGGTGCCGGTACTCGAGGTGTTTGGCATGACCGAGATGGCCAGCGCGTGCCTGATAAGTTACCCCGAACGTGAGGTTCGCCTAGGCTCGGTCGGACATGCCGCGCCATACAGCCGCGTGCGCGTGGTGCAACTTGATGCGGATGGTAAATACCAGCGCGATTGCAGCGTCAACGCGATCGGAGTACTTGCGGTTAGCGGCCCAGGGGCGTTCTCCGGGTATCTTTCCGAGTCTCACAACCGTGGAGCATTCATCGAACCCGGCTGGGTCAATTCCGGGGATCTAGCCAGGCTGGATGAAAAAGGTTATGTGTGGCTGACCGGCCGAGCCAAAGATCTGATCATCCGCGGCGGACATAACATTGACCCAATCGTGATCGAGGAAATTCTTTTCCAACACCCAGCGGTGGCACTCGCCGCCGTTGTGGGGGAGCCGGATGCATATGCGGGCGAGTTGCCGGTCGCGTTTGTTCAACTGAAGCCAGGGCTCCGAATCGAAGCAGCTGAGCTCATCGCATTCATCAGCGAACGCACACCAGAAAAGGCGGCAACGCCGGTCCGGCTGTATCTCATTGACATGATCCCGCTCACCGGAGTGGGCAAGGTCTTCAAACCTGCACTGCGACTGGATGCGGCTCAGCGCCGAGTGACTCAGTTGTTATCCGATGTCCGAGAACCTGGCGTCGATATCTCGGTCACAACGGGATCGCATGACAGACTCGGAAGCCTGATAACGGTTACGGTATGCGGAGCGCAAGAGAGTGCGCGTCTCGAAATCGAAAATCAAGTGCACGCACGCTTGAATCCTTTGCCTATGCGACATGAGATTGCCTGGGAGTAATTCGCGGACCGAAAGCAGACGGTTGTGCAGGTGCGGCCGATTTGGGACGGTTTAGCCCTAAACCTTCGCGTATTAGCCGGCCAGGATTGTTGCAATGTCCTGGCGCTCGCCCAGCAGTCGGACGATGTCCAGGTGGTCGTCACGCTCGAAGTAAAACCAAATCACAGGGAAGCCCTCAACGCGCCAAACGCGCAGACCAGAGACACCGAGCACATCGCTCCACGCAGGCGAGCCGATAGCGGGATTTTGCTCGATGCGATCTAGCGCTGCGCCCGTCGCCGCCACGAGGTTTTCAGCGACAGCGCTGCCGGCGTGCTTGCGGTAATACCTCACAGCATCAAGCCGGTCGGTCCGCGCTTGCGGCCGCAGTCGCGCCTGCTTCAATCGATATTGCCGCGAGCGACGGCGAGTAGCTCTCGCTCCTCAGCGGCTGTTCTTGGTGTTGCCGGCCCAGACGCCAGCCCCTCTTCAAGGAGGGTTCGAAGGCGAGCCTTTGCCTGCTCTTCCTGGTC
>Ga0181523_10002728_pt1 | contig 16724 bp, 15 predicted proteins | sample PEATcosm2014_Bin_43_FD_119752 | JGI IMG/M metagenome (GOLD analysis project Ga0181523, IMG submission 119752) | Peatland microbial communities from MTU Mesocosm Facility, Houghton, MI, USA - PEATcosm2014_Bin05_30_metaG | ecosystem: Environmental > Terrestrial > Soil > Wetlands > Peat | place...
ATGAAAGTTCGTGGCCACCTCCGGCTTCTGCAACGGAATCCAGATAAGGTCTGTGCATTCTTCAAGGAGCCGAATGTGCAATATGCAGCTTAAACGGGGCTTTACTTATGGCCTCCTTAGTAAGTCCGCTGATCCGACCGGAACGTGAGTCATCATTACGGTGTCGACCCAGTACCGCATGTACCTGTTCAACGAGGAGCAATGCAAGATGTTTGTAATGATCGTCTCTTGTTTGGCGATAAAGATCGAGAAAGTTGCAGACGGCAAAGGCATCGGTCCATAAATAGCGTTGAGGAGAGGATCCAGCAGGTGAGAGGCCGCTCATCCTTGCAAATTCAAGCATGATTTCACCGACCATAGGAACTCCGTGCCTAATGCTTTTCGGTTTAAAACATGAACTGAAAATACTGGGTGGAGCTGCTATATAAACAGCCCCACCTCTATTGAGTCTGTCTTTTTATCCTATCGTTGCAGTAACTTTGTGTTTAATTATTTTTGTTGATATTTAAAAGATATTTTTACTTTAGCTCTATATGCGCGAACCTTTCCTTCCTCGATCTGCATATCTAATTCCACAATTTCGGCGATACGCAAATCCTTCAGCGACTTAGATGCAGTCTCAACGGCGGCTGTAGCGGCTTTCTCCCACGAATCAGTGCTTGTTCCGATCAGTTCAATGACTTTGTATACACTTTCCGGCATCTTCCTCTCCTTTCGGCAATATCGCCCTCGCAGTCCCCAAGCGTTAAAGCCGACTGTGGATTTAATAATAACGGCAATGCCGTCTTAAATATGCGATGCAGATTGCATTCCCTCTCATTCATACTGCACATACCGGAGCCACTTAGCCCTTCACAGAAGACTGGGCCTCTCAGGGCGTTATCATATAACTAATAGTATCACCTACCAGGTCAGCTGTCTACCCAGAACCATGTACCTCAGCCCGCTTTTAACTTATAGAGATCCTCGCTCACGCACAGTCTTGCTCTTGCTGCAATCTTTTCATCATCAGAGGCTAGTGAGTCTTTCAGGAAGCCCGGAGTTTCCAGAAGGAATTTTTTCATGGTGGTGAATGGGTCACGGATATAATCGACAATCATCCCATGTTGTGCCCTCGTGATACATCCCCTTTGTGAAGCCAGATGGAAAAATTCAGCATCGATGCGCGCCAATGACAATGGCGTTATCCCATGCCCCTTCAGCACTTTATCGGCACCTTGCAGCCTGTCGACGATGTTAAGCGCATGCGTTATGGTGCCTCCACGCTGTTTGACGGCGGGGATCCAGACTTTCACATAACTGCTCGCTATGGTAACAAGGTCGGCGATGTGCAGAACCTTTGCACCGCCTATCGCGTCTTGTCGCCCGATATCTTCATTCTCTTTTACCCAAACAGTTGCATCTTTGCGTATGAACAATGCGGGTTTACCGATCAGTTCAGCAATGAGGGAATGGAAAAACCAGTCACGGCGTTCGCCACCGCTTACAAAATCGATTCTTGAGACGTCTACGTTGGTTTCTATTAAGTCCGTAGCCTTGCGTAGCGTATCCCTAAATATGGGGTGCATCTCGTAGATTTCCCTGACCTTCAAGTCTATGGCCCTTATGCATTTGTCGTATGAAACTTCGTTGGAATACAGAGTTATCAATTCCAACAGTTCGACAGCAGTTGCTTCTCCTCCTGCCAAGTAATGTGTGTTGATGTAAAAGGGACCAATTAATCCCGATGCATACCAGAAGGGGGTCTTCGGATCAGAGACTTTGATTGCGTTAGTTGTGAATAGATATTCGGTTATATCGCGCATAGTTATTTATTACATCTCCTGCATTGAATGTCGCCAGTCCTGCTAAGGCGTAGGGCCGAAATGATGTAGACTCTCATCCGCAAGTCAATGTTGTTTTTCAACAAAGTTATTATACCGGTGTGTCGGAGATAATGCCATACACATCGAGCCGTTCAGATATTCTTTGACGGGCATATGTCGAAGAGCACACAATCTTTATGCACCGGCTTCTTTGCCTGACAAATCTTCCGTCCGTGAAATATGAGGAGGTGCGTGATGTTGCCCCATTCTTTTTTCGGGACTATCTCCATAAGATCCTTTTCGATCTTGACCGGGTCTTCATTCTTTGTAAGCCCGAGTCTTCCTGCGAGACGCATTACATGGGTATCTACAGCGATGCCTTCGATTATCCCGAAGACATTGTAAAGAACGATATTCGCTGTTTTTCTCGCAACGCCCGGCAGACTGATGAGATCTTCCATTGTCCGCGGCACTTCGCCGTTGAACTTCTCGATGATGATCCTGGCCGCATTCTGTATATTACGGGCCTTGTTCCTGTAAAAATTCACAGAGTTAATATCCTTTTCGAGCGTCGCGAGCTCGGTATTTGCAAAGTCCTTCACGTTTTTATATTTCTTGAAGAGTGCCTCTGTTACCTTGTTGACATGCACGTCTGTAGTCTGGGCCGAGAGGATCGTGGCGGCCAGCAACTCGAACGGGCTGCTGAAATTTAGTGCCGACTTCAGCACGGGGTACTCTTTTTTCAGTTTCCTGATGATCTCAGCCATCACTTCTTTCTTATCCATCTTCACCTCGATGTCTATTTTATTATCTAGGGACCACCTTTCTAAAGCTTTGCACTTGTCCGGCGAAATCTGAAAGAATCTCGTTCGCCAGCGGACTTTCGGTCTTCCGGTAATGTTCTTCGATTAAAGCTTTCAGGCGCGACTTGTCCGACTCATCAATCATAGCGGTCCGCACATAAGCCTTGTTAAGACGGCCGTCGAGTGTGTCGTTGCAGTCGACGATATAGATCACTCCTCCGGTCATCCCGGCCCCGATATTGATGCCAGTGTCACCAAGTACGACTACTTCACCTCTCGTCATGTATTCGCAGCAGTGCTGTCCTGTTCCTTCGACAACCGCCGCCGCCCCGCTGTTTCGCACGGCAAATCGCTCGCCCGCCATGCCTGCTGCAAAGAAATGACCGCCTGTAGCTCCATAGAGAACTGTATTGCCGACGATCACCTGCCGGTGAGGATCGACAAGTCCCGTGCCGGGCTTAATGGAGATGACGCCGCCATGCATACCTTTACCAGCATAGTCATTGGCATCTCCGATAAGTGTAAGCGTAATGCCGTTATGGTTGAAAGCACCAAAACTCTGCCCTGCCGTGCCTCTGAAAACAAGCCTTATCGTATCATCGGGAAGTCCCGCCGTTCCATGATATTTAGCGACGTAGTAGGAAAGACGCACCGGAACGCTCCGGTCGGTATTGCGGATACCGTATTCCCTGGCGACCGGTTCTCCACGCTCGATGAAGGCTGTAAGCTCAGAAGTAAGCCGGTCATTAATGGACGACGCCGGGTTGTCGTTCCTTTTTCCCGTGCCCATGCGAGGACGGCCTTCAGGCGGCGGCAGAAGAAGAGACATAAGTTTCATTCGTCGAGAGCCGGGATAACGCTCGTCAGGTTCGACGGTGACAAGATCCGTCCTGCCGACTATCTCTCTGATGCTGTGGAATCCCATTTCAGCGAGGATCGAACGGACGTCTCGCGCAAGTGCCCCGAAATACTCCATAACTCCTTCCGGTGTGCCTCGAAACTTTGCCCTCAGACGTTCGTCCTGTGTGGCGATACCGGTCGGACAAGTGTTCATGTGGCATTGACGGGCCATGATGCAGCCCACTGAAATCATGGTTGCGGTGCCGAAGCCGAACTCCTCAGCCCCAAAGAGTGCGGCCAGTACAACATCCTTGCCTGTCCTGAGCCCACCGTCGACCCTGAGGGTAATCCGGTCGCGAAGGCCGTTCTCGATGAGGACGCGCTGAGTATCCGCAAGACCTATTTCCCAGTAATTGCCTACGTTCTTGATAGATGTGATAGGCGATGCGCCGGTGCCTCCCTCATAGCCGCTTATCTGAACGATATCTGCGTACGCCTTGGCCACACCCGCAGCCACTGTGCCCACTCCTGCTTCTGATACAAGTTTGACACAGACCTTAGCCTCAGGATTGGCCTGCTTCAAGTCGTGGATGAGCTGATTCAAATCCTCTATCGAATAGATATCGTGATGGGGTGGCGGCGATATCAGCATAGTCCCAGGCTTGCAGTATCGAAGCCGTGCGATATAATTAGTCACCTTGCTCGCAGGTAAGTGCCCGCCCTCGCCGGGTTTCGCACCTTGGGCCACCTTGATCTCGATCTCTTTCGCCGACGCAAGATATGATGGTGTCACACCGAACCGTCCAGATGCGACTTGCTTGATGGCGCTGTTTCTTATTGTGCCGTAACGCTCGGGGTCTTCACCACCTTCGCCGCTGTTGCTTCTCATACCGAGAAGATTACATGCCTCGGCAATCGTCTCATGAGCTTCAGGCGAAAGCGCACCCACCGACATTGCCCCCGAAACAAAACGCGCAATTACGGATTCTTCCGGTTCGACCTCATCAAGCGGAATCGGCGTACCATGGCAATAACCTAGGATGTGCCGTGCATAAATCGGCCGGCCTTCGGCCGCAGAAGCGAACGACCTATACCCTTCGGACTTCCCCTGTCTCACAAAGCGATTGAGTGCCGCTACCGTAGGAGATGACCAAGCATGCTCTTCTCCTTCCCTGCGATATTTGAGCGTGCCCCCGGAGTCGAGCTTCGGGTCTGGTGTCGAGTATGCGGCATGATGGCGAGCCGCGATAGAAGTCTCTATTTCGAGCAAACCGTCTGCCTCCATATTCGCAGCAAGCGGTCCGAAATACTCATGCACAATCCCGTGGTTAAGACAGATAATATCGAAGAGCTGCGCGCCGTGGTATGAATCTAATGTAGCAATGCCAAGACGTCCAAGGACCTTGAGTAGACCGTCCTCAACAGCTTTTCGGAAGTTGTTCATGGCATCACCGAATGGATGTTCGACAATACCCCGGCTGCAAAGCTCGGCAATCGTAGGCGTTGTAAGCCACGGATGGACTGCGGCAGCGCCGAAGCTGATCAGACAGGCAATATGGTGGATATCGCGCGCCTCTCCGGTCTCTACGATAATGCTTGCGCAGTGCCCGCATTCCTTCCTGATAAGTTCCAGAAAAACAGCAGAGACTGCGAGGAGGGATGGGATAGCTACCAGTTCAGTCGAGACCTCACGGTCCGTAAGGATGATGATTTCAGCGCCTTTATAAACTGCTTCAAGAACGGTCCTGCAGAGCAGAGAAACGGCTGCAGCAAGATTTTCATTATCGCGCGAATAGGTGATGGGTATGCGCACTGTAGTGAAACCGCTCCCGGTCTCGATCTCACTAATATCTCCTTCAAAGAGAAGGGGCGAAGAGATGCAGTACCGCCGGGCATGATCGGGTGTCTGGCTGAGAAAACTGCGGCGCGGTCCCAGATGCATGGCCAGGGACATGACCATCTTCTCCCTGATGGGATCGATCGACGGATTGGTGATCTGGGAAAAGCGCTGCTTGAAATAGCGGAAGAGCAGCGGAGGCTTCTCCGCAAGGGGCGGCAAAGGGGTATCGTCTCCCATAGAGAAAGTCAGCTCCGCCGCATTACGCGCCATGGTTGCAATCATGGTATCAACTTCCTCGGTCGTATAGCCAAAGGCTACCTGCTGTGCGAGTATGGAGCTGTATGATAGAGGCGCGGTAACCGGTTGGAGCCGATGAGTTACAAGAAATCTATTCAGCCATTTACCGTAAGGGAAACGCGATGCAAGGGCATCGAGGATTTCTCCAGTCTCCCGGATGGACCCTGTGTCGAGATCAATGGCAAGCGTATCACCTGGGCCGAGTCGTCCCTTCTTTATGATGCTCCTGTCTCCAAGATCGATCATACCAACCTCCGATCCCGCTACCATTATGCCGTCATCCGTGAGGACATAGCGAAGGGGCCGCAGACCGTTGCGGTCGAGATGTGCGCCGATAGTAGACCCGTCAGTAAACACAACAGCAGCCGGGCCATCCCATGGGGACATAAGGAGTGAGAGATAGTGGAGCAGCGCTTTTCGGTCCGGTGGCAAAGGCACATGCTCCCACGCCGGGGGGATGCAGAGATTAACTGCAAGCTCGGGCGAAAAACCCGAAAGGATAAGGAGTTCTACGATCCGGTCGAGAGAAGCCGAGTCGCTCTCATAATCGCTGACGAGGGGCTTGATGATATCCCGTTCTTCTTCGCTGAAACCGTCCAGCACAGCTGTCTCAATTGCCCTCATCGCATTGCGATTTCCCTGGACCGTATTGATCTCACCATTATGTGCCAGAACCCTGAAAGGCTGGGCCATCACCCACTCGGGCAAAGTATTCGTGGAGAAGCGTTGATGAAAGATACAGAAGGACGACTCTATGTCTTTGTCCATGAGATCCGGATAGAACCTGTCGAGCTGCGGCGCGACCAGAAGGCCCTTGTACAGTATCGTCTTCGATGAAATATTCGACACGCAGACGTCGCTGCCAAAACTCATTTCAATAGCCTTCCGGGCGAAGAAGAGCTTCAATTCACGCTCCTCCTTCGCTACAGCTCCGGCATCTATCAAAAGCTGCCTGATCCTCGGCTTGGTAATGAGGGCTGCCTCCCCGAGCGCGTCATCACATGTGCGGACATCGATCCATCCGATCGGTATGAAGCCGTATTTTTTCAGGATCTCGTCGATACGGTCCTCGACATTGCCGTAAAGAAAAAAGGAGCCCACGGCCAGATCGTCTATAGCAAGCAGAGAAAGCCCAAGTTCGCTTATCTTCCGTGAGAAATAGCGCCGCGGGATCTCGATAAGAATACCCGCACCGTCGCCGGTCTTGCCGTCGGAGCCGACCGCTCCGCGATGCGTAAGGTTCTTGACCGCCTCTATGCCCCAGGCGACTATCTGCCTGCTTCGCTTACCATATACATTACAGGCAAACCCGACACCGCAGCTCGACAATCCGTGATGACGTATCTCCATAGCATCCTCCTCACCCTCAGATTACCGAACTTTTACCGCTCACTGAAATTACAGATCGAGCAATCTCTTATTGATCTCGATAGCTGCTGTTGCGCCTTCTCCGGCTGCGATGACAACCTGGTCATGGCCTGTCAATGGCCCCAGGATGTAGAGCCCGTTCAGGGAAGACTCATACTGGTGGTCCGTCACATACTTGAACCCTTTGCCGTCTCTTTTCAATTCCAGGCCATCCAGGAATTCGTTGTTCAACTTAAACCCGAAATTCGACATGATCACTTCGCATTTGATGCGCCTGCCGTCTTCGAATTCGAGCGCTTCCATATGCTCGTTACCGATTATCTTAGTCGGCCTCCCTTTGATAAATCTGATTCCCTCATCCTGTAGTTCCTCGATATACGCTTCTGGCGGTTCGTAGAAGAAAAGCACGAGAGTAACGTCCTTTGTGTACATCTGCTTCATGGCGAAGGCAAGCCTCACCGATTGCATGGAATTGCCGATAATGACCAGCTTTTTGCCAGTAGTTCGGTACCCGTCGCAATCAACACAAGTAAAGAAACTTTCGCAGAAGAATTTATAGACATTTTCGATCTCCGGTATGTTCTCACGGCCCCCGGTCGACACAATTACGAACTTCGAGCGATATACCTTCTCTCCGACGTTGACCGCGAAGCCCGCTTTTTCGATCACCTTCGCGACCGTTCCCCTTATGATACGCACGTTGAAATTCATTGCCTGCTCCATTCCAAGAGTTATAACCTCTTTTCCGGAAATCACTTTCTGAGTGAGGAAATTTTCGATGTGCCTGGCGTGTGATGTCCTGCCGCCGCCTCGGTCGATGAGAAGGACATGCCTGTTGTATCTGCCGAGATAGATCGCTGCCTGAAGCCCTCCGGGGCCAGCGCCGATGACTATACAGTCAAATATCTTGTCATCCGGGATTGCGCCCCGAATATGTTCTTCCAGTTCAACCCGGAGAGAAACCATGTCCTTGAAGTGGATGACGTTCAATCCTTCATGCTTTGCCCTTGTTATGTTGCCATCGTTGTCGTCAATAAACAGGACCTCTTCCGGCATTAACCCAAGCGCGGAACAGGCATCTCTGAAAACCGATGGGTCTCTTTTGCTCTTATGAATTTTATATGAATTAAATACATGATCGAAGGCGTGAGAAAAAGGCATTCGTTCATCAAGCTCGTCAAGCCAGTTGGTCTGGTCGCTCAGCATGGCGATAACTAACCCTTGCGACCTGAGTTCATAGACAATCTGAAGCATTTCAGGCCTGACAACGAAGCGTTCGAGTATTATTTCTCTCAGTTCCTGATTGCTGCCATAAATGCCTGTCAGTTCCCTGAGTTCGTTCCACCACTCACTCTCGTCAGACATTCCGACGACATAGCCGCCGGGCTTGTGGATTAGCTCAACAGCGGCATCAAAAAAGCCGTCAGGGTTCTTGCCGTTTTGTATCGCTATATACGTGAGCCCGAGCAAAAAGCCCTCTTCCGCAATCACACCCCCGAAGTCGAACATAACAGCCCTTATCATACTGTAACACTCCATTATTGCTAGCGAAATAAAATCATCTACATTATAGCAACGGCTTGCCTAATGATAAAGGCCTGGATATTCTCTGGTCACGCGAAGTCGCCGAAATGCGGCAATGGTAGGTCAATTCCTGCCTTTCCGTCACATCAGCAGGCTAAAATGAAGGAATCTTCATTAAACTTTAATCGAAATTTAATTTTTTCGACCTAAACTAGGGCATAGAATAATTGTAGATCTAAAAAAGCTTGGATTCGACACAGCAATTAAGAAAGAGGAGGAGCACAATGATCAATCATGCAGAGGACACATTCACAATGAGATTGACCTCAATGTACACTCTTACCGATAGTGAAGAGTATGCGTCTAAGGCGGAGCGGGCGCCGGTGGACTCGATTGCTGACACAGAGAGCCCATTTATCATGGGGAGAACTTTGTTGGTATTAGCTGTGGTTGAAATGATCCTCGGCCTGGGAGTTTACAGATTTATTTCATAGATAGAAGGAATAGTCTCAGCCTGCCTATAGAGGTTTATTAATGCAGTGAGATCATGTTCTTGAAGTGTCAACATACATCTCAAGAATTTTTTTCCGAGTTTTCATTCCGCATCACCTCTTCATTTTTTCATTTTTTTGCCTCACAGCGACAGCCCATGCCCTCTTAACCGAGGCGTCTATTCTTGACTTCAATCCTTTTTTTGCTATCCTTTAAACATAATCATGCTGGATGATGACTTCATAAAAAGATTCCATAAAAAAATAGGCTTTCTTAAGCCGGGGTGGTGGCTTGTTCATCTTGCGGCCATATCCATCGTTTATGCCCTCGGTCATTTCCTGTGGAGGTAGCGTGATACAATATTTCCTCAGATATAAACCGGGATGGTGGATACTGCATGTAGCGGCCGTCGCATTTACCTTTTACCTTGGCCATATAGCCATGTTTTCTTTCTGATGCCATGAAGAAATATTCCCTTCTGTCTGCACTCTTCCTTCTGGCGCTGGCTGGACTGATGCTCCATCTCAGGATCCACTTTTTTATGGTGCCCGACAAGATGAATCCCGGCAGCACAATCTTCGACTCTACACTTTTTCTCTCCTTTATCTTTCCGCTTGTTGATGTGGTCGTAGTTACCTTGCTCTTTTTCTCTCGAAAGACAGCGGCATACGGATACCTCCTGAACGGACTTATCGTAATATACGGCACCATATTCATGGCCCATTTCAGTCTTGCCGAGATGGCGGCCAAATCCATACCATTAAGCCAGATGCTGCTCAAATCCACACTGCCTGATATCGGCATTTCGTGGGCTGACTTTTTTGTCGGCAAGGCACTCTACGATTATTATTTGAAGGGCGGTTCATAGCATTCGGTTGGGGCCATGCTTGCCGTCATGGCACTGACGATAACGACATTAATCAATCCCCAATCCAAAGGAGGCTTCAATGAAAAAGGGCTTAGTTCTCGTATTGGCGGCAATACTCGTTCTCACTTTCAGCTGGGCGGCCCACGCTATTCATGAAACAATTCCGGCTGAAACTCAGGTTACACTTCCAGGTCCTGATGCTGTCAAGTTGTACGAATACATCATGAAAACCAAGCCTTATACAGACTGGCAGCTATTCCCCGGCAAAGGCAGAATGTATGAGGGGAAACAGCCTCACGGAGCATTTCTGACTACGTACGTGAATAATGATGCGTACTTCTCTATCACGGATAAGAAAGGCATGGCTGATGGCTCCATAATCGTAAAAGAAAATTACACTTCTGACAAGCAACTCAATTCCGTCACTGTAATGTATAAAATCAAGGGCTACAGCCCGGACACAGGCGACTGGTTTTGGGCCAAGTATGAAACTGTCGGAAATGTCGTCGCTTCCGGCAGGGTAAGTGCATGTATAATGTGCCACGAGGTTAAGAAAGATAACGACTACATTTTCAGCGGAAACATAATGAAATAACTCTAATTGGGGGCAGGTTCAAAAACCTGCCCCTATATTTTCATCTTATTGCCCCAGAGACCATTTGATCGATTCGGCAAATGGTACGGGTTCACTACCGCAAACAGCCCTTATACCATCCTGCTGGGAATCGCCATAGAGACCGCAGACATTATCCTTCCACATCATGCGCATAAGGTCGGATGTTACGGGAGCATGTTCCATGATCGACTCTGCGACCCTTCCTACCAATGCCATCGCGCTTTTCGGCACGCTTATGTACAACACCCTTTTTTTCCATATTGCAAAAGCGGCCTCAAGCATTTTCCTGAGACTTATGACATCGGGACCGCAAATCTCATAGACCTTGTTGTCCGTTTCACTTTTGGTCACGGCGGAAGCGAAGACACAAGCGACATCCCGAACATCTACCGGCTGCATTAAATGGCTTCCGCCGGCAGGCAGTGCCACAATGGGAACCATGGCAGTGATATTCTTCATGTCGGAGAAGAGCTTCTGCTCAGGACCAATGATGACGGACGGCCTGAATATGGTATATGTCAGCCCCGAACTTCTCAGTACCTGCTCGGCCCGGAGCTTGGACTTGTGATAACGCGACGGCGCATCCGGATGCACACCGAGTGCGCTCATGTGAACCACTTTTCTCACCCCGGCTTGCTTCGAGGCTGCATACAGGTCCATCGGTATTCTAAAATGGACGTTGTCGAAGGTGGTCCCCTTTGATGGAATTTCCGCGATAATGCCGATGAGATGCACTACAACGTCCGGCCTGATTGACGTTAGCGCCCTATTTATGGAATCCTTGTCTCTGAAATCTACTTCTACGGGAACAACACGTCTCCCGAATATTCTATCCACCTTCGCAACATCTCTCGCGCCAGCATGGACCGAGAAACCTCGCGCCAGCAGATCGTTCGTCACATGCATTCCAACGAATCCCGTTGCGCCTGTCACAAAGATCTTCATATCTCTTCCTCCGGCGTCATACATAATTGTCACTTTCTGCTTGCCATAGCCAAGTCCTCCGCTTCACCGTGACCTTCCGCATGGTCTATCTGTATTAATATTAGATCAAAATGATGCCGGATGCCATTCTTTTTGTCTTGAGTTTGTCGTACGCTTATGAGGACCGTGGGTTAGTCGTCGGGCTGTGGAATCAGGAATAAACAATTGCAAGAGCGTAGAGCAGATAAAATAACCCGCCGAGCATGATCGTAGCAGGTGAAAGCTTTTTTCGGACAGAGATGTCTACAAGTAACACCATTGCAGATGCAAGAGCAAGAACCGCTGAAAGAAGGGCAAGCCCCGAGATTGTCCAACTTGTGAAGAGCAGGCCCAGGGAAACGGGGAACGTGGATTGGAATACCATTGCACCTGTAATATTTCCTATGGCCAACGTATCCCTCCCCTTAAGGGTCCAATTGATGCTATTGAATTTCTCGGGCAATTCCGTTGCGATTGGCGCGACAAGAAGGGAAAACAGAAGCGGATTCATCCCCCACGTTCGTGACAGAGACTCAAGACCCGAGACGAATACATGCGCTCCAGCGACCATCAGCACAAGGGAGAAGAACACCTGAAAGAGCATAAGTGAAATTCCGGCGTCAAATATCGACACAGTCTCATCAGACAATCTGCGGATACGTCCCAGCAGCTTCCCAAAATATAGTTCATCTGTATGAACAATGCCTTCGCTTTCACCTCTGAAGGTCAGGTACGCGTAAATAAGGTACCCCGCAACGAGACCGGTTGCCATGATCCCGCGTCCTCCATGCACTAAATGTGGGACCGAGATCGCCGCACCGTACATTATGATAAAAAAAACGAGGTCCCGTTTTAGGCTGCTAATTTCGATACGCAATTCGAACTTCCTGTTTTTACGGATGAAGCCGACGATAACGGATATACCGACAAATAAAAAGGCGAGAGTTGCAAGCATGAAGGGGGCTCCGAGTATGGCGCCCACCCCGATATCTCTGCCGGCGTCGCCTCCGTGAAATAATATTGCCACAAAGGGAAGTATAGTCTCCGGAAGTGCGGTCCCCACAGCGGCCAGGATGCTTCCCACAACTGCCTGGGAAAGGGAAAGTTTCTTGCCTAATACCTCAACTCCGTTCGTAAATATCTCGGCACTTGCAAGTATCATAATAAGGCTTAATATTAGGAGAAGGATGTCCGTCATGGTCAGAATGCAGTGCCATCGGTAGCGGGGGCGAGGTCCACTGCCGTCCTCCTCTCTTCAGGTCTTTATTTTCCCCATTGTACTTCGTAAGGCGCAAAAAAAAAGAGGTGACTCTAACCGCCACCTCTCTATTTTCTATGAATTGCTTATTTTATTGAATCTTTCAAGGTTTTCCCAGCGGTGAATTTAGGTACTTTTGTTGCAGCAATCTTGATCTCCTGGCCGGTCCTCGGGTTGCGACCCTTTCTGGCTTTCCGCTTGGAAACTGAGAATGTACCGAAGCCCACAAGAGTAACCTTCTGTCCCTTCTTAAGAGAAAGTCTTATGGCGTCGAGGGTAGAATCGAGGGCCTTCCCCGCGTCCGCCTTGGTGAGACTTGCTGCTGCTGCGATCTTATCGATCAAATCGGCTTTTGTCATAGCTTTGTCCCTCCTTTCTTTGAAAATATTTGCACGTTGCTATAAACAATACCAAGAAGAACGGTTTTTGTCAAGAGGGAAAATAGCGTAAATACTACCTCCGGACATGCAATATACCGTCCATCTGTGATATCTTGTTCATTAGTCCAACAAGCTGAGTTTTGTCCTTCACTTCCATAGTGAGCTCGATCCAAGCCCTTTTGTCGGATGTAGACTCAGCCTTGACTGAAGCTATATTCACATTAACCGAAGATATTAATGCGCTGAGATTGGCCAAGATGCCGGGTTTGTCGAGAGCTTCAACATAAACCTTGGTCTGAGACGTTGCCTCTCCTTCCTGGCTCCACTGCACTTCGATCATGCGCTCGGTGTCCACTGCCGTTCTTTCTAGGCTGGAACACTGTTTGCGATGAATGGTAACTCCCTTGCCCTTGGTGATGAAGCCGACAATATTGTCACCCGGTACAGGCATGCAGCACCTGCCGATCCGGTAAAGCACGTTATCGATCCCCTTGATAGTAATGATATCATCCTTAGTCTTGACATGCCGCGTTGTTGTTTTAGGAAGGACGGGCTCTTCCTTCTCCGGTTCTAATTTATTGATAACTTGCTTGGCTGAGATCTTTCCGTAGCCGATAAGGACATAAAGGTCCTCTATGTTTTGGATGCTGAGGCCCTTCATCACTTCATCCATCTTGGAAGACTTGAGTATGGCAAGTGGCAAGCCGTGCCTCCGCAGCTCTTCTTCGATCAGCTTGGTTCCGAGCTCGATTCCTCCCTTTCTTTCCTCAGCCCTCGTCCACTGGCGAATCCTGCTCTTCGCACGCTGGGTCACGACGAATTTGAGCCAATCCTTGCTTGGAGTCTGTGTCGGCGAAGTAAGGATCTCGACCACATCTCCGCTGTTAAGCTTGTATCTGAGAGGCACGATCCTGCCGTTCACCTTTGCCCCGATGCATTTATTCCCGACAGCGGAGTGAATGCTGAAGGCGAAATCGATCGGAGTGGAATCCACCGGCAGTTCCTTGATGTCGCCCGCAGGGGTGAATACATATACAGTGTCGGGGATAACCTCTCCTTTCACCGCTTCCAGAAATTCCTTAGCATCAGATATCTCTTTGACCAGATCACGCAGCCATGTAACAAATCTTGCACTCTTGCTGTCCCGCGCGGCCTTCTCCTTGTAACGCCAGTGAGCTGCGATGCCCTCCTCGGCGATCTCGTCCATCTCCTTCGTACGTATCTGCAACTCAACCCTCTCTCCGGAGGGGCCGACTACCGTGGTATGCAGAGACTGATACATGTTCGACTTGGGAAGGCTGATAAAGTCCTTAAAACGGCCCGGCACAAGGGGCCACAGGGAATGTATGATGCCAAGTATATCGTAACAATGAGCCACAGTGTCAGTGATGATCCTAATACCGATGACGTCGTAGACCTGTTCGAACGGAATCTTCTGCTTTATAATCTTCTGATATATGCCATAGTTGTGTTTCAGCCGCCCCTTGATCTTAGCGTCTATACCTAGCGGCTTCAGTTTTTCAGATATGATCGAGATAACTTCGCCGATAAATTTACCGCTCTCTTCCTTTCTTTGTGCAACCTTTAACTGCAATTCATTGTAAAGATCGGGCATGAGGGTTTTGAAGCAGAGGTCTTCTAACTCGATGCGGAGCCAGCCTATGCCGAGCCTGTTGGCAAGGGGAGCATAAATATCGAGAGTCTCCCTCGCGATCCTCCGCTGTTTTTCTTCGGATAGATGTTCAAGAGTCCTCATGTTATGCAGCCTGTCGGCGAACTTGATGAGTATGACCCTCACGTCCTTGGCCATAGCCAGGAGCATCTTCCTGAAATTCTCGGCCTGGGCTTCCTCGCGCGTCATAAACTCGACCTTGCTCAGCTTGGTCACCGCGTCAACGAGAAATGCAATCTCGACCCCGAACATCTCCTTGATGTCTTCAGCCGACATCCCGGTATCTTCAATCGTATCATGGAGAAAGCCCGCTGCGATAGTTGCCGAATCGAGCTTCATGTCGGCAAGTATGTCTGCAACCGAGATTGGGTGCTGGATGTAGGGTGAGCCTTCGACCCTCTTTTGACTGCAGTGGGCCTCGCGGGAAAAGATATATGCCTTCTTTATGATGTCGATATTAGCCTTGGGATTGTAGACGAGGACTTTCTCAATCAGGCTTTCGATCTTTTCCATTTTTAATTATACCTGTTTTGTCCGGAGAATGTACGTAGGATTTCTGACTTCGGCCATCTTGCTATGGTAAGATAAATTCCATGGAACAGCTGATAATAAGGGGCGGCAAACCCCTCAAGGGAGAGGTTACCATAAGCGGATCAAAGAATGCGGCCCTGCCGATAATCACAGCTTCATTGCTCGCCCCCGGTGTCCACCAGATTACAAATGTGCCGGAACTGCGCGATGTAGCCACCATGGGACGTTTAATCGGACATATGGGCGGTCTCACCGGTTACCGCGAAGGCATCATTACACTCGATACAGGGCGCTTGCGGACCCCTGAAGCTCCATACGAACTGGTCAAGACCATGCGGGCATCAGTTCTGGTTCTCGGCCCTTTGGTGGCTCGGTTCGGAAAGGCACGGGTGTCTCTTCCCGGCGGATGCGCCATCGGTGGCCGACCAATAGATCAGCACATTAAGGGGCTCGAAAAGATGGGCGCCAAGATTACGCTTGAAGGCGGCTACGTCATTGCAAGGGCGAGGCAGCTGAAAGGGGCTAAGATCTATTTCGACATGGCTACCGTTACCGGCACCGAAAATATTATGATGGCCGCGACACTTGCGAAGGGAACGACCATCCTGGAAAACGCAGCTCGCGAGCCAGAAGTGAAAGACCTAGCGGATTGCCTAATATCCATGGGGGCCAAGATAAAAGGAGCTGGAGAAAGCGTCATAGAGATCACTGGAGTCGACAGCCTGATACCGATTGCCAATTATTCTGTAATACCGGATCGCATTGAAACAGGGACATTCATGGCCATTGCCGGCACCACCGGCGGCGACATCGTGATCAAAAACTGCCGCATCGATCACCTGGATGCCGTCGTCATGAAGCTTAAAGATGCCGGATTGCGTTTCGATGAGACGAAAAAAGGGCTCAGGGTAATCGGTCCAAAGCGGCCTCAAGCCGGCAGCATAACCACTCTGCCTTATCCCGGCTTTCCGACCGACATGCAAGCCCAGTTCATGGCCCTCATGACTATCGCAGGAGGCACAAGCATCATCCATGAGAGCATCTTTGAAAACCGCTTCATGCATGTGGCCGAGCTGCGGCGCATGGGCGCAGACATTTCGATAGACGGCGGGACCGCTGCGGTTAAAGGCGTCGAGCGGCTTACAGGAGCTCCGGTAATGGCAACTGACCTGCGTGCCTCTGCATCACTCATAGTAGCTGCACTCTGCGCAAAGGGTGAGAGCACTATCCAACGAATTTATCACCTCGACAGGGGATATGAACGCATCGACGATAAACTTCGAAAGCTCGGCGCTGATGTGAAGCGCGTTATGGAGTGACACTGCCGAGTAGGCCGGTGGAGTCTCACCACCAGCCCCTCACAGGTAGGGTCGAGAGCTGGCGCGCCTGTTTAGGTTGAGGTTCGTGTTCTCGGTTTCTCGCTCTTTCGTATGCGAGTGTCACAATATTTCAACCATGCCGCGTCTC
>Ga0181523_10002729_pt1 | contig 16719 bp, 14 predicted proteins | sample PEATcosm2014_Bin_43_FD_119752 | JGI IMG/M metagenome (GOLD analysis project Ga0181523, IMG submission 119752) | Peatland microbial communities from MTU Mesocosm Facility, Houghton, MI, USA - PEATcosm2014_Bin05_30_metaG | ecosystem: Environmental > Terrestrial > Soil > Wetlands > Peat | place...
AAATCAGCGGATTGAAACGCGGGCAGCAAAACACGTTTGGCGGCGTGAAAGTTTCGACAGCACGAGGTTACTTGCAGATCATCAAGAACCACATCCGGCCAAAGTGGGGCAACACTCCCACAAGCAGGGTGACAGCCACTCTGGTATTGGATTGGTTACGTGAACTGCCGTGCAGCGCGGTGACGAAAGGCCATATCAAGGCTTTGATGCACCGTTTGTACGAGCGAGCAATGCTCTGGGAGATCGTTCCAGTGCAGCGCAACCCGATGGAGCTAGTCGAGATCAAAGGTGCCAGCAGACGCGGCAAGAGACCGAGGGTTCTCACATCTGAGGAGTGCTCGCAAATAGTCAACTCCTTGCGGCAGCCATACAGGACAATGGTCCTGGTAGCTATCTGCACAGGGTTACGAGCGAGCGAGATTCTCTCACTCAAGTGGGAGGACTTCGACTTTGCCAACCTGAAAATGCGTGTTGTCCGTTCAGTCGTGCGCGGCATCGTAGACCGCTGTAAGACTGAAACATCGGAAAGTGACTTGCCGCTTGATCGAGCGTTTGCAGCAGAACTGTTGGAGTGGCAGAAGCGGCGTGCACCGTCTGCGGAAGGATGGTTGTTTCCCAGCCCTCGGACTGGACGGCCATACGAGTTGAACTTGCAGCAGAAGGTGCTCAGGCCAGCGGGTGAGAAGTTGAGCATTCCGAATCTTGGCTTTCACACGTTCCGCCACACGTACAGGGCGTGGCTTGATGCTTCTGGCACGCCGGTAGGAGTCCAGCAGCGGTTGATGAGGCACGCGCAGATTAGCACTACGATGAACATCTACGGCGATGCCATGATGGAATCGAAGCGACAAGCGAACACCAAAGCTGTTAGTATGATTCTGCCGAATTTGGTGTTGGTTGGTGTTGAGCCAACATCGGAAGTGGCAGTCCACGCCAGCTAGGACGCTCACCATAAACGTCTTAGCTCCAGCCGGAGAGGTGGCCGAGTGGCTGAAGGCGGCGGTTTGCTAAACCTACCTGCCCTGTTTGTGCTCACTCATCTTCAAGTTTTTTGTTGGACTTAGCGCCTTCCCGTTTGCGCTGAGAGACCTGATTTGCAGACGAATGGCCAGCAGTTGGCCAGCAGTGAGTGTCTGGAAATCCGGGCGAACGCACATTGGGACTCGCCGCGTAAGTCCCCATACTTGCGGGGAAATCTCTGGGGAAAAAGAACGGTCTGGTTAACAGCCCCGTGGGATGCCGTAATTTCAAATACTTAGCGGCGCAGATGACCACTCACGGGTACCTGAAAGATCAAACAGTTACGCGAGGAGAGTACTATGTGACCCTTATCTGACCCACGTTTTCTCGGGCTAGATACGGGTCACGATCAGCGGAGTCTAGTGGAAGAGATCAGAGCGGCGGGCGTTTGCCCGGCGTTTTTCCCGCTCCACTTGAGATCTTAAGGGACAAACCAGCATGGGGCGTATCCCCCATCCTGCTCAGCCGCCATGCGATACCAAAGCTCCGCTTGCGCGTAATCCTGCGGAACGCCCTTGCCGTCGCAGTACAGCTGGCCGAGCTGCAATTGCGCCTGGGCATCGCCCTGTTCAGCGGCCTTGCGCCTCCAAAACGCCGCTTGCGCGTAGTCCTGGGGGGAGCCTTCGCCGTGGTAGTAAGAATACCCCGGGTCGTATTGCGCCTGGGCATCGCCCTTCGCGCCCAAAGCGCGCCGCATGCGGTTTGTCCACTCCCGCAATTTGCGCCCCAGCAAGCTACCTGCCTCCCCGAGCGCAATGGACACGGCGAACATGGCGATCACGCCTAAGGCAAGCCACAGCACACCCCTTATTCCGTGCGGCCTGACCATCAGGAATCCGAGCCCGAAGAACGCCAGGAACGCCGTGCCGAATATGGAGATGGCCATTCGGCACTTCTGCTTCCCCGTTAGTGAGTACCCGCCGTTCCAGGGTTTAGTGTCCTTGTTGAGCAATCGTTTCCCCTTATTGAGCGGAACAGACACTTCCGTCATTATTGCTTCGCCTGATGCGCCTCAAACCAGAACCGGAGTATTCCGGGTACCCGTTCGCGCCGCTCATCACGGACTTGTTGTATCCTGTCGCTTTTACGTTGACTCTCCGAAGGCGCCGCGGCATTTCGGGAAATCATCTCTCGCAGCCATTTCACGTCTTCTTCAGACGAAGAGTCAGAGGGAGCTGGAGCAAGGTTCAGTGCTTGCCGACCAAAGGAAACAGCATCTTGCTTCTCCCCGATGGCGTCGGCGAGCTGCGCTCGACTCGCCTGCACCTCAAAGCCGCCAGCCCCAAGGCTCACTGCCTGATTCAGACACTCAAGCGCTTCACTGTACGAGGGCGTTGGATCTGGCGCGGGATGGTCGTCGTCTCCTGGATCTGCGGCCAACTTATCGCCTTCATCAGAGTAATGCCAACCCAACTCAAGCCAAGCATTTGGGTCTTTTGGGGCTTGCATGACCTTCTTGCGGAGAAAATATTCCGCCTCTCGGCCGTTCGCTCCCCAATACGCGACGAGCGTTATTCCCATTGCGAAGCCTACAGTCCACTTCAAAACGCTCCGCGGCTTTCCCCCCTCCATCACCTCGTCCCGCACAAGATGACAGAAAAGGGCAGCCCACGCACTCGCTGCCACGAAAACCAGCGTTGCCCAATGTCTGACTTCGAACGAGCGATCCCAAAACCTGTATGATCCATCAACGAACGTGGCTACTAACAGGCAAGCCGCCACTCCGATAAACATAGCCGAGCGATATCGCTTCAGCCACGGTGAACCCTTGCGCAAGGCACTCCAAAGCTCCCAACAAAGATAGGGAAGGCTCAGCGCAGAGTAAACAGTCAACGTCAGGAGGAGGCCTAGCAAAAGTGCAATGGCGATCCCTCCATACACGCCTCCGTACACGGTGTATGCCGCACTGAACGTCACCGCAGCCACAATTGCTACCCACTTCACGAGGTCCCAGACACCATACGGGCTGACTGGATAGTAGATGTAGCATAGGCAAACCCAGAGAAGTCCGATGTAGACGATGCACGACCAGAAAGCAGTTTGCAAAGCCACGCGAGGAATGCGCCGCCGAAAGAATCCCTCCGTGTACTGCTCTACCAGGGTTTTCCATTGCGCGCTCAACCACTCAGAGAGCAATTCGGCGATTTGATAGGGCCAAGCAAAATCCGGTATTCGTTCCTCAGAAATCACGATTGGGTCTTCATTCGTGAGGGTGGCCTCCCTGATGCGACCTCGCGGCCTGGCAGCTTTTTCATCTCGGTGGATTCGGCATAGTCTACGGAACTCAAAGGCAGAAAAAATCGCAAACGGTACGCACGTCACTACATTTACGACTTGCCAATCGGCACGATGCATCCGCAACGGCAGAATCGGATTGTACGCAAGAGCAATAGCTCCCATGATCCACGCCCAGGCAGTCTTCCCGCCTTGCGCAGACGTGTACGCCAGGTAAACGGCTGCCACGCTCACGAAAAGTCGCAGCAATATGTAGAACGCGTACGGCCACCGGCCTAGAGCCGCTGCCAACAAGAAACACAGGGCTGTTCTTGCAGCGAAAATAGCCGTCTTCACTCTGCACCCCCCCATTGTTTATTGTGGCCCCGAAGACGGCAGCAATGATACTCCTAAGCTGAAGTTAGGGGGGCGGCAAGCAACCCCCGAATTGGCCTGCTGGGGGCGCTTTTGAAAGTGGTGCAGTTTCAGGGTGAGGCGAAAAATGGGTACTGGGCTTAATTGTGTGTTGCCGCCCGCGCTCGCCCTTGCGCTCGGGCCACCCGTTGCTTCTCAATGAACTCGGCAGCGGTACAGACAATCGCAAAGCTGGTTGCCAGCAGTGCGGCGGCATTGAGCCACGGAGTAAAGGGGTAAGGCCTGCCGGGTAAGTTGAGACTGTACCAGCCCAGAACCTGCCGCATCGCGTTAATAGCGAGCTCCACGACACGCGCAAGCAACAGACTGGCCGCAATGAGCCAAGCGATGCGAACGGTGGTTCTCACAGCGCAGAACCATAACACAAAACCCCGCCGGACGGCATGGGTTTTCATCTGGTGGTTAGCCAACTACCCACAAATGCAGTTACCTACCCTTGGGGCCAACCTCCATTCCTTTCTTCGCTACGCATCTCTGGTGCGTGTGACTGCGCATCACTGGTGTGATGCTTGTCACGGGATACTGTGCGGCTTACCGCTGAGCCCCTTACGTTGGAGAATCTGACGGCATAGGAAGCCCGAATTCGTCTAGCGGCTCCTCTTTGTAGTCGGAGCCTCCAAGTATCTTCCCAACTGCTATCCAGCTGTTGCGGGCGGCTTCGATTTCCTTCATCGTGGCGTTACGGAGAGCGCTGAAGAGGTCTATGCTCGCGGTTCCCAACTTTCTGAACTGCTTATCGTCATGTGAAAAATCAGCCGCATCAAGAAGAATGCCGCCGATCTCCCTGTCTGCTGATTGAAGGAGTTTGGTGACGAGTTCGATTCTGCGAGAGTCCACACGCCCACTGACCCCTTCGTTTCGCAGCACGGCAATATGGCTTTGGCCCCCGCAGCCGTCAACATGCTCCTTTGCTTGAAACAGGACATAAGCAGCGAGAATCACACAAGCATTTAGCGGTAAATACGGCTTGTACATTCTGTCCGAGAGAAAGTCCGCCAGGTAGAAGCCCGCGCCAGCGGAAATATATTCGGTCTTCTCGGTAATGACAGGGCCATTTGCAATAAACAACTTGCTATTCCCATGCATCTTCAAACCGAAAACCAAGTCCACTATCGGGCAGCTGCCCGGCTGGTAAATTTCGCCGTATTCCCGATAAGTTTGTTTGATGGCTTTAGTGGCGCGAGCGCAAGCGTTTTCAAGATTCGTTCCACGCTGAGCCGCTTCCCATGCTTCCCGTACAAGCATGTCCAGAAAAGGCCCGTCGCCCGCCCCACAAAATGCCGCAGCAAGATCGTCCGTGTGCAGCGCCTGCGTGGTTCCCAAGCGACCAGTCGGTTCAAATATCAGCTTAGGCACGTGTCGTTTGGAAAGATTGGAGACAGTCTCCTGTGTGTCCGCGCAGAGAACCAGTCCTTGGTCGCTTCGGAATCCAGCTACAATAGTCACGGCTCGCCTCGTTGGAAGTCGCTTCGGCTTTAGGGCCACGTTCTTCCGTAGTCTTCTAATTCTCTAAAGACTCGGCAAATCGGACATCGTGATCAACGGAAGCCGCGCTGCTGTGTGGGTTTCTCCGAGCCGCAAAATAAGCTTTCTCACTGCCGCCTCAAGCCACGCACGCTCTGGCCCTGTCAGTGGCCGCAAGGTGCGGGCCTTTCGCGCAGTCGAAGGGCTACCGTACTTGCTTGTCAGTTTGCCGATCATATCCAGTACCGCTTTCTGAATCTCGTATGTCTTAGCTGCCTCCCGTCTGCCGCCAGCTTGGGCCTCAAATACAGTGAGGCAGAAGTAATCCATTCCAGATAACGGCTCAAGTCCGTTTTGGTAGTTCAAGTACCGATGCACCATACTCTCAACGTCGGGGTTAAGTCGGAAAGTGCCGGGTGGTTCCGGGTAGTGGTCACGTGCGGCATGTGCCGAAACGATCTCTCCGCTGACCCGTAGTGGCCGCAACACGACATGTATATTCCCGCGAATGACACCCGGCCCTGTCGGGGAACGGTCGACGATCTCTGCGTCCCCAAACTCAAATCGCAACTCGCCCGCGCGATTCGACTGCAGATCGGCATCTGCCTCCCACGCTTTCAGTACGGGGTCGACAGCGAGCCGCGCCGCTTCCGCCGTCGAGAAGTGCGTTTTCATCTCGCAGGTCAGGTTACCGTCGGCTAGCTGAAAGCAAGCTTCATCCGTCTCAAACTCCAAGGGTTTGGGATTGACGTACGTAACTCGCTCGTTATGTCGAAGCAAGAATCGCAGCGAAACTACGTGGAAGTCTGCTCCCGGCGAATCCGTCATTCTTCTAGGGTAAATCAAGAAGATCTGGAAACGCCCCCCAAGGATATTCCGTAGTTGGGCTTCCTGAGTTTGCGACGACGCGGGGCATTGTCTGGGATCGCGCCGGCACCGGCCTTCGACGCCTTTCCATGCCTCATGAGGGATGCCCGATGCATCATGGATTGTCGTAACGACAGGCGAGGGGTATCATGCGCGTTGTTGGCACCCTGAAGCGGCCCCTACAAGAAGAGAATCTGCAATGAATTTTGACGGTTTCACTACGATAGATTTCGCGCCCAGGAGCGGACCGGGATTCGTGTATGTTCTGTGCTGGGTCGCCGAGGAAGGCGAAGTTCCGTTTTATGTCGGTGAAACACAATCTGCTTGGGGGAGATTGAACGACTACTATTGGGCAGATTTTCAGGCCAGTACAGACTTCAAGGTCGGGGAGGCTGTCAAGCACTTATATGCAGGAAACCGTCGCGTCATTGCCAAGTACAAAGCGAGCACAGACCGACTGCGAGACCAAAATGCGATCATTGCGGCCTTACGTGCGGAAGGCAGAACGTTGCTGAATGACTGTCGGGGTTACAACTACAGAACAGCCGACGAGAACAATGAGCGGGTTAGGATTCGAGAATTTATAGACGCCCTCTTGAGCAACAATGGGACGACTGATCCCAAAATTTCAAAGTGAGGCACTACCCGGACTCCTAATTGATTGTCGTAACGACAGGCGAGGGGTATCATGCGCGGTGTCAGGCCCCTGTCTTAGTTTTCTCGCCATCACTTGGCCCTGCAGCGGCGGTCACTGACAAACCGCAGTCTGCTGGAGTGAAATCTTAGTGCAAACGTAATGATCGGAGGACTGTCGGCATGAATCGTCTTCTGGTTTACGTGCTCCTAGCGTTTACTCCCTTCGCGGTGATTGCCCAAGACTCTCATCGGCCCATCACCAACGATGACGTGGTCTCGATGACGAACGCCGGACTGAAGCAGCAAACCATCATCTTGGCTATCGAGCAGGGTCCAACAAATTTCGACACCTCGCCGCAGGCGCTGGTCGTGTTGAAGAAAGCTGGCTTATCGGACGCGGTCTTGAATGCGATGCTGCTCGCCGCGAAGAACAAACCAAACCCACCCGTTACTGCCAGCCCCAGCAGCCAATCTCTCGCTGTTAATCTCGCCAGCCCAGATGCGCTCCAGCTGCTGGAAAAGGCTTTGTGTGCCGTTGGCACGATGGACAAGCTGACGTCTATAACCGCCACACGACAACTAATGACGACGACGCAAACCCACTCCGGCTCTATTAGCACGTATGAAGTGGAGAGGGTGGCGGTGTATCCGGATCGCCTCTATCTGGAGGCTCGCAGCACGACCGGGCTTGTCAACAAGGTCGTCCTCACTCCGCAAACGGCCTATGCGAGCAATGGACAAGGCAGAAGCGATTTACCCGCTGCCACAGCGGAAGAGCAACGCACAGGAATGATGTTCGAGATCCCCTCTGTCGCACAGCACCGGAGCGAATTCACCTTTACGCTCGATGGGCAGGAGACAGTCGGCACGGATAAGTGCGACAAGCTTCGGCTTAAACACAACGACGGAAAGGAAGAGGTTTGGAGCATCGACCAGGCTGGAAGGATACTGCGCCGGGTCGGAGGCCAATCATCCAGGACATTTTCGGTAGAATACTCGGATTTCCAATCCGCTGACGGCTTAAACATCCCCTTTCATCGCCACGCTACCAACGTCAGCGGCGACATAACCGACACGACTATCAAGGTGTATCAGGTCAATCCTCCGCGGTACGAAATGAACGCCGCTCTGTTCGATCCTCCCACGGAGCAGCGCAGCAACTTGTCGGACACTAGCCCAGCCCCAAGTCCCAGCGGGGTACTGACGATCAAGGTTCTGGAAGAAAAGTCTGTTCCATACGTGCAGAAGCTGGGCGGGGGGCCTTCGACCAGCTGCAACATCTCCGGTGGCTCGAACACCACCATGTCAGCAAGTACCTACGGTAACTACACCTACGGGAACGCGAGCACCACAACCAATCTTCATTTGAACTGTAACTCTTACGACACGACGGTAAACTGGCAGCACGTGCTGAACGTCATGCTCGTTGAAGCATCTGACGGCAATGCGTACATCATTGGGTGTGATCGAGCCTGGCGCTGGTCGAAGTGTGTGCCGCTTCGAGCAGGAGACGTATTCAACGCTCGTCAAACCAGTAAGGGAATGGCCGTTCAAGCGATGAATGCGAAGGGACATGAGTCAGAACCTACGTACGCGGTACTGCAGTCGAAGGCATTGCATTGATCTAGAAGGAAAGGCCTGATTTCTTGATCGGCTGGTTTGGAATTTCTGCGCGAGAGCTGCTCGTGCACTTCCTAACCTCAAGGAACCGCTGACCCGGTTGGTAGCCCAACCGTCAGCGAAATCGAACTCAGCAGAATTCTGGCAAGCGATTGGAGTCGAGTCGTTTCTTGGCTGCAAAGGCTCGCATTTCTTCATTCTGCGGGAGTGCCGAATTCCCTGAGGCTGCTTTGATTTGGCCCGAAAACTCGTGCGCCTTCCATACTACCAATCCTGTATGGAACTACTGTGGTACTACATGAAACGGGAAACCGCATTCCGTACGGGAACATTCAGGCACCCTTGGAACCCTAGTTAACGCTAAACGCGTTCCCACAATTGTTCCCACGGCAGACGGGTATCTGGCGAAAGCATCTTACAAATCCAAATCTTTATTGCTGTAAGGCGGAGATACCGGTCTAAGGCCGCTCTTTGAACCAGTGTAATTTGGGTCAGTGGTGTTCAAATATCGGTAGAATTCATCGCTAACATAATGAGGGTTCAACCCTTCCTCTCGGAGACTTGTCTGCAACATGTCGGCAAAAGCGTAACGCCATCCTAAGTTCCGAAATTCGCCATGACGGGCATACTCTTCCAGAACATACTGCATATTACAGGTTACGTCTGGGTCTGGGACATGGCGTCTCTGAGCTAGGTATATTAACTGCTGGTGAATGCAAACAAGCAGAAAATGGCTCCCAAGTATACCAATGAGTATTCTGCGCAGCATCCAATAAAGACAGAAAACAAGCGCTCCGATGATGTAAAGCTTCCACTGCCAGCCGAAGAACACGCAGAACAGGGCCGCTATTGCATCGAACCAAGACCATTTGAAAACTGATGATAAGTTCGTGAGGTTTTCATGAATGTGCTTTGCCCGACGCTTAGCAATTCCGAACCAATATTCGATATCCTCGTGCTTAGACTCTTCTCCTGCTACATTCGCATCATCTGCCATCGTTGTCTCCTCTTCCGATAACGCCTCTCAGGGCTGGGTAGTGTCCACTGCCGAAGTGTTGTGCTACTTGAGCGAAGCAACAGCTTGCGAGAGGAAGTATCACACTTTACGCGAGGAATTCCGCGTACTTAGCTGTCAACTCCGCCTCTCTTTCCTGTGTCGTGCGTACCGCTTCTTTCAACTGCTCCTCTGTCGCCGCCAGGGCAGCCTTCTGTTTCCTTACCGTTTGGCAGTCATAAAAAATCATCAACCAACCAAAGCCGGGTATGAGAAACATCACTGCATATAGGGCCGCCCTGACCCACTTGTCTCGAATCGCCTTTGCTTCTCGACTGGGCTGCTGTTCTTCCCACCCTTTCAGAGCCGCCTTTGCCTCGGAGACCGCTTCCGCAGCTTTCTCTGCGTCCCATTTCGCAGCCATTGTTTCCGCTTGCTTCAGGGTTGCTTGTTGCTCTGCCCCGATGAGCTTGACGGCGAGTTCTACTTGTTTTGGGTCTTCAGTGGAAAAGTTCAGAGTCACACTGGCTCCTAGTCCGCTTATACCGAATGTGCCCTCTGATGCCTTCATTCCTGCCCGTCGCGCTACTTCCATTATCGCCTTAAGTTGACACGTGCGCTCCTCTGATGAGCCGCGAGGATAGTTGATCGAAGGTTCCACCTCCGCCACAAGTCTTTGCGGCTCCCGGACATAACGGTGTAGTTTCCCCCAAGGGGCACAAATGGAGCAGTAAGACGGAAAATCGTTCTTAGCAACGTGCTCTCTATACTTCGCAACGAAGTCGAGGCCGCGTGCCTCTGAGTACGACTTCTTTTCTGCGTTTACACGCTCGTGGTACTTCTTCGCGCCCCCCTGCCGCTCAAGCCATTCGTCATGCGCCCTCTCCGCCTTCTCCATCTTCCATTCTTCGGGGGACATTCCAGAAGCTCGCCTTTCGGCTTCACCAGCGCGTCGGTACTCTTCGTCTTCCCGATCCCGTGCCGCCGCCTCGCGAGCCTCTCTCCGCTCATTCTCTCTGGCTTGATACATCAGAAAGATAATCACGATAGCTACGATAACCACGATCAGCATTGCCATACCCTCCTATCAGGGCTGGGCAGGTGATATTTGTGGAGTAGAAATAGAACTGCAACGATGATGACTGCCCATGCGAGCGTCATTGCGCCTGTCCCTTACAGAGGGCCAGCAGCCTTGAGGATGCGGTACACCGAATTCGCGTACCACTTCTGCCCAGCACGCGGCTTAATCCCTTCCGTGTTCAATGTCTCGGCTATTGTATCCACTGCTGTTCCCTGTTGCCGCATTTTTGTCATGCGTTCGACAACCTCAGCCTCACCGGAGCGGGTGCCATAGGGCTTGCGGCCTTCACAGCGTCCCGACTTTGCACGGATACGCTGACGTGCTCCCCTTTTAGCTTCTGGACAATCATGGCACGTTCATACTGAGCGAATGCTCCGAGAATCTGCCGCTCGCTTGATCCTTAATGCGAGTGTCTGCCATGCGCCCATTGTACTTTGGATCGGCGGGTGGCCTACGGAAGCGCTCATCCTGCTCGCAAAACGGTTTGCTGGCATTGAGGCACAGGAGGCGGAGATGACCTCGGTCGATCGTCTAGGCTTCCACAGTGGATTGCCAAGGGAAGGGATACCACTCTTCGTTTTATACGCAGCTTGTTGAGCGTGTGACGCCGCAAGCGGCTTTTCCTGCGCCTCAGTAGAAAATCTCAATGTGCCCGATATCCTGAGAAAAGCTGTTGTGCCCAATATTTCCGCGCGCCTTCACTCTTTTGTCTTCGTCTTCGATTGCGCCGCTCAATAGCCGCCCTGCCGCGCTGAAACGATTTTAGAAAAGTGCTTATTGCTGAAGTATGAATCTGTCTAATTCACTATTACTCTGCGCAGAGTACCTTCTGCCAGACCGCAACATAGTTGCCGGTCCTGGCGTCAAAAAAAAGGAGCACGCCTCACGGTACCCGCTCCGCCGAAACGCCTCTTCGCTGGCAACATTTCCAACACGGATTGTGCATTGGACAATCCGGGCGCCTTCAGCTTTAGCCTTCGTCTCGCCGCGACGAATGAGCCGCTTGCCTAACCCCTGGCCCTGATGTTGCCCGTCCACGGATAAGTGGCATATTTCGCACTGATACCACTGGACCTTCTTCACCTCGACGCAGGCGACGACAGCGCCGTCGTCGAGCTCGAACAGGTAATCGGCAGCCCGCTCCAGGACCTCTTTGACCGTGTAATTCCTTTGAAGCTGATTCCAGAGTATTCAGGAGATGGGCAATCTGCGCGGCTTGCTGACTTGTCATTCTGTTGCCTTTTGGCCGCTCAATGGCTCGATACAGGGAGATGCTCTCCGCAATACCCGATCACAATCTTTTCGCGTTCGGCATCCCAGTGGAAATGTACTCGTATCGTTCTGGCGACGTCTTCATCCACTCCGATCTTGAGGTGGCGAAACATCTCGACCGGCTCCCCTTCGTAGTCGAATGTCCTTTTGCGCCGCATTGCCTTGTTTCCCATCACGGTTTCGGATTCCTTTGCCGAGTATTCACTTTGTCCGAAGACCTTCCGCGCCTCATTATCTCCTCGCTCCATTAGTTTGCTGCGGTAGTCTGTTACCAACCGCCTCAATAGGTCCAAGAGTTGTCGTCCGTAAACAAAGCGGTCCATGTCGCGGGCGCTCTCTTTGGCGCCTTCGAGGACGATGCACTTGTCTCCGTACAAACTTTCAATGACCTCGAGACACTCCAGGGGGCTGGGAGAATCCGGCCGACAGGCTAAGCTCAACAAGCCCTCTGCATCTAGGTCGGTAGTTCGCCCCCCTCCAGCATTCTCTAGTTGACTCTTCAGCGCCTGGATCACGAAATTCTGCTTCTTGAAGTTATCCCTCTCTTCCCCCAACCTCGCCTTGGCCTCCGAGAGGTCAGACTCAAGCTCAGAGTTGCCGTCCTCCAATGTACCGATCCATTCTGCTTGCTCTGCTACAAGCCGGGACGCCTTCTCGACTTCCTCCCGAAGTTGAGCGGCATCCATCTGCGCACCTCTCGCGCGAACAGTCTGCAACCGCCGACGCAGGGCAAGCTGCATGACGCCTTCCGGTCTTATGTGCTTTCGCAAACGGAGGACATTGGTATTGTTCGTTACTAACGCGAGGATCTGAGAGATACGCTCATGTTGGGTGTCGCCCCACTCACCGATTGCATCCGGCAGAAAGAACCGACTGTACACGAAGCCCGTTCGCGTGGGAGCATTCAGGACGTTGACGGCGCCTCCCCAAGCAGACCAGTGCTGTCCCAGCACTTCTGCCATCTCGTAGCTGTTAAAGTCACGAGAGACCTGCATGACCTGAGCGAGTCCAATCAATCTCTGTTGAAGCTCCGTATCATTCACTAGGTATTCGCCATCTCGGGTAGGGCTTACGAGTACAATCGGACTGTCGCGTTCCCGCCGTTCTATTTCAGCAAGCAGGCTGCGATAAGAATCGCTCTCCTGGCCAACGCTTATCACGTTCAGCCCCGGCACTGACGCTGCAAATTCCGCGTGGTCTGCTTGCCGGATGTTATTCACGACGTAGCGGATCACACGCGGCTGGGATGCCATCACCGCACTCACAACCAGTGTGCTCTGCTCGTCGGTCTTCACGATGCAGGATAGTTCGAAGATACCCTGATACTTCTTGAAACCGACCTCGGCGATCCACTGTCGCCCGCGGACGGCCTCGTCAGGATTTTTCAACACCCAGGAATAGATCTCCGGCTCCTCTTCGTTGGTGGCGTAAATCCGGAGCCAGGAGCGCGTATCGCCACGATACCCGTTAAACTCACCTTCTTGCCTTAGCTGATCGGGATGCAACCCAAAGCCAAGCTGCTCTTTGAGCCATGCTCCGACTGCCTTGAATATCGCTTCCTCAGCACCGACACCCTGAAAGCTGAGGTAATTGGCATACACTAACATTCAGTACGTATCCTCTCTCCGGGGAACGCCCTTGGTGAATTTCTTCGGGCCGAGTGCGGACATCCGACAGGAACAATCCTCCTCTTGACCAGCGATCCGTCTCATACCGCATTAACCCCTGAAGGCCCCTTCGACAGCGGCCGTAGACCAAACGGCAGTTTGGTCGGAACCGGCAGCGGACGCGGTTACTACGCCCGCTGCGCAGCCTTCAATCCTAAGCGCTCGCTATGATCCTAGTGAACCCGGTCAGAATTTGGGAGATCAGGAAACGGGTGCCATGTCTTATGACACCCATCGACGCAGGCATGAGCTGGAAACAATTGACCGAACTCCGCTTCGAGAATGTCTCTCCCGCTCCTCATGTCGGCTGCCTTGAAGTCCACCTGGCCATGTTCCGTGCCAAACAGTGACGCCACCACGTGTTGGGGATACTTTGTCACCATAAGCGTGACATATCTGCCTTCCACGAAATCATGTTTGATGGCTATGGCCTGAACCGTCGGCAAACTTTCGAAGTCGTGAACATTCATGAGATCGCCTGATTCCTGCCCGCTTGAACCGACCCTACCATTTTGTGTCAACCCAAATTCCATGCCGGCCGGAGCATGGCCAGCCGCCTGTGGTCTTGTGCGCGCGCAAAGTCGGGTCACGCTTGGAGTGCTCGAACCGTTTATTGCATAAACCGCACTGATAGACGTAGGTGGGTCCTGACGGTCGCGATGTCCGCGATCTTGTGGAGACCCTGGGCACCATGGCTCGTGGCGCATACGACATCGACGGAGCGGAAATCGGACCCGTCGGCGTCAATTCAACCGCGTAGCTCGGCGTGAATGTGCGTTGCGTCGCGCGCGCGCCGCGAATGCGATCGATCCGGTAGCTGCGGTGCAGCTGATTGTCAGCCCGGACAGCGTGAAGCACAATGTCGCCGGCCTGTGTGCGTCTCAATGAATACGGCTCGATAATGCGAACACTCTGCCTGCCCTGCTCGTCAATGTAATCAAGCTCGACGCACAGGCGGTTGGACGCAGAGAATCGTATGACTTCAATGGGCGCTGAACTCGCCATGCCCGGAACAGAGATTGCGCCGGCCGCCGGGCGGATCACGATATCCCCCGCTGATAACGGGAACGCCACCAGGATTGGCGCTTTCTGACCCTCCTCGATCCAGGCGAACAGCGCCGGAAGTTCAGTCCAGAAGGCATCCACGGGGGGCAGCGAGGGGAGTTGGTGGGTGAGCATGACCGACCAGTCCGCCACCAGTTCCTCGTGAAGCGGCGTGAGTCCCGCTATCGTCGGGAACGCAATTCCCTTAAAGGCGCATTTCTTCGTCAAGGCATCATGGATGACCGGTGCGGCGGGATGAAACTCGTCGTGTCTGAAGAGATTGATCACGTCGTAAAGGTCACGGGGCCGCGCCCGTTCCGCGAGGGCGCGCACTTTTTCCGCAAAGACTTCTTCGTAGCTGTAGCACCGCGCCACGATCCCGCCCTCGGGAGCGTCCGAATACGGGTGCACCACGGGGCGCTCGACGGGCGGCAAGACCAGCAACTCGTCAGCCGTGAGGTCAAGCTTGATTCGTGGCAGGTCGCCCGACAAGGGCGCGATCGGGCCGCGATAAGAGATGCGCCCCTGACCGGCCGGACGGTCGCGACGATTCCGGAAGACCTCGAAATACAGCTTGTCGGGGGGAAGCTCGATACCCGTCTGCTCATATATCCATGCGGAAACTTCCCGGAACGTCCCGACCAGGAAATCGACGTTGAGATGGGATTCATCGGTCAGCGTGAAATCAAGATCCTCGGAGAAGCGGTACGTTTCGAAGTAACACTTCTTGAGACACGTTCCGCCTTTGAATACCCACTTTTCCGCCAGAGCCGGGTGGTTGAAGATCCCCGCAAGGAGCCAGCCGAGCACGTAATCCTTCTCGACCACGTTAGGCAGCAGCCCAAGGTTGGCAGCGGTTGCAAGAAGCTCCCTGCGGTCAATCACGCTCTGCCTCCGCGTCCCAGTTCCTGGGAATCCAGAGGCGCCACGCCTTGACCAGGCGACGGCAAGGCAACGCAGGATCGAGCTTCGCGTTCCCCTCCGTCAGCCGCTGCCGGCACGATTCCGCGAGCGACTCTTTCCCCGGTATCCGCGACACCAGGAACCCGAGTCGCTTGAAGACCGCACCGTTACCGAGTTTTTCTGCGTAGCGTATGAGAGTATCGGCATCGGCTTGGGGATCACGCAGATAGGTCAGAAGGCAACGCCAGACGTGGCGAATGCCGCCGCCTGTTGCCGGGTCCGCCAGAAGATCAACGATGGTGCGGTGTTTATCGGCGATGGAAACCCGTGCCTGACCGCGCCAGAGGGTCTTGATGCCAAAAAGCGCATCTTCGGGAATGCGTTTGAGGGTGAATGAAACGCCTTGTACTGTTTGCTGTTTGTTGCGAAACGGCCGGACGGTGAACACGAAAATGCTTCGGAAAAGCTGTTCTGTAAGGTCCCAGTGTTCGGCGGCAGTCCAGCCCCCGATGTAACCGGGCGCGAACAGTGCGGGGACGAGCACCCAGGGATCCTTGAGCACCTGTTCCGTCGTGGAGGCATCGAGCGGAATGGGGGCATAAATCCCACTGCCGACACGCTTGAGCCAGCCCTGCTGTTGCCATCGGGAAAGAAGTTTGGCGGCGGCCTGCCGGTCCACCGCGAGCGCCTTTATGGCGTCGTCAATGGTCACAAGGTCCCTGGCGGTTTGCAGCACCGCAGAGAGCCGAGCCCGCGCGAGAGAAGAAAAGCGTTCAGTTCTGACGGCCATTGGTATATCCAATAAGCTATTAATCCCGTTTATTGCGAATTTATACATCTTTAATATACCATGGTTCCTGCCTCCGTGACCCGGATTGCGGTCACGAAATGTGCCGCAAGCTCGATCACGGTTATCTTGTTGTCCGCCGGCAACTGGAACAGCTCCTTGAACCTACACGAAGGACAAGTGGTCTGCGATTCGGATTGGATTCCGAAGACCAGCGCCATTGCCGAATCAGGTTGCCGGAATGGTCTGGTCGTGCGCTATCCCATTCGGATGAAAGAAGACCTCTTGCCGGTCGAGAACCTCTCAGCGGAGAACACCAGTCGTTTGTTGGCGCAACACCTCGAACAGCGTGGGTGCCAGCTTTCGGCTGAAGGTGTCGCTGCCGTTGCCAGGGAGCAACTGCAGCTGGGAGGCACGCTGGTCCTTCATTCGGAGAACGCGGCCATGAAGGGAGCAGCCTGCCCGACTTTGGGCATCGCGGCTTCAGCCCCTCACTATTGTCGGTCGAATTGTACAGCGCGCGTGGGGGAGTCTCCTGGCCATCGATTCCGTAACGAAAATCAATGCAAACTTAACTTATCAGTGGGAGAATTGGCACATTGAAAAACTGATACTGAGGCCACTTCAAATGAGACGCATCATCACGACGGTGCTTTTATTGTCGCTGCTTGTCGAGCCGCTGGCGTTCGCTGGGATCGGCGGCAACGTGACAATG